>Ga0070717_10001912_pt1 | contig 14555 bp, 10 predicted proteins | sample LARL113metaG_FD_71366 | JGI IMG/M metagenome (GOLD analysis project Ga0070717, IMG submission 71366) | Corn, switchgrass and miscanthus rhizosphere microbial communities from Kellogg Biological Station, Michigan, USA - LAR L11-3 metaG | ecosystem: Host-associated > Plants > Roots > Rhizosphere ... | reverse complement strand
TCCTTCGACAAAAAGATCAGCAAGTTCGACGAAGAATCCAAACTTAGTGACGCTGATGATCAAACCGTCAAAATCTTCGCCGATGCGGTCTTGCATAAACTTGGCTTTCTTCCACTCCATCAGCTCGCGTTCCGCGTCATCAGCCCGGCGCTCGGACTGGCTCGATTCTTCTGCAATGGCATGAAGCTCGTCGAGGGGGATGGGACCGTCTTGAAATTGGATCTTTTCCTGCTCGCGTCGCTTTGACCAGGGAGAAGCATGGTCCGTCTGGTGCAGACCTGCCCTGAGCGAAGTCGAACGAGGCCTCGGCCGCGAGTCCTCAGGCGCTAAAGCCCGGGTTTTATTTGCAGCTGACGCTGCCCTGAAGGGCCGCTCTTCCAGGTTGTGAATAGCTGAGTGATCTCCCGTGGAAGAGCGGCGCTTCAGCGCCGCGTCAGCGAGTGGTGGATGTTGGCCTTTAGGCCCTGAGAAAAGACTCCCGATGGGCACTTCTCCATCCCATTTCTCCGGAGAATCTCTGAGCACATCTTTCAAAATTCTGTGTACGATCAAGTCGGGATAGCGGCGGATGGGCGAAGTGAAGTGCGTGTACGTCGTTGCGGCCAAGGCAAAGTGTCCGAGATTTTCTTCTGAGTAGCGAGCCTGCTTTAAGGATCGCAGCATGAGGTAAGACAAAATCCGCTCCTCCGGCTTACCAGCAATCTTCTCCGTCAACTTTTGGTACATGCGGGGAGTAATGTGGACCTCTTTCGAAATCTCGATTTCCCGCGCGCGCTTTCCCGTCCCATAGCTGGAGCGCCGATCACTCTTGAACTGCACGCGCTGGATGGGGAGAGGACCGACGCCGAGCGAATACCCAAATGTAGCGGCGATCACTTCGAAGTCGTACACGCGCTTGGCATCAGGCTTTTCGTGGACGCGATAGAGAGAAGGAACTCCTTTGCTTTCCAAATATCCGGCAACACATTCGTTCGCCGAGAGCATGAATTCCTCGATGATGCGGTTGGCAATGTTGCGTTCCGAGCGGGTAATGCTCTTCATCAATCCAAGCTCGTCAAATTCGATCACCGGCTCCGGCAAGTCAAAGTCGATCGAGCCACGCCGTTCGCGCTTGCGGTTCAGGACCATCTGCAATTCGCGCATGAGTTCGAAGTTTGCCACCAGGCCTGCGTAGCGTGATTGAAGAGATTCATCACCTTCGAGCACCGCATTCACCGCGGTATAGGTCATGCGCTCGGCGGAACGAATAATTCCGGGACAGATTTCGTACCCAATAATCTCGCCACGATTATCGATCTCCATAATGCACGACATTACCAGGCGATCGACCTGCGGGCGTAGGCTGCAGATATCGGTCGAAAGCTCGAGTGGCAGCATGGGCACGGCGCGATCAGGAAAATAAACGCTGGTGCCGCGCAGCCGCGCTTCCTGATCAAGCGCTGTGTCCGGCATAACGTATTGCGCAACATCGGCAATATGCACCTGCAATTCGAAGTTGCCGTTTCCCAGGCGCCGCACCAGCACCGCATCATCGAAGTCGCGAGCGGTTTCGCCGTCGATGGTCACAATTGGGAGATCGCGAAAGTCGCGCCGCTTGCGGATCTCGGCTGAAGGGATGACCGGCTCGATGGCTTCGGCTTCGGTCAACACGTGGGCAGGAAACCGATGGGGGAGATGGTACTTGCGAATGATGATTTCAACATCTACTCCGAAGTCATCTTCCAAACCTAGAATTTCAACTACCCGCCCGCGCGGCTGTTGTGTTGCGGTCGGCCACTCGGTGATCTCAACATCGACCACCACATTTTCGAGATCACTCCAGTCGCTGCGGCGGGCGGCTTCTTCGCCCAGGACGCGATGCTTTGATGAAGCCGTCGTTGGCCGCTGGTCGTTGGCTTTAAGCCTTTCGCTATGCACCGCATTTTTGTTTGCCGTGGCCTCTGAACTATGGGCTTTTGCCAACGACTCACGACTAACGACCGACGACTCATTTTCCGGATATTCCATTCCGCGCGGTATCACAATCTGCTGCGAAATCTTGTTGTCCAGTGCGACCACGTAATTATTTCGCGAGCCGTAGTGAAAGATTCCGACGACCGTCATGTGTGCGCGGTGCACCGGTCGCAGAATGCGGCCCTCGGCTTTGCCGTCATCGCGAATGTTGGTGACTTCGACCAGCACCTGGTCGCCATGCATTGCTGAACCAACCGCGTGCGGCGGAATGAAGATGTCCCCCGAGAGGCGGCCCTTCAGGTTGGGAGCAGCAGAAGCAAGATCAGGAATGACGAACCCAAAACCATCGCGATGAACACTTAGTTTTCCGGCGATCAGGTTTTTCCCGGTAACAGCTGCAGCCTGCGGGATTGCATATCGGTCCGAATCCATTTTTACCAGCTGGCCACCAGAGATCATTTTCTGCAGCCGGCCCGAAAGTTCCTTTCGCTCGTCCCCATGCAGTCCTAATTCGCGCACCAGTTGCTTGTATCCCGCAGCCTGTTTCGGCTGGCGCTGAATTTTCTTTAAAATGATCGCATCTGAAAGCATGTAATTGACTCAGTCCTCATCGAATGGCGAACCCCCAACGTGCCGGGCGGATTCTTTTGTGATTCTAGATGAGAGACGAAAGCTGTTCATTCAGCAGCTTTGACCTGCAGTATTCCCTGTATTGACGCGTTTTAATAACGGGTATAACACCGAGGTTTGTACCTCCCGCCGCGCAGTCAAGTCGACGGGAAACAGGAGGCGGTATGCAGAAAAGGTCGGCACTCGGGGGTGTGATGGCTGTGCTCCTTCTATCGGTGATCTCGCATGCGCAAATGCAGGTTTACGGCGCCTGGCATTGCGGCAATGATTTCTGCACGTGGGCAAGCGTCCGAAACATGACTGATTTCGATACCAAAAATCACTGGCTGATTGATCGCGGCGACGGATCAGGACTCGCATCAGTGAATCTCGTGATCCTTAGTTTTGTTCAGCCGCTCAAACTGCTCAATAAAACCAACGACTCCGGGGATGCGAATGGCGTGCCGGTCGGAATGAATTCGGCGGTTGTCAGTTATTTCACCAGTCACAATGTGCGCGTAATGCTTTCAATTGGCGGACAAACTTACACCACTTATTGGGACCAGGCGCTGTCCACAGATCCTACGCAGCTTGGCTTGAATGCCGCCGCAGTCGCTAAGAGCCTGGGCGTCGGTATCGAAATTGATTATGAGAATACCTCCAGTCCGAATCTCACCGGTCTGCAATCGTTCGTGACTGCCTATCGATCGCAAATTCCTTACGATCCCACGGGAGCCAATCCCGCCGCCCGGCTTACGATTGACCTCGGAGCAGGAGACCGGTACCTCACCGATATAGCCCGTTACGCGACCTTGAATTGGTTGAATGATTCCTCGCCGGTACTCGACTATGCGAACGCAATGGTCCCAAACAAACAGCCAACCAGTGCGTCTTCGGCGGAAGCTAACTGGCAAGAGCACATCACAGGAAAGGCGAATTATGCTCCTCCGGTGCCCCCCTTGGCGCCCAACCGGCTGACCGGCAGCTTGTACATCGTGACCGGACAAAATCCCGCGCCTGAGTGCATCAATTTCAGCGCATCGCTCGAAGACAGCACAGGAAATTATGTGGAAACCGTTCCTCCGAATGGGGCGGGCACAACTGATGGAATGCTGGGGTTTATGTTCTGGGCGGCGGAGTGCCAGGGCACACACTCGATTTGCACAACTCCGCCTAACACCTGCGAGGGTGGAGTCGGTGTTGGCGCGAAAACCTACAACATTCCCCTGCCGATGCCTGCGCTGCGGCAGAACTGATGGGCGAAAAGGGCAGGCGACCCTGCCCTTTCTTCTTCATTGATTCGAGACATGAATTGAGGTCGGGAATTCACGTCCTTGGGGCCGATTATCCGATAACCCATTAAGTATTACCCCGGTTCTCCATACGTTCTCGCCCGGCGGGGTAAAATAGACGGAAGCACCCACCGTGGGCGGTTCAGCATCCAATCGCTATGGCCTTGGGAGTTCACAAAGGTATTTCATGAAAAGTCTCTATGCCCCGATTTTGCTAAGCGCTTGCCTCGCTTTTGGGCAGCAAGCTTCCCCTAAGCCGGAAAAAAATCCGGGAAACGCTAATAGCGCCGCGCCAGCGTCGGCCAAGGTCGCCGAGACGGCTCCGCACAAGACCGACAAAGCTGCCGCCTACTACCACTTCACCATGGCTCACATGTACGAAGAGGAGATGGCGGTTTACGGCCGCAGCGATTTAATGACCAAGGCCATTCAGGAGTACCGGCTGGCGATTGAGGCCGATCCGACGTCGCAATATTTGACCTCGGGCCTGGCCGAACTTTACGCGCGCACTGGGCGTATTCGTGACGCAGTCTCCGAGGCGCAGGAGATTCTGCAGCGCGATCCCAATAACCTGGAAGCGCACCGCTTGCTCGGTCATATTTATCTGCGCTCCCTAGGTGACATGCAAGGCGGCAGTGGCTCCGACAGCGTTCTCAAGCTGGCCATCCAGCAATATGAAGAGATCGTGAAGCTTGACCCTTCAAGCGCAGAGGATCACATCATGCTGGGGCGGCTTTACCACGCTGACAATCAAACCAAGAAGGCTGAAGAAGAAGAGAAGACGGCGGTCAAGCAAGCGCCCGACTCTGAAGAAGCCGTGACTTCGCTGGCGATGCTCTACAACGAAGAAGGCGATACCGCCAAGGCCGCGGAAACACTGAGTTCGGTCCCAGAGGCCGGCCGTTCGGCAAAGCTTTACTCGGCGCTCGGTGACACCTATGACCAGCAAAAAAATTACAAGAAGGCGATTGAGGCCTACCAGCACGCTATTGCACTCGATCGCGACAATCTGGATGCCATTCGGGGGCTGGCGGAAAGCTTAGAGAAGGACGGGCAGACCGACAAAGCACTCGAGCAATACAAGATCATTGCCGACGCGAACCCGGAAGACGCGCGAACCTACATCAGCATGGGCGAGATTTACCGGCGGGAGGGCAATCTCGATCTCGCGCTGAAGAACCTGAAAAAAGCGCAGTCGATGGTTCAGGACTCGGAGCAGGTCTCCTACGATCTGGCCACCATCTACCAGATTCAGGGCCGCTACGACGACGCGATTCAGACCCTGCAGGAACTGCTGAAGAAGACAGAAAAACCGGATGGGAAGTACTCGCAGGAAGAGAGCGAGAACCGCGGTATTTTCCTGGAGCGGCTAGGCTCGGCTTATGCGGACAACAACAATGAGCAGGCCGCGATTGAAACTTTCCAGAAGTTGCTGACACTTGGCGATGACAATGCAGAGCGCGGTTACGGCGCCATAATCGATACCTATCGTGAGAACAAAGATTGGCAGAAGGCCACCGATGTCGCCCGCGAAGCCACACAGAAGCTGCCCGGTAAGCGCCATCTGAAATTGGTCTATGCCAGCCAAATTGCGGACATGGGCCAGCCCGAGGAGGGTTTGCGCCAGGTGAAGGCGCTGCTGAAGGGGACTCCAGACGACCGCGAGGTATATGTAGCGCTCGCTAATATGTACAGCCGGCTCAAGCGTTGGTCCGATGCCGAGGCGGCGCTCGACAAAGCCGAACAGTTGGCCACCAAGCCCGAAGACAAGGAAAACATCGAATTCCTGCGCGCGGCCAACCTGGAACGGCAGAAAAAGTATGATGAGGCGGAATCCACCTTCCGCAAGATATTGACTGAAAGCCCCGACAATGCGGCAGTGCTCAACTATCTCGGCTACATGCTGGCCGACCATGGCGCCAAGCTGGACGATGCTCTCGCCATGATCAAAAAAGCCGTCAACCTGGAACCGGCGAACGGCGCGTATCTGGACTCACTTGGCTGGGCTTATTTCAAGCTCGGAAAATATGACATGGCCGAAGATAATCTAACCAAAGCTTCCCAGCATATGGGTGCCGACCCCACTGTGCAGGAGCATTTGGGCGACCTTTACCAGAAAACCGGCAGGTTGAAACTGGCGGCAACCCATTGGGAGCGCGCCCTTGAAGAATGGAACAAAACTGTGGCCCCGGAGGTCGACCAGGAAGAGCAGGCTAAAGTGCAAAGGAAATTGGAAACGGCCAAGGTCCGCTTAGCCAAGGAGCAGGAAAGCAAGTAGCAACTAAATTAGAAGTAAGAAGGCAGAATGCAGAATTAAAAATCAGTTCGCAATTTTAAACTTCCTGATCTTTGCATTCTGGCTTCCACTTCTAACTTCTGCCTTTACTTCTTCAATTCTTACTTTTAGCTTCTGCATCTTTCCGTCAAATATCAAGGCATCGAATACCCTTTTCCCTTTTGTCGTAAAATTCATTTTGCCAAAATTCTGCAAGAGCTAAGCGATGAGTGATTCTGGAAAAAGCGGCCACAATAGCAAGAGTGTTTACGTCACATTGCGTGGCCTCCCCCTGCTCATCGATTTCAAATGGCCGTTTCACAGTTCGACGGCGGGCGCAGATTTCTGGGTGCTGCATGCAGACGCAAAGCTGGGCAATTCCGGGCTGCACGCTCCAGTTGCAGTGAATCTTTCGGCTACCGTGCGCGAGGTGCTGCCATCGATGGAGCCGGCGGATGTTGAAGGCCCGGTGGTAAATGCGCTGCGCAAAGAAGTGGACCGCAGGCAGTTGGAGTTCGTGAAATCTGGAAAGCTGGTTCCGGTGCAGTTTTCCAGTCGCTACTATGACTTCAAACGCAACAAATGGCTATTCGGACGGGCCAGCGACGAGGAGATCACGAAGCTGATCACGCGCAAGGTTTTCTGGCATGCGAAACTTTTGGAGGGAAACGTTTGGATCGGCGACCCCGCTGAGGCCCTCTACGTTGAGACAACCACCCCGCATCTGCTCGATATCGCCCGCAGCCTCGCGGAATCTGGACTCATGACGGTCGAAGGTGAATGGGCTTCGGCGAACGCGGCTTTGCTGGCGCAAGCAGAAAACTTCGAAATGGACATGAAGTCTGCGCTGACTGAATTGGAAAAGAAGCACGCGTTCGAAGATGCGAAGAGAGCGGGCTGAAGAGATAATGCAGAAGGTAGAAGTCGATTTAATGCAGAAGCTAGAAGTCAGAATGCAGAAGTAAGATCACGTTTTTCATTCTGAATTCTTACTTCTTGCAATCTGACGTTCTTCAATCTTGAATCTTCAATCTTACTTGTGCCTTCTGAATTCGTACTTGTCGTTTCTTCAATCTGAAATCTTCAATCTACAATCTGAAATTCCTACTTCTGCATTCGGACTTCTAACTTCTGCATTCTCCTCACTCTGCCTGCACCGCCTCGATCATCTGAAACAGCTGACTTGAATCGGTCACCTCAACCACGGGGCGACCCCGATTGCGGCTGCTGACTATATAAATCGTCGGCGTGTGCTGGATGCCAACCTTCTGGCCAAGGGCCTTGTCTGCATTGACCTCGGCGGCAAATTTGCCCTGCGGGTCGATCACAAAAGGCAGTTCGACCTTATGCTCGGCAGCAAATTTCTGCGCGAAACTTTGCAGATTGTCGGCAGTGATTTCCGGCTGGTGCTGAAAGATGTAGTCCCGGAACTGGTTGCCGAGCTCCTTAGACTGCGAGTCGAAATAGCGCGCAATCACGGCCGCGTTGAATGACCACTTGTGCAAGGGCAAAGGGAAATCATGGAGCACCAGGGGAATTTTATGCGCCTTCGCCGCCTGCTCTTCCAGCGGCGAATCGACCCGGCACTTTGGACATTCCAGGTCTTGGAACACAATCAGGGCCACCGACGCGCCTTTCGGCGGACGCAGCAACGCGGGATCCTGGGCCGAGGCAAATGAACAAAGGAGCAGCAGAGCGCAACAAGAGAGAAGTTTTTTGATCATATTTGATTTGGATGCCGGATTCAGCTCGTATTTATGTTAACCGAAGCTCTCGCGTAATGCAGCCAATGGAACGCAGTTGTTCAGGCATGTGCCGGCATCTCCAAGAGCCGTAGTTGTCGTTTCTCCAAAGCGAGGAGCTTTTCTTTAATCGCGAGGCCACCCCCGTAGCCGGTGAGTTTGCCATTCGAGCCGATCACGCGATGGCACGGGATTACGATTGGAATTGGATTTGATCCATTCGCCAGACCCACTGCGCGACTGGCGTTTGGGTTGCCGATGCGGCGGGCGAGTTCTCCGTACGAGATGGTTCTACCGTAAGGAATCTTCAGAAGCTCGCTCCAGACCTTTTGCTGAAAAGGAGTGCCTTGCGGCGCAAGAGAAAGATCGAAAGTTTCAAGTTCGCCGGCAAAATAGGCGCGGAGCTGTCGGACTACTCCGCCGAATGCCGCAGGATTCTCCTGCCACTCAGAATCCGGACGGGCAGGGTGGCCATTCGTCGAGAACACAATTTGCTGCAGGCCGCCAGCGTTGCCTGCGATGAGCAGCCTGCCGACCGGAGATTCCAGATATGCATATGAAACAGGCATTTAGATTGCTGCTGTTTGGTCCCGCCGTCGTCCCTGGATTTCGATATATACATTCACCAGCGAGACGGCTGCCGGAGTGACGCCAGGAATACGAGAGGCGTGTCCGAGAGTGCGCGGGCGGATTTTAACTAACGTCTCTTGCATTTCGCGGGAGAGGCCGCTGACCGATTTGTAGTCAAACCACTCCGGGATGTTGCGCTGCTCGGCCTTCTTTAGCCGGTCGATGGCGCGCTGCTGTTGCTGCAGATAGCCTTCGTATTTGATCTCGGTCTCGACCGATTTGAGTTCGTTGCGCAGAGCGGAGGGCAGAGCGCCGTTAGCTGTTAGTTGTCGGTCGTTGGTCGAAAAACCGTCGTCGGTCGTCGGTCGTACGTCGTCGGTCGAAAGCGTATCAGTCAAATCGCGCGCTGTATTCCCCGAGGCTTCAAACAAATCCGGTGCAAGCCGCTGCAGCGCAGGCAAAAGGTCCTCGATCTTAATCTCTGGGCGCTTGAGAAGTTGTGCGAGTGGCTGACCAATGGCGGAGGAAAGATCGGTTTGGCTAACGACTCGGACGCCCTCAGGGGCTAAAGCCGGGCCATCTGTACTGACGTTTTCAGCAGGACTGAAGTCGTGCCCTGACCGCGTTGTCGAGCCTAGCTCGACTGGACGGGCGTGGGCACCCGTCCCCACAAAGTCTTTGCTGGTTTCTTCCTGAATGCCGAGTGCTGACGGCTGAATGCTTTCTAACATCGCGCTGTTAAACCTTGTTTTTTGCAGCAGCTGCTTCAGGCGTTCTTGCCGTTCTTGCTTAACCAGGAAATCGGACCAAGCGTGGTCGTCAATCAGTCCTATGCGTCGGCCATGTGGTGTGAGTCGGCGATCGGCGTTATCGATCCGCAGGTGCAGGCGGAACTCGGCACGGGAGGTGAACATCCGGTAAGGCTCGTTCGTGCCTTTAGAGATGAGATCATCGATCAGAATGGCCGTGTAACCCTCGGTGCGGTCAAGGATGAGTGGCGGCTCGTTCTTCACTTTGAGCGCAGCATTGATTCCCGCCATCAGGCCTTGACAGGCAGCTTCTTCGTATCCCGAGGTGCCGTTGATTTGCCCAGCCAGGAACAGACCCGAAATCTGCTTGGTTTCAAGCGTGCGTTCGAGTTCGGTAGGATCGATGGCGTCGTACTCGATGGCATATCCCGGGCGGAGCATCTCGGCTGTCTCAAGTCCGGGAACGGATTTCAAAATCGCGAGCTGGACCTCAACCGGCAAAGACGTACTCATCCCATTGACATAAATTTCGTGCGTATTCAGGCCCTCGGGCTCGAGGAAGAGCTGGTGTGTGGTCTTGTCAGGGAACTTGACGATTTTGTCTTCGATCGACGGGCAATAGCGTGGGCCAATGGATTGAATCTGCCCGCTATACATCGGCGATCGATGCACGTTCTCGCGAATGATGCGATGAGTCTCTGGCGTAGTCCAGGCGATGTAACACGGCACCTGCGAATCGTGATGCGCAACCTTCTTGGTACGAAAGCTGAACGGCGTGGGATCTGCGTCGCCGGGCTGGATTTGAAACTTCGACCAGCCAATTGTCCGGCCATCAAGGCGCGGAGGCGTTCCCGTCTTCAGTCGGCATCCGCGAAGACCTAACTTTTTCAAAGCTTCGCCCAGCAGTACGGCGTTAGGCTCACCGGAACGTCCAGCGGGGTATTGCTGCTCACCGCAGTGGATGAGCCCATTGAGAAAAGTGCCCGTAGTGATGATGACGGCTTTGGCGCCAACCGTGCGGCCGTCGCGAAGCCGGACTCCGAGTATGCGGCGGGCGTCGTTTGCAAAATGGGCGCTGTCTATCGGCGGGCGGTCATCAACGACAACCTCAGCGGCTGAAGCTGTAATTTCCCTTGGAGCTCTTTCGGCACGACTGAATTCGTGCCCTTCCCGGTTTTGCTGATCGCTGATGGCTGACGGCAGATGGCTATCTTCCAGAATCAACTCCGCCACTTCGGCCTGCTTGATTTTCAGATTCGGTTGCGATTCCAGCACCTCGCGCATCTTGAGGCGATAGGCTTGCTTGTCGCACTGCGCGCGGGGGGACCAGACTGCCGGGCCGCGTGAAGTGTTAAGCAACCGGAACTGAATGCCAACCGCATCGGTGACTTCGCCCATGATGCCGCCGAGGGCATCGACCTCGCGGACCAAGTGCCCCTTGGCAATGCCTCCGATCGCAGGATTGCACGACATTTGCGCAATCAGATCGACGTTGAGCGTATAGAGTGCGGTCTTCAGGCCCATGCGAGCGCATGCGACCGCGGCCTCGCACCCGGCATGTCCGGCTCCGACCACCACGACATCGAATTGTTCGGTGAACTGCACGAGTTCCATTCTAATAGACCTTCTTCGGTGTCGGCTTGACCTTGGGTAGATAATCGTTGGCAGCAGGGACTTCAATGGCTGCGGCTTCAGCTCCGGTTCTCACTCAAAATCCGTCCGATCACAGACTAGGCTTGGCATGGGTCTTCATGTGGATCGCGCTCGCCGTCCATGTCACCGACGAGGCGCTCACCGGGTTTCTTGCCGTGTACAACCCCACAGTTTTGGCGCTGCGCGCGAAGCTTGGCTTTTGGCCGATGCCGACGTTTGAATTCAGGGAGTGGATTACCGGCCTGGTCGCCGGCATTTTGCTGCTTGCCGTGTTGTCGCCATTCGCCTTCCGCAACGCCGGCTGGATCAGGCCGATATTCTACTTTGTAGCCATCGTCACGGGAATCCTCAATGCATTCGGCCACACACTGGGCACAATACTCGGCCATACAGTGAGCACGGTCCGGTTCCCGCGCCCGGCTCCGGGGTTCTATTCTTCGCCTTTGTTGCTGATTGTTGCTATCAACGCGTTGGTGCAGCTGAGACGAACCCGACACCTGCCTCAGGCCCCCCTAAACTAAGACAGGAGTGTCCGACCACAGGGTTACTGCTTGATGTCCGAAAATACCGCTTCCTGCCAATTCGGCGAAGAGAAATACCAGTCGCTCGCCCCGGCCTCGTGATTGTTACCGCCGGAGCCGTACGGCATAGAGGGATCGCGCCAGTAGTCCATCCCGACCTGTAGAAGTGCGCCAGGAGTAATTCGAGCACGGATTTTCACGGTGCAGCCCTCTAGATGTCCCAGCGGGATTTTTGCCCGAGGAGATGCCGCCCAGAAATGCCACACGCGATCCGGTCGCCGTCCGAGGCGCAGAATAACTCGGTTGTGATCGTCAGAGTAGGCGAGCGGGATGGGTTCATGCGCATCGGTGCCGAACCACGGATAGCGGCGGTAGAGCCCTCCGCGAACATTGCCGCGATCATCATTCAGCACGACCTTTTTTCCATCAACTCGACAGGAGAGACGGGTCTCCACAATTTCAACTTGCGCATTTTCGAAGCCGGGCGTGCGAGTATCGGCAATGGCAATTCCCCAGAACATCGCCGATGTAAACTCAGACGGCTTGCCAACGGGATTCACGTAGCCAGATTTAAAGCGCACTTCGGCGGGTATGCGAGAATCCGTCTGCGAAACACACACGCTGCAGAGCACCAGTAGTAAAAGCAATCGCACTCGAACATCCTCTCATTGCAACAAGCGTCTGCTCTGAATTTCTTCGCGTTGGATCACAGAGGATTCCCAGATCGGAAAGTGCACGAACCTCCCTGTTGCCAGCATAGGTTTGTTCCTCGTACTATGAACTTTCAACCGGAGGGGAAATGGCTACACAAGAATTCTTCACTGAGCTGGATACGCGCATCGCCAAATATGACCTGCTTTGCCATCCTTTCTATAAAGCGTGGAGTGCTGGGGAACTGACGCGCGAAGATTTGCGGGAATATGGGCAGGACTATTTTCATCACGTGAACGCATTTCCAGAATACTTGCGGGAATTTGCTGCCCGGCTGCCGCAGGGCGATTTGCGGCGCGCTGTGGTGGCGAATTGCGACGACGAAATGGGACTGCATGGGTCGCGTCCGCACGCGGAACTCTGGCTCGATTTTGTAGAGGGCATGGGCGGCAAGCGCTCTGGCAACGCGGAACCCATTGCGGAGGTCGAGTCACTGACTCGCCAATTTCATTCGGTTGCAAGACAAGGTGCTCCGGAAGAGGCGCTGGCAACTTTCTACGCTTACGAATCCCAGGTGCCGCGCGTTGCAGCAGAGAAAGCCCGCGGACTACAGAAAATGTACGGCGCCGATGCGAAGACCTGTGAGTATTTCACCCTGCATGCCACCGCCGACATCTATCATTCGCGAGTGTGGAAGCATCAGTTGGCGAAAGTGGTAGAAGGCGATTCTGAAGCGGCAGAGCGGGCGCTGAATGCCGGCGAGAATGCGGCAAAGGCGCTGTGGACTGCGCTGGACGGCATCGAAGCTGAGAGGATTGCGCGGGCGGCGTAACACCGCTCAATCCTGCCACGCACCCAGATTGATTGGACAACCGGGGGCGGCTGTCCCCAAGCAACCCAGATTATGAGATAGCCGAGGCTGGCTTACCAGATCAGGAACGCCAGCACCGCCGCGAATATCGTGGAAGCGAAATTGACCGGGTTGTTTCCGAGGACTCGCCGACGTTCGAGGGTTGCGCCAAGCAAGCTATCAAACATCATTCCAGCGACTCCCGCTCCCGCGCAAACCGCCAGGAATTTCCACGGAAAAATATGGGCGAGGGCGCACACGGATGCTACCCCGACCGCTGCTGCGGCACCCGCCAGAGTTCCGGCCAACGTGATTGCGCCGTCCGTTCCTGGCGGAACTTTCCGCCAGGTCGTGATGAGCCGGGGTGTCCCTCCGAGCGCCTGACCGATTTCGCTAGAGACAGTGTCCGATGCAGCTTCCGCCAGCGCTGCAGCCATCGCCATCAGAAGCCGAGGATCGGGCCAAAAAGTGGCGTGTAGAATCGCGAATCCGCTGGCCGTCCCCAGATTTGCCAGGACCTGGAGCGCATTTCTCCCGATGGGCGCTTCAGCGGTTCCCAAACCCTCCTTGCGGCTATAGCCGACACGGGTGGCGATCCAGGTCTGTAGAAATACCGTTAGCAGAGCTGCGAACGCTCCCAGCCCTGCAGCCCAGAGCAGTGCGAAAGAGACCACGGCTCCGGCAACAGCCCCCTCGGTCGTCACCCCGCGCACAATTCTTGCCAAAGCGGCAAATAGCAACGTCAGAGCGGCAAAAGCGATGTTTTTCTGCGCCGAATTGACCAGCAGCGTACCCGAATAGTCCGTTAAGTAGTTCATATCAAATGAGAAAGAGAGCCGAACGTTGTATTGGTTTAGGCCAGAGATGCAGAACCACAGGCGTAAACACCAGATATAGCCGTAGCAAAAAACCGACCCCAGCCATCCAGCTTCGAGATTAGATTACCCGCGTAATTCCACTGCATCAAAGTGCACGGCGTAGTCTAAACTGCTACCCGGCGTATGCTGGGCGCGAGCAGTCAAAAATTTCGCCTGAGCCGTCGGAATAAACGACCCATGCTCTGGCACTGAACGATCGAGGAATGAAATTATGGCGGCTTCGGTTTGGTCTGGATATCTTACCTTCGGATTGATCTCGATGCCGGTGCGTCTGTTTTCCGGCGCCCGCAGCTCGGGCATTTCCTTCAACCAGCTTCATCGCGACGACCTTCACCGCGTTAAACAGCAGCTGATTTGTCCCCTCGACAACAAAGTTCTCGACCGCAGCGAGATCGTTAAAGGATACGAGTTTCGCAAGAACGAATACGTGGTTGTCGAGCCGGAGGAGATCAAGAAGATCGAGCCAAAGACCGCGAAGACAATGGAGATTCTCGAATTCGTTAAAGCCAGCGAAGTGGATCCGGTTTACTTCGAATCTTCTTATTACATGATGCCCGAAGAAGCCGGGCGGCGACCCTATGCGCTGCTCACCAAGGCGCTTGAAGAAAGCGAATACGTCGCCATTGCCAAGTTGACCATGCACAACCGTGAGTACACAGTTTTCCTTCGTCCGCACGAAGGTGGACTGATGCTGCACACCATGTACTACGAAGAAGAAGTGCGAAAAGTGGAAGGGTTCGGCGCGCCGGATGTGGAACTGAAAGACGCCGAGGTGAAGGTCGCGCATCAATTGATCGAAGCACTGGCTACCG
>Ga0070717_10001911_pt1 | contig 14564 bp, 22 predicted proteins | sample LARL113metaG_FD_71366 | JGI IMG/M metagenome (GOLD analysis project Ga0070717, IMG submission 71366) | Corn, switchgrass and miscanthus rhizosphere microbial communities from Kellogg Biological Station, Michigan, USA - LAR L11-3 metaG | ecosystem: Host-associated > Plants > Roots > Rhizosphere ... | reverse complement strand
CGCGTCGGGTGTGAGCGACGGAATAATGTGCGCATAAAAACTCGCGCCATTCAGCTTCAGGCCAAATTCAGGCAGCGATTCTTCCAGCAACCGCCGCAGTTCCGCCGTGCTCTTTCCCTGCATTCGTCCGCAGATGCCCGCAGAAAAATGATCGGCTCGGGGAAAAATCCAGATGTATCCGTGAAGGCCCTTTAGAAACTTGATCTTGACGGTATGTTGGTTTCCCGGGATGTAGTATCCCGCTGCGACCATGAAGTTTTCCGGTCCCAGCGGCGCGGCAAATCGTCGCCGCAAAGAATTGCGAGCGCCGGCGGCGATCACGACAAAATCGGCCGCATACGTTCCCCTGGCAGTTTGAATCGACCAACCGCCAGCATTCTGATCAATCCGGAGCGCGCGTTCGCAATGCAGTATTGCTCCCGCACCACGCGCCCGTTCGAGCAACAGGCCATTCAACGTAAGCCGGGAAAAAATCGCGATATGGCGATCGAGAGCGAACCGGACTCGCCGTCCTGAAGGAGCTATCAAGTCGCAGTCGCTGACCCAGTTGCGTTCGACCTGCGCATCGCGGAGAAACCGCCATCTCGCCAGCGCCTTATCAGTCAGGCCGCCACCACAGGGTTTTTCCCACGCCATTTTTTCGTCGAAGAGAAGGACTTCGCGTCCGGCGCTGGCAAGCCCCGCAGCGGTAAATGCCCCGGCTGGTCCGCCGCCTAGGACTGCAATTCGCTGAAGAGTAGACATGGTTCAGACAGAAACACTGCGTTTTGTGTCTGATGCTACCGGAGCTATTTGGAACACACAACTACTTCGGCGTACATCCGCGCAACATTCAGCCGCGAGTTACTGGGCCGCCTGTTGCAGTCCCTGATAAATCGCAACTCCGGCAATGGTCAGGATGAGTACCGCCGAAGCGGTGCCCAGGATCTTCACGAACGGGGTCAGTTTGTTTACCCGATTCATGATTTCCATTTGTTCCCGTGCCATGTGGGATTCCGATTCCCCGAGAAAGAGCTGGTCATCCTCTTGCATTGTGAGGGTGCCACGATAAATGAGCAGGGCTATTAAGCCAGCTGTAAGCACTCCCCATGCGATCAGAAGCATGAACAGAGTCGACATAGACACCTCGTTTACAGGCGAGCTGTTCTTGCCTCTGTCAGGGCTGTTGACCTTGGTTTCAACGTGAGAAGTTGAGTCGGTTCAGCTCCGGGCAGAGTTGTTATGGACGATTATAGTCCCGAATAGTTAGCGTGAAAGCGATTTTCCAGAGTAGAACCAGCCCTGCAGTTCGGTTTCTTAAGTGGGGTTCCTCTGCGTCCTCCGTGCTTAAGTTTGAGGTTTTCTCTGTGTGCTCTGCGGTTAAAAGCTAAAGCTTTTGATCTTCGGCCCGAACTGCATTTGATGCAGTGGGGTCCTACCGTACCAATGGGGCCGTGCTGGCGACTACCACACCGATAGCTCCGAGCACCATGCCCGCTTTCCAAAATATCTGCCGCCCCGATAAGAGCGTGATCGACGTGACCACCAGCCCGATCTCCAGGAAGACCTCCGCCAGGTCATAGCGGTTAGCGCGGTCGCGCTCGTGGTCGGTCTCCTGTTCCAGTTTTCTCGCCTCTGCATCGATATCTTTTTGTTGGTCGCGGTAGGTGTTTGCCTCCGCCTGGTATTTCTCCCGCAGTTGCTCCATTTTCTTCGGATCGCTCGCGGCCATTACCGATGCGAAGTCCGCGAACAACTCGTCCGTATGCCGCCGGATGTTCTTCGCCTGATAATAGGCCCACTGGTCGCTAGCCTTGTTTTGCAGAACCACTTCTTCCGTATGCGCGCGGTGACCCAACAGCGAAACCACCGCGACCAGTACCGCCAGTATCGCCATCGTCAGCGACACCGGCGCCAGCGATGGATTGTGCGCCGCGTGCTCGGCGTTCTCTTGTAGTTCGTTAAGTTCGTCTGCGCTCATATGTTGTAGGTAGGAATGTGTGCGATGGTAGCTATTGGTCGCTTGGTTGGCAAGTAGTCAGCATCAGTGGTCAATAGCTAGTTGTCGGTGGCATTTCGTGGAGGAACTAACTTGCTTCATCAATTCGCTCATCCCTATCTTGGATACTGACACTGATCACTCATCACTCTGACCCACTGTCCACTTTCTTCACTCTCCCATAACTTTGACAATCACGCGCTTGTCTCTCTGGCCGTCGAACTCCGCATAGAAAATCCGTTGCCATGGACCGAAGTCAAGACGCCCGGCGGTGATTGGCACAATCACTTCGTGATGAATCAGCAATGCCTTCAAATGTGAGTCACCGTTTGTCTCGCCCGTGCCGTGGTGCTGGTAATCTTCGCGAAATGGAGCAAGCTGCTCGAGCCATTTATCGATGTCCTCGATCAGTCCCGATTCATTGTCATTGACATAGACTCCGGCGGTGATGTGCATGGCCGAAACCAGCACCATGCCCTCGCGTATGCCACTTTTCTTCACGATTGCTTCGACTTCGGGCGTGAGGTGGACGTATTCGCGGTGCTTGCGCGTGTGAAACTTGAGATATTCAGTGTGGAATTTCACACTTAGCGTCCTCAGTGCTCCTCTGTATCCTCTGTGGTTTGCTTTTTTTCAGGTCTTAGCAGCGGGAACAGAATCACGTCCCGAATGGACTGCGAATTGGTTAGCAGCATAGTCAGGCGGTCAATACCCACACCTACCCCCCCGGCTGGCGGCATGCCGTACGAAAGCGCCCGAATGTAGTCCTCGTCCATCTGGTGGGCTTCTTCGTCTCCGCGTTCGCGGGCTTGAAGTTGTTGCTCGAAGCGGCGGCGCTGGTCTTCAGGATCATTGAGCTCGCTGAAGCCGTTCGAGATTTCCATCTGCCCGATATAAATCTCCCAGCGCTCGGTCCAATCCGGCTCCTCTGCTTTTTGCTTTGACAGAGGAGATACGGCGGTAGGGAACTCGTAAATAATTGTTGGTTGCGTGAGGTGTTCTTCGGCGACCGCTTCAAATAAGCTCGCGATGGTCCTCCCTGTCGGCTCATTCGGATCGTATGCCATGTGAGAATGCGCCGAGTTGAATCTGTGGACCAGCGCCTTCACCGAATCGTGCGACGCAAAATCTGCCAGGCTTGGCTTGGCCCCACCGCTCTCCGGCCAGTATTGAATAATCGCCTCCCGCATGGTCAGGCGCCGCCAGTTTGCGTCTGACCAGTCGATATCCTGCTCTCCCCATTTTGTTTTGGTCCTGCCGGTCACGTCTTGCACCGCCTGGCTAATCAGTGCCTGCGTCAGGTCCATCACACCTCGATAGTCCGTGTACGCCTGGTAAAACTCGAGCATCGTGAACTCAGGGTTGTGCCGGGTCGAAATTCCTTCATTGCGGAAGTTGCGATTAATTTCATACACCCGGTCGAATCCGCCCACCGTCAGCCGCTTCAGATAAAGCTCGGGCGCGATCCGAAGGTAAAGATCGACATCCAGCGTGTTGTGATGCGTAATGAAGGGCTTGGCAACCGCGCCTCCGGCGATCGGCTGCATCATCGGCGTCTCAACCTCCACGAATCCGCGCTCGTCGAGAAAGTTACGCATCGACTGCACCAACTTGGCGCGCTTCAGAAAAACTTCGCGCACCTCGGGATTCATGAACAGGTCGACATAGCGCTGGCGGTAACGCAACTCCACATCCGTCAGGCCGTGCCATTTCTCAGGAAGCGGCAGCAGGTCCTTAGCGAGAAATTTGATCTCCTCAACGTGGACCGTTAATTCACCCGTTCTGGTGCGAAACAGATACCCGCTGGCCCCAATGTGGTCTCCGAGGTCGAGCAGTTTGTAGAGGTCGAATCCCTTTTCGCCCACGGCGTCTTTCTTCACATAAATCTGCAGGCGTTGACCATCCTGCTGGAGATGGGCAAATCCCGCCTTGCCCATCAGGCGGATAGCCATGATCCGGCCGGCAACCCGAACGTTGACCCGCGACCCTTCAAGTTGCTCCGCATTCTTCGGCGAGTGCTCTGCGAGGACTTGAGGAATCGTTTGCGTAAAGTCGTACTTCGTCGGATAAGCGCGCTGCCCTAGCGCTTCAATCTGCTTGAGCTTATCGAGGCGTAATTTGTAGATGTTTTCGTCGAGCGCCAAAGGTTTCCTGGGAGTTCACAAAAGTGAACAGCGATTATAACCAACGTTGGCCATAGCAGCAGGCGCTTGCTAATATATTGGTACCGTGGTACATTGGTACCAATGTCGGAGATCAAGACGCCGGAATTCATCGTCGAGCGGGTGCAGACGGGAGTGCGAATGGAAAAGCGCCTGCTCAAGGTCCTGAAAGCATTTGCGGAATTTCACGATCTGAGTTTGGGTGATCTGCTGGAAGGCATTGTGCTGCACGCCTTCGACGGCAAGACGCCCTTCTCTCCTGCTTCGCTTAGTCGTATTCAGGAGCTGAAAAAGTTCTACGCCCTGGAACTCGACTCAAGCGCAAGCCACCGTCTGAGAGAAATTCGAGGCAAGGGCACGCGCATTAAACGGGGAACCTAAAACCAAACCAGGGCCGACAATGACAACAGCAAACAGAAGTCCAGAAGATCGCATGCAGTTGGCTTTGACCGGACTGCAATGGTGTCTGGGACTTGTGATTCTGGTCGAGGCTGCCCTATTTATCTTTGGACCAGGATCCCGTCATCAATTTGCCACGAGCCACATGCCGAACGCGGTACGCCTGATCCTGGGGTGGGGAGAAATCGTTGGCGCTCTTTTGCTGCTGATTCCGCCGACCGCAGCGCGTGCCGCATGGCTGCTTGTAGTGATTTTTCTGTTCGCTATCGTGCTTCATTTTCTGCACGGGATGCCGAACGTTGGTCCTCTTGTAATTTACTCCGCGGCCGCGTGGGCGATCGCGTGGGGAAAGGGAAGGCGCGATAACGTCGCGCCTGAACGATAAATATTATGAGCGATCAGGAACTCATCGATCGCTTCGAATCGGGTACTGTTCCCGAAAGCGCTTTTCATCACGCGGACCATGTCCGCCTGGCATTTGCCTATCTGCGAAAATATTCGGTGCTTCCGGCGCTCGAAAAATTTGCCGAAGCCCTGAAGCAATTCGCCTCCAGGCACGGCAAGTCCCAGCTCTATAACGAAACCATCACTCACGCATATTTTTTTCTGATCCGCGAACGTATGGCCCGCTGCGGCCGCATAGATGACTGGGACGAATTCGCTAGGCTGAACTCGGACCTGCTTCTCTGGAAGAACGGAATTCTGAACCGCTACTATCAGGAAGCCACGTTGAAATCCGACCTCGCGCGAAGTGTTTTCCTGTTCCCTGATAAATGCGGTTGACAGTGCTGGTCCGGCTTGTTCGGATATTCCCGTCTAAAGTACGATGGAAGCGCATTCTGTATTCTTTGTTTTAGGGGAAGAGCTATGCCCATCACGCCAGCAGCCACAGGCGAGAGTTTTGCCGCCAGCCGCTGGACTCGAGGCAACATATTTTTCCCGACGTGCATTGTAGTCAGCCCCCTTCACGTCAGCCGCATCAAGCGGCGCCTATTTGGTAGCACAGAAGAGAGTATTGCCATTTCGCAAGTGGCTTCGGTGGAAATCTCCACCGGGATCATCTGGTCCGAAATAACCATCGAATCGACCGGCGGGGCTGACCCCATCACCAGCCACGGTCACCACAAACGCGATGCACTACGCATTCGCGAGTTGATCGAGAACTATCAGGCCGGGCGCAGCAGCGCCCCCGTTATTGCCCGAAGCTGACTTTCACCAACTCAGTGGTTTCCTTCGATTCCGGTTCATAACGCCATTGCATGACCGATCGCGCTGCGGCTTCGGAAAGCACCGGGTGCCCACCCATCACGCGAACTTGTTTCACTGTCCCATCTGCCCGGACGATGGCCTGCAGTTGTACTGCTCCCGTAATCTTCAGCGAGACCGCAATCCTGGGATACTCCGGGATAGTACGAAAGATTATTGGGCGGGAGCTTTCCGGTTCAACGTCGGCAAGCTCGTCCCCCATTTTGGTATACGCCGAGCTCATGTCGCCATAATGGACACCAGCGCGTTCTAGTGCGGCCGAGTTCACCTCGTAGGTGATCTTCCCATCGGATAGCACCAGGTTGATCATTCCACCTTCACTTAAGAAATTCTTATCCTCGCCTATCAGCAGAACGCTGGTTTTGCCGAGCTGCTCAATTGCGCCTCGAGTGTTTCGTTCAGACGTGCGAAAGAACACCAGGTGGCAAAACTTCAATTCATCCGCCGAGCGCAGGCGGCGAATTTCCAGTGGGTGCCCGTTAATAGCCTTGCCGGCCAAAATATCATGGAGCGCGGTCACGAAATTTTCATCGCCACCGAAAACCCCAATAATCAAGTTGGAACTATCGGGCAAGCGCTGCGCTGACCATTGCATCATCTTGGCAAAGTTGTACAGATAGGCGGCCTTCAGCTGGTCCGCGCCGCCGGTTTGCTCAGCGCCTGCGACTAGAGACATTGCCAGGATCACGATGCAGACTTGACAGGCCCAGTGGCCCCAAAAACTCGACCTAATCGGGTTCCGGAGCTCACGCGTGAATCGCTTTGCCTCCGAAGAAGTGGCCCTCGATGGCATTGCCCGCGCCTTCCAGCAGATGACGATAAGCAAATTTAGACACGTCAAAGCGATGTGCATACGCGAGAGTCCTGCTACAGTGTTCTTCGGCTGAAATCGGGTTGTTCTTTAGATATGGCATCCGATCCACAAGAACCGCAAAAGAAAAATCCCTGGGTTCAATTGGCCAACTACGCCCAGCTGGCCATTGTCTTTCCGGCGGCGACCGTCATCGGGTGGCTGATGGGCGTGGGCCTTGATCACTGGCTGCATACTACGTGGCTCTATATCGTGGGACTGCTTCTCGGCATTGTTGCCGGGTTTGCAGAGTTGATCCGGACGGCGATGAAAGACAGCTCGTAATCTCTCAGACCTCGTTTCGTGGTTCTCCCTTCCGCGAACCCCGTGTCTTTCGTGGTTGGTGAATGGGTTTTCTTTTTGTCCTCTGCGGTCCAACAATGACCTTGCAGCCGCAACCCGGCGACGATTTCTATGCCCGTGCCCTGGATCGGATCCAGAAGATCATGCTGGTGCTTGGAATCGCAGGACTGAGTACGGCATGGGCATTTTTCGGCTGGCGAATTGGCGTGGGCTTTGCCTTGGGCAGTGCTATCGCTTATTTAAACTTTCACTGGCTCACGAAAATAGTAGCCGGAATTTCGGAGCTGACGTCGGGCTCCGGCAACGCAACCAGTCGCCGCGTGGTGCACCGTTTTGTGCTCCGCTACGTTTTGATGGCGGTAATTGCGTTTGTTATACTTGCTGTTTCCCGCGAGAGCCTTTATGGATTGTTTGCGGGCTTATTTTTGCCCGCGGCGGCGATCTTGTGTGAGGCCGCTTATGAAGCTTACGCAGCTCTGGCGCGCGGGATGTGAGATTGTCTGTTGGCTTTCGGCTTTTAGCCTTTTGCAAGCGCGAATGGGGTGCATGCTAAGAGCTAAAAGCTAATGGCTAAGAGCTGAATTCCATGCCTGAACAACTCTGGTTTACACAACTTCTGAACCATGTCTTCGCCGGCCCGGTAGCAGGGTTGCTGCACGCGCTGCACATTCAGCCGCAATATGCGCAGGCGCCGATCAGCAATGCGGTTGCGATGGAAGTATTGGTTGTCGGGCTTTTATTTTTGTTTTTTCTCATTCTGCGCAGCCGCCTTTCGGTTGAAAGTCCCGGAGGGATCCAGCACATTTTTGAGAGCTTCCAAGGATTCATTGAAGGTGAAAGTCATAGCATCATTGGTCATCGCAGCGAGCAGTTTACGCCGATCCTGGCTGTGCTCTTCCTTTTTATTCTGATCGGGAACCTGTTTGGAATCGTGCCCGGACTGGAATCGCCTACGGCATCGCCGGTCGTTCCTTTGGGCCTCGCCCTTTGCACGTTCGCTTATTACCAGCTGCAAGGTTTACGGCGGCATGGGATCAAATACTTAAAGCAATTTTTGGGACCGGTGTGGTGGCTCGCGCCTCTCATGATCCCGCTCGAAATTATCAGCCATTTGGCCAGATTGCTCTCCCTTACCATTCGTCTTTATGCCAACATGTTCGCCGGAGATTTAGTCACATTAGTCTTCCTCTCCCTTATCCCGATTTTCATACCGGTCATTTTTCTAGGGCTTCATATCTTTGTGGCATTACTGCAAGCTTACATATTCGTTTTGCTGGCGATGGTCTATCTGGCGGGTGCAGTAGCTGAGGAGCACTGAACTCGCTTTGGACGTTTCTTCACGGCATTCGGTTTTCTAATTCATAAATGTGATCAAGCGTCTCGGTCTTATCGCCGTTCAGCGTGAGGGCGTTTGCACGGTAACGTCAACCACCCACTGGCGGCAATTCATAACCAGGAGAAAGCAAATGCGTAGTCTCACCAATATGTTCATGGCACTGGCAGTGATGTGCTTTGCCGTACCTGCCCTTGCTCAAACTACCGGCGCTGCTGCGGCCAATCCCACCAACTGGGTGGCTGCCGCCGCTGTCATCGCCATGGCAATTGCCTCCGCTGGTTGCGGAGTGGGGCAGGGTAGGGCAACTGCTTCCGCTGCAGAGGCCATGGCGCGGAATCCTTCGGCACGTCCAGCAATTCAGTTCGCGCTAATTTTTGGACTCGCCTTGATCGAATCACTGGCTCTCTATACCCTAGTGATCATCTTCTTGAAGGCGAAGTAACGGTTCTTCGGTTTACTCTGTGTCCTCTGCGGTTGTGCTCTTTCTCCGCAGAGGACGCTGTTACAACCTCTCCATGTCTTGCGAAGCGAATTCCTTTGCGCTTGACCATCTCGGCATCGCCGTAAGGTCGCTGGCGGATGCAAAGGCCATCTACGAAAAGCTGGGCCTTCCGTTTTCCGTCGAGCAGGTTGTCCCCGGCGAAAATGTGCGCGTCGTCATGGTTCCAGTCGGTGAAACCCGGCTGGAGCTTCTTGAACCCACTTCAGACGATTCGGTGATTGCCAAATTCATTGCCAAGCGCGGCGAGGGCCTCCACCATATCTCGATTCGCGTCCCCGATCTGAAGGCTGCCGTCCAGAAATTGAAATCCGGCGGAACACGGCTCGTCACCGAGAAAATCAAAGTCGGGGCCGGCGGCCATCGCTACGTCTTTATTCATCCCTCCAGCGGTTCCGGCGTGCTGATTGAACTGGTGGAAGCCAGCGATTAGTCTCCTCTCTATGCTGATTCTGGGAGTGGATACTTCCGGCAAAAATGGCAGTATCGCACTGGTGCAATTCGAACAAGCAAATTCGCGCACACTCGAAATCGTGCCTCTCGCAGGCGGAACTTTCTCAGGGCAATTAGTGCCTCAAGTATCCGACCTGCTTGAGCGCCACCATCTCACGAAGCACGACATCGATGCCTTCGCAGTGGCATCGGGGCCGGGCTCATTCACAGGACTGCGCGTGGGCTTGGCAGCGATCAAGGCCCTGGCCGAGGTCCTGCAAAAGCCGATTGCTGCGGTGCCGCTGCTCGAAGCTGTTGCCCGCGTCTCTGGAAGCGAAAGCCTTACGTTGGCAGCGCTCGATGCCGGACGCGGCGAGGTTTATGTCGCCGAGGTTCAGACATCCGGTCCGCGGACGACGGTTCGTGATCAGCAGCTTCTGAGCTTTGCAGAATTCCTTTCATCAAACCGCAATCGCCAAATCATCACCCCCGACGCCAAGATCGCCGATCTGGCTCGACAGCATAAGTTGCGCATCCAGCAAGTCGATCGTCCCCGTGCTGATGCCATCGCCAGGCTTGGGTTTGAAAAAATCCAGGGGGGAGAAGTAATTTCGGCGGAGGCACTCGACGCCAACTACATTCGCCGCAGCGATGCGGAGGCGAAGAAAATCGGCGAAGTTCGGAAATAATTATCTAAGGGATTTCCGCGGGAGCTTTGTTTCTCTGCGGGACCTCAGCGAATTCTGCGGTTAAAGTCTTTTGAGCGTGCCTGAGACGAAAGGGGTGCCCATAAAACGCACTAGCCAAAATCAAGTCGGAACAAAGGCCGGCTTCGTAGTTGTTTGGGAGTTTCGAGTCCGTGCCACCAAGCGCCGCGCCTTCGAACGCGCCTACGGGCCAGACGGCGAGTGGGCCAAATTCTTCCGAAGAGGAAAAGGCTACATTGCCACCGAACTGATGTGCGATTCGCAGCAGCCCGACCGATATCTTACCCTCGATTTCTGGAAATCCTACAAGCACTACGAACAGTTTAAGAATCAGAACCGGGAAATCTATCGATTGATCGATGAACGTTGCGAATCACTGACCGCAACCGAGTCCGAAATCGGTCAGTTTTCCCGCCCACTTCGAAGGAGCTAAAACGTCCATTCGCCAAGCCACTCTCGCCGATATTCCTTTGATTCTTGCACTGGAACGAGAAGTTCCGACTCTCGTGCATTGGTCCGAAAAGGCTTACCAGGAAGTGTTCCGGCCCGGAGCTCCCGATCGTATTCTTTGGCTGATCGAAGATGAAGGCGCCGTACAAGCTTTTCTGATCGCGCGTTTCAGCGGTACAGAATGCGAACTCGAAAATCTGGTAGTTTCCGCCGCGCACCGCCGTCGCGGCTTTGGAATACAGCTGTTGAAGTCTCTCATTGCGGCAGCCCGTAAACGCAATGTTGAACGAATTCTGCTGGAAGTTCGCGAGTCGAATATTGCCGCGCGGGCGCTTTACCAGAGACTCGATTTTCAGCTGATTGGCCGACGCAAAAGCTATTACGGCCATCCGCAAGAGGACGCCCTGATGTTCGTTCTTTATTGCACTCCTTCCAGTGCACCAAAACGTTAATCTAGCGTCACTGATCGATAATTTCTGTTGAAAATTCTTCGTTGAACCAGTTCTGGTCCTGTGCTAGTTTGAAGAAGCAATCGACTGCAGGAGGTCTACAGGATGCTAGCCTCTAGAGATCAACTCCTGGCCACGCATGAGCAGTTCCAAAAGTTGGCCCAGGAGCATTCACAGTACGAGCAGCGCCTCTCATCCCTCACTCACAAACGTTATCTCACCGATGATGAAAAGCTGGAAGAAGTCCGGCTAAAGAAGCTCAAACTCCGTCTGAAAGACCAGATGGAGTCCATTGAGCGGCAATATCGGGAGCACGTGTCCAGAGGTCAAGTAGCCTAAGATTTTTGTCCAATCTCTCCGCCGTCTCGTGCGGCACAGGAGAAATGTATCCCGCGCAGGTACAACTAACATTAACCGAAACTGCCCTTCGTCAGTGCAATATAATCCGTTCAAATGGTTCGTGATGGCTACTACTACGGGGCCGTGCTGCTTGCGGCTGCCGTGCTCGTGGGATGGCTGGCAACCCCAATGTGGGCTCTCGTTCCGGTCTTCCTGGCGGCATTCTTCCTCTGGTTTTTTCGTGATCCAGACCGCGTCATTCCCTCCGAATTTGGCGCGGTGGTCTCCCCCGCGGATGGTAAGGTCACCAGCATTGCAACTGTAAAATTCGATGGCGAGACCCTGAAGAGCATCAGCATTTTTCTGAACGTCTTCAACGTGCACGTGAATCGCTCACCGGTTTCCGGCGTCATCCGCAGCGTGAAGTATGAAGCCGGTAAGTTCCTGAATGCCATGAATGCTACCAGCGCGGAACACAACGAGCGAAATACGGTTACGATTGAAGGCGAAGGCCACCGCATCATCTTCAAACAGATCGCTGGTCTGCTGGCCCGCCGGATCGTCTTTACGAAAAAAGTCGGCGATAGTGTTCGTCGTGGCGAACGGGTCGGCTTGATCAAGTTTGGATCCAGGACCGATGTGCTCCTCGATCCTTCGGCCGAGGTGACAGTCAAGGTTGGCGATAACGTGAAAGGCGGCTCAAGCATACTGGCTTTCCTTAAATTAGAAGAAAGGGAACTGGCGGGGTCGGCCGGACGCGAACAGCGAAAGAAATCCTGATGCAAGACGAACCACAACATCCGCTTCGCAGGAAAGAAGACCAACCTCCGCGACGTTTTCGCAAGGGCCTGTACATTCTGCCTTCCCTCTTTACCGCAGCCAACGTGTTGCTCGGCTACTATGCCATCCTTCAGGTGATCCATGGCGCAGTTGCCTACGGCGTGGCACGTGCCATACAGAGTCCATCACAGCAATTTTGGCACTTTGACAATGCTGCCAAAGCCATCGGCTTCGCAGTCCTCTTCGATGGGCTTGACGGTCGAATAGCGCGCATGACCAAAACCACCAGCGATTTTGGGCGGGAGCTCGATTCTCTGGCCGATGTCATTACCTTCGGCATTGCGCCATCTTTGCTGGCATGGGCTTGGGGATTTCATGAGGTCTCAGCCGAAATTTCCCGGCCTGACATGGCTAACCTGCTGCCTCGCCTGGGTGCCATCGCCAGCTTTCTTTTTCTGATTGCGGGAGCCAGTCGTCTGGCCCGTTTTAATATTTCCTCGAATCCTCAGCCATCGAATCCCGGTCGGCCCGGGAAAAAATACTTCGTCGGAATGCCTATCCCGGCAGGCGCCGGCGTTATCGCTGCCGTAGTGCACTTCTCACACGGCGATCCGTTGGTGTGGTGGGGATCTTCCCTGACCTGGTTGATCGTGGTGGTGCTGGCGGGCTACCTGATGGTGAGCACATGGCGCTTCTACAGCTTTAAAGATATCGATATGGGGGCCCGGCAATCGTTTCGTCTGGTCGTTATCTTCGGATTACTGCTGGCGGGAATACTGCTGTTTTCCGGCCCAGTACTGTTCGTGATTGCACTGACTTATATGTTCTCCGGAATTTTCTGGCGCTTACACTGGATCTTCCGGCGCAAGCGAAATCCGCCGCCAACCTATACCCAAGCCTCGCAAATTTCATGAATTCGAATATCAAGTCGGCAGGCGTGGTTAACCTCGAATCGACGCCCGGGTTTTACCGTGTTGCGATCGTAGGCGCCGGATCCCTCAAGGGCAAAGATGTTGCTGAAGTTCTCGACCAGCGCAATTTCCCATCTTCAGAAGTCAAGCTGCTCGATGATGACGAAGCCTTAGGCCAGCTAGAAGCTGTGAAAGATGAGATCACTTTTATCCAGAGCATTCGGGCCGAGCAGTTCGACAAAGTTGATTTCACCTTCTTTGCCTCGGACGCAGAGTCCACTCGCCGCAATTGGAAGCAGGTTTCCAAGGCCGGGAGCTCGATAGTTGACCTCTCGTACGCGCTCGAAGACGAACCCGGAGCAGTAGTTCGCGCTCCCTGGATCGAACGTCAGTTGGAGCAGATCATCACGCCACAGCTTGAACCGGTTCCGGTTGTCGTCGCCCACCCCATGGCGGTTGTGCTGGCGCTGCTTTTACTTCGGGTGAAATCCGCCACGCCATTGAAACGCGCAGTCGCTACGGTTTTCCAGCCGGCGTCCGAATACGGACAAAAGGGAATGGACGAGCTGCACGAACAGACGGTGAATCTGCTTTCGTTCCAGCAGCTCCCCAAAGATATCTTTGATGTGCAGGTTGCGTTTAATATTGTCTCTCGCTACGGAGAGAAGGCAACGTCTGTTCTTTCTTCTGTCAGTGACCGCATCATTCGGCATTTTCGCAAAATCACCTCGGGCCGCGTCCTCGTTCCATCTATGCAGATTTTGCAAGCGCCGGTTTTCCACGGCCATGCAGTTTCGCTCAACCTGCAATTCGAGGGAGCCGCAGATCTCGCACAGATTTCCAGCGCGCTTGCCGGAGAACACGTTTCGCTGACTCCGTCGTCCGAAGATGCTCCCAGTAACGTAAATGCCGCCGGCCAGTCAGATATTCTTGTTTCCTTAACTCCCGATGCTGCGGACTCAAACAGCATGTGGTTATGGGCTACCTGGGACAATCTGCGTGTCGCAGCTTCTATCGCTGTCGAATTGGCTGAGAGCTTGGCAGCATCGCGGCCACGAGGAAAAATCCAGTGATGCGCGCCGCCAGTTTCCTTGCGCTGGTCTGCCTTTTCAGCACTGGATGCGGATACCATACCGCCGGACGCGCCAACCTATTGCCACCGGAGCTCCGTACTCTGGCGGTCCCCGCTTTTGTCAATCTGACGCAGACCTATAAGATCGAGCAGACGCTCACCGCTGCGGTGGTGCAGGAATTTACTACTCGCACGAAATATCAGGTGATCTCTGATCCGCACGCGGCCGACGCCACCTTGCGCGGGAGCGTTACCGCCGCCGCGGCCACGCCGCTAACTTACGATACGACCACTGGCCGCGCATCAACCGTCTTGGTGATTGTCAGCATAAGTGTCGTGCTTGCGGATGCGAAGGGAAGAATTTTGTATCAAAATCCTACTTACGTCTTTCGCGAGCAGTATCAGGTCTCGCAGGAGGCGAGTACTTTCTTTGAAGAAGATTCTCCAGCGTTCCGGCGGCTTTCATCCGAGTTCGCCCGAACGCTGGTTTCAAACATCCTGGAGCAGTTTTAATGCGCGCCTTTGCCCAAGCCGAGCGTTTCGTTTCCGAGGTGCAAGGGAGGAAGCTGCGTCCAGCCTACGTTTTTGTGGGTGACGAAGTGTTCTTCCGCAAAAAGTGCCGGGACGCCAT
>Ga0070717_10001909_pt1 | contig 14578 bp, 12 predicted proteins | sample LARL113metaG_FD_71366 | JGI IMG/M metagenome (GOLD analysis project Ga0070717, IMG submission 71366) | Corn, switchgrass and miscanthus rhizosphere microbial communities from Kellogg Biological Station, Michigan, USA - LAR L11-3 metaG | ecosystem: Host-associated > Plants > Roots > Rhizosphere ... | reverse complement strand
AGGATCACCGGCTCGACCTCGGAGGGAACGATCGTCACGCCGCCCCGCCGGATGATGTCTTTGCTGCGGCCGACGTACACGAACTGCCCGTCCTCGTCGAGGTAGCCGAGGTCGCCGGTCCGATAGCCGCCCCACTCGGTCAGTGACTCCCGCGTCAGGTCGTCGTTGTTGAGAAAGCCCAGGAAGCGGCTCGGGCCGTTGACGAGCACCGAGCCGACCGTGTTGGGCGGCACGGCACGTCCGCCGTCGTCGACGATTCGGATCTCCGTGCCGTCGTACGGGCGGCCCTCGGTCAGGAAGAGCTTCTCGTCCGGCTCGTGCAGCCCGTGAGCGGCGTGTCCAGGGACCTCGGACAGACCGTAGTCGCCCAGCGGCGGCACGCCAAACGCGTCTTTCATCGCGATTCGGCGCTCCCGGGTCAGCCCGGGCGCTGCGAGAACACGCATCGAGGGCAACGCGCGGTCGCTCTCTGACTTGGCGCTGATGAGGTCCGCCGAGTGCGTGGGCATGGAGAGGACATAGGTGCACTGATGCTCCTCGATCAGCGCAAGGGCGTGCTCTGCGTTCCAGCGGTTGACGAGGACTCCCGTCGCGCCGTTGAACAGAGGCGGGAAGTAGCCGAACACCAAACCGCCCACGAAGCCGAACTCGCAGACGACGAGGTAGATGTCATCGCCGGTGAGCTCCCACCGCCTGCAGATGCCCTGGGTGGCGTAGCGCAGCGTGTTGCTCGAGTGGGCGATGCCCTTCGGGCTGGAGGTGGTGCCGGAGGAGTGGAGCACCATGGCCAGATCGTCGGCGTGACGCGCGACGTGCTCGTCCGGTGGGTCATCCTGGGCCAGGCGGTCGACGAGGTCGGGCTCGATGGGGAAGAAGAACCGGACCTGGTCGGCGACGCGCTCGCACTTCGCCTGCTCTTTGGCCCCGCCAAAACCCAGCAGAGCCGTCGCGCCCGTCTGCGCGATCAGTGCCGAGAGCTGAGTCTCGTTGAACATCGGCGGTAACGGCGCAATGACGACTCCGCGGTGCATGCAGCCCAGCATTGCCACCGCTGCCTCGATCGAGTGGCGGCCGAGCAGGATGACGACGTCCCCCGCTTTGACACCTTGCTCTGCGAGCCGAAGTGACACGCCGGCCGCGGCACGGCGCAGCTGGTCGAAGGTGAACGTGCGATCGTCGAGGATCAGCGCCGGCTTGTCCGGGTTCTCCGCGGCGCGCTGGGCGAAGTCGCTCCACAGGTCTCCGTCACGCCAGTATCCCTCGGTGTAGTAGCGATCAGCCTCTGGCTGGAACGTTAGGGTCGGCATCGCCTTCCTCCGCAGTACATGTTGTCAAGTCGTGATCGGCGGCCGTGCCGGTGGCAGCACTCAGGCAATTGCCATTCCTCCGTCCACGCTCAGCACGGTCCCGGTGACGAAGCTGCTGCCCGGGCCAAGCAGGAAGACCACGGCGTCGCTGAGCTCGCCGGTGCGACCGCCGCGGCCCAGAGGGGTCCGCGACAGCAGGAAGTCCGGGAACTGCTCGGGGTCCTCGCCCAGCTCCGCCGTCATCTCGGAGGCGAAGAAACCGGGCGCTACGGCGTTGACGCGTATCCCGTAGCGACCCCACTGCGATGCAAGCTCTCTGGTCAACCCGATGACACCCGCCTTGGAGGCGACGTACGCCGCATCCGGGATCTGCCCGAGCGAGCGCAGGCCCATGACCGAGGCGATATTGATGATCGAGCGGCCTCCTCCGTCTCGCATCCGCTTCGCCGCCAGGCACGAAAGAGCGAACGGGGCGACGAGGTTCAGATCGAGGACACGGGAAAACGTCTCCGTCGAGGTGCGCAGGGCGGGAGCGGTGGCGCCGGCGCCCGCGTTGTTGATCAGACCGTCGAGCCTCCCGTGCCGGTCCATGACGCTCTGGATCAGCCGCTCGCGGTCCATTGCGTCGGTGACGTCGCAGCCGACCGGGTCGGCACCCGGGATCTCCTCGGTGAGCGCCGCGAGCCGATCGGCGCGACGCGCGGCGAGGACGGGAATCCCGCCGGCCTCGCCGACTGCCCGCGCGAGCTGGGCGCCGAGCCCGGAGCTCGCCCCTGTGATGATGACGACGCGACCGTCGAGCAACTGCATCCCGACCCTCTCAGTTGAAGTCAGTTCAACTGTATCTGGACGGCCCCACGAACGCAACTGCGCACCCCCGAATCTGGCGCCGAGGTGCGCAACCACGGGACAAAGTGCCGAGCCCGGCCACTCCTGCGAACCACGGCTGCGGCCACTGGTAGAGTTGGTGTCATTTCAATAGAAAGAGGAATGGTGGCCAAGAACGTGCGAACCGACGCGGGTCGACGAACTCGCAGCCCGGAGAGCTCCCGCAGCAAGCGCCAGGAGATCCTGACGACTGCGATCGAGCATTTCGGCCGCCACGGCTACGAGTACACGAAGTGGGCCGACATCGCCGCGGACGTCGGCCTCGGCTCCACCGCGCTCTACCACTATTTCGAGTCCAAGCTTCACTGCCTGTTCGAGATCCACGCGGAGGCACTCAAGCTCGACCGCGAGAAGTTCGAGCGGCTGACGTCGGAGGGCGGCCCGTTCGGTCCTGCCCTCGTGCGCCTGCTCAACGGGCTGTTCGATCTCACCGACCACGAGGTCCAGCGCAACCGTGTGCTCGTCGCCGAGGAGGGCCTGATCGGCGTCCCGCGAAAGTCGCCGCGTGAGGAAGAGGCGCGAAGGCTCGCGCGCTCGAGCATGCGCGACATCGAGTTCGCCTGGGCCTCCTTCCTCACACGTGGGATGGAGCAGGGTGCCATCCCGGAAGCCGATCCACGCCTCCTCACGCACGCGTTGCTCGGGTTGTACAAGAGCGTCTGGCACTGGTACCGGCCCGGCGGCGAGCTGTCCTTGGATGACCTCCGCGACTTCTTCGTCGCGCGCTGCCTGGCCGTCGCCGGTTACGACGAGCACGCGTCCCTGCCCGCCGAGCGCGGACGCACGCCACGCGGCGCGCGCAAGGCGGCCTGACCGCCGCCGCGGCCCCGCCTGATCGGCGGCGGCAACCCCCGCCTACGCGATCCGCACGAGCGTCTTGCCGGTCGTGTCGCCTGACAGCATGCGAACGAGGGCTTCCGGGGCCCGATCGAGGCCGTCGATGATCGTCTCGCGGTAGCGCAGCCGGCCGTCGGCGAGCCATCCTCCCAGCTCTCGCGCCACGTCCGGGAGCCGGTGCTGGTAGCTGCTGCCGCGGAATCCGCGCAGCGTGAGGTCGTTCGCAACGGCTTGGAACAGGTTGCTCGGGCCCGGGCTCGGGCCCACCGATTCGTATTCCGAGATGGCTCCGCAGAGCGCGACCCGTCCCCACCGGCGCAGCGTCGCGAGAGCCGCCTCCAGGTGATCTCCGGCGACATTGTCGAAGTAGACGTCGATGCCGTCAGGTGCGGCCTCTCGCAGCCGATCCACGACGGGACCGTTGCGGTAGTTGAACGCCGCATCGAGGCCGAGCTCGTTGAGCAGGTATCGGACCTTCTCATCGGAGCCCGCGCTCCCGATGACGCGGTGACCGCGGAGCTTTGCGATCTGGGCGGCGAGGCTGCCGACCGCGCCTGCGGCGGCGGATACCCAGACGACGTCCCCCTCGCGCAACTCCGCCGCGTCGATGAGTCCGGCGTAGGCCGTCACGCCCATGGCGCCAAGCGGCCCCAGGTAGCTCTGTGGCGACGCCACGGAGGTGTCGAGCCGCGCGAGCGTGGCGATGCCGGCCAGCGCCGGCTCGCCGGCGGTCACGATCGAGTACTCGCGCCAGCCCATCGCATGCCACACGACGTCGCCGGGCTCGAAGCCCTCAGCGCGCGAGTGGACCACCTCCCCCACGGTGAAGATGCCGTCCATCGGAGCGTTGAGCGGGAAGGAGTTGAAATAGCCGGCGGGACCGCTCTCCCGCAGCCGCAGCCGCATGCCGGGATCGACCGAGGTGAACGTGTTGCGCACGAGCACCTGCCCCGGCCTTGGCTCCGCCACGTCGATCTCGACGGTGACGAAGTTGTCGGGCGTCACCTCACCCGCAGGGTAGGAGACGAGGTGCACCGCGCGTGCACGAGGGACCATCACGACGGCAGCCCCTTCGATTTCCTGTCAGCCCTCACTATCGCTGTACCTGGTAGCCGATGGTCTCACGGTCCCACACACCGTCCGCCTCGGTCCCTTCCGCCTTCAGTTCCTGCTTGAGGATCCGCTGGGCGTGCGACTTGGGCAGCGAGTCGACGAACCGGAGGTACCTGGGGACCGCGAAGTGCGGCATCTTCCCGGCGCAGAAGTCGAGAATGGCCTCCGGAGGCACCGTCGTGCCGGCCTTGAGGACGATCGCCGCCATCACCTCCTGACCGCCGATCGGCGACGGAACTCCGTACGCCGCCGATTCGAGCACGTCGGGATGGAGGGCCAGCACGCGCTCGACCTCCCAGGCGGAGACGTTCTCGCCTCGGCGGCGGATCGAGTCGGTCTCCCGAGCCCTGAAGAAGAAGAAGTCGTCCGCGTCGCGGTGCCCGTGGTCCCCGGTGTGGAACCAGAGGTTCCGGATCGACTTGAGCGTCGCCGAGTCGTTGTCCCAGTAGCCGGCCATCATCACGCTCGGACGTTGCGGACGAATGCAGATCTCGCCCGGCTCTCCGACGGGAACCTCCACGTCGTTCTCGTCGAGGATGCGGACCTCGTACCACGCCACCGGGACGCCCATCGAGCCCGCTCGGCGCTGATCGAAGCGATTGAAGGTGATCGGCCCGGTCTCGGTCAGCCCGTACACGTCGAGGATCGCGAGGTCGAACCGGTTCTCGAACTCGAGGACGAGGTCGCGTTGCGCGGCGGCTCCAATGACCACCCGGACGGTGTTCTCGGCGTCGTCAGGACGTTCCGGCTGCTTCATCAGGATGCGCAGCATCTCGCCCATGCCATTGAAGGCCGTGACGCCCTCGTGGCGGCACTGGTCCCAGAACCGGCTGGCCGAGAAACGGCGGTTGATGATCGCTCTCGCGCCGACGACCATCGCCGCGATCGTCGTCATGTACTTGGCGTTGGCATGGAAGAGCGGGAACACGGAGAGCAGTACGTCGTCCTCGCCATAGCCGGCCACCTCGGCCGTGCTCGTTCCCAGGTTGATGTTGTGGTTGTGGGGCAGCACGACCCCCTTGGGCGGTCCTGTCGTGCCTCCGGTGAACAGGATCGACGCAGGGTGATGGGGCGCAACGTCCAGCGTGTCAACCGAGCCCGGGTTGGCTAGGAGATCGGCGAAGTCCGCTAGCGGCTGCCCCCCGTTGGCGTCTGCCGGCCGTTCTCCGACCACCACTACGTGCTCGACGCTCGGCGCGTCGCCGAGATAGGGCTGGACGTGGCCGAGGAACGTGTCCTCCACGATCACCATCCGGGCCCCGGTGGTGTTGAGAATGTGCGAGATGCCGGGGCCGCGCGCAGCATCGTGGATCGGCACTTCGATCGCGCCGAGCTTGAGGATGCCGAACCACGCGTAGAGGAACTCGGACCGGTTCCCCATCATGATCGCGACCCGGTCACCCTGGGTGACCCCCAGGGCGGTCAAGCCCGCGGCCACGTGGCCGGCGCGCTCGGCGACCTGTGCGTATGTCACCGTGTCATCGTCAAACGTGGCAAGCACCCGGTCACCGAAGCGCGCTGCCTGCTGATCGACCAGAGCCGCTAGATTCATGTCTCCCTCGCGTTCTGACTCATGTGTCAGGTCGTCGTATGTTCAGGTTCTGAGGAGTAAGCACGATGCCAGCGGTCCTGCGCCCGCCGACACCGCCGCGACCTTGGCCCCCGGCACCTGGCGCTGACCGGCGGCGCCGCGCAGCTGGAGACACGCCTCGTGGAGATGGCCGAAGCTATGGAGCCGGCCGGCCGAGAGCTGGCCCCCGCTGGTCGCCAGCGGGAGCTCTCCAGTGAGGCTGATACGCTCACCGCCCTCGACGAACGCGCCGCTCTCACCTTTGCCGCAGAACTGCAACCCCTCGAGCCAGTAGAGGCTCAGGACGGTGAAGCCGTCGTAGAGCTGCGCGACATCGACATTGGCCGGCTTCAGGTCCGTCCTCGACCACAGGTGCTTGCCCGCACTCATGGCCGCTGTGGTGGTCATGTCCTCCCATTGGTCCCAGGATGCCCGCCCATGAAGCGCGCTCCCGACCGCCTCGAAGTGCAGGGCCTGATGCGGAGCATCGGGAGCGTAGGCCACGTCTGAGATGATCACCGCGGTTGCGCCGTCGATCGCGATATCGCAGTCGTACAGGCACAAGGGGTCGCTGATCATCTGCGAGGACATGTAATCCTCGAGGGTCAGCTCGCTCGTCAGCACCGCTTTGGGATTGAGGGCCGCGTTGCGCCTGGCGTTCAAGCTGATCTGGGCGATCTGCTCACGCGTTGTGCCGTACTCGTGCATGTGCCGCCGCGCGTACAGCCCCATCCAGTTCGGTCCAGAGAAGGCACCGAAGGGCAAGATCCACTGCATCATCCCGGCCACACCACCGGGATCGGTGGCGACGCGATCGGTGTTCGCGCGCCAGGCGGTGGCCTCGTCGAGAGCGCGGTAGACAAGCACGTGACGGCACATGCCGGTCGCGACAGCCATGCATCCCTGGATGACCGACGCCAGCATGCCCGGAGTCTCCGGCCCGCCGTAGTGCCAGTTGGTGTTGAGCCGCAAGGCGTCGATGACGGCGTGAACGCCCGGCCCCGACGAACCCGGGCCGGGCGGCGCGAGACCCTCGGCCCGTGAGATCGCGCCCGGCCAGGACACGACCCCATCGATGTCCGCAGGGGTCAGTCCAGCATCGCCGATCGCTTCCAGGCAGGCATCCAGCGTCAGCGCCATCACGCCACGCGTCACCCGGCGGCCGACCTCCGACTGGCCGATCCCCGAGATGATGCACCGCTGTTCGAGGCTCTCAGTCATCGGTCACAGGCCTGAACACGGGCGCGTAGGCCTCGCCCTGCTGCCGGAACTCGACCTGCACCGCCATGTCCACGGTCACGCGGTCCGGAGGGCAGCCGAGGACATTCGTCATCAGGCGCAGACCGGCCTGCTCCTCCAGTTCGACGATGGCGATGACGTACGGGACCTCCAACCCGGGCGACCAGGCCCGTTGGTTGATCGTGTAGGTGTAGACGTGCCCGCGTCCGCTGACCGCCTGAGGGGCGACGCTCTCGCTGAGACATCGAGGGCATCGCGGGGTGGGGGGGTGTATGTAGTAGCCGCACTCGCAGCGCGCGATGCGCAACTCGCCCTCGCGCCCACCCGTCCAGAAGGCTCGGTTGTCGTCATTGATCTGCGGTGTCGGCAACACAGCGTCAGAGTCCCGGTTGTTGACCTGAATTCGGGTCGAGAGCCTATCAGACCTGGGGCCAGGCACAAGTCCGCGCCGTGTTGGTGGCTGCTCACCTTGAGTGCTTGACTCGCCAGCGTTCTCCATTAAGATATCGAACCAAGTTCAGGTCAACAGAGCATCCGCGAATCCTGCCCTACGAGGAGAGACCCTTTCATGCTGCCCCGCGAATTCCCCAACCTCTACATCGATGGCCGCTGGCAGGAGCCAGACTCGAAGGAGCGCCTCGACGTCATCTCGCCCGCCACCGGCGAGAAGATCGGTTACGTCGCCGCGGCGTCCGAGACGGACATCGATCGCGCCGTCGAGGCCGCTCGCCACGCGTTCGACGAGACGGACTGGCCGACGCGGCCGGTTGAGGAGCGGGCGGAGATGATGGAGCGGCTGGCCGCCCTGATCGCTGAGCATCAGGCGGAGTTCAGCGACCTCATCGTCGATGAGCTGGGCCATACAAAGCTGACCGCCGAGGTCTATCACTCTGTTGCCCCCACCTTGCATTGGAACTACTACGCGAAGGTCGGCCGCGAGCACCGGTTCGCCGAGGTCCGCGAGTCCGATCTGTCGCCGCTGGCCGGCGCCTCCGGTGGCCTGATCATGAAGTTCGAGACCAAGAGCCTCCTCGTCCATGAGCCGGTCGGCGTCGTGGCCGCGCTGTGCGCGTTCAACTTCCCGCTGCCCGGCATCGCCCAGAAGACGGCCCCGGCCCTGGTCGCGGGCTGCACCGTCGTGGTCAAGGCCCCGGATCCGGACCCGCTCTCGCTCTTCGCGATGGCCGATCTCGTCTCGGAGGCGGGGTTCCCGCCCGGCGTGATCAACATCGTTGCCGCGGGCCGCGAGGCCTCCGAGCATCTGGTGGCGCATCCCGACGTCGACATGGTCACCTTCACGGGTTCGACGGACGTCGGCAAGAAGATCGCCCGGGTGTGCGGCGAGCAGATCAAGCGCTGCGTACTCGAGCTGGGCGGCAAGTCGGCGGCGATCATCCTCGCGGACGCCGATCTCGACACCGTCCTGCCGATGGTGGTGGGCTCGAGCGTCGCCACCACCCAGGGTGAGAACTGCACCTGCATGAGCCGGATCCTGGCCCCGAAGTCCCAGTACGACGACATCGCCGGCAGGCTTACCGAGGCGTTCGAGGGCCTCAAGGTCGGTGACCCGAACGATGACGACACGGTCGTCGGCCCCCTCATCACCGAGGCGCACCGCGAGCGCGTGCTCGGATACATCAAGCAGGCGGTCGACGAGGGAGCCACCGTGGCGACCGGCGGCGGGATTCCGGAGCACCTGGACAAGGGCTGGTACGTCGAGGCGACCTTGCTCACGAACGTCACCAACGACATGACCGTCGCCCAGGAGGAGGTCTTCGGACCCGTCATCGCTCTGATCCCCTACGAGGACGAGGAGGACGCGATCCGCATCGCCAATGACAGCCGCTTCGGCCTCTCGGGATCGGTGTTCACGGCCAACCCGGTGCGGGGCTTCGAGATCGCCCGGCGCATCCGCACCGGAACCTTCCGGGTCAACACCATGTCCGCCGACTTCAACTCGTCGTTCGGCGGCTACAAGGAGTCCGGGATCGGCCGGGAGCACGGCCCGTATGCGATCGACGAGTACCTGCTGTCAAAGACGATCTCTGTCGAGCCCTCGGACGAGATTCCCGAGGAGGTCCTTCGCTCCGTGCAGGAGCCGACGGTCCAGGTCTGAGGTCACGTGGGGCGCTCCTCCGGCACGCCGCCGGAGGAGTCCCGCCCTCGCACCGGCGGCCGTGGCTCAGGGGCTGTAGGGAGTCTTCATCACCAGCGCGAGGACCTCCCGGTCGGCGATGTCCGCCAGCCGCGCCGACGCCTCGGCGAAATCCGCGTCGGCATAGGCCGCGGCAAACGCGTTCGGCACGGCGTTGGCGTCCTCGACCTCCCACAGGTCGTGCACCTCATGGAGGTCGCCGATGACCGTGCTCCACGCACCGACGAGCTTCCAGCCGTGCTCCTCCATGACCCGTTTGATGGTGACCATCGACTCATAGAAGGGGCCAAGCTGACCGTACTTCACCTTGACGTTCGCATAGACATACGGCATGGACTCACGCTCCTGGTGACGGACGATCGCGGGGACACCCGGGGACAGATGAGCTGAAGCTACCTCAGCCCGCCGCGCCGGCGCCGGCCTGCGGCGATCAGACGTTAGATTCCCGCCACCAGGCGTCAATTCACCAGAACTGAGGAAGGCCACCCATGCCAGACCGTGCTGCCATCGTGACCGGAGCCTCTCGGGGCATCGGGCTCGCTCTCGCCGAGACGCTCGCCGGCGAGGGGTTCGGCCTGACTCTGACCGCCCGCAAGCCTGACAGGCTCGATAGCGTCGCTCGTCAGCTGCGCGACAGGGGGTTCGAGGTCCAGTCTTTGGCCGCGAACATCGCCGACGAAGACTCCATCAGAGAGGTCGTCCGGCTCCACCGCGAGCGGTTCGGGCGCCTCGACGTGCTCGTCAACAATGCCGGCGTCGGCATCGGCGCGGCGGCTCACGAGCACCAGACCAAATTCATCGACATGCAGCTCGCGGTGAACCTGCGGGCGATCGTCGTCGGGTATCGGGAGTGCATCGAGCTGCTTCGGGCGGCCGGGGCGGAGCATCACAACGCGCTGGTCGTCAACATGGCGTCGCTGGCCGGCAAATCCCCACAGCCCTGGCTGTCGGTCTATGCCGCCACCAAGGCCGCCGTCATCGCTTACACGCAGGCGATGAACAAGGAGCTCAACGGCGATGGCATCAAGTCAGTGGCCTTCTGCCCAGGGTTCGTCGACACCGACATGAGCGAGTTCATCAAGGACTCGATCCCGGCCGACGAGATGTTGCGGACGAGCGATATCGGCGAGGCGCTGCGCTTCCTGCTCAGCGTCTCGCCCGCCTGCGTGGTTCCGGAGATCGTCTTCCAGCGACCCGGCGAGTCCGTCTGACCGCGACCCCGTGGCCGACGCCGGGCTGTCACTCGGCCACAGCCGGGATATCCCGTGCGTGGGTCTCACGCAGCCGGCGCTTGAGGACCTTGCCGCCGGCGTTACGAGGGAGCTCCGGCAGCGTGATGACCGCCGAGGGCTTCTTGAAGCCGGCCAGATGGCGCCGGCAGTGGGCGATCAAGTCGGGTTCTCCCACCTCAGCCCCGTCCCGCAGGACGACGAACGCGAGCGGGGTTTCGACCCAGTGCGCGTGCGGAATGCCGATGACGGCTGCCTCGGCGACGGCCGGATGATCCAGCAGCACTCTCTCGACCTCGGCCGGATATACGTTCTCGCCACCGCTGACGATCATGTCCTTCTTGCGATCCACAAGCCAGAGATATCCCTCCTCGTCGAACCGAGCCAGATCGCCGCTGTGAAACCAGCCACCGGCGAATGCCTCCCGGGTCGCTTCGGGTTGCCCGTGATAGCCGGCCATCACGCTGGGGCCTCGGTAGACGATCTCACCCACGCTGCCGGGCGGACGGTCTCGCAGCTCGTCGTCGACCACCCGCAACTCGACGCCCAGCATGGGTGTGCCGACCGAGCCCAGCTTCCGCGTCGAGTCGGCGCCTTTCAGCAGTGTCGTCGCTCCGGACATCTCCGTCTGCCCATACGCGCTGACGATCGCCGCGTCTGGGAACGTCTCCGCCATCGCCTCGAGCGTCGCGGGCGGCGCCGGCGAGGCTCCCCACATGGCGACGCGCAGCTGGCGGCGATCGATCTGCGTGACGGCATCGTGCAGACAGATGGCGGCCCATTGCGTCGGCACGAAGATGCACATCGTCACTTTGTGAGCCTCGATGAGGCGCAGGGTGGCATCCGGGTCGAACGTGCTCGTCGGGGTGAGGATCACGGTTGCCCCGAGAACGAGAAACGGGAGGAGGCCATTGATCCCGCCGATGTGGAACAGCGGCTGACCCGACAGCCACACGTCGTCCTGGCCCGCTCGCATCTCGTGGATCCAGCTCAGCGTGCTCGCCACGAGGTTGCGGTGCGTCAGGACCGCTCCCTTCGGCCGGCCGGTCGTTCCCGACGTGTAACACATGAGCGCCGCATCGTCCTCGACCACGCCCGCCGTCTCGCGCACGGGCGGCGCTGAGGCGATCGCGTCGTCGTAGCTCGGTCCAACCTCGAGCACCATCCCCGGCGTCCCCGTCCCCGTCTCCGTCTCCGTCTCCGTCTCCGTCCCCGTCGCGGTCCCCGTCCCGGGCGAATCGCGGACAACGGCCACGGCGCCAGAGTCGGAGAGGATGAAATCGATTTCGTCTGGCGCCAGGCGGAAGTTGATCGGCACAGCGACGGAGGCGAGGCGATGACACGCGAGGAGCGTCTCCACGAACTCGATCCCGTTGTGCAGGAAGAGCGCGACACGATCACCCGCCGTCACGCCGCCCGCCGCAAGCACAGAGGCCAGGCGCGCGGCGCGATCGTGAAGTTCCGCGTACGTCCGGACGTCATCACCGAACACCAGCGCGTGCCGGTTCGGATGGGTCCGGCTGGCACGTCCGGTGAGCTCCGGCAGCACCAACCGGCGCGACTGCTCAAGTGCGGACTCCATGCGCCCGGCTCCGTCAGGCCGCCGGCGCGGTCTCCGGCAGCACGCCGGCCACGGCCAGCATGCGGGCGGTGAAGAACTGGGCGAGCGTCGGGAGCAGCAGGGTCTGGTCGGGGCGATACCAGTGCCAGATGCTGTTGTAGAGACCGAGCATGGCCCGCGCGAGCATGCGGGGGTCGCGTTCGGGGATGGCGCCCTGCCGCATCGCGTCGGCGAGGAAACGGGCCCAGGCGATCTCGAGCGCGCGCGTCTTCTCGCGACCCGCCAGCCGAGCCTGCTCTTCGCCCTGGGAGCTCCCCTTGCTGCCGAGGAGCGCCTGCTCGGCGACGAGCACGCGGTTGCGGAGGACCTCGCGCTCGGAGAGCTCGAAGCAGTCGCTACACACGGCGCGCAGCGCCTCCCGCGGATCACCACAGTCCCTTGTCATTGTGTCGAAGCGCTCATGCAGCTCGGTGAGCGCCTGGTCGACGATCACGTACAGGCAGTGCTGCTTGGAGGCGAAGTAGTGATACAGGGCAGTGGGCCCGATTCCGACGTCCTCGGCGATGTCCGCCCATTTCGTGTTCTCGTACCCGTTGCGGCCGAACCTCTCGATGGCCGCGTCCAGAATCTCGGCTCGCCTGACGCCTTCGTCGCGAGACCGCCGCGTCGTGTGTGGGTGCCTCCCATTGGAGTCCTGAGTCGAACTCACGTCAGGAGAACACTAGCACGACAGGTGGTGGCGTGGCAACGTGGTTTTATCGCGGATTTCAAGTGAAAGAGTGGCGCACGGTGCGGCAAAAAGGGGGACGTCGCACGTGGCTAGCCTGATACGATGTCAGTTCGATGCAGCTGACCGAGACCCCCAGCGAGCGCGCGCTCGCTCATGACGTCAGCGCCTTCCTCACCCGCGAAGGCCTTCTCTCCGCCGAGCTCCCTCGCGCGCTCGATGACCGCATGTCCGTGCTGCGGCGCTGGCAGGCCGCCTGCTATGCGGCCGGCTACGTGGGACGGGCGTGGCCGGCGGAGTTCGGCGGTGGCGGTCGCCCGCCGGTGGAGCAGATCATTGTCGACCAGGAGTTGGCTGCGGCGGGTGCGCCTGAGTTCGTGAACATCGTCGGACTCGATGTTCTTGGTCCCTCGCTGCTGCGCTTCGGCAACGACGACCAGCGGCGGCGGCACATTCCCGCGATCCTGTCCGCAGAGGAGATCTGGTGTCAGGGCTTCTCCGAGCCGGAGGCAGGCTCAGACCTCGCCAGTCTCCGCACGCGCGCGGTGGAGGATGGCGACAACTTCGTCATCAACGGCCAGAAGACCTGGGTGTCATGGGGTCAGTACGCGACGTGGTGTGGGGTCCTCGCACGTACGGACGACTCGGTCCCTCGCCACCGCGGCATCTCGATGCTCATCGTTGACATGACCTCACCGGGCGTCGAGGTTCGGCCCATGACGCAGATCACCGGTCACGCCGAGTTCAGTGAGTTGTTCCTTGACGACGTGGTGGTGCCACGGGAGAACCTGCTCGGCCAGCTCGGCGACGGGTGGAAGATCGCTATGCACACCCTCGGGCATGAGCGGGGAACCGCGGCGCTGCCCCGGCAGGTCAAGCTGCGGACCTGGCTTGACCGAGCGGTGTCCGTCGCGGCCGAGCGCGAGGTCGACGGTCGTCCGGTGCTCGCGAATCCGGAAGCGCAGACGGCGCTGGCTCGGGCCCTGATCGAGATCGAAGTCCTCCGCCACCATGCCTATCGGACTGTGGGGGAATTCCTGAACGGCGGAGCCGTCGGCCCCGAGAGCTCGAGCGTCAAGCTGCTCATGGCGGAGGCGGAGCAACGCCTGGCCGCGACCGTCCTCGAGGTGCTCGGGCCGGCGCTGCTGGATGGCGATCCGGACCACGTACACGAGAACGACTTCTGGTACGAGACGTATCTCTACTCGCGTGCGGCCAGCGTGTACGGCGGGACGCGGCAGATCCAGCGGGACATCATTGCCGACCGTGTCCTCGCGCTCCCCAAGGAATAGACATGGACCTGGAACTGAGCGACGAGCAGGTCTGGCTGCAGGAGTCGATCAACACGTTGCTGGATCGCCAGTGGCCTCCGGCACGCGACGCCTGGCAGGCCGGCGCGGAAGAGCGTGCGCGTCTCTGGGACAGCCTCGTCGAGTTCGGGGTCCTCGGCGGCCCCGACGGCCCCGACGGCCACCTTGGCGCGATCGAGCTCTGCCTCACCGCGCGAGCGCTCGGAGGCCATCTCGCCTCGGTCCCCTTCCTTGGCACCGTGGGCGTGCGCTACGCAATCGCGCCCTTCGCCGCGGAGCTCCCGGACGGCTTCGCCGCTCTGCTGGACTCGGACTCCCGCGTCGCGATCGCGCTGCTTGAGCCGGGCGCCGGCTGGGCCGTGTCAGGAACGCGTGCGACACTCGAGGACAACCGGCTCACCGGCACGAAAGCCGCCGTCGAGCACGCCCGCGACGCCGAATACTTCGCGGTCGTGGCCCTGGTTGACGGTAGACCCGGCCTCGCCCTGGTGCCAAGCGCGTCGCCGGGGGTCCGGCTCACGCCGCAGTCCGGCCTCGACGCCACGGTGCCGCTCAGCCGCGTGGCGTTCGCCGATGCCGACGTCGAGGCGGTCGTCGAGGACGAGTTTGCCGAGGCGATCATCAAGCGGCTCATCAGCGTCG
>Ga0070717_10001907_pt1 | contig 14589 bp, 12 predicted proteins | sample LARL113metaG_FD_71366 | JGI IMG/M metagenome (GOLD analysis project Ga0070717, IMG submission 71366) | Corn, switchgrass and miscanthus rhizosphere microbial communities from Kellogg Biological Station, Michigan, USA - LAR L11-3 metaG | ecosystem: Host-associated > Plants > Roots > Rhizosphere ... | reverse complement strand
GTCGATGTTTGTTTTCCTGAGATTGCCAGATGTGTTGTGTGGTCTGGAGTCGCGTGGATAGTTGGTAATGCTATGTATGGCTCCCATGCGAATTGAACAAGCTCGACAATCAGTCACTCTGCACACGACGATGATGAAGCTGTCTGTCGTCGCCGCGCTCGCGGCTTGCGCCAGCGAGCCCACGACGCCGGCCGAGCCGGCGACCTCCAGCCAGCGCAGCGCGCTGACCTCCTGCGAGGTGCCGGCCGCGGTGCCAGGCGATGGCATCGACGATCGCGCCGCGATCCAGGCCGCGTTGACGACGCAGCATTGCGCGCACCTGCCGGCAGGCACGTACGACATCGACATCCCGAGCTTCGTGCCGCCGGCGCGCCGCATCTACATGATGCTGCTGGCGTCGAGCGCGACCCTGTACGGCGACGGCCCGGCGACCGTGCTGCACTTCCGCGGCTCGGCCGGCCTCCAGGACTGGCACGGCGTGCGGCTCACCGGGGACAACTCGTCGATCCACGATCTATCGATCAGCACGGCGGACATCACGACGACGGACGAGCAGACCCACGCGGTGCACGTGCTCGGCCCGGCGACCAACCCGACGATCTACGGCATCTCGTTCGATCACCCGCAGCGCCTCAACGAGGCGGGCGGCGACTGCATCCAGCTGGTCGGCTATCCCACCACGCTGATCACCGGCGCGCGGATCCACGACAATGACTTCAAGCACTGCGACCGCAGCGGCGTCGCGGTCCACAGCGGCGCGGTCGACCTCGTCATCCAGGATAACCACTTCCGCGACACCGGCGATCAGGACATCGACGGCGAGGGCTCGGGCGCCTCGTCGGACTGGCTGATCACGCGCAACGTGTTCGACCTGGGGCCCAGCCCGCAGGGCGACATGGCGATCCAGCTGCAGCTGACCGACCACGCGCGCATCACCGACAACCAGCTCAACGGCCGCGGGATCTTCGCGTATCAGTCGGACAACCTCGAGATCGACCACAACACGCTGACCCGCACGACCGGCGTGAGCGGGACCGGCGTCGTCGAGCTCGAGAAGGACTGCGCGAACGTCAACATCCACCACAACACGATCACGCGGCAGAGCTCGGCGGGCGTCGGCTACGTCGTCCGCGCCGTGCCGCACAACTCGGGCACGCCGGACCACGTCACGATCGCCGACAACACGCTGCGCCAGAACGCGACGGGCGACGTGGTGAACGCGTACGGCATCGTCGGGCTGTACGTCCTGCGCAACACGGTGACCTACGCGGGCGCGAGCGACACCTCGTTCGGCGTGCTCGCCAACGGCTCGGCGGGCGAGGCCCCGATCCGCACGACGGACATCGTCGTCGCCGGCAACACCTGGAGCGGACCGATCCACGGGATCATCGGCGTGTCGGGCTCGTACGGCGGCTGCGGCACGGTCACGTCGTCCAACAACACGGTGACCGGCGCGACGTTTGGCCTGGTGTGCGGCAACTTCGCGACCGGCAGCGCGGTGCTCGGGCCGATCAGCTCGACGCACGACTCGTGGCCGGCCCCGGTGTGCGGCCCGCCGGGCTTCGTCACGATCACGCCCTGACCGGGTCAGCCGTCGTCGCGGACGACCGCAAACGTGCTCGAGCTCGTGGCCTCGGCGCGGGCGGTCGCGCGGGCGCGCATGTACTCGCGCGCGATCGCCGCCTCGTCGATCAGGCCGAGGATCCGCAGGTCGCCATCGACGACGGGCAGCTCGCGCACGCCCATCGCGATCATCAAGTCGAGGGCCTCGCTCACCAGCGCGTGCTGCTGCAGCACGACCGGCGCGCGCATGATGTCGGCGGCGCACACCAGGCCTTCGATGTCGGGCTCGGCGGCGAGCGCGGTCAGATCCTCGAGCGTGATGAGGCCGATCAGGCGCTGCGCCGGGTCGAGCACCGGAAACACGTCCTGGCGGCCCGCGGCCTCGACGACCTCGAGCAGCCGCGCCGCGCGATCACCGGCGAGGAACGTCGCGCCCGGACCGGGCACGAGCTTGACGCGATCGATCGTCAGGCGGTCGATCGCCTCGGCGACCGGCTTCTTGGCGTGGAGCTGGATGCCGTCTTGCTCGAGCAGCGCCTCGTAGATCGGCGTGGGCCGCAGGCGCCGCGCGAGGCCGTACGCGGTCATGTTCGCGATCATCAGCGGCAAGGTCAGGCCGTAGCCCGCGGTCATCTCGATGATGATCAGGATCGACGTGATCGGCGCCCGGATCGTTCCGGCGAACACCGCGCCCATGCCGACCAGCGCGAACGAGCCGACCTCGGCGTGGGCGTGGCCGAGCACCCGGACGTCGAGGGCGCCAAACGCGCCGCCCAGCATCGCGCCCATGAACAGCGACGGCGCGAAGATGCCGCCCGCGCCGCCGCTCGAGTACGACAGCACGGTCGCGACCAGCTTGCACGCGCCGAGCACGAGCAGGACCTCGACGACGAGCTTGCCGGACAGCGCCTGGGCGAGCACGTCGTAGCCGCCGCCGGTGATCCCGCCGGCGTGCACGAACAGCATCGCGCCGACACCGAGCACGCCGGTCACCGCGCCGCCGATCGCGGGGCGCATCCAGCCGGGCAGCCGGGTCGACGCGTTGAACCGCTTGCGCAGCGTCAGCAGCGACTCGGTGAACGTCACCGAGACCAGCGCGGCGGCGACGCCAAGCGCGGCGTAGATCACCAGCGACGACGCGTGATCGAGCCCGTAGCCCTGCGGGATCGAGAACACCGGGCTCTCGCCGAGCACGCTGCGCTCGACCACGGCCGCGAGCGCCGCCGCGACGATCACGCCGGACAGCAGCGTCTGATCGAGCTTGCCGATCAGCTCCTCGATCGTGAACGTGACCGCGGCGATCGGCGCGTTGAACGCCGCCGCGATGCCGGCCGCCGCGCCGACGGGGAGCAGCAGCTTCAGGTTCTGCGCGGACACGCCCGCGAGCTTGCCCAGCCCCTTCGCGACGCCGGCGCAGATCTGGACCGTCGGGCCTTCGCGGCCGAGCGACGAGCCGCTGCCGATCTGGACCGAGCCGATCACGAACTTGGCGAGCGAGTCGCGCACGCGGAGCTTCATCGTCTTGCTCGCGTACGCGACCTTGACCTGCGGCACGCCGCTGCCGCGCGCGCCCGGAACGTAGTGCAGCATCACGCCCGCCGCCAGCGCGCCGAGCGTGGGCACCAGCACCGCCCAGCCCATCCAGCTGTCGCCCGGCGCCGCGAACGCGCGGTCGATCGTCACCGCTTGCACCCACCGGATGCTCAGGTGAAACGCGACGGCGACCAGGCCGCACACGCCGCCGATCGCGATGGTCAGCCCGAACAGGCGCTGGCGCTCGGTCGGGCTGAGCCGCAGCTTGGTCATCAGCCACAGCTGGTAGCTGCGCTGGACCACGGCGACGAGCGGCCGGGGCACGCCGGGCTTCACGCGCACCTCATGCCGGCCGGTCCGCGGCGCGCTCGAGCGCGTCGGCCAGCGCGGTCAGCACGCGCTCGGTGGCCTTGCGATCCGAGGCGGACGCCCGCCGCACCAGGCGCTCGACGGCGGCCTCGATCGTATGCTCGGTCGGGCGATCGAGGCGGCGCCCCGGCGCGGTGAGCCCGACGGTGACGATGCGGCCGTCGACCGGATCGGCGCGCCGCACGATCAGCCGCTTGGCCTCGAGCCGGTTGAGCGCGGCGGAGATCGTGCCGCGATCGAGGTGGAGCATCGCCGCCAGCTCGCTCGCCGGCAGCCACGGCCGCTTGCCGACCGCGCGGATGACCAGGCGCTGCGGGCCGGTCAGGCCGAGCTCGCGCGACATGCGATTCGACACCCGCAGCATCGCGTGGTTGACGCGCCACAGGCGCTGGAGGAACTCGAGCGCGTGCCCGAGCGGCGGATCGCGGCGCCGGTGGGCGGCAGGTCGCGCGGCGCGGGGCATGCGGATCGATACCACGAACTGGTTGGGGGTCCAATCATCGCGGGGTCAGCGCGCGCGGCGGAGCACGAGGCCGTAGCCGAGCCCGGTGATCATCGCGACGCCCGAGCCGACGAGGATCGCGAGCTTGGCGGTCTCGAGCAGGTAGCCGGTCGGGAACGCGAGCTGCGCGATGAACAGCGACATCGTGAACCCGATGCCGCCGGCGAGGCCGACCAGCAGCACGCCGCGCCCGGTGACGTCGTCGGCGCGCGTGGCGATGCCCAGCCGGCTCGCGCCCAGACTGAACGCCGCGATGCCGAGCGGCTTGCCGAGCACGAGCCCCGCGACGATGCCGACGAACAGCCAGCGCGCGTCGCCCGAGAACCGCGCGCCGCCGAGCACGACGCCGGCGTTGGCGAGCGCGAACACCGGCATCACGACGAACGCCACCCACGGGTGCAGGGCGTGGATCAGGCGCTCGACCGGCGACACCGCCTCCTGGCGCGCGGCCTCGATGTGGTCGAGCGCGGACAGCAGGGTGCTGCGATCGTCACCGGGCAGCCGCTCGAGCTGGGCCTGCGTGGTCTCGGCGAACCCCGAGGGGCCGAACCACGGCCGGACCGGCGTCAGCATGCCCAGGATCACGCCGCCGATCGTCGGGTGGATCCCGCTGATCAGGAGCCCGGCCCAGACCACGAGCCCCGGCGCGACGTAGAGCAGCGCGGCGCGCACGCCGGCGGCACGGAACGCCAGCACCATGGCGACGCCGAGCCCGACCACCGCGAGGCCCTCGACCGCGATCCCGGCGCTGTAGAACACCGCGATCACGATGATCGCGCCGATGTCATCGATCACGGCGAGGGCGAGCAACAGCACGCGCAGGGCGGCCGGGACGCGCGAGCCGAGCAGCGTCAGGATGCCGATCGCGAACGCGATGTCGGTCGCCATCGGCACGGCCCAGCCGGCGCTGCCCGCGCGGCCGGCGTTGAGCAGCGCGAACAGGATCGGCGGCGCCAGCATGCCGCCGACGGCCGCGGCGAGCGGCAGCGCGGCCTTGCGCAGGCTCGCGAGCTCGCCCTCGTAGATCTCGCGGCGAATCTCGAGCCCGACGACCAGGAAGAACACGGTCATCAGCCCGTCGTTGACCCAGAAGTGCAGCGGTCGCTCGACGGTCCACGGCCCGAGCCGGCCGCCGATCGGCAGGTGCCAGAGCTGATCGTACGACGCGGGCCACAGGTTGGCCCACAGCAGGGCGGCGGCGGTCGCGGCGAGCAGCACCAGGCCGCTCGCGGCCTCGACCGCGAGGATGCGCTGGATCGGCGACGCGATCGCGGCGGCGGCGCGGCGCACGGGCGCCCACGATCCGGGCGGGTGCGCCGGCGGCGGGTCGACATCAGGCATCGATCGCGATCGAGCGCGCGGGCTCTTCGTCGCCCGGCGTGAGGCCGGCGATCACCGGGCAGTCGCGCGCGGCCTCGGGCACGGTGATCCAGACGCCGAGCGTCGCGGCGGCGATGATGCCGATGCCGGGCAGCACGATGGCGAGCATGCTGTGCAGCGCCGCGATCAGGAAGCCGGCGAGCAGCGCGCCGAGCGCGTGACCGGCGTTGCCAGCGGCGTGGACGGTGGCCATGTCGCGCGCGCGCTCCTCGATCACCGTCGAGCGCGCGACGAGGACGAGCGCGCTGGCGTACAGCGAGCCGGCGGCGGCGCCGGACGCCACGGCCCACACGAGCGCGGCGGGGATCGCGGCGAGCACGTCGACGAAGCCGGCGACGGCGAGGGTCAGCGTGAAGGCGAGCGTGCTGCGTACGGCGAGGCGGCGCGCGCTGGTCGCCGCGGCGTAGCGCCGGGCGAGCGGCATCGCGCCCACCGAGGCGACCATGAACACGCCGAGCACCATGCCGACCCGCGCCGGCGTGGCGAGGAACGGCAGCGCGATCGACAGCGTCCCGAAGATGAAGCGCTCGCCGAACGCGAGCAGGCCGGGCGCGAACGGGCCGGCGCCGGCGCGATCGATGCCGGTCTGGACGACCGGCGTCTCCGCTCCGCGCGGATGCGGGCCGGACCCGGATCGCGGCGCGGCGACGGCCGCCGGCAGCGGCTCGGCGGGGACCTGGGCGAGCACGACGACGAGCGCGGCGGCGGACAGCGCGGCGGCGACGACCAGCGCGAGCGCGGGGTCGCCGAGCTGCGAGCCGATGCCGAGGCCGCCCGCGATGCCGAGGACGATCGCGACGCCCATCGTGACGGCCCGGCGCGCGCGCACGGCGGCGTCGCCCGAGGTCGCCGCGGCGACCAGCGCGGTGATCGCGAGCAGGTGACAGAAGCCGTCGAAGAACCGCAGGCCGATCCGGATCGACAGCGACGGGATCGCCGCCATCGCGAGGGTGACGGCGACGCTGCCGAGCAACGCCAGGGTCGCGAGCGCGCGCGCCGAGCCGGCGCGACGCAACGCGCGCGCGCCGAGCGCCGCGCCGACGATGCCGCCGAGCACGTGCGACGCGGTGAACACGCCGGCCGCGGTCGAGCCGGCGCCGGCTTGCTCGACCAGCACGCGCATGATCGGGATCAGGACGCCGATCGACGCGGCGGCGAGCGCGATCGCGCCGGGGGCGCCGAGCTTCCACGTCCTCGGGGTACCTGCGGCAGGGCGATCCGACACGGTTCCTCAGCATACCGCCTCGGCCGGGCTCGGCACGCGAGGTGGGAGCGAACTGCGCCGGATTCCGGCGGGTAACGCGCGGCAGGTCAGAGCTTGGGCACCTCGACGGGGCGGCCGCAGTGCGCGCACACGATGCGGGTCGCGGTCACGGCGATCTCCAGCGCGCGATCACAATGTGGGCAGGTCAGCACGGCGATCGGCGGCGCTGCGAGGTTGTCGCGCGGCGCCAGGTCGGGCGGGGCTGCGAGGTTGTCGCGCGGCGCCAGGTCGGTGCGGGCGAGCAAGGCCTGCGCCTCGGCCTCGGCGAGGTACGGCAGCCAGCCCTGGACATAGGCCGACATCCCGATCCGGCGAATCAGCGCGGGCGATGCGTGATCGGGGTGCATCTCGTAGATCCGATGAGCGACGGCGAGCTCGTGCCGGCGCGCCTCGTGCGCGAACATCGCCGCCTCCATCGCGCGGTAGGTCTCGCCGACCACGCGCGGCTGGCCGTCGACGGTGACGAACGCGAGCCTGGCGGTGGCGGCGTCGAGCGCGGCGCGCCGCGCGCACGCCTCCGGATCGAACGCCGCGCGGGTCTCGCCCTCGGCGAGCATCGCGACCAGCGCGGCGCGATACGCCGGATCCTGGATCCGGATCGACTGCGCGCCGGGGCAGGCATCGACCCAGGCGTCGAACAGCGCGCGCTGGATCGCGCGCGTGCGCAGCAGATCGCCATGCGCGGCGGCCAGCTTGGGCGCGAGCTCGGCGCGGATCGCCTCGTAGGCCGGGCCGGGGCGCTCGAGCGGCGTCGCGCACGCGCGCGCGAAGTCATAGTCGACGAGGCGGCCGCACTGCTCGCAATAGATGTAGGCGGTCGGTGACGGTCGGGTCGGATGCGCGCCGCAGCGCGGGCAGGCGGCGCGCGGGGCCGCGACCGGCGCGAGCACGGTGACGTCGAGCTCGGTGGTCCACGGCAGCTCGGCCCACGCGGCGCGAACCTCGTCGGGCACCGGCGCGCAGGTCGTCGCGAAGTCGTCCCACGAGTGATACGTGGTCTGCGCGAGCTTGCCGGCGAGCAGGATCGCCTGCCACGCGTCGTCGTCGGACACGTAGTGCGCGAGCGTGGCGATGCTGAACGCCGCGACGACGTGCGCGAGCTCGCGGCGCGCCGGGAGGCGTTCGCGCGCCCACGCCATCAAGGAGGCGCGCGAGTCGATCGCGTAGGCGTCGCGCAGCGCCTCGACCGCGGCCTGGTGCAGCTCGTGCTCGCCGCGGGCGCGCGCCACGTGATCCGCCGCCCAGCCGCCGAGCGCGCGCGGATCGAGCCCGGCGTCGGCGATGATCGGCGCGCCGATCGCGAGGCAGAACCGCTGGCGCAACGACAGCACGTGATCCGAGGGTGCCACGGTTACCCACCGCCCGGCGACGCCCGCCGTCGCGCGGGCGCCTGCCGGCTCGGCGAGCGGCCGAACTGGCGCGCAAACGCGTGGCTGAACGCGCTGGTCGTCGCGTAGCCGACCTCGAGCGCGACCTCGGTGACCGGCGTGCCGTCCTCGAGCAGGCGCAGCGCGTGGAACAGCCGCACGCGGCGCCGCCACTCGCCGACCGCGACGCCGGTGTCGGCGAGGAAGCAGCGCTCGAGGGTGCGCAGGCTCGCGCCGGCGCGACGGGCGAGCGTCGCGATCGACGCGTCGTCGCCCGGCGCGCGGGTGACCAGCTCGGCGAACCGGCGGGCGCGCGGATCGCGCGGCGACGGCAACGCGAGGCTGACGTCGTCGGCGCTGGCCAGCTGATCGAGCAGCACGCCGACCAGCCGCGCCTGCGCCGGCTTGCGGCGATCGAGCGCGCCGATCCGCGTGATGTGGAGGATCAGCTCGCGGAGCAGGGGCGTGACCGCGATCGTGCGGACGCGATCCGCGGCCGGGTGGGGCGCGAGGCGCGAGATGTAGATCGATCGCATCGAGATCGGCGCGCGCATGATCTCGGTGTGCGACGTGCCCGCCGGCACCCAGACCGCGCGATCGGCCGGCACCAGGTGGCGCGCCGCGGCGGTGATCACCTCGAGGTGGCCGCGCGTCGCGAACGTCAGCTGGTGCCACGCGTGCGCGTGATCCGGCTCGGTGACGTCGTGCAGAAACGTCACCGGATACGTCCGGACCCAGACCGGGCCATCGAGCGGCGCTTGACGTGTTTTCGCCAATCTTTGGCAGTCTAGCGTAAGCCCGCCACGCGGCGCGCGCGTAGCTTGAGGGGCATGACGATTGCCAAGAACACCGTCGCGCACTTCGCGATCAACGCCGACGACGTCGAGCAGGCCCGCGCGTTTTACAGCAAGGTCTTCGGCTGGAAATTCGCCGCGTGGGGACCGCCGGGCTTCTACCAGATCGAGGCCAAGGGCTCGCCGGTGATGGGCGCGCTGCAGGGCCGCCGCGAGCTGGTGAAGGGCCAGCGCACGCTCGGCTTCGAGTGCACGTTCGCGGTCGAGTCGATCGACGCGACCGAGGCCGCGGTCAAGGCCGCCGGCGGCAAGGTCGTGCTCGCGCGCTCGGTGATCGTCGGCGTCGGCACGCTGATGTTCTTCGCCGATCTCGACGGCAACGTGTTCGGCGCGATGCAGTACGACGCCGCGGCCGAGTAGCTCAGCGCGGCGCGTGGCGGGCGCGCTGGATGACGTACGCCGCGACGGTGACGATCACGATGAACGGCGCGAACGCGCGGCCGTAGAGGAACACGGCGGTGGCGAGCTCGCCGTGGATGCTGCCGCTCGCGATCGCGGCGATCGCACCGACGACGGCGCCGGCGGCCACGGTGCACGCGAACGCGACGAGGGCGACCTGCCAGGCGGGACGCAGCGGGGCGGTCATCGCGGCGCCGCCAAGGTCGTGCCGAGCTGCGTGCAGGTCGCGATCAGCTGGGCGCGTCGCGCGGGTGGGTGCGCCGCGAGCCAGCGCTGGGCCTGCGCGGCGTCGTGCAGGTGACACGCGGCCATCAGGCAGATCGTCGTGATGCCGGCGGGCGTCGCGGCCGTGCGGCACGCGGCGACCACGCCCTGGTAGTCGCGGGCCTCGTAGCGCGCGGACAGCGCCTCGAACGACGTGTCCAGCGGCACGACCGGCTCGGCGACCGGCGGCTCGGGCGTCACGACCGGCGCGGGCACCGCCGCGTCGACGATCTCGCGCGGGGCGTGGGACGCCGCGCGGTGCGGCACGCGCCGGATCGCGAGCCACGCGACGCCGAGCCCGACGACCGCCGCGCCGAGGATCACGCTGATCAGCGGCCACGCGATGCGCCGGATGCCGCGCAGCCGCATCGTGCGATCGCCCGGATCGAGGCTGGGCGCGAAGCCGGAGGGATACGACGGCAGGATCTCGGCGGCGATCTTGCCCGACACCGACGTGGCCTCGTCGCGTCCGAACCGGACGCTCAGCATGCGGTTGGCGCCGGGCGCCGGTTGCAGCGACGGGATCGATGGCCGGCGCGGCGCGCTCGGGCCGCCCAGCTCGATGATCGAGATCGCGCGTCCCGAGGCCGTCGTCGGTGGCTCGATCAGATCATCGCCCATGTCGCCGATCGTGCCGTGGTCGAGGCCGGCCGCGCCGAGATCGATGATCGACGACACGCCGAGCTCGATCTCGTCCTCGGGCGGAAGCTCGATCGCCTCGAGCACGTCGCCGTCGGACAGCTCGACGACGCGCGCGAGCGGCCGCGCGGCCACGGTCGCGACCTCGGCCCACATCGCCTGCGCCTCGGACGCGCGCCACGGCTCGATCCGCGTGCCGAACAGCTCGCGGAACAGCCGGCTCACCGCCGTGCTCGACAGCATCGCGCCGGCCCGTATCGCCGCGTGCTCGATCGCCTCGACGACCTCGCCGGCGGTCTGGAACCGCGCGGCCGGCGACTTGGCGAGCAGGCGGAGCACGAGCTCATCGATCTCGCGCGGCACGTCGGGCCGCAGCGCCGACGGTGGTACCGGCGGCTCGCTGACGATCGCGTTCATCGACTCGAAGTCGCCGGCGCGCCGGTACAGCCGCGCCCCGGTCAACAGCTCCCACAGCACGACGCCGAGCGAGAACAGGTCGCTGCGGCGATCGACGCGCGCGCCGCGGCATTGCTCGGGCGACAGATAGGCAATCTTGCCCTTCACCGTCCCGGCCTTGGTCTCGTTGGCGCGGTTCTCGGCCTTGGCGACGCCGAAGTCGACCAGCTTGAGGTGGCCCTCGTAGCTCACCATGAGGTTCGACGGCGAGACGTCGCGGTGCACGATGCCGAGCGGCCGGCCATCGTGGCCCGTGCGCTCGTGCGCGTGGTGCAGGCCGGCGGCGGCGCCGGCGATGATCGTCAGCACGCAGGCCAGCGGCAGCGCGACGCGGCGCTCCTCGGCGCGCTCGATCAGCGTGCGCACGGTCTCGCCGTGCACGTACTCCATCGTGAAGAAATACGACGCGCCGAGCATCCCGATGTCGTAGACCGACGCGATGTTGGGGTGCTGGAGCTGGGCGGCCAGGCGGGCCTCCTGCACGAACATCTGGACCAGCTCGGCGTCGCGCGCGCGATCGGGCAGGATTCGCTTGAGCACGCAATAGCGCTCGACGCCGGCGGCGCTGGTCCCGTGCGCGAGGAAGATCTCCGCCATCCCGCCCGCCGCGAGCCGGGCGAGCAGCTGGTACGTGTTTGCGGTCGAACCGACCTCGGTCACGACGGAGCCACGACGGTGATTGTCCGACCGCCCGGGCGCGGGTGTCAAACTGCGTGATCCGGGGAATGCGCCGGCCGTGCCAGTCGACGACCGAGGGTTTGCGGTACCATGCGGTGCATGTCGGATGGCACGGGATTGGCGCCTGCAGGCGCACGAGATCCAGTGCGCTCGCTCGAGGCTGCGCTGCAGCGCGAGCAGAAGAAGGTCGCGCTGGTCCAGGAGGTCAGCCGCGCGCTGTCCAAGACCGGAGACCTCGACACGTTGCTGATCCTGATCATGACCAAGGTCACCGAGCTCATGGAGGCCGACCGGTCGACCTTGTTCATGGTGACCGAGGACGGCCGCCAGCTGTGGTCGAAGGTCTCGCAGGGCAGCGCGCGGGTCGAGATCCGGCTCGACGTCGGCGAGGGCATCGCCGGCTGGGTCGCGCAGACCCACGAGATCGTCAATATCCCCGACGCGTACGCCGACCAGCGGTTCCAGCCGTCGGTCGATCTCAAGAGTGGCTATCGCACGCGGTCGATCCTGTCGGTGCCGATGCTCGGCGCGCTCGGCAGCCTGGTCGGCGTGCTGCAGGTGCTCAACAAGCAGGACGGGCCGTTCACCCACGCCGACGAGGAGCTCCTGGTCGCGCTGGCCAGCCAGGCGGCGATCGCGATCGAGAACGCGCGGCTCTACCACTCGGTGGTTCAGCAGAACCAGGAGCTGTCGCGCGCGCGCCGCGATCTCGAGCGCCGGACTCGCGAGCTCAACGCGCTGTACGAGGTCGAGAAGGAGCTGTCGGCGGCGCTCGATCTCGATGATCTGCTGTCGCGCATCCTGGCGCAGGCGATCAACGTGCTGGGCGGCGGCGCGGGTTCGATCGCGCTGGTCGAGGCCGACGGCGCGCTGAAGTTTCGCACCGTGCAGGGCCCGGCGGCGCCGCGGTTGATCGAGCGCACGGTGCCGCACGGCACGGGGCTGCTCGGCTGGTCGATCAAGCACCGCATGCCGCTGGTGGTGGACGATCCGAGCCACGATCCGCGGCACGCGAGCGAGATCGCGAACGAGATCGGCGTGGCGCCGCAGCACTTGCTGGTCGCGCCGCTGATCGAGGACGAGGCGGTGATCGGCGGCATCGAGATCATCGATCAGCGACGGGCGTCGCGCGAGGGCGACGGGCCGTGGAACACCGATGATCTGAAGTTGCTGGTGCTGATCGCGGCGCAGGCGGCGAGCGCGATCAGCCTGGCGCGCCGGCGCAGCGAGCAGAGCAATCGCGATCGGCTGGCGTCGATCGGCCAGATGCTCGCGGGGTTGCTGCACGATCTGAAGACGCCGATGACGATCATCTCGGGCTACGCGCAGCTGATGGCGGCGATGGACGACGCCGGGCAGCGCGACAAGTACGTCGAGCAGATCCAGCGCCAGTTCGACTTGATGGCGGGCATGACGCGCGAGGTGCTGGCGTTCGCGCGCGGCGACAAGGACCTGGTCGTCCGCAAGGTGTATGTCAACCGGTTCTCCGACGAGCTGCGCACCCAGCTCGGCGCCGCGGTCCAGGGGCGTGGCATCACGTTCGAGGTCGAGGCGCGCTACGACGGCGTGGCGTACTTCGATGAGCAGAAGCTGATGCGCGTGTTTCATAATCTGATCAGCAACGCGATCGAGGCGATGCCGGACGGCGGCCAGCTGCGCGTGGTGATCGATCGCGACGGCGACGATCTGGTGTGGTGCGTGTCGGACACCGGGCCGGGGATCCCGGCGGCGGTGCGCGGGCGGTTGTTCGAGCTGTTCGCCACGGGGCGCAAGGGCGGCACGGGGTTGGGGCTGGCGATCGTCAAGCGCATCATCGACGACCACCGCGGGACGATCCGTCCGGAATCCGGACCGAACGGTACGACGTTCGTGATCCGCATGCCGCTCGCGCGCCCGTCCGCTGGCGAGTGAGCATGCTCGCGCTGCGCGGCATCGTGCGGACGTTCGGCCGCCGGCGCGCGGTCGACGGAGTCTCGCTCGAGGTGAGGGCGGGCGAGGCGGTGCTGCTGGTCGGCCGCAACGGCGCGGGCAAGACGACGCTGTTGCGCGTGGCGACCGGGTACCTCGATCCGGACGCCGGCTCGGTGGTGGTCGACGGCATCGCGATGGCGAGTGACCGCGCGCGGGCCCAGGCGCGGCTGGGATATTTGCCGGAGCACGCGCCGGCGCCGGGCGAGCTGACCGTGCGCGAGCATCTGGCGCTGCGCGCGCGCCAGAAGCGCGTCGGCTGGGGCGGGCTCGATGTGGCGATCGATCGGGCCGGGCTCGGCGATGTCTTGCGGCAGCGGATCGCGACGTTGTCGAAGGGGTTTCGCCAGCGGGTCGGGCTGGCGGACGCGCTGCTCGGCGAGCCGCCGATCGTGATCTTCGACGAGCCGACCAGCGGCATGGATCCGATCCAGGTCAAGCAGCTGCGCGCGCACCTGATCGCCGCCGCGCGCGAGCGTGCCGTGCTGGTCTCGAGCCACGCGGTCGCCGATCTCGAGCCGCTGGCGACCCGGGTCGCCGTGCTGCGCGCCGGCGCGCTGATCGCGTGCGATACGCCCGGTGCGCTGTGTGCGCAGACCGGCGCGCCGCGCCTCGAGGACGCGGTGATCGCGCTGCTCGGCGAGGAGGCAGCGGCGTGAGCGCGGCCAGCGGTGGTGGCGCCGGCGAGGGCGATCCGGCGGCGAGCGGCCGCGACGCGGCCGGCGCGCGCGACGCGGCGGCGCGGGCCGGAGTCGGTCCAGGCGAGGGCGATCTCGCGGCCGGCGGTGGAGACGCTGCACGCGAGGCGTCGGGGCGCGACCGCGGTGGCGCGTGGACCGCGGCGTACTGGGTGTGGCGGCGCGAGCTCGCGGTGATGCTGCGCGCGCCGATCTTGTACGTGGTTGGCGGGCTGTTCCTCGTCGTGCAGGGCATCGCGTTCGCCGGGCTGATCGCGGCGCTGTCGGATCCGCGGCGGCCGGCGCCGCTCGGCGCGTTGCTCGAGGGCCAGCTTGCCGGGACGCTGTTGACCTGGGTGCTCGAGCTCGTGGTGCTCACGCTGCTCGGTATGCGGACGATCGCCGAGGACAAGCGCAGCGGCAGCTGGGAGGCGTTGCTGACCGCCGGGGTCGGCGAGGGCGCGGCGGTCACTGGCAAGTGGCTCGCGGCGACGACGATCTACGCGCTGGTCTGGCTGCCGACGCTCGCGTACCTCGCGGTGGTCGCGGTGTTTCGCGCCGACACCGGGGGGTGGGACGTGCCGGCGATCATGGTCGGCTACGCGGGCGCGATCGCGGTCGGCGCGGCGCTGCTCGCGTGGGCGATCGCCGCGAGCGCGGCCGCGGCGTCGCTGCT
>Ga0070717_10001905_pt1 | contig 14595 bp, 16 predicted proteins | sample LARL113metaG_FD_71366 | JGI IMG/M metagenome (GOLD analysis project Ga0070717, IMG submission 71366) | Corn, switchgrass and miscanthus rhizosphere microbial communities from Kellogg Biological Station, Michigan, USA - LAR L11-3 metaG | ecosystem: Host-associated > Plants > Roots > Rhizosphere ... | reverse complement strand
AGCTTGATCACCGCCAGCCGGTGAAGCCGTGACACGGCAGCCGGCAGTCCGCCGCAGATCCCGAAGTCGGTCCCTCCCTCGGCCTGCGACCAGACGCGCGTTTCGACGGTCCCGTGTGGCGGCTTGTGGCCGGCCGGGCCGCTGCATCCGTCGCACACGAACCGGCCGCGGGCGGCGATGAGGTAGAAGCGCTGTCTGGCCTCGCGCGGGCTCATGACCACGATGTCACCCGACGATGCCCTCACGAGCGCCGCTCGTGTTCCGGGGCCGTACACGTCGATCTCGTTGATAGGGCCGTCGGCGGGCGCCGCGATGAGCGAGCGGATGAAGTTCTGCAGCGGCAGCGTCAGTGAGTTGTAGCCCGACGCGTGCAGCTGAATGGCGTCCGTCTTCGTGGTCGACGTCTCGCTTCGCGCGTGACTGCTCGCGCACGCAGACGTCCCGAGCGCGATGACGACCGCTGCGCAGGCCAGGGCTCTCATCTCGGCGAAGATACGACGCCGCGACCGCCAGGCGTCACGCCGGCGTCGTCAGCCGGCTGCGCGAGCAGGTGCCGCGAGCTGGTGGCACGTGCGGCACCGGGCCTCGTACTGCTCCAGAGCCCCGACCACGATCGTGTCGCCGTCGGCGGCAGCCGGTGCGCCGTCGACGAGCCGCTGCGTCATCGTCGCCGGGCCGCCGCAGCGGTGGCAGACGGCCTGGAGCTTGTCGACGAGCTCCGCGCGGCAGAGGAGCTCGGGCATCGGGCCGAACGGAAGGCCGCGGAAGTCCTGGTCGAGCCCGCACGCGATGATCCGCTTCCCGCCCTCGACGAGACCGTCGAGCAGGAGCGTGATCTGCGGCGGGAAGAACTGCACCTCGTCCACGCCGACGACGTCGTAGCCGTCGACGAGGCCCGGAATGTCGGCCGGGTCGTCCACCGCGACCGCTCGCATCTTGGCGCCGGCGTGGCTGACGACGTGGGCGATGTCGTAGCGGTTGTCGATGCGCGGCTTGACGATCAGCACGCGCTGGCCGGCGATCTCCGCGCGGCGGAGCCGGCGGATCAGCTCCTCGCTCTTGCCGCTGAACATCGGGCCGCAGACGACCTCGAGCCAGCCGCCGTGGTTCGGGAAGAGCCTGATCACCCGCCGGACCCTATTGGGCCGGTCCGACGGACTCCTTGGACTGCTCGAACTCGTATTGGGAGAGGCGGCGGAGGCTGACGATGCCGAGCAACCGGCCGTCCTTCGAGACGGGCAGATGGCGGAAGTTGCGCTCGAACATCATCTGGGCGGCGTCCTGGATCGGCGTGTCGGGCTCGATGGTGATCACGCTCTCGGTCATCCACTGGCGCACCCGCGCCTCGGCGGCCCGTGCTCGCTGGGCGACCGCGCGGAGGAGGTCGCGCTCGGTGATGATCCCGGTGAGCCGCACCCCGTCTTCCATCACGACGACGGCGCCGACGCCTCCCTCGATCATCTTCTCGGCGGCCTCGCCGATCGACGCCGTCGGGTCGACGGCGAGAACGTCCCGGTTCATGACCTCCGCGACCGTTGCCATGCCGAGAGCCTAACCGAGGTTGCGGGTGAAGAAGGGCTCGCCGTTGACCTCGCCGCGTTGGACGAAGCCGAGCCGCTCGGCCACGGCGAGCGAGCGCACGTTCTCCGGGTGAATGAGAAGCGTGGCGACGGTGTGCTCGGGGTCGCGGCTCAGGTGCGCGAGTAGCAGCTCGACCGCTCGCGACGCGTAGCCCTTGCCGCGCGCGGCCGGGAAGAGGGAGTAGCCGACATTCACCTCGCCCGGCCTGAGCCAGTCGTGGTCGTCGTCGCGGTCGTAGTCGACCCAGCCGACGAGTTCGTCGTCCACCCAGACGCAGGCGACGGGACGCGGCCCTGTCGCTCCGGGCCCGAACCACTTGAAGAACTCCTCGTCCCGTCCCGCCACGAGCTGCTCGACATCGCCGGGGGCGGGAGCGCGCAGCGTGACGATGCCGTCGGTCCCGATCACCGTAGGAGCCGCGAGAGCCGCCGATCCTTGAGGACGCGCCCGCCGGTCTGGCACGTCGGGCAGTAGAAGATCGTGTGCTCCTCGAAGTCGACCTGCGCGATCGGCGTACCGCAGACGTGGCACGCCTCGCCCAGCCGCCGGTGGACGCGGTACGTCTTCTCGTCCGAGGCGCCTTGCTCGCGGAGTGCGAGACCGCGCTCGAGCTCCTCGTTCATCGCTGCCGCGAGGCGCTCGACCTGCTCGTCGTCGAGATCGCCCGAGAGCGCGTACGGAGAGAGCTTTGCCGCATGGAGGATCTCGTTCGCCCACGCGCGGCCGATGCCCGCGATCAGCCGCTGGTCGCGCAGCAGGGCATGCAGCCGCCGCGACTCGCCGTGGACGATCTCGCCCAGCTGCTCCGGGCCGAGCCCGAGCGCCTCCGGGCCGAGATGCTCGAGCTCGGCCTCGGCCGCTTCCGGCGTGAGCAGCCAGACGCCTGCGCGCTTCTTCCTCGCGTTCTCGGTGAGCACGAGCTTCGAGCCGCCCTGGAACTCGACTGCGAAGGCAGGTGCTTTCGGCCCTTTGTCGCCGGCCTGGAGGAACTTGAGCCGCCCGGCCGTCATCAGGTGGACGAGCAGCACGAGCTCGCCGTCTTCGGTGGGGAACAGGAGCCGCTTCCCGCGCCGCTCGGTGCCGCGGAGGTGCCGGCCTTCGAGCGAGTCGAGCGGGGGGTCGAACGTCTTCAGCGTCGCGATGTGCGCCGGCCCCGCCCTGGCAATCGGGAACGCCGACACCGGGCCGTCCAGCTGCCGCCGCCACGCCTCCATCTCCGGGAGCTCCGGCATGCGGCAAGGCTAGTCCGGCGCCGTCAGGACTCGTCGATCGCGGCGGCCGCTCCGGCGCCCGCGATCGCGCCGCTCTCGTCGAAGCCGGAGGTGACGGTGGGCGCGAGCCCCGCTTCGCCTGCGGCGATGGTGGGCAGCACCTCCTCCGATTCGGGAATGGCCTTCAGCTGGCGGATCGGCGAGAAGATGATCGGGAGCGGAGTGAGGAAGCCGCCTACCGCGCCGACCATCAGCGCCGTCCTGAGACCGAAGCCCGTGGCGATCGCGCCTCCGACCAGCGAGCCGAGCGGGATCGGCCCCCAGACCAGGAAGCGCATCACGGAGTTCATCCGGCCCTGCATCCGCTCGGGCGTGATCGCCTGGCGCAGCGACAGCTGCTGGATGTTGTAGACGACGGCGCCGAAGCCGAGAATCACCATTCCTGCGGCGATGAACGGCACCGGGAAGCTCTTCGGCGTGAGCGCCACCAACAGCGTGCCAGGCCCGCTCAGCATGGCCCCGAGGATCGTTGCGCCGCCGACACCGAGCCACTGCTGCATCCGCCCCGCGCCCGCAGCGCCCACGAGCCAGCCGATGCTGCCGATCCCCAGGGCGATGCCGACGAGTCCGGCGGACATGCCCAGCGTCCGGTTCGCGAACACGAGCACGATCGAGAACGCGACGTTCGTGAAGAAGTTCGAGATGCCGGTCGAGATCGCCTGCGGCCGCAGGTATGGGTGCTTGACGACGTAGACCAGCCCCTCCCACAGCTCGTGTCTCATGCCGGCGCGCCGCCCGTCCTCCTTCTTCTCGAGCGGCTCCTCCTTCTTGCGGATCGCGAGCAGGAACCCGCCGGAGATGAAGAAGCTCACCGAGTCCCACACGACCGCGTAGGGAGCGGTCAGGAGCTGGATCAGTCCGCCGGCGACCGGCGGCCCGGCGAGCTGGCCCGCCGACCGTGTCACCTCGAGCTTCGAGTTGCCGTCGATCAGAAGCTCGCGATCGACGAGAGCCGGGAGGTACGACTGATACGCGACGTCGAAGAAGACAGTCAGGACGCCGGTCGCAAAGCCGACCACGAACAGCTGAGCGAGGGTCAGGTGCCCGGTCAGGTAGGCGATCGGCACCGAACAGAGCAGCAACCCGCGGCCGACGTCGCCGACGATCAATATCGCGCGGCGCGGCAGCCGGTCGACCCATACGCCGGCCGGCAGCGTGAGAAGGAGGAACGGCAGGAACTCGACGGTGCCGAGGGCGGCGACCGCGAAGGCAGACGCGTGCAGGATCGTGATTGCGATGAACGGCAGCGCCAGCTGCGAGATCGACGAGCCGAACTGGCTGATCGTCTGACCGGTCCACATCTTCATGAAGTCGCGGTGCGACCACAGGGCTCCGGACGGCTTACGCATCGGTATCGGCGGCGGCGGCGGTTGCTGGGATGGTGGGCAGCGGGTGCGCCTCGAGGATGCCGCCGTCGAGCTCGGCCTGGGCGGCCGTGGGCTCTTGCACGGGCTCCGGCATCTCCCGCACGCTCCGCACGGAGCTGAACGCGATGGGGAGGATCGCGAGCGTGTTCCCGATTCCGCCGACCCAGAGCGCCGTGCGCAGGCTGAACCAGGTCGCGATGGCGCCGCCGAGCAGCGTTCCGAGCGGGATGGTTCCCCAGACGATCCAGCGCATCGCCGCGTTCATGCGGCCCTGCAGCCGTTCGGGCGTGATCGCCTGGCGCAGGCTGACCTGCGTGATGTTGTAGGCAACCGCGCCGAAGCCGAAGAGCGCGCCGCCGACCATGATCACGGGCAGTGGGAAGGACTGGGGCGCAAGCGGATAGCAGAGGCCCGCGACCGACGAGACCGAGATCGTCGCCAGGATCGTGTGGCCGACGCCGATCCGGTTGTTGACCCGGTTGGTGACGAGCCCCGCGACGATCGAGCCAAGCGGCATCGCCACGAAGACGATCGCGACCTCGGACTTCGACAGCCCGAGCGTCCTGGCCATGTACAGGATGAGGATGGCGTTCGACAGCGTCGAGAAGAAGTTCGACGTGCCGGTGCAGATCGCAATCGGTCGGAGCCACGGATGGCGGACGACCCAGTTGAGGCCCTCCTTGACCTGCGGCCACATCTTCGGGTGCTTCTGGCCGGGCTCGAGCTTCGGCGGGTCCTCTCGGTGCCGCATCGAGACCATGAAGACGGTCGAGACGACGAAGCTCGCGCAGTCGGCGAGGATCGCGTAGGCGGCGCCAATTGCAGCCATCAGGCCCGCGGCCAGCGGAGGCCCGCTGACCGCGGCGATGCTGGCGGTGAGCTGCAGCTTCGAGTTGCCGTCGATCAGATCCTCGCGCTCGACCAGGGCAGGCAGGTACGACTGGTACGCGACGTCGAAGAAGACCGTGAGGACGCCGACCATGAACTCGATGACCAGCAGTTGCCACACCTGCAGCTCGTGGAGCGCCCACAGGATCGGGACGATCGCGAGCAGCACCGCGCGTCCCGCGTCGCCGGCGATCAGGATGTAGCGTCGGCGCAGCCGGTCCACCCAGACTCCGGCGGGGAGCGCGAAGAGGATGAAGGGCAGGAAGCCCATCACGCCCAGGAGCGAGAACTGGAGCGGGGTCGCGTGGAGGCTGTACGCCGCCAGCAGCGGGATGGCGAGCCCGGACACCTGCGACCCGAGCTCCGAGATCGACTGACCGGTCCAGAGCTTCAGGAAGTCGCGATGACCCCAGAGACCCCCGCTCGGTCTACGCATCGTCCATTTCGGTGGCCCAGATGCCGGCGGTCAGGGAGCTCGGCGTTCCGCCGGCACGGTCGGCGGCGCGGAAGTCGTCCATCAGCTTCTTCGTCCGGCGCTCGAACCGGTCCATGTCCTTCTTCGTCAGGCGCGCGCGGACGAGGCCGAAGCCGGCTGTCACCGGCGCCAGCTCGACCTCGTTCGCGGCTTGACGCAGGGTGACGGCAGAGATCGCCCGGCCGTCTGCGGGATCCTCGGTCTGGTAGAGGAAGAGCCGCGCGGTGCGGCCGTAGAACTTCTCCGTCATCGCCCGCACCTTGCGGGTGCGGACGACGCGGATCAGGCCCGCCGCCTCGAGCACCTTCAGGTGATGCCCGACGGTGCCCTTCGGGATCGAGAGCTCTTCGGCGATCTCCTGCGTCGAGCGCGCGCGGTCCCGCAGCAGCTGGATCAACTGGACACGGAAGGGATCCGCCATCGCGCGCAGCTGCGCCTCCCCGGCGACGATCATCGTGTCCTCGGCCTTGTAGTCGTAACCTTCAATGGTCGACATATCCCGACCATACTGCAAGTGCCGACCATTCGCCACTCCGCATATGGTTCGCGCGCATGAGCGAGCCGATCGTCGTCGAGGTGCGCAGGAACGGAGTCGTCGAGGCGACGCACCGCGTCCACGCAGTCGCTATGCGCGGCGGTGAGGTCGTCGCCGCGGCAGGCGATCCGTCGCTGACGTGCTTCATGCGCTCCTCCTCCAAGCCGCTGCAGGCGCTGCCGCTCGTGCGCGCACGCGACGACCTGCCGCACGACGAGCTCGCTATCGCCTGTGCCTCACATCGCGACACGCCCGAGCAGGTCGCCGCAGTGCGGGCGCTGCTCGCGCGGGCCGAGGCGACCGAGGACGATCTCGAGCTCGGCGTCCAGGAGGGCCGGCCGCCGCAGAAGATCCACCACAACTGCTCGGGAAAGCACGCGGGGATGCTCGCTCTGTGTCGCGCCCGCGGTTGGTCGACGCACGGCTACCACGAGTCCGACCATCCGGTGCAGCGGGCCTGTCACGAGTCTCATGCCGAGGCCGCAGAGGTCGAGCCCATCGAGGCCGCCAGCGACGGGTGCGGCGTCGTCACCTTCGCGCTGCCGCTCGAGCGGATGGCCCACGCGTACTCCCGCCTGGAGGCGTTGCCGGGCGGCGACCGCATCGCCGCCGCGATGCGCTCGCGTCCGGACCTCGTCGGCGGTCCGGACGGCGCCGACTTCCTTCTCATGCGAGCCGCGCCGGATTGGCTCGCCAAGGGCGGAGCCGAGGGGCTCCTTTGCGGCGCAGGCTCTGACGGCCTCGGCGTCGCGCTCAAGACCGAGGACGGCGCGAGCCGTGCCCACGCGCCGGCATTGGCGAGCTTCCTCGGCGCGCTCGGCCGCGACCTGCCGGACCTCGCCGCGGTTCCGGTCGTCAACAGTCGAGGCGAACGCGTTGGCGAGATCGTCACCGTGCGTTGACAAGTTCTTTACGAATTGCCCAGTCCTGACTAGTATCCGGCTTTCTTGGAGAGGGAGGACCGGGGCGCGAGGGGGAGCGGGTCACCGGTTGTAGGAACGCTGTCGTGCAAACCTAGGCCGGGGAGGTTCGGGGACGTGCTGACCGTCGACATCTCGCTTCCTGACGTCGAAGAGCTTCACAAGCTCGTCGCCGAGGGGAGGGAGAAAGGCTTCCTGTCCTATGACGAGATCGCGACCGCGTGCGAGGACGTGGTGCTGACGAAGGAGCAGGTCGAAGACTTCTACACGTACCTGATCGAGCACGGTGTCGATGTCGTCGAGGGCGAGCGCCACAAGGCGCCGCCGCACGAGCCGCCTCCCCCCGAGGACGAGAAGGCCGCCGTCGCGCCGAAGCTGGACCTCACCGTCGAGCCCTCGCTCGACTCCCTCCGCCTCTATCTGCGCGAGATCGGCAAGGTGAACCTCCTTACCGCCGACCAGGAAGTGACGCTCGCGAAGCGGATCGAGCGCGGCGACATGGGCGCGAAGGCCGAGATGATCGAGGCGAACCTCCGCCTGGTCGTCTCGATCGCCAAGGGCTACCTCGGCCGCGGGCTGTCGTTCCTCGACCTGATCCAGGAGGGCTCGCTCGGACTGATCCGCGCCGTCGAGAAGTTCGACTATCGCAAGGGGTACAAGTTCTCGACGTACGCGACGTGGTGGATTCGGCAGGCCGTCACACGGGCCATCGCCGACAAGGCGCGCACCATCCGGATCCCCGTGCACATGGTCGAGAAGCTGAACAAGGTCGTGCACATCGAGCGGCAGCTCGTGCAGCGGCTCGGGCGCGAGCCGAGCCCGGAGGAGATCGCCGAGGAGCTCGAGATGACGACCGGTGAGGTGCGCGAGATCCTGCGGATGTCGCAGCTCCCGGTCTCGCTCGAGAAGCCGATCGGCGAGGAGGAGGACTCTTCGCTTGGCGATTTCGTCGAGGACGAGGCGGCGGAGTCGCCGTTCGACACGGCCCAGCTCCTGCTGCGGCGCGAGGACGTCGTCAACGCACTCAACGCGCTGCCGAGACGCGAGCGCGAGGTGATCGAGCTCCGCTACGGGCTGCTCGGCGGCGAGCCGCGCACGCTCGAGGAGGTCGGTAGGGCCTTCGGCGTCACGCGCGAGCGGATCCGTCAGATCGAGAACAACACGCTGAAGAAGCTCGAGCACCTGCCAGAGGCGCAGGCGCTGCGCGACGCGGTCAGTTAGTCGAGTCCGGGTCCCGGCTCAGGCCGGCGTCGGTCGCGCGCTGGAGCGGGACGAAGAGCCGGCAGTGCGGGCACTTGAAGCCGAGGTAACGGGCGGCGCGCCCGCCCTTGATCGGGGCTCCGGCGAACGGCTTGTGGCAATGGGGGCACTCGATGTCGAAGCTCTGCTCGTCGGTGACCCCTCCCACGGGATGCGACATACCCCGCGCAGCCGGTCGTCACTCATCGGCTCCGTCCGACGCGGCTTCTAGCGTCCCGCCCCGTGGACGTGAGCCTCTTCCGCCGCGGAGTCGCGGAGTTCGTCGGCACCTTCACCCTCATCTTCATCGGCGGCGGCGCGGGCATCGTCAGCCACTCGGACATCGTCGCCATCGCCCTCGCGAACGGCCTCGCGATCGGGATCATGGTCACGAACCTCGGCCACATCTCCGGCGGTCACTTCAACCCCGCGATCACGCTCGGGTTCGTCGCAACGCGCCGGATCAAGATCGGACTGGCCGCCGCCTACTGGTTCTTCCAGCTGCTCGGCGCGGTCTGTGCCGCGTTCCTTCTCCGGTACTTCTTCACGCAGCTCGCGGTGAAGCTGACCGCGCCCGCTCCAAGCCCGCACATCAGCGACTGGAAGGCGTTGCTGCTCGAGGCGATCATGACGTTCTTCCTCGTGTGGGCCGTGTGGGCGACGGCTGTGGACGAGCGGGGCGCCTTCAAAGCGATCGCCGGCCTTGCGATCGGGCTCACGATCACGATCGACGTCTTCGTCGGCGGTCCGATCACGGGCGCCGCAATGAACCCGGCACGCGCCTTCGGGCCCGAGCTCGCGGGGAACACGTGGACCGGCTGGTGGATCTACTGGGTGGGTCCCGGCCTCGGCGGTCTGGTCGCGGCGCTCGGTTACGAGTACCTCTATCTCAGCCCGCTCGGCCCAGCCGTCGTCGGCACGCCGGACTCCGGCGTCGACGAGCCGCGGCCGGGCGAGACCGCAGTCAGCTAGGGCAGGAACTCGACGTAGCGCCCGACCGGTTCGCGCTCGCGCGGAGCCGGGTCACGCTCGGGTGCTCCGAAATGGAGCAGGCCGAGGAAGCGCTCTCCTCGCGGTATCCCGACGGCTTCGCGGCCGACCTTCGTGCGCAGTACCTCGGGCGTCCGCCAGTACGTCGCGATGCTGCGCTCCGTCGCGGCGAGGAGGACGAGCATGATCGCCGCAGCCGTCGCGCAGACGTCCTCCTCGTCCATCGCCAGATCGCCCGTCAATGCGGCGGTGGCGACCACCAGGGTCGGTGCGCGGTCGAGCTTGCCGGCCTCCTTCTCGCCCGCGACCCGCTTCAGCTCGGCCAGCGTGGCTGGTCCGAGCACCCGGAAGCGCCAGGGCTGGTTGAGATGGTGCGTCGGGGCGAGGCGGGCGACGTCGAGCAGCTCGTGCAGCGTCTCTCGGGCGAGCGGCTCCGATCCGAAAGCCTTGTGCGTCCGGCGGGCCGCGGCCAGCTCTTCGAGCGTCACCCGAGACGTGCGTTGACGGTGACGGTCGCGCCCGCCCGCTTGAGGAGCTGCGAGAACGGACAGCCTTCGTCCGCCTTCTCGACCGCCGCCTGCAGGGCCGCGTCGTCGATGCCGTCGACTCGCGCGACCATCTCGACCTGCGAGCCGACGATCTGGTGGCCCTGCCCCTCGACCTCGTCCATGACGATCGTGACCGTCGTGTCGAGCCGGCCCGGCGGAGTGCCCGCCTTCGCGAGCTCACCGGCGAGCGACATCGTGATGCAGCCTCCGTGCGCGGCCGCGAGCAGTTCCTCGGGGCTCGTCTTGCCGCCGGGCTCCCCGATCCGCGACGGAAGCGAGAACGGCAAGTGAGCGAAGGCTCCGGTCGCGGCGTCGATCGTGCCGGCCCCGCGCGCGGGAGTCCCGTCCCAACCGACATGTGCGGTGCGCTCGATGTGCGGCATCAGCAGGCGAGCGGGACCACGGCCGCCGAGCCGTCGGGGTAGTAGGCCTCGGCCGGCGAGCCCGCCGGCCGGAAGACTCCGAGCACCTGCATCTCGCCGGGGCCGTGGTTCTCGAGGCAGTGGACGAGGCGGGCAGGCAGGTGGATGCACGAGCCGGGGCGCAGCGGCGCGCTCTCGCCGTCGACGTGGAACGCGCCCTCTCCCTCGAGGACGTACACGACCTCGTCGTAGCGATGGAAGTGGTCGGGCGCGCGCCCGGCCGGGATGTAGCCGCGGAACTGCGTCACCGACTCGCAGCCGTTCTCCGGGTGGGCGAGCAGCGTGAACTCGCGTCCCGCCGTCGCCGTGCCGCGCTCGCCGCTCGCGATCACCGCGTGGCTCGCCGTCGCGGGCAGCGGCTCCTCGACCAGCACCGAGAGGAGCTTCAGCCCGTCCGCCGACTCGACCTGCCATGCCGCCCCGCGTGCGACGAAGACGCCCGTCCCCGGCTCGAGCTCCCGGCTTTCGCCACCGACGGTCGCCGTCCCGCTGCCCTCGAGGACGTAGAGCACCTCGTCGCGCCCGTCGTCCCGCTGCTCCTCGCCGGCGCCGTCGAAGCTCAGGACGCGCTGCTGGAACTCGGGAACCATGAAGAGCGGCGTGATCGGCCCGTCGGTCTCCTCGGGCTGCATGCAGTACTCCACGAAGCGACCCTATACCGCGACCGTTCCCCTTCTTCTGTTCATAAACGCGGAGTAAAGTCGGGAGCCAGGTGTCACTTGGCGCAAACCTTGGCGGGAGGTAAGCGTCTCACCACAGTGAGCACGTGCCAATAAGGAGGGCATGCATGTTGAAGAAAGTTGGACTAGTCGCAGTTCTCGCGGCTTTGATCTCGGTTGTCGTTGCGACGACCGCATGGGGCTCGGCCAAGCCGAGAGCTCTGGCGGCGGCGACGGCAAGCGTCAAGTGCGGGAAGAAGGTCACCATCGGCGTCGCATACCCGGCAACGGGTCCGGCCGCCTCGCTCGGCGGCCCGCAGTGGGACTGGGCGAACTTCGCGAAGAAGACATGGAACAAGAGCCACAAGATGAAGCTCGCCTTCGTTCCCGGCGACACGCAGCTCGCGGGCAACAACCCGCAGGCAGTTCAGGTGTCGCATGCATTCGCGTCGAACAAGAAGATCCTCGCGGTCACCGGCCCCGCCGGTAGCCAGGAGATGGAGGACACTGCCTCGGTGTGGAAGGGCGCGGGCCTCGGGCCCGTGTCGGGTTCCGAGACCCGCGTCGCGCTGACGCGCGGCTCGGCTAGCACTCCTCGTGAGACCACGCCCGGCTACTTCTTCCGCACGGTGCCGAACGACGGCCAGCAGGGTGACAACGTCGCGACGTTCATCCACAAGAAGCTGAAGAAGACGAACGTCCGGATCATCGACGACGAAGAGGCGTACAGCCAGGGGCTGTCTGCTCAGGTCAAGGCTGACCTGCAGAAGGTCGGAGTCACCGTGACCCAGGACCACATCAGCCAGCAGAACCCCGACTACAACTCGGTAATCGCGGGCATCCCGAGCAACACGCAGCTCGTCTACATCCCGTGGCAGGTTCCCGCCATGGCGCAGCAGTTCTTCACGCAGATGCGGGCGAACGGCAAGAACCAGGTCATCATGGGTTCGGATGGCACCGACGACCCGGCCACGTTCAAGGGCGCCGGCAGCTACGTGTCCGGCTTCCCGGCCGACACCACGTCGGGCGGCTTCGCGAAGTTCAAGAAGTCGCACAACGGCCAGCCGGAGATGTTCGGGCTCCCGACGTACACCTCGGTCATCGTCAACGCGACCGCGATTCAGGCGGCGTGCAAGGCCGGCCACGGCAAGACGACGCGGAATGCCATCCGCAAGCAGGTGGCCAAGGTCAAGCTGAGCAAGAAGGTCTCGCTGCTCGGCTTCCCGGTGGCGTTCCTGAAGTCGAACCACGGCAAGTTCCAGGGTCCTGGCGACCTGGGCGGCGCCTCCGCATTCGGGATCTTCAAGATCACGAAGAGCGGCGCATACCAGCGCGTCGGGTAACGACCGAACCGATCTGAGACGAGCGGCCCGCTACCGCGGGCCGCTCGTCTTTTTGCTCTCCGTTTTTCTGTGAGAAGCTAGGCGCCTCCGATGCATCACCCGCTTCTCTTCAACATCTACGACCAGATCCGATCGCTCGGCTGGGAAGGCTTCTGGACCCTGCTGCGCAACGGGATCGTCAGCGGCAGCCTCCTCGCGCTCATCGCCCTCGGCTACTCGATGGTGTACGGGATCCTGAAGCTCCTGAACTTCGCCCACGGCGACATCTACATGGTGGGAGCCTTCATCGGGTACGGAGTCCTGGTCGCCTTCGGCGGAGCGCTTTCCCCCACCATCCCGATCGTCCCGCTCATCATCCTGATGTTCGCCGTCGCCATGGTCGGCTCGGGCTTCCTGGGCGTGGCGATCGAGCGCGTCGCCTACAAGCCGCTGCGCAACGCACCGAGGATCGCGCCGCTCATCAGCGCGTTGGGCGTGCTGTTCTTCCTCGAGAGCAGCGTGCAGCTCCTCACCAACTCCGCCCATGTCCTCTACAACGCCTATGCGCTCGGCGGGAAGAACGGCCAGTTCGGGCCGCTGCTCAACCCTGTCTTCCACGTCGATCACGTCCCCTTCACGGTCGTCCACACGCTCGTCGTCCTGACAGCCGTCGCGCTGATGGTGGTGCTCGTCTGGCTCGTCTATCGCACCAAGTTCGGAAAGGCGATGCGGGCCGTTGCCTTCGACCGCGAAGCCGCCGCGATGATGGGGATCGACGTCGACCGGGTCATCTCGGGGACCTTCTTCATCGGCTCCGTGCTCGCCGGGGCGGCCGGCGTGATGTACGGCCTGTACATCGGCGACACCTACTTCTTCCTGGGCTTCCAGTACGGGCTGCTGGCGTTCACGGCCGCCGTGGTCGGTGGGATCGGCAGCATCCCGGGCGCCATGCTCGGCGGTCTCCTGGTCGGGCTCTTCCAATCGTTCTCGACCGGCTACGTCGGGGGACAGTGGGCGGAGATCGTCGTGTTCGGCATTCTCATCACCTTCCTGATCATCCGTCCAAACGGACTACTCGGCTCCCGAGCCATCCAGAAGGTATGAGCGACAGACCCGACACTCCAGCCGCGCCCGAACCGCCTTCCGAGCCGGAGTCGGGCCCGCAGGTCGGCGTCGACTCCTGGGTCGCGTCGCACGAGGGCCGCAGCGGAGGCGGACTACGCGGCTGGTTCACCCGAACCTGGGACTCCATCCCCGACGCCGTCAAGCTGCTCGCCTTCGTCGGGATCGCCGCGAGCCTGCCCTTCTGGCTCCTCACGAGCGAAGGCGATCTCTTCAACTTCGGGCTGTTCACGCTCCTCTTCATCGGCTTCGGGCTCGGGCTCAACGTCGACGTCGGCTGGGCGGGCCTACTCGATCTCGGCTACGTGGCGGCCCTGGGCATCGGCGCCTACACCTATGCGATCCTCTCGTCGGGCTATTACGGGATTCACTGGCCCGCCGTGGCGGTGCTCCCGATCGCAATGGGCGTGGCGATGATCCCGGCGGCGATCCTCGGTTTCTCGGCGCGCCGGCTGCTGGGTGACTACCTGGCGATCGTCACCCTGTTCTTCGCGGAGGCGTTCCTGGTGTTCGCGAACGTGGCCAACCCGACGGTCTTCGGGAAGGGCTTGACGGGAGGCGCCAACGGGATCCCACAGCTGGACCCGCTGACGTTCTTCGGCCACGCGATCACCTCCACGAAGGGGCTGTACTACTTCCTGCTCGGCGCGGTCGCCGTGGTCGCCGCGGCTCTCTATCTCGCCAACCAGTCGCGTACCGGACGCGCGTGGCGGGCGTCGCGGGAAGACCCGCTCGCCGCAGAGGTGATGAGCATGCCCGTCAACAGGCTGAAGATCTCCGCGTTCATCTTCAGCTGGGCGGTGGCCGGACTCTTCGGCGCGATCTACGCGGCGATCCTCACGGCCACCGTGTCGACGAACTTCAGCATCGGGCTGCTGATCACGATCTACGCCGTCATCATCCTCGGGGGCCTCGGCAGCATCGCCGGAGTCGTCGTCGGGGCGATCATCATCAATTGCGTGTTCGTGTTCCTCGAGCCGCAGACGGACCATCCCTCGGCCAAGCGCTGGCTCTTCTACGGCACGATCATCCTCCTGATGGCGCTGCTGAAGCCGTGGTACAAGGCCGTGGTCGTCTTCGTGGGAACGATCGCGAGCGGGTTCATCGCGCATGCCGTGGTCAGTGCGTGGGCCGGGTCGGCGTGGACGTCCGGCAAGACGGCAAACGGCGCAAGCTGGCTCTCGCACTGGGTCGTCATCCCGAAGGTGGCCCACGGAAACGTCAACAACATCCTCTACATCGCGCTCGTGGCGGCG
>Ga0070717_10001904_pt1 | contig 14596 bp, 9 predicted proteins | sample LARL113metaG_FD_71366 | JGI IMG/M metagenome (GOLD analysis project Ga0070717, IMG submission 71366) | Corn, switchgrass and miscanthus rhizosphere microbial communities from Kellogg Biological Station, Michigan, USA - LAR L11-3 metaG | ecosystem: Host-associated > Plants > Roots > Rhizosphere ... | reverse complement strand
TGCGAAGACCTCGCTAATCGACGGGAAGGCGCCGTTTGACAGACCGGCCTTGAAGCCGTAGCGGAGTAAATCCGCCCTACGGAATTTTAGGGGGAGCAGTGGAAACGTCGGCATCATTCGTGAGCAGCCGACAAGGCGGCAAATCTTGCGAGGTGAAAGTCCTCGTTCCGCCAATTGCCTGTAGTCGGGCGGATAGCATATCCGATGCGTGCGAAGGCAACGACGCACGTTCTGCTCGGATGTAAACAGCCTCGGCTGCCCTGCAAGGAAACTTGCTGCGGTAGGAACGATCTGGGAGCGAGCAAACTGTGAGGCCTGAACATAACGAAATAGCTGCAACCTCGAAAGCCGACCCGTGGAAAATCGTGTTCGCGGAACCAAGCGGGAAGTCGACCCAATCGAATGATGGGGAAGGCCGAAGACACTGAGGAAGAACCAGGCAAATGCACTCAGTGGGACCTGCCGGGGTATGGGCTCAGGCATCACAGGATAGATTTGCAGAGATAACGTCGGGAAGACCCTGGTGGCAGCAGGGGCTGGTAGCAACCTGCACAGACTCCTCAAACGAGGCTAATAGCCGAAGAAGAGGAGAGCCACATAGGGTTGACGAATGAGTCCGTAAGAGCGAGGAACGGGGAGTAATGTCCTCGGAAGAGTCGGTTCACGGCTCTCTGATGGCGGTAACACCAACATCAGGCAAAGGGACTCTGGGCACTTGGTGGTTCCTGCGACAGGCACGGGCTCGGCTTGATAACGCCGAGCATTCAACCGTGGCCAGGGTCAGGGACGAAGGGGTGAGCAAACCATTCGCTGACGGGGTGTATGCGAACCAGCGCTTGAATCTCGTGGCGAGTTGGGAAGGCTCATCGACGAATTGCCAAGGCTTCAAACCGTACCTGGGAAATCTGGCCGTACGGCATTATAGGGGGGCTTAGGGAAACGTCGCCAGGGTGGAAATGTGAACCCGCCTTGCAATCGAAAGAGCAGGAGCGGTAACCCTCCACCTACAGCGGGACGCGCTCTACTTCTATCCCAACAAGCCCGGTCCGCGCCACTGCCCCACCCGGCGAACAGGAAACAGAGCCAAGCCAAACCGGATTGCGGCGGCGAAGCGAAAGCCCAGCCTGCGAAGCCACCGGGAGGTAACGCCACTGCGCCTGTTCTCGACTCTACTCGCCATCTCTAACAATGTCGGCGGTGTCAAGCACTGTTTGAGCACATTGCGGCCTGCACTCGGGAAAGAGCGCCATCTCATGCAAAACTGATGGGAGCTTTCTTTAGAATATATGGCAAACAGCCGAAGAGTCCGTCTCCTTATGTCAGGGAAGCCATGTCTGAGTTTGAAATGAAGCTGAAAATTTACGAGGCCAGGATTCGACGCTCAAATGATGATGGTACAAGTGGGGAGAGGCGGAACGATTTATCAGTGATAACCCAGACAAGTTTGAGGATGTTCCCCAGCATAGCAACGCCCCCGTCTTAGGACACTATCGGTTTATGCTCTCTCTCCTCGGACGCCTCCTTATCTTCAGCGGGCATTTTCCCTGCGCTCTCCTGGCCGGGAATCCTTTACTTCAGGCGATCGTTTTCCGCTTTGAAGCGAAGGTTTTCAGTTTCTGCGCGTTGCAATCGTCGCTGCCAATATGCAAGCCGCCTACGCGACCACCATACTCTCAATCTTGAGAAAAGCCTCATGGCCAGCCCTGCTTGCGCTCAGCGGCGAATTTCGCGGCAAGGATTGCCACGCCGCGCAGCACGTCGAGTGATGGGGGCTGCGGGAGTTCACTTCTCCGCTCGTTGCTTTACGGATTCGAGTTCATCCTGCATCCATCTGATTTTCTTTTTGTCGGTTTCAGTCCAGTGCCGATCCGTGGAACGGCTGCCAAAGCCAGCTTGCACTTCGCAGCTTGATTCCCATTGCATTGTGAGGGGCCGTGCTCTCGCCATCAGGAAGGAAGATCACCCGATGCATGCGGCGACAATTGCGGTTATGTCCGCCAGCCTTGCCCAATCATCGAGCAGATTTTGGCGATGCTATTGGAGCGGCACGGCGAAGTGGTAATGCGGAGCGAGATTCAGAAGAGACTGTGGCCGAATGACACGGTTGTCGAGTTCGAGAACAGCATCAATGCGGCCGTCAAAAGGCTACGGATTGCCTTGGCCGACTCCGCGCACCAGCCGCGATACATCGAAACGTTGGCACGTCGTGGCTATCGCTGGATGGTGCCGGTTGAGCGGTTAGAGCAGAGTCTCGTCAGCCCGCACCTCCCTGACAAAGCGGCTCTCTCACCACAGGCTGAACTGGCTGCTGCCTACCTGATCGGCAAGAAGGTCTCGCATTATCGGGTGCGGAGATATTGGGCGCTGGTGGCATGGGCGTGGTCTATAAGGCAGAGGAAGTCAAGCTGGGCCGCCGCGTTGCTCTAAAGTTCCTGCCGGAAGAGTTGGCTGAGAGGACTGGTGCGCTGGAACGATTCGAGCGAGAAGCCCGCGCCGTATCTGCGCTCAACCATCCCAATATCTGCACCATTTACGAGGTAGAGGAACACGAAGGGCAGCCTTCATTGTGATGGAACTACTCGAAGGGCAGACGCTGCGCGAGCTGATTTCCTCTGCAGAAGAAGTGGCATCGCTCGGAACCGGGTGCGGTTTTTTGAGGTCAAAAAGACTTCGTCCTTACCGACAAGTAGTCGGATGGCAGCGAGCGAGAAACTCGCGGTCCTGCGCGCCTTTTTTCCCTCACCCACACGCAAAATCCGCGACCCAAACCTCCTGAAAAATTCGACACCCAGTCACGCAAAAATCCGTGACCTGACCCATGTTGAACCTGCCAATCAACGGGGGTCTACAATTCTTGCGTTATCCTTCCACACTGTGGAGGCCCCCATGCCCCGGCGCAGTGCGCCGGGGCACAGTGCGCTATAAGCCATCGATGCGAGTCAAACAGCGAATACTGTAGATCGGAGACTTTCGGGGAACAAAAGGCGTGTTCGTGCGGCGAGGAAAGACGTGAAAACCCGACGGGTAGCCCGGGGGCGGAAGTTGGGGCGAAGCCCGAGAAACGGCGGACAACTGGCGACATCACGATTGCAGCCTGCCAGATTTGAACTTGCCGACGCCACACCAATTGGAGATAAACTAGGTTTCAAGTTGGAGGTATTGTGAACAAATTTCTCAAGTCTCTACTTAAGATCGGCCTCGATTTTCTTGAAGACTCCGAGCGAGCCGGCCGCGCCATTCGCAGGCAAGAGGACCAGACAGTGCGCAACGCGATTAGCTTTGCCGCTGGAATCGGTCTTGGAATAGGGGTGGGAATGTTGCTCGCACCATCAAAGGGAGAAGACACCCGTAGTTCGATAGCCGGGAAAGTTCAAGACTTCGGCGACAAAGTGAAAGAACGCTTCTCCCCAGAAGTAAAAAAGCCCGCTACCGGCACAGAAGGAATGTAAGCTCCGCGCCGAGCTCGAAGGAACGTATCGAGACCATTTCTTACGACGGTGATCGCTCGACAGCTTTCGCGGTTGTGCTCTCCAAGTTGCGACGGCTGGAGAAGCGGCCTGCCAAGAAATGGCTACAGTTCGTTCATGTGCGAAATATCAATCCGTGCTTACACTGTGGGAGTCGATGGAGTCAGTCCGCGCTGATTTCCATCCTTGCCCACGCAGCACTCGACCAGTGTTGATCCCAGTCAGGTGGCCATCTTCGTACTCCAGTTGGCCATTCACGAAAACGTACTTCACACCCTCAGAAAGCCGCGTAGGATTCTCGTAAGTTGCTCTGTCTCGAACCGCGCCAGAATCGAAGATCGTGATATCGGCGAAGTAGCCTTCCTTCAACAGTCCTCGATCGTGCAGGCGTTCCCGTTGCGCGGGCAACGAGGTCATCTTCCGAATCGCTTGTTCCAAGGAAAGCAAATGCTCGTCGCGTACGTAGCGTCCAAGAAAGCGGGGCATGGCTCCAAAGGCACGCGGGTGAGAGCGTGGCTCAAACAATGGCCCGTCAAGAGAAAGTTCGCTGGCATCGAGGCACAAGCTCGTCCAAGGCTGCTTCAAGCCGTACCGCAAATCGTCTTCATTGGCGATGAAATAAAGCGCGCCGGTCTGCGCCTTGTCAGCCACAATGAAATCAAAAAGCGTGTCCAATGGAGACTTCTTCTGCGCCGCTGCGATTTGGGCGATCGTCCTGCCGTCAAATTGCTTCAGATCCGGATTCACCACACCAGAAACCAGAACGCCCGCCGCTCCACCACTGTCGAAATATAGATTTTCCCAATTGGGATGGTCGCCCGCCATTTCCTGTTTGATCTCGGTCCTTATCTTTAGATCACGGAGCCGCTCCAGCAACTTGTCCGTTCCGCCCTCAGCAACCCACGGAGGCAGGCTAGAGGCTAGAGCCGTGCCGCCAGCAGTGTAAGGATACATGTCGGCGGAAATGTCTTGTCCCCCATCCCTCGCCGATTGGATCATGCTCACGATCTTGGGCATTGACCCCCATCGTGATTTGCCGCTGACCTTCAGGTGGAAAATTTCAACAGGCAAGTGGGCTTCGCGGCCGATGCGGAGGGCTTCTTGGATGGCGGCCATTTCAGTTTGCCCCTCGCTGCGCATGTGGGTGCCGTAGATTCCTCCATACTGCGCGGCCACTCTCGCCAGTTCGATGAGTTCGTCAGTTTTAGCGTAATGTCCAGGTGGGTAGATGAGCGCAGTGGAGATTCCAAACGCGCCGTCCTGCATGGCTTGCGCGACCAGTGCCTTCATTTGACCTAGTTCTTCGGCGGTGGGAGCACGATCAACATCTCCAAGAATGGCTTCGCGAACTTGTGCAGCCCCGACATAAGTACCAATATTCAGAGGAGTGCCGGCTTTTTCGAGCCGCTTGAAATATTCATCCAAGGTGGACCAGTCAACCTTTAAATGGTACCGGTCCAGCTCGGGCTGGAGCTGAGCCAGTGTGCGAGCATTCTGGGGAGCTACCGAGGCACCCTCACCGGTAATTTCAGTGGTTATCCCCTGCGACAGTTTGCTCAACGAGCGGTTATCGATCAGGAGATCGTATTCGGACTGGCCCAACATGTCGATGAATCCCGGGGCCACAACAAGCTCAGAAGCATCGATGACGCGCTTCGCTTGAACATCTTCAAGCTTGCCAATAGCGGCAATGCGGTCACTGCGAATCGCGACATCACCTGAAACCCAGGGATTGCCAGAACCGTCCATGATTCTTCCATTTTTGATAATCACATCGTACGGCGGAGCGTTCTCGACGGAAGCTGCGGGCGCGAGCGGGGCATCATAAGCAGCGGCTGCGATTTCTCCCAATGCTTCACCAGCAATCTTCTGCACTGCTTCGGGATCATCCATCGGGACAGCCACCATATTCCCGTAAATTGCCAACGCCAAGTGCTGGCCGCTTGCAGTTTCCATGTAGCCAGCCAGGCCTTTGCCAGTAACCATCAGATTCTTGTTCAAAGCGTCATACACGTCATAGGTCCCTGTCTTGGCATAAACATGGCCAGCGGCGGGCGAGTTCACCTGAATTTTCGAGAGAGTGCCATCGCGCCCCAGGACCGGCAGAGCATGATGAAAATCCTCAAAATTCTGTTGCGAAGACATGAATGTCAGGTAACGGACGACGAAGTCCGGCGTGAAAAACGCATTTCCGCCGGCGCCATCACTCTGCGAGGCGGCGGTCAGATCGAGATTGGCTTTCTTCAGAAATTCATGCTCGACGTCAAATCCAGCTTGGTCAATCTCCTTATCTTTATGGGCGACCAGGGCGCCAAGAAGAAAGGGGCTCATGCTGGCATGCAGGTTCTGGCTCACCTTGAGCGTAATTTTTACCTCTTCCTTCAAAGGTGGCGAGACATGCTCGGCGATGAGATTTTCGGGTGTATAGGTTTTTGCGAGCGCTTTGAAATCTCGCGGTGCACCAGTGAGCGCGAGCTTGATATCGACCCCTCTCTGCTGTAAAGCCTCCGTTAATAGCGCGGCCGCAAAACGGCTTGGCTCGGGCACAGGGTACGCAGACATAACAGAAGGTTTTCCGAGCGGTAGATTACCCGTTAAAGTCACGGTACGTGTGCCGTCCGGATTGGTCTTCTCGCCGGTATAGTTGAGATCCTCCTTGGAATCGGGTTTCCCTGTTGTTGCCTGGTTCATGAAGTGGACGTAAGCCGTCTTGGGAGAAATTTGGAGCTTCACTGGCGCGCCTTCTTTCTCTCCTGGACTTGCGATCACGTCGATGACATTGTCGTTCACCACCATAGGAGAGATAACCACATTCGTTCCCAGCTCTCGGTCGCCTTCAGGAAAAAGGCTTGTGTCCACCAGCACACGTCCTTTCACCCGCTTGATGCCTTTGTCCGCGACCTGTTGGGCCAATTTGCGGATCACAAATGATGGGTCTCCAAGACCCTTGCTGTCGGGACCACCGTAGGAGTGATCCATTTGCTCGTAGCCAAGGGTGCCGTCGGGCTGAATGCGGCCTGAAAGATTCGGATCGCCGCTGGCGACAAGGACAATGTCACCGTCGAGGGTGCCGCCTTTCTTAACTGGGCCGGTGCGATACACGCGCGTGTGGAAGCGGTAATCGCCGCCAAGCAATTCCAGCATCGTGCCTTCGGTGAGCAGCTTCGTGGTTGAGCCAGGGACCATGAGCTTGTCTGCGTTCAACTGATAGATGGGTTTGCCGGTATCGAGCGAGTAGAACTCTATGCCGAAGATCGAATGCGCAAACTCAGGGCGATTCATGATTGCCTGAATGCGCTCTGCCAAGCTGGGAACGGTTCGCGAAGCAAGCCTCTGCAGTGAAAAGCAGAAGCCGAAAAATAACAAGAGGAACGTCAGCGACAAAATACCGGCATTCTTCATCGGGAACATGCACCTCGAGGTTATTTGACCCCTAGCGCCGCCGCCCGGCGCCACCGTGTTCACATTGTGGGTACTACCAAGCTGCAATGACTGTCTTCGCTTTCCAGTTCTCCGTGCGAACCGAGAGTCGCTCCACCAAATCGCATTTCACCGCAAAGCCTAGCCCAAGTGCCTTCGGCACATGAATAGTGCCAGCGGGAGTGACTTCGATTTCCGGTTCGACGATATCCTCGTCCCAATAGCGGCTGCTTGCAGAGACATCGCCCGGCAGCGTGAAACCGGGTAGGGTGGACATAGCGATGTTGTGGGCGCGACCGACTCCCGCTTCCAACATGCCCCCACACCATACCGGCACAGAGTGCTTGAAACAGAGCTCGTGCACCTGGCGAGCGCCACTATGCCCGCCGACCCGCCCCAGCTTGATATTGATAATTCGGCAAGCGCCTAACTCCACTGCGGCACGGGCGTGGGCGGCGTTGTTGATACACTCGTCCAAACAGATCGGGGTGCGGATTTGTGCCTGCAGCTTGGCATGGCCATAAATATCATCCCATCCGAGCGGCTGCTCGATCATTAGGAGCTGAAACTGATCAAATGTTCGCGGGTGATCGGCATTTTCTATGCGATAAGCCGAATTCGCATCCACTGACAGCAGAATACAGGGAAATTGCTTGCGAACGGCGGAGATGAAGTCTGCATCCTTGCCCGGTTTGATCTTTAACTTGATCCGTTGATATCCACTGCGCAGCTCGTGCTCCACTTTCTTCACTAACGCCATAGGACTTTGCTGAATTCCAAGGGAAACGCCGCAAGCGATCTCTGGCAGAGTCCCGCCGAGCAGCCTCGAAAGCGGCACTCCCTTACTCTGGGCTTCCACATCCCAAAGTGCGTTCTCCACCGCAGCTTTGGCCATCTGGTGCCCACGTATCTGATCCAGCCATGTCGGCACTTCGACAGCGCTCGCGAAATCCTTGCCAATGATTAACGGCGCGACGAACTCAGAAATAATGTGCCAGGCAGTATCGGTGGTCTCCGAATTGTACGCGGGGGTTTCGGTGGCGGTAACCTCTCCCCATCCGCTGACTCCATCCGCGATCGCTTCCACCAGAAGAATGCGGCGATCTTGAGTAACGCCGAAGCTGGTTTCAAACGGCGCTTTCAGCCGCATTCGGATTTCGCGCAGGGTGATGGATTCAATCTTCATAGCACTCCGCCAACGACAGCAGTTCAAAAAAAGGACCATTCCTTGTAAAACCCGGTACGGATTCCTGTCAAGAAAAAATGCACCACTTGGTGATTTTGGTTGACAGTATGCACCGACTGGTGTAAAGCTGAGGCCCGCTTAGCGAGGCAGTCCGCGGCAACCACCATGACTCTCGGCAGAGAAGCGCTCTCGGCAGCTCGGACCAACGGCAACCTGGCCGAACGCAAAGCCTGGATGACAAACCTTGAGAGCCGCCTGGCGCAGGCGCATGGCAGTTTAAATTCCAGCCGCACCAAACTGCTTTCGGCCATCGTGGAGAACGCCGAGGACAATTACTTCCTGTCTTCCCGCGCTCTTGCGAAACGTTACGAGGTAGATAAGGCCACGGTCGTGCGCAGCATCCAGGCGCTCGGATATGAGCGCTATGCCGAATTTGCGGCTGATCTGCGGGCCCATTTTGTCAGCCGGATCACCCCGTACACGCTGATGAAGTCGGCTGCGCGCGAGAAGCGCAGCATAGCGGATCACGTCGAGCACAGCCTTGAGATGGACCTGAATAACCTGCAGGCCCTGCGTGCGAGCCTGCACGCTGACCAGGTGATCCAGTTAGCCAAACGCCTTCATCGCGCACGGCGCATCATGGTCGTCGGCGTCGATTTCGCTGCTTCCCTCTCCCACCTTCTGGCCTATGGCTTGACCACATTGGGGTATGACGCAGAAGCCCCGGTGGGCTCTGCCGGAAATCTGCAGCAGAAGGTGAATCTGCTTGGCCGCAAAGACTTGCTGATCGCCATCAGCTTCGGCCGATGCTTGCAAGCGACGGTTGACACGGTACTGCGAGCGCGCGCAAACGGAGTACCCACCTTCGGAATCACAGATACGGAGAAGACTCCCATTGCGCGGTTCTGTGACTCTTTTTGGCTCGCCTCAATCGCGAATCCGTCGTTTCACGGATCTTACGTTGCCCCAATCGCCGCCATGGATGCGCTCTTCGTCGCTTGTGCGCATATCCAGCCAAAGCGTTCGCTCGCTCTATTGCAGCGAAAAGATCAGGATTCGAAATCACGCTGGTATTCGCCGGCTCGTGCGGAAGTATCGCCTCGCCAGACCAGAACTAAGGAGGTCCAGCATGTCGAAAATTCGTAGTCTTTCGATTGCCCGACGCAAATTAGCTCGGTTTGTTAAGCGGTGGAAGAGATCTGCACGACCTGGGACCCTCTGTCCAAACCTATTCGTCAATATTCATGTGTTCCTGTTTTGCCTCCTGTTCGGGTTCAGTCCCGGATCAGTCTTTGCGCAGACGGCTGCGACTGGAGCATTGAAAGGCACTGTAACGGATCCGAGTGGTAGGGTTGTGCCGGGTGTCACCATCAAAGTGACGAGCATGACAACAGGACAGACCCGCACGGCCATCACACAGAACAATGGAAGTTATCTCGTTCCGCTCCTATCTCTCGACAACTACAGGTTAGAAACTTCGGCTAAAGGCTTCAAGTCGGTGGCATTCCAGAATATTGCAATCCATGTCACGGAAACAGCGACACTGGACATCCGTTTACAAGTGGGCACTTTCGCCGAAACCGTGACGGTGCAGGCCATCCCGGAGCTAGTCCAGACCAATTCCAGCGCACTCGGGAATGTGACCGATCAGCGCATGGTTGAGAACTTACCCTTAGTAACCCGCAACTATATGCAGATTCTAGGTCTGTCCTCCGGAGTCTCTTCCGAAATCACAGATGCTGCCAGCATCGGGCGGGGAAACGTAGGTCTCGAGTATTCGACTTCCGGCAACATTGTGAACGATAACAATTTTCAGATGAATGGTTCACATGTTAACGATCTTATGGGTTCCGGGGGCACCAGTGGCGGTATCCCGGTGCCCAATCCGGATTCGATTCAGGAATTCAAGGTGCAGACGGGACAGTACGATGCGTCCTACGGGAGGAACGCCGGTGCAAATGTTGATGTTGTAACCAAGTCCGGGACCAACGCGTTCCATGGCAATGTGTGGGAGTACTTCCGCAACACCGCGCTGAATGCAAATGATTATTTCCTCAAACAAAAGAACCAGCCGCGCGGTGTGTTGAACCAGAATCAGTTTGGCGGGACGCTGGGAGGACCGATCAAGAAGGATAAGGTTTTCTTTTTTGTGTCATACCAAGGCACGCGCGAGAAAGATGGCTTGGATGTCAACGCGGGATGTTTGAGCGGGGGCACTCTACCTATCGGCTTGACCAACAACGCCAGTGACCGTAGCGCTGCATCTTTAGCAAACACTTTCGGGATTTCGTCGCCTTCACGGTCAGTTTGTTATTCCTGCACCCCAAGATCCGGTGACGGGCAATAGCACATTCAGTTTCCCATGTCCTTACAGAGACGATCAGTTTGTCAGCAATTTGGATTTCTATCAGACGGAAAAGAGCCATCTGTCAGGCAAGTTCTTCTTCATGGATAGCAATCAGACGATAGAGTTTCCGGGGAACAACATCGGACTGACCACGGTGACGGTGCCTGGTTTTCCACAGGAAACCAGCAATGGCTTCCGGGATTTCTCTTTTACACACACCTATGCTTTCAACGATCACCTAGTCAATCAGGCTGTCCTCGGATACCACCGGACCAGCGGGCTGTTGAGCCAGGTTTATCCGAAGATAAGTTTTGCCAACACGCCGGCGTGCACGGGAAGTGTCTCCGGAGTAGTGACACTGGCGAGTCTTTGCGTGCCCGGCCCTGCCTTTGACAATCCATTTCCGCAGATTCTCGTGCAGGGAGCTTTCAATTTGGGCGGCAACGGGCAGGGAGCTTCGATCTTCCAGAACTTTTATGATTTCGATGATTCCGTCGCATACGTCCGAGGGAAGCACTCGCTTCATTTCGGCGGTGGAATCGATCGCAGTCAGATCAATTTTCCCAACTTCCATTTTTTAGCAGCTCTTGGCTTCGCAACGTTCTCGGATTTCCTAGAGGGTAGTCCGCTGATCAGTGTTGACCTGCCGGGTTTGTTTGGACGCGAGTGGAGAGTCTGGAATGGCAATCTGTACGTTCAAGATGATGTCAAAATCCTCCCCCGGCTGACTCTCAACCTCGGCTTCAGGTACGAGCGCCAAGGGCAGCTAGGCGAGTTGCTGGGTCGGGCATCTACCTTTGACACTGCGACTGCCAACCCTAATCCTCCCACGGCGGGAACTCTGCAAGGCTATGTGGTTTCATCGAATTTCCCCGGTTCGCTTCCTATAGGACCCGACGGCAGCGCTCCTACGCGCGCCCACACAAAACACGGCCCTGAACAATGATGGCGAAAACGTATGGGAACCGAGGATCGGGTTCGCGTGGCAGCTGCCTGGAACAGATCGGATAGTCTTGCGCGGAGGATATGGAATTTATTACACCCGCACGACGGGGCAGCCCTTCGTGCAGCTATTGGCGGCGCCTCCCTTCGGGCTGATCCGGGAAGCCTTTGGCCCGGCAATTGACAGCGCGTTTCTTCCTTTTCCTGCCCTCCCGTTTTTTCCGACCTATTCGCCGAGTACAGACTTGACCCCCACCATCTTTCCCCTGAATTTCCGCGCGCCAATCCTCCAGCAATACAGTATGAACCTGCAGACGACCCTGTCCCGTGACGTGGCGTTGGAAGTCGGCTATCGTGGTGCCAGAGGTTCGAAGTTGATTCAGGTTCGGTCTTTCAATCAGGCAGTCGATGCTACTGTTACCCCGATCCGCGGTCAGACGAACAACACACTAGCGAACATCCCGATGCGCGTTCCTATCGAGGGACTCGATTCGTCGTTTGCAAACACTGTTGAAAGCCGCGGGGCATCCTGGTACAACGCCTTGGGTGTCAGCCTGAACAGGCGCTTCAGTCACGGCCTGCAATTTCTCGCGTCCTACACTTGGACATCTGCTCTAGAGACTGATCCCGGATACGTGAACGGCACACTAGACGGCGGCGCACTGCAAGGCAATCAGACCAATCGCTCCAACTACGGCTTCGATTCATTCATTCGTCCGCAGCGCTTCGTCATCAGCTACGTGTACGATTTGCCATCTCCGCGGAATCATTTTTCGCCGCCGGGCCGGTTGCTATCGGGATGGTCCATTGCCGGGGTGACTACGTTTCAAAGTGGACAGAAACTTACGATCTCGGAAACTAACGAGCTGAACGCGTTCGGCATCTTCGGCTTCGATCAAGATCGGGCGCATATATCGGGTTGCAGCACGCGCGACCTCGTTTCCAGGGGTTCGGTTACCAGTAGGCTTAACGGCTACTTCAATAGCTCTTGCTTCACAGCGCCTCCGATTATCGGAGCTGATGGCGTAGCCACCGGATTCGGCAACGGCGGGATCAGCAACGTCACCGGACCAGCTCAGCAGGATTTCGATATTTCCATCATCAAGAAGATCCCAATCGGACGCAGTGATGTCAGAAACTTGGAGTTCAGGGCGGAATTCTTCAATGCCTTTAACACACCTTCATTCTCGAACCCCATTCTGGACGCGGGCGGGGTTTGCCTCGTTGGCATAGATTGCATCAACGCCACCACGGGCGTAGTGGGGTTCAACCCAGATCCGGCATTCGGCGTGATTTCGACAACCAGCGTCGCCCCGAGAATCATTCAGTTTGCAGTGAAAGTGAACTTCTAAGGGCAGGCGCAGGTTTCACTATGACGCCGTACTGCAACAACACAATTCGCCAGTAGGAGACAATACGAATGGGTTTAGGTCAAACGGAACATCGCTCGATCCGATTTTTGTTGGGAGGTACTCGGTTAACGGTGGCTGTTCTAAGCCTGCTGCTTGGCGTCTCATTTGGGCAGAAGCCACAGCCGAATCCCTTGAGGCCGGGACCGAAGCCTCCTATGCAAGCCGAGCGACCGGCGCAGTCGGGCAGACATGAGATGACAACGGACGACGTCGAAGTTTTCTTTGATGGCGCCATGCCCGTGCAATTGGCAAGGGAAAACATCGCAGGAGCTGTCATAGTAGTCGTAAAGAATGGCCAAGTTCTGTTTTCCAAAGGATACGGCTATGCCGACGTCGAAAAGAAAGTACCTGTATCACGGGATACCCTGTTTCGGGTTGCATCGATCACCAAGCTATTCACTTGGACTGCAGTTATGCAACTGGTGGAGAAGGGAAGGTTGGATCTTGACCGTGATGTGAGCGACTACCTAGACTTCACCGTCCCACACACCTTCGGCAAACCGGTTACATTGCGCAACCTCATGACCCACACTCCTGGCTTCGAAGAGGAAGCAAAAGACTCCGAGATGGAAAAGCCTGTCGAGCTATTGCCGCTCCGTGCCTTTCTGGTCCACCACTTGCCTCGCCAGATCTTTGCTCCAGGAACGGTAGTTGCTTACTCGAACGTCGGGGCAGTTCTTGCAGGCTACATTGTTCAGCGGGTCTCTAATCAGCTGTATGCGGATTACCTCGATAAAAATATTTTCCAGCCGCTTGGTATGAGGCATGCCACCGTTCTTCAGCCATTGCCAAAAGACTTCGAACCGCTGATGTCGAAAGGCTATGGGCTGGCTTCGGAACGGCCGAAACCGTTTGAACTCTTGGCCCCTGAGCCTGCCCCCGATGGCAGCCTGTCCGTTTCCGGGAGCGAAATAGCACCCTTCATGATCGCCCACTTGCAGGACGGTCGGTATGAAGGTGAACGCATTTTGGACAGTAAGACTGCGCAGCTGATGCATACGCGCCAGTTCACGATGGACCCTGCCGTCAATGGCATGGCGCTCGGCTTTTATGAAGAGAACCGCAATGGGCTCCGCATTATTGGACATGGGGGTGATCTCAACTACTTCCATAGTGACTTGCACCTCCTGCCAGATGCTGGAATCGGGTTCTTCGTTTCATACAACAGCACGGGCAAGGGGGATCCACGAACTGCGCTTTGGGAACTCTTTCTAGATCGCTATTTTCCCTCTGAGTCCATCGCCGATAACTCCACGAATATCGCGCAGGATGCCGCCACGGTTAGCGGAATGTATATCTCCAGCAGGCGGGAGCAGAAAACTATTTTGGCACCGGTTTGGTATCTGGACACGCAAGCTTCAGTATCGAGCCATCCGGACGGGACGATCGAAGTCGATCAGATCACGGGTAGTAATGATCATCCAAAGCGATGGCGCGCGATCGGCAACTTAGTTTTTCGCGAAGTAAATGGCCCGGGGAAACTAGTGTTTAAGAGAGGTCCTGCAGGCGAGCTGGACATGATTGGTGACGATCCGACTTTCATTCGTCAACGTGTACCCTGGAACACAAACAGCTACTTTCTTCGCGCCGTAACCGTTCTTGTTCTCTTTATCTTTGCAGCGACGCTATTGCTCTGGCCGGTGGGAGCAATTGTTCGAAGACATTATCAAGCAACGTTGAATCTGGACCAACCGCAACGTCGCCTTCGCTTGATGGTCAAAGTTGTCATTGCCTTGGATTTGATTTTTTTGCTCAGTTTCGGGGGAATCGTAGCCTATGGCGTTGCGCGGCCCACACTGCTCGGAGATGCGCTTGATCCGTG
>Ga0070717_10001903_pt1 | contig 14599 bp, 12 predicted proteins | sample LARL113metaG_FD_71366 | JGI IMG/M metagenome (GOLD analysis project Ga0070717, IMG submission 71366) | Corn, switchgrass and miscanthus rhizosphere microbial communities from Kellogg Biological Station, Michigan, USA - LAR L11-3 metaG | ecosystem: Host-associated > Plants > Roots > Rhizosphere ... | reverse complement strand
CGGTTTTTGTCCGTTGCTGCGTGACCTTGAACTCCATCGCTACGGCTTTTCCTATATCGAGCCGCCCGTGCAGCAAGCGGCCGTCTTCCGTGATGGCACCGGCATTGTCATCTACAAGGATCTCGAAAGGAGTTGCGCGTCGCTTGCTCGCTTTTCGCGGCAGGACGCCGAGACATTCCGCGCGTTGTGGCACACCTATTGCGAGGAAATGCGTCCGTTGTTGGTGTCGCTGCTCTACAACGCGCCGATGCCGCGCGAGCAATTGGTCGACCGGTTAAGCGGACCGAAGGCAAAAGAGCTGCTTTCGCACGCCCAACACGATCTCTTCAGTGTCGTACGTAAACATTTTGTCGATGAGCGCATTCGAACCCTGTTCACGTCCTACATGCACGTGATCACGACTGAGAACGTGCCAGGCTCGGGAATCGTCTTTCCGGCGATCTTTGCCAATATCGCCAGTTTTACTTTGCCGGTCGGGGGCGCGGTCTCCCTTGCGCTCGCCCTGGCACGGGTAGTGGAGGCTGGCGGCGGCGAAATCATTACAAACGCGGACGTAAGAGAGATCAAAGTCGCTAACGGGCGTGCGACCGGAGTTAAGTTGTCGGACGGTCGAACAATCGAGGGCCGCAAATTCGTGGCAAGTGCGATCGATTTTCCGACGACCATGCAAATGACTGGAGAACAGTTGTTTCCCGAACAGGTGCGGGAAAAAGCAAAGTCGTGGCATTGGGGCAACCACAGCCTGGTGACATTGCATCTCGCGCTCAAAGACCCTCCGGCCTATCGCGCGGCAGCTTTCGATCCCGACGTTTCGCGTGCCTACAATATCTTCTTCGGTATGGATCACATTGACGACGTCGCGAGCTGTTTCGATGACTGTGCGGCGAAGAAATTTCCCAGGGTGCTGATGGGTAACGGCGCGTGCAACAGCATGTTCGATCCGAGTTACGCGCCTGGTGGCAAGCACGTTGCGTTCTGGTGGCCGTTTGCTCCCTATTCAGTGGATGGTTCGCCGCAGGAGTGGGAGCGTAATCGCGCCGAATACGCCCGTCGTATTCTCGATTACTGGCGTATCTATGCGTCCAATATCGAAGGCGACAATCTGATCGGGACCTACCTGTTCACGCCGCTCGACGTCGAAAAGCTCAACGCGAACATGCGACAGGGCGCCGTGCGCGTTGGTGCCTACGTGCCGAACCAGCTCGGCATCAACAGGCCGCATCCCCTGATGCCGGGATCGCGAACGCCCGTCGAAGGGCTCTATCTCTGTGGTTCGTCGTCGGGCAATGGCGGCGGTATCAATGGAGCTCCGGGCTACATCGCCGCCAACGCGATCGTCGACGACCTCAAACTCACGCGTTCGTGGAAACCGGTTCCAGCGCCGGAGTGGAAGCATTGATGGGCGTAGCCCGAGCGGCGCTCGTCATCCCGCTGCCACCACCGCACACGTCGTAACAATGTCATCGACTGTGGCGCCGCGCGACAGATCGCTGATCGGTTTGGCAAAACCTTGCAGGAACGGGCCGATCGCCTGCGCGCCGCCGAGCCATTGCGTGAGCTTGTATGCGATATTTCCTGAATCGAGATCGGGAAAAATCAGGACGTTAGCCTGTCCGGCGACCGCGCTGCTGTCCTTTACTTTTTTCTGCGCGACGGTCGGCACCAACGCCGCGTCTGCCTGAAACTCGCCGTCGATGGCAAGTTCAGGTTCGCGTTGGCGCACCAGACTTAAAGCCTCGCGCACCTTGTCGACGCGCGCATGCTGCGCGCTGCCCTTGGTCGAAAATGACAGCATGGCCACGCGCGAAGTTTCGCCGAGCAGCGTCTGCGCGCTGCGTGCCGAGGTCACCGCAATATCGGCAAGCTCGGCGGGTGTCGGATCGGCGTTCACGGCACAGTCGGCAAAGATGAATGATTTTCGCCCTTGCCCGAGAAAATCCGGGACGATCATCAGGAAATAGCTCGATGGCAGTGCAATGCCGTCTGACAACCCGACAGTCATCAAACCCGCTTCAATCACGCGCCGTGTCGGGTTGGCGCAGCCGGCGACCATTGCGTCCGCATGGCCTTCGCGCACCATCATGCCTGCAAAATAGATCGGTTTCGAAACCAGTCGCGTTGCCATCGATGGCGTCATCGACTCGCGAAAGCGCGAAAGCGCCGAGCCGTAGCTTTGCAGGCGTGTATCGCTGCGCGGGTCGGCAATCGCTATCCCTGCAAGCGAAAGGTCATGCTGGCCCGCAAGCCGGGTGATTTCCTCAGCTGAGCCGAGCAGGATAGGGGAGGCGATCTTCTCGCGCGCGAGGCGTGCGGCCGCGGCAATGATCCGCTCGTCGTCGCCTTCCGGCAAAACGATTTTGCGATTGCGCTGCCGTGCGATATCAAAAAGCTTGTTGAGCAAATCCATGCTTCTCACCGCGTGAGAAAGACGCGAAGTTGCGAGCGAGGGCATCAATGACCGAAACCGCCGAAGCGATCAAGATTCAACGCGGCCTGAAGGGCGTTTACTTTGATCGTTCGCCCTGTACCTTCATTGACGGCAAGGCGGGCGAGCTACGCTATCGTGGTTATTCGATTCACGACCTCGCCGAACATTCAAGTTTCGAGGAAACCGCTTGGCTTTTGCTCAACGGCGAATTGCCCAATAAGCAGCAACTTACTGCTTTTGATGCCGATCTGAAGGCGGCCCGCAAGCTGCCGGCTCCGGTCCTCGACATCATTCATGCAATCAAATCGGCGCATCCCATGGATGTGCTGCGCACGGGCGCATCGGCTCTCTCTGCGTTTGATCCGGAAACGGCTGACAACTCGCGGGAGGCGACGTTGCGCAAGGCTGTCCGGCTGACATCGCAGATACCGATGATCGTCGCCGCGCATTCGCGTATCCGTGCCGATCAGGATCCTGTGCCGGCCGACCAGGCGCTCAGCCATTCCGCCAATCTGCTCTGGATGCTGACCGGAAAGAAGCCGAGCGCCGATGCCGCACAGCTGATCGATCGTGATCTGATCCTGCATGCGGAACATGGCTCAAACGCTTCATCGTTCGCCGCGCGGGTCGTGATCGGTACCGAGGCTAATCTCCACGCTGCGATCGTTGCGGCAATTGCCGCATTGTCGGGCCCTGCGCATGGCGGGGCCGCGGAGGACGTGATGAAGATGGCCGAGGAGATCGGCGATCCCTCACGTGCCGCGGACTATGTGAAGGAAAAGCGCAAGGCAGGAATAGCGGTCACTGGCTTCGGTCACCGCGTCTACCGCGCGGAAGATCCGCGCGCCCGTCATATGCGTGCAGGCGTGGAGCGACTTTCAAAGGAGATGGGCCAGCCGAAGTGGTTCGAGATCTTGCAGGCAGTCGTCGCGGCGATGGCGCCCTATGCGCGTCACGGCGTGAACGTGAATGTCGATTTCTATTCGGGCGTCGTCTATCACCTGCTCGGCATAAAGCGCGATCTGTTCGTACCGATCTTTGCCATCGGCCGGGTGCCAGGATGGGTCGTGCAGGTTCTCGAGCAGCTCGAGAACAACATCCTTTTGCGTCCGCTCACGCTTTATAACGGGCCCGATGCCCGCACCTATGTGCCGCTCGAGCGGCGATAAGCGTATTGCGTCGGCCGAAGATCCTCCGAAGCACGCGCGGGCAGGAAGTAAATTCTCACTTGGCGGGACGTAGCGCCTCGGATTCACCCTTGCGGGGCCGAGACCTTCTGTTAGCGTATTGAGAACACCAGTCTCAAACAACGAGACTTCGTCAATGCGGAAACCCCGCGTTTGGGCGATCAGCCGGCAAACATAAGCCGGACCAGCATCCCTGCCGGGCTCGGCCGCAGGCAGGGCATGCAAGCAAGCGGCCGATTGGCAGGGAGGAGTCCATGCGTTCGACCATGCGAAGCGTCACGATTCTGCTGTTGGCCATCAGTGCCGCACTGTTCGGTGGCAAGGCGGTCGCGGCCGGGTATCCCGAGCGGCCTATCGAACTGATCGTTCCCTGGGGTCCGGGCGGTGGCGCCGATCAACTGGCGCGCCTCGTCAGCAAACTCATGGAGCCGATGCTCGGACAGGGCATCCCGGTTGTGAACGTTCCTGGTGGCACCGGCGCGACCGGGATGGCGAAGCTCCTTGCTGCTCCCGCCGATGGTTATTCGATGGCGATCTATATCGCCGATAGTCACGCGCTGCTTGCCGGAAAAAGCCCGCGCTGGACAATGAACGACATCACACCTGTCGCGGTGATGATCAAGGGTCCATCGTTCCTCTTCGTGAAAGAGGACAGCCCGTTCAAAACCTGGGATGACTTTGCCAAAGAGGCCAAGGCCAATCCTAACAAATTGAAAGTCGCGACGCTTGGGTTCGGCAGCGTCGACGATTTCTCGCTCACAGTGCTTGACCGTGGCGGCATCAAGGTTGTCCAGGTGCCTTTCTCCAAACCGAGCGAGCGCTACGTTTCCATCCTTGGCGGTCACGCCGATGCGCTCTACGAGCAGGCAGGCGACGTTGCGCAGTTTCTCAATGGCAAGCAGATGCGCCCGATTTTGCTGTTCGGGGAGAAGCGGCTTGCCGCGTTCAAGGATGTGCCAACATCATTTGAGCTCGGATACAAGGTAGCGCTGCCGCAATTTCGTGCGATCGTCGTACGCGCTGGCACGCCACCCGACATCATAAAGAAACTTTCCGATGCGCTGGCGAAAGTCTACGCATCGCCTGAATACAAGAAGTTCCTCGAGGAGCAATACGCCGATCCGAACAGTTTTGAGGACGCGTCGAAGGCTCCGGCTTTCGTGAATGAACAACTTGAGGACATGAAAAAGACGGTAGCGACCAACTGACGTCGCCGGACTACGTCTCATGGACAAGGCGCTCTTCCGTTCGATCGTGCCTTATGCGGTGGGTCTCGTCATCGCGGCCGCTCTCTATCTTTACGCAGGCACATTCGACTACGCACCGCGGCCCGGGCAGCTCGGGCCCGACGTCTGGCCGCGCCTTGCGATCCTGCTGATGGGTGGCTCCTGTCTGTTTGAAATCTCTCGTCGGCTGATCATCGGCAATCAGGATGCCACCGGATTTATGGAGGCATTCGACCGGGAGCCCGAAATCGAGGAAACGCAGCCCGTTTATCCGCGACTGCTGATTGGCGGCATTGTTCTGATGGGAATCTATGCGGTGCTCGTCCCTGTGCTCGGATTCATCCTCGGCACGTTCCTCTTCCTTGCGGCCTTCATGTATGTCGGCGGATATCGCGAGCACCGTGCCATCTGGGGCACCAGCGCGGTGGTGACGATCCTCTGCGGAATTCTGTTCCTGCGTATTGCCTATGTTTCGCTGCCGCGTGGCATTCCACCGTTCGACCGCGTGACCGATATCTTCTTTGCCATTCCGAGCCTTTGGTGAGCGCATGACGGACATTCTCGCTCAGCTGGCCACGGGTTTTGTACACTGCATGACACCTCTCAATCTGGCGATGCTCGTAGTCGGCATCGTCATCGGCCTGCTGATCGGGGTGTTGCCGGGGCTGACGCTGGTCATGGGTGTCGCACTGGCGTTGCCCTTCACCTACAAGATGGACGTCACCGCCTCGATCGTTTTGCTCACCGCGATGTACGTTTCGGGCACTTACGGCGGTGCCTTTACCGCAATCCTCTTCCGGATACCTGGCGAGCCGATTGACGTGCCCATGCTGTGGGACGGCTACACCATGGGGCGCAAGGGCAAGCCGGCCAAGGCGCTTGGTTGGACGCTTGTCGCGGCTCTAGGCGGCGGACTTCTTTCGGCGGTCGTCATGGTGGCGCTTACGGAGCCGCTCGCGAGATTCGCCCTGCGTTTTTCTTCACCCGAATATTTTGTGATCATCATGTTCGGCCTGCTTAGCGTGGTGGCGATCGGAAAGGGGTCGCTCGCCAATGCGTTCATCAGCATGAGCGTCGGCATCCTGATCTCGACCGTCGGTACGGATCCGATCTACGGTGCCTACCGATTCACCTTCGGCTCGCCCATTCTCGCCGACGGCATCGAGTTTCTCGTGGTGATGGTTGGGGCCTATGGCGTGGGCGAGGTTCTGACGCGCCTGGAATCGGGCTTTGCCACCAAACCGCTCGACAAGATTTCAAATGCGCGGACCGAACTGCCGACGCTCAAGGAGCTCAATGAGGTCAAGGGCATGTTTTTTCGCTCTTCGGTGGTCGGCGATCTCATCGGGCTTCTGCCCGGTGCGGGTGCCACCATCGCATCGTTTGTGAGCTACGGAATCGAAGCGCGGTTCGGCAAGCGCAAAGAGCAGATGGGGACTGGGATTGCCGAGGGGATCATCGCGCCGCAGGCGGCGGCGACGGCTTCTGTCGGCGGAGCCATGGTTCATCTGCTTGCGCTTGGCATTCCGGGCAGCGGTGCAACCGCAGTCATTCTCGGCGCTTTCATGCTGCACGGAATTCAGCCGGGTCCGCAGGTTCTCGCTAACTCGGCGCCACTTGTCTACACGGTGTTTGCTTCACTGTTCCTCGGCCTCGCCCTGATGTGTGCGCTCGGCTATTTCGCGATCCGCCCTCTTGTGAAGATCCTCGATTTTCCCGAGGCGGTCGTCTCGGCCTACGTGTTGATCCTCTGCTTTATCGGAGCGTTGTCGATACGGAACAACATCACCGATCTTTGGCTGATTATCGGCTTCGGCGTACTCGGCTATGGCTTCGAACGCCTGAAATTTCCAGTCGCGCCGCTCGTGCTTGGCGTCATCCTCGGTCCGATAGCCGAAGAGGCGTTCATGAACACGATGATCAGTTTCTCGAATGACTGGACCGTGTTCTTCACGCGACCGATCTCTGGAACAATCGTCGCGTTGACCATTATCGTCGTGCTGCTGCCGTTCGTGCAGCGCCTGTTCAGAAGCCGCGTGATGACGGCCCAAACCAGGGCTAGGTAGGTGATCTATGCGTAGCAATCTTGGAATCCACGAAGGGGCTACCGGCACTGGCCCTGCGCGGAATGTGGACGAGCTCAAGCCGCGCCTTCATACCCCAAAAAAGGGCGGCGGCCGCGAACACAAGCTCGGAGCCACGGCGCGCTCCTTCGCCATCCTCGAGCATGTCGCAAGTTCACGTGCGCCGGTCGATGTGCTCGATATCATCGCTTCGGTGAAACTGCCGAAAGCAACGGCCTACCGATTGGTGGACTGGTTTGTGACGCAAGGCTATCTCGCGCGCGAGCCGGGACGGCGCCGGCTGATTGTCGGTCCGAAACTGGCAAATCTTGCCTTCAGTGCGCTGTCGTCCTCGATGCGTCATGATACCCCGCATGTTGTGCTTCAGCGGCTCGTCCATACCCTCAACGAGACCTGCAATATCGGTACGCTTTTGAACGGTGAGGTCGTCTATCTCGATCGCGTCGAAGCGGAGCATTGGCCGCTGCGACTGCACTACACCAGTGGCTCGCGCGTGCCGCTGCACTGCAGCGCCATCGGCAAACTGTTCCTTGCGTTGGCTGCTTCGCCGCGCCGCAAGCGGCTCCTGCAGAGTTTGGATCTGCGGCGATACACCGACAGCACCATCACCGACTGCGACCGGCTCGATGTCGAGCTTCGTCAGATTCGAAAGGAACAGGTCTCTTTCGATCGGCAAGAGTATCTTGTCGGCGTTGTCTGCATGGCCGTCCCGGTAACGGGCGCCAACGGCGAGATGCTCGCGGCTCTCGCTATCCAGGCACCCGAAGCACGCATGAACGTTCAAACGGCGCGCCGACATCTGCCGGCACTGAGAAGCGCCGCCACCGAGCTAGCCGAGATTTTCCAGAACAAGGCCTGAGCCATCAAGGACAGGGCTGAGAGGACATAACTATGAAGATGACCACCGAAGAGGCATTCGTGAAGGTCTTGCAGATGCACGGCATCGAGCACGCCTTCGGCATTATTGGTTCGGCATTCATGCCGATATCCGATCTCTTTCCCAAAGCCGGCATTACCTTCTGGGACGTTGCGCACGAGACCAACGGCGGGTTGATCTGCGACGGCTACACGCGCTCGACCGGGAAAATCGCGATGGCGATTGCGCAAAACGGGCCGGGTATCACGAATTTCGTCACCGCCATGAAGACTGCGTACTGGAATCACACGCCGATGCTCCTGGTGACGCCACAGGCGGCGAACAAGACGATTGGGCAGGGCGGTTTCCAGGAAGTGGAGCAGATGGCGCTGTTCCGCGACATGGTCTGCTATCAGGAAGAAGTACGCGATCCGTCACGTACGGCAGAGGTCCTCAATCGCGTCATTACCAAAGCCAAGCGCCTTTCGGCGCCTGCGCAGATCAACATCCCGCGTGACTACTGGACGCAAGTGATCGATGTCAGTTTGCCGGCCATCGTCGAGTTCGAGCGGCCGTCAGGTGGTTCTCAGGCCGTGGCGGAGGCCGCGAAGCTTCTTTCGGGCGCCAAATTCCCGGTCATTCTGTCGGGTGCGGGCGTCGTGCTTGGGAACGCAATCCCCGAATGTGTTGCACTCGCCGAAAAGCTCGATGCGCCGGTTTGCAACAACTACCAGCACAATGACAGTTTCCCCGGCAGCCACAGGCTTGCGGTCGGCCCACTCGGCTACAACGGGTCGAAGGCAGCCATGGAACTGGTCGCCAAGGCCGACGTCGTTCTTGCGCTGGGAACAAGACTCAATCCGTTCTCGACCCTGCCGGGTTACGGCATCGACTACTGGCCGAAGACCGCCAAGATCATTCAGGTCGACATCAACGCGGACCGTATCGGTCTGACCAAGCCGGTGACCGTCGGTATTTGCGGCGATGCCAAACTGGTTGCCCAAGGCATTCTGGCGCAGCTGTCTCCCTCGGCCGGAAATGCCGGACGCGAGGATCGCAAGGCGTTGATCCACACGACCAGGTCCAAATGGCTGCAGACCTTGTCCAGCATGGATCATGAAGACGATGATCCAGGCACGACCTGGAATGCGGATGCGCGCAAGCGCGATGCAGACCGGATGTCGCCGCGTCAGGCCTGGCGGGCCATCCAGGCTGGATTGCCCAAGGATGCGATCATCTCGAGTGACATCGGCAACAACTGCGCCATCGGCAACGCTTATCCGACATTCGATAAAGGCCGGAAATACCTGGCGCCCGGGCTTTTTGGGCCGTGTGGTTACGGCTTTCCATCCATTATCGGCGCCAAGATCGGCAATCCGGATACGCCCTGTATCGGCTTCGCCGGCGACGGCGCCTTCGGAATCTCGATGAACGAAATGAGTTCGATCGGCCGGGAGGAGTGGCCAGGCGTGACCATGGTGGTCTTCCGTAATTACCAATGGGGCGCCGAAAAACGTAACTCGATTCTTTGGTTCGACGACAATTTCGTCGGCACCGAACTCGACCCGCATCTCAGCTATGCAAAGGTGGCCGAAGCCTGTGGTCTCAAGGGCGTAGTAGTAAAGACGCCGACGGAACTGACGGAGGCACTTCGGCAGTCGTGCGAAGCGCAGAAGAAGCGCGTCACGACCTTCATCGAGGTGGTTCTCAATCAGGAGCTCGGCGAACCGTTCCGTCGCGACGCCATGAAGAAACCGGTGGTCGTAGCCGGCATCAGACGCGAGGACATGCGTCCACAACAAGCGGCCAACCTGTGAATGCGGAGCTGATGAGATGACTGTCGCAGTAAAACCGACGGCCGATCCGAACGTAACGAGGGTGGTCGACGAACTCGTGCGGCGTGGCCGTGCGGCGATGGCTTCATTTGCCGAGGCCGACCAGGCGCGGGTCGATGATGCAGTCACAGCGCTTGCGTGGTCTCTTTACAATCCTGCGCATGCAAAAGAACTGGCCGAACTGGCGGTCAAGGATACCCAACTCGGCAACGTGCCCGACAAGATCATCAAGAAGCAACGCAAGACCTTCGGTACGCTTCGTGACCTCCTGCGCGTGAAGTCTGTCGGCATCATCGAAGAAGACAGGAAACTCGGCATCGTCAAATACGCAAAGCCGGTCGGTCTCGTTTGTGCCATCACTCCGTCGACCAATCCCGGTGCGACGCCGGTGAACAAGGCGATGATGGCGATCAAGGGCCGTAACGCCATCATTATCGCGGCGTCGCCTGCCGGGTTGAAGACCACGGAACGCACGGTCGAATACATGCGGGCAGAGCTCAAGAAAATCGGCTTGCCCGAAGATCTCGTGCAAATTCTGCCGCCGCCCGCCTCAAAAGACATGACGCAGGCATTGATGCAGGCGGCCGACCTGATCGTGGCCACCGGCTCGCAGGACAACGTGCGCCGCGCTTACTCGAGCGGCACGCCGGCAATGGGCGTGGGCACCGGCAACGTTCCGGTCATTGTCGACGAGACCGCTGATCTCGACGATGCCGCGAAGAAGATCTGCGCGTCCAAGATTTTCGACAATTCAACATCCTGCTCCTCGGAAAACTCCGTGATCCTTGTTGACGCGATCTATGACAAAGCCATCGCGGCTCTCGAGCGTGCGGGCGGCTACATGGCGTCCGCGGCAGAGAAGGCAAAGATCCAGGCTGCGCTGTGGCCTGACGGCAAATTGAGCCGCACGCTGATTGCGCGTGATGCCGACGTGCTCGCTCGCGGTTGCGGTCTGCCCGATGCCGCGCAATCAAAGAAGTTTTTCATGGTCGAGGAAACCGGCGTGGGTCGTGGCTTTCCGTTTTCCAGCGAAAAACTGTCACTGGTTCTTGCCGTTTACCGCGCCAAAGACTTCGACGCCGCGGTCGCGCGCGCGAACGAGGTTCTCGCGCATCAGGGGCGAGGACATTCGGTAGGCCTGCACACGAAGGACGTGAGCCGCGGCCGCATGTTGGCCGAACGTTCTGATGTGGTGCGCGTCCTGATCAACCAGGCGCATACATTCGGGAATGGCGGCGGCTTCGACAACGGGCTCAATTTCACGCTGAGCATGGGGTGCGGCACCTGGGGAGGTAACAGCATCACGGAGAACCTCAACTACAGGCATTTCCTCAACATTACGCACCTCGTGACGACAATTCCGGAAGATAAACCGAGTGAGGAAGAGTTATTCGGTGCGTACTGGAAAAAATACGGCCGCTGACTGGGACACTGAGTAATGAACTTTGAGGAACACGCGGCAAAGTCACTCATCCTGAATGCTGTCGGCATTCCCACGCTTCGTGGAGCGCTTTGCACTACAGCCGCCGAGGCTGCGGTGGCCGCGACGAATATCGGACCATGCGTCGTCAAGGCGCAGGTTCCGGCCGGCAAACGTGGAAAAGCAGGCGGTATAAAGCTTGCCCGCACACCCGACGAAGCGCGCACGGCTGCCGAGCAGCTCCTCGGCATGAGCATCGGCGGATACACCGTCGAACGTTTGCTTGTCGAGGAGCAGGCCCAAATCGTACGTGAATTCTATGCTGCCGCCCTGCATGACGTCGTGGCGCGACGGCCGCTGATTCTTTTCTCCACTGAAGGCGGAATGGATATCGAGGAAATCGCCGCGGCAAAACCTGCCGCCATCCGGCGCCTGCTGCTCGATATTGATGGCAAACTGAATGCGGCCGACATCGCCGGCATGCTCAAAGAGCTCGATCTCGGTCCTTCCGAAACACAGATCGTGCAAATTCTCGAGCGGCTCTCCACGGCGTATCGCAAGTACGACGCCGAACTTCTCGAAATAAATCCGCTGGCGCTGCTCGGCGATGGACGGGTGGTCGCGCTCGATTGCAAGTTTGTGCTCGATGACGCGGCAGTCTACCGCCAGCCCGACCTTGCCAAAGGTGGAGCCGCCGGCTCGATGACGGCACTCGAGAAGCGTGGCGCTGAGAACGGCCTCAAACTCATGCAGCTTGACGGAAATGTTGGCGTGCTGGCAAACGGCGCCGGCCTCACCATGACCACCATGGATGTGATCCGGCATTACGGCGGCAAGCCGGCAAATTTTCTTGAAATCGGTGGTGAGGCCTACACCAAGTCCGAGATCGCGCTCGACCTGGTGCTCTCCAATCCGGGCGTGAAAAGTCTGGTGATCAATTTCTGCGGTGCCTTCGCGCGCACAGACGTAATGGCCGAAGGGGTCGTGCGCGCCTGGCACAAGCTTGCGCCGCGTGTGCCGGTATTTTTTTCCATCCACGGCACTGGTGAAAAAGAAGCGGTGGCGCTGGTGCGCAGCGAGCTCGGCATCGAGCCTTATGATTTCATGGAAGACGCCATCCAGGCGGCGGTGAAGGCAGCCCAATGATCGTTCGCGGGAAAGATCGTGTTGTCGTGCTCGGTATTACCGGCAAGCAGGGCACTTTCTGGAGCGAGAAGATGATTGCGTACGGGACCAACGTGGTCGCGGGCGTCAATCCGAAGCGGGCCGGCGAAACTCATGTCGGCGTGCCGATATTCGCGAGTACAGCAGAAGCGGTTGCGAAGGTCGGCGGCGATGTCGCGGTCATGTTCATTCCCCCGGCGATGGCCAGGGATGCCGCGCTGTCTGCGGCCGAAGCGGGTATCAAGTTGCTGGTCGTCCTGACCGAACACATTCCGACTCAGGATGTCATGGCAATGCATGCAGCGGCTGCGAGGCATGGCACCCGCATCGTTGGCCCCAATACCGCTGGCCTTGTGACGCCCGGCGAGTGCTTCGTCGGCATCATGCCTGCATTTGTGCCGAGCGTATTCAAAGCCGGCCGCGTCGGGGTGATCTCGCGCAGCGGCAGCCTCGGCACACTGATCTGTCTTAACCTGACGCGCGCCGGGCTTGGCCAGTCAGCCTTCATCGGAATTGGCGGCGACCCCATGCTCGGCACGACGACTCGTGATGCGCTCGAGGCGCTAGACAAGGACAGCGGGACCAACGCGGTTGTCCTCGTTGGCGAGATCGGTGGCGGGATGGAGGAAGAAGCTGCCGTTTATGCGAGGAAGATGAGTAAGCCGATCGTCGCGTTCATTGCCGGCGCCGCCGCGCCTGCCGGCAAGAAAATGGGCCATGCCGGTGCAATCGTCACCGGGAATGCCGGCAGTTACGCCTCCAAACGCCAAGCGCTTGAAGCAGCCGGAGTCACTGTCGTCGATACGCCATCGCAAATTTCCGACGCGGTTTCTGCGGGCCTGAACTCCGATGGCGCCGGCAACAAGCTCGTCGCGACTCGATAGAGGTCGCCGCCGATAGTGCGAGTCTACTTCAGGGTCACCGTCTCGAAATCCGCCGGCAAGACAATTTCCAGCAATTCGCAATCGTCAGAATAACCGCGAACGGTGTGCTTGATCTTCGGCGGCTGGATCCAGCAGGCGCCGGCGTGGAACGTATGGACGCCCTGTCCCTCGAACTCGCTGCTGAACCAGCCCTTGAGCACGTAGACCATCTGGAAGTCGACATCGTGGTAGTGCGGGATCGCGACTTCGTCCGCACTGAAGGGCTTGGTCATTCGAATGACGTGCGCCTGAACCATTCCGTCGGTCGCCTTGGCGATGCCAAGGTCACGGTAGGCCGAATATGCTCTCAGGCCGTAGTCGAAATCCTCATCGCGGTGATGGCTTGCGGTGAACCGCTGTGGCTTGCGCGCCTTGGCGCGCGCAGTGGACTTGGCGACGACCTTCTTTTTTGTCTTCCCTGCTTTTGCCCTGCCTGTCTTTGCCTTGCGCTTCGCTTTTGCCATGAGGGCCTCCATGCAAGTAAAAACTCACTCCGCCGCTTCTGCTGCTCCGCCGTGCGCCTTCGACCAGCCAGCAGGGTCGCCGATGAACTTCTCAACCTCGGCCAGCATCTTCGGCTCGAATTTGCCGCTTGCTTTGGCGACTGTTAGCACATCTCTCCAGGTCGTGAGTGCGTGCAACGTAACGCCGAGATCGCCAAGGATTTTTTTGCCCTGTGGATAGATGTCGTAGAAGAAAATAACGAAACAATGGTCGCAGTTGCCGCCGGCCTCGCGCAGCGCATTGATGAAGTTGACCTTGCTTTTGCCGTCGGTGGCGAGATCCTCGACCAGAAGTATACGCTGGCCAGGAAGCAGCTGGCCTTCGATCTGGGCGCCGCGGCCAAATCCTTTCGCTTTCTTTCGCACATATTGCATCGGCAGGTGCAGGCGATCGGCCACCCAGGCTGCAAACGGAATTCCCGCAGTCTCGCCGCCTGCGACCGCGTCGATTTTTTCGCGCCCGATATCACGTTCGATCGAGTGAACCGCGAAGCCCATCAAGGTCGAGCGCACATCGGGAAACGACATCAGCCAGCGAGAATCGTTGTAGACCGGGCTAGCCCAGCCGCTTGTAAAGATGAACGGCTTGTCGCTCATGAAGCGGACCGCACCCGTATCGAGGTACATCCGCGCCGTAAGTTCAGCGATGGTTTTTTTGTCGAGAAGCTGATTGGACGTCATGTCGATCGCGGCCCACTGACGCTAGGTCGCTATGTCAAAGCACAAAATCTCTCACGCCGCCATGCCGCAGTGACGCGCCAATTCACAGGCAAGATCGAGAAGCGCCTCATCGCCTCCCGCCCAGCCGATGAAGGAGAGGCCGATGGGGCATCCGTTGATCGTGCCGGCGGGGATGTTCATTTGCGGCAAGCCGGAAACGCCGGACGTACAGGTCAGGCGCATGACCCTGACGCGGAATTCTTCCAGCTCTGCACCCGAAATCTCGACCTTCGGGGCGATGCTGGGCGCGGTC
>Ga0070717_10001902_pt1 | contig 14610 bp, 8 predicted proteins | sample LARL113metaG_FD_71366 | JGI IMG/M metagenome (GOLD analysis project Ga0070717, IMG submission 71366) | Corn, switchgrass and miscanthus rhizosphere microbial communities from Kellogg Biological Station, Michigan, USA - LAR L11-3 metaG | ecosystem: Host-associated > Plants > Roots > Rhizosphere ... | reverse complement strand
CATGGCCGAATTTTCCAGGTGGCGGTCGGTAATGAATTCCTTAATGTCATAGAACTTCCGGATCGGAATCGCCAGTACCAACACCATGGCGAAGCCGGAATAGATCGCGCCGGCAACGAAGTATGGAGGAAAGATAGTGGTGTGCCATCCGGGAACGATGCCAATGGAGAAGTCGAAGCTCACTACAGTGTGAACGGAGAGCACCAGCGGAGTCGCTAACCCTGCAAGCAGTAAGTAAGCAGTTTCGTAACGATGCCAATGGCGAACGGAATTGCGCCAGCCCATGGCCAGCAATCCGTACACAAACTTTATGGCTTTGTTGTTGGTCTGGTCGCGCAGGCTGGCGAGATCGGGAATGAGGCCGATGAACCAGAACACCAGCGAGATGGTGAGGTAAGTGGAAACCGCAAAGACGTCCCACACCAGTGGGCTACGGAATTGCGGCCAGTACGACATCGTGTTCGAATACGGGAACAGCCAGTAAAACAGCCATGGCCGGCCAAGGTGCAGAAGCGGGAACATGCCGGCGCAGGCCACGGCAAATAACGTCATGGCTTCCGCAAAACGGTTAATCGAATTTCGCCAGGCTTGGCGAAGCAGCAGCAGAATGGCGGAAATAAGAGTGCCGGCGTGGCCAATACCGATCCACCACACAAAATTGACGATAGCGAAGCCCCAGCCGACGGGGATGTTCACACCCCAGACGCCGACGCCCTTATAGAACAGCCAGCAAACCGCCAATAGAAACCACTGCAGAATTAAGAAGCAGATGGCGAATCCGAACAGCCAGCCGTTGGTGATTTTGCGGCGCAGAACGATCGACGCGATCTTGTCGGTGATGCTGGCAAAAGTCTGCCCAGGCCCGATTACCGGCGCCTTGTCCTCGCCAATTTCGACTTCGGTTGGTTTCGCCATTTCTAAGCTTTTAGCTTTAGCTCTTAGCCTTTAGCTCTTGCGCGAACCGGTCTGGTTCAACCTAAGAGCTAAAAGCTAAGGGCTAAGAGCTTCTTTCCAACTCCGAATTTGGATTTCTTACAGCTGCCATATATGTCGTACGTGGACGCGTATTCAGATCATCCAGCAATCCATAATTGCGCGACTTTGCCTTCCACTTCGAGACCAGGCTGTTGGGATCGTTGATGTTGCCGAACACAATCGCATTCGCCGGGCAGGATTGCTGGCACGCGGTTTGCAGTTCGCCATCTTGTATGCGGATATTCTTGCCCTCGCGAGTCGATGCAACTTCCGCATCGATTCGATGATGATTGATGCGCTGCACGCAATAGGTACATTTCTCCATGACGCCGCGGCTGCGCACAGTGACATCAGGATTGCGCTGCATTTTGAATTGCGGTGTTTCCCAGTCCTGGAACAAGAAGAAATTAAAGCGCCGTACTTTGTAAGGACAGTTGTTCGAGCAATACCGCGTCCCTACGCAGCGGTTGTAAATCATGTCGTTCAGGCCTTCAGTGCTGTGCGTGGTCGCGCCCACCGGACAAACCAGCTCGCAGGGGGCGTTCTCGCATTGCATGCACGGCACCGGCTGGAAGTAGGCCTTAGGATTATCGCGATCGCCCTGGTAGTAGGCGTCCACGCGCAGCCAGTGCATATGACGGCCGTGATTCACCTGGTCTTTGCCAACCACTGGGATATTGTTTTCCGATTGGCAGGCGATGATGCAATTGTTGCACCCGACGCAGGCGTTCAGGTCAATTGCCATGCCCCAGGCGTAAGGCTCGGATTTGTAATCGTAAGACGGGTAGAGCGTCTCGTTGGGCTGCGGCTTTTCTTCGTCGAACTTGGGTTCCTTTTTATAATCCTCGAGGTCCTTGACGCGAACCACCGGACGTTGCTCGTCGCCCGTATCCATAGCCTGGTAGCCCTGCGTGCTGGCGAGAATGTAACGCTGTCCGCGATTGGTAATTTGTTTGACGCTTGCAAACCACGGGGCATCGCTGGTGCGCAAGGTATAGGTGTTGAATCCCTGCTCGTTGCCAACACGCCCGGATTTTTCGCGCCCGTATCCCAAATAAACCGTGACCGAATTATCAGGATGTCCCGCCTGCACCCAAACCGGCAGATCGAGATATTTGCCGCTCTGCAGTTCCACCCGCGCCATGTCCATGGCCTTGAGGTGCAGGCGATCGGCCATGGCCGGGCCCATCAAAAGCGGATTGTCCCAAGTCAGCTTGCTCATTGGCTTGGGGAGTTCCTGCAGCCAGCCGTTGTTGGCGAAGCGTCCGTCATAGATTGAAGGATCGCGGCGGAAGTTGATTTCGATGGCATTTTGCTGGGCCGAAGGAATAGAAGATGCGAAGCCCGTCGTTTTCGGCGTGACGTTTTTCGGTTGCGACGCGGTGTCGTCGATCCAGCCCTGCTCGAGCCACTTGCGCCAGGTCGTGTCGAAGTCGGCGCCGGTGTGTTTGCTCTTCCAGTAATTCTGGACAATCTCGTGGCCGGTGGGTTCGCCCTCACCTGACAAGTGCGCCACTAATTCAATTGCGCTTTTGCCGCCATACAGTGGCGCAATTAAGGGCTGCACGATGCTCACCGTGCCGTCGTAAGCGCGCGTGTCACCCCAGGCCTCGAGGTAATGCGCCTCGTTCAGGTTCCAGTGGCAAAGCTCGGCAGTTTCGTCGTTGTGCAAGCCAAGATGAATCCGTAGTGGGACGGTGCTGTTTTTCAGTGCATCTTTGAATCCGAAGTCGGCTGGCGCGTCGTAAACGGGATTTCCCCTGAGAATCACCAGCATCTCGACATTGCCCGCTTTCATGTCGCCGATAAGTTCTTTGAGCGAGTCGTTGTGATTGCCGGTGAAAACCGGAATGGGATCGGAGTAGAAGACTGTTTTGCCAACGTTGCCGAGCTTCGCGTTAATTGCATGACAGAGCGCGTGAACGACCGGTGGCTGGTGATCGCCGGCGATGACCACGCTGGATCCGCGGCTTCGTTGGAGATCATTGGCTAGAGTTAAAAGGAATTTGCCCTGCTCGCCGGCGATTCCATTTGCTTCGCTCTTCATCCCCAAAAACCCAGCGAGCGCTTGAGTGAACCACTGTACTTCCCATGCCCTCACCGCCATCCGATGGTCCGCCTTGGCACCCGTCGAAGTCGGCGTGCTCTCGATCGCGTAAAAGCGGCTCATGTTGCCGAAATCTGGATCGCGGCGCTTGGCGAAATCGCGGGCGTAACGAGTCATTCCGGGAAAGCCGGCATAGAGAAAGTCAGCGTCGAGCGAGACGATTACGTCAGCGGCATCGAGCTTGTAAGTGGTCTCAACCGGCTGGCCGAAGGCCACTCGCGCGCCTTCATAAACGTTGTCACGATTGACTGGCTCGTAAAAATGCCACTTGGCTTCCGGAAACCTCTTGAGGAGTTGCTGCTTCTGATCGGCCAGCGTAGGCGATGAAAAATCCTGCGACAGAATGCGCAGCCCTGCACCTTTCTTTGCCTGTTGCGCGTTCAGCGGCTCACGCAAGGCTGCGACCAGCGTGTCCCATCCGGAAGCGTTGCCCATATAGGACACGCCTTGCGAGCGGTCGGGATCATACAAGTCGAGGATGGAGGCCTGCGCATAGACATCCGTCCCGCCCTGGCTCGCCGGATGACGATCATTGCCTTCGATTTTGATGGGGCGATATTCGCGGCTGGTAACCAGCAGCGGGGTGGCATAGCCGCCCAAAGTGAAGGCGGTCGAGTAAAACATCGGCCTGCCGAGGACCAACTCTTCGGGTTGCTTGACGTAAGGAACAATCGGCTCGAAGGGCTGCTTGGTGCAGGCAGTCATGCCCGCCAAGGCCAGCGATGACCCCATCAGCTTGAAGAATCCGCGACGCGAAACCGAGTCCACCCATTCAGAGGCGCCTTTGGGAAACTCGCGGTGCATCATCTCGCGAAATTCCTGGCTGCCGGCCAATTCTTCCAGGCTGCGCCAGAATTCCGGCCCATTTTTCTTTTCGATGTCGGCGCGGACCTGCACCAGATCGAGTTTGTCCTTCTTACCGGGACAAACTGCTTCGGTGTGTGGTTTGCCGTTTTGGTCTTCGCTATGCATTCTGTTGGTCTCAAGCTAGAAGCTAAAAGCTAGTAGCTAAAAGCTGCTTCACCTATGACACGTCGAGCAACTGGTAATGTCCATTACGCTACGCAACTGGTATTTGTGGACCAAATATTTCCCCAGCGAAAGCTGGTCGGTGTAGCTGGTCCCATCTACGACCACAGGCAAATCAGTGCTTGGCTGCTGGTAGCGCATGTTGAAAACCTGTTCGCGCGGCCGCAGATTTTTTTCCGGCGCGCGATGGCACTGGATACACCACTCCATCTGCAGCGACGCGTAATTAAACATCAACGGCATCCGGTCAACTGCTCCGTGGCAGGTGTTGCAGCCTACACCCTTGTTGATGTGAATGCTGTGGTCAAAATAAACAAAATCGGGAAGGTCATTCACCCGGTTCCAGACCAGCGATTTTCCTGTACTGAAGCTTTCGCGTACGGGCTCAAGTAGCGGCGCCGCTGTCCAGATCTGCGCATGGCAATTTATGCAGGTCTTAGTGGGCGGAATACCGGCGAAACTAGAAGTCTCAACCGAGGTGTGGCAGTAACGGCAGTCAATACCGAGCGCAGCCACATGGTGCTCATGGCTGAAAGGTACGGGTTGGGGCCGGGCCTCGCCCGCATAGGTGACGTAAGGCGAGCGCTGCAGATCGACACAAGCCCACAGAGCAAACGCAAGCGTGAATATGCCCGCATAGATCGAGGTGCGGGAGACGACGTTAGCGCTGCGATGGAAAATCTGCATCGATCAGGATTTTTCTGTACAGCGGTATTTGAAACTGCGACCCGAGTCTTTAATGGAAACGTGCAGCTTGTCTTTTTAAAACTGGCAATTATAGCAGTTCGTGAGATTTGTAAAATGATCTTTCGTATTTAGAAAAAAATTCCCCAGACGAAAACTGAATTCCTTTCCGGTTCACCGTAGGTTCATCACCAGCAACTTAGGTTCGGTCATCTCCTCGATGGCATAACGCAGGCCTTCGCGTCCCAAACCAGAGTCCTTCACTCCACCGTAAGGCATGTGATCGATCCGGAAGCTGGGCACATCGCCAGCGATGACTCCGCCTACTACCAATTCCTCATAGGCCTGAAAAATGCGATTGGCGTCACGGGTGAAGACGCCAGCCTGCAAACCGTAGGGCGATTCATTGATCCGACGCAGCGCCACAGAGAAATCGTCGTAGGATTCAATAGTCACAACCGGCGCAAAAATTTCCTGGCAGTTCACTTTCATGTCGGGACGTGTGCCGGTCAGTACCGTGGGCTCGAGAATTGAGCCATGCCGCTTGCCGCCACATAGCAGAGTTGCCCCATCCTGCACGGCTTCCTGCACCCACTCGCTGGCGCGAATAGCGTCGCTCTCGCGAATCAGAGGTCCGAGGTCAGTGGAATCATCCATGGGATCGCCCACTTGCAACCGGCCTACGCCTGCTAGAAGCAAATCGGTGAATTTCTTGAATGCGGAACGCTCTACCAAAATTCGTTGCACCGAGATGCAGGTCTGGCCGGCGTAGCTGAATGCCCCTGTAACGCACCGTTCGGCAGCCCAGGCGAGGTCGGCGTCGCTGTGGATGATTACTCCGGCATTCCCGCCAAGTTCGAGCAGAACTTTTTTCTTGCCGGCGCGGCGCTTGATCTCCCAACCAACCGGAGCGCTGCCGGTGAAGCTGATCATCTTTAGACGGTCGTCGGCGACCAAAAGGCCGGCGTCTTCGTTTGACAGCGGAATCACATTGAAAGCGCCATCGGGAAGACCGGCCTGCTCAACCGCCTCGGCCAGAAGTAATGAAGTCAGCGGGGTTTGCGGCGCCGGTTTCAGAATAATCGGGCAGCCGCTGGCGATGGCCGGAGCGACTTTGTGGGCCACGAGATTCAGCGGGAAATTAAACGGAGTAATCCCGGCAATCGGGCCGAGCGGGAACCGGCGCACAATGCCCCACCGTCCTGAGGTGAATTGCTGCCAGTCGAGTGACAGGTACTCCCCGGGAATGCGGGTGGTCTCTTCGGCGGCGACAGTGAAGGTAAACACCGCTCGTTCTACTTCGGTTCGCGCTGCTTTGAGCGGTTTGCCCGCCTCTTGCGCCATGGTGCGCGCGAATTCTTCTTTGTGAGAAGTGATGTACTGCGCAATGAAGCGGAGAACTCTTTGCCGTTCGAACGCCGGCAGGCGGCGCGTGCTGCCGAATGCCCGAACCGCGGACTGAATGGCGCGTTCCACATGCTCGGCGTTACCCTGAAAGACCATCGCTAAAGGGGTGCCGTCGTAGGGAGCCCGTATCTCAACCGGCGTGCCTTCCTCCAGCCATTTACCAGCCAGGTAGAAACCTCGCGTGCGGACTGGAACTGTCGTCATCTGGGCCATGTGGACCTCCGAACCAGTCGATTATAGGCAAGCTCAAAAAAGAATGCGCGAAGCACGATAAGATGACGCGGAATGAAATTACGTTCTCTCGCAGAAACGGCAGAACAAGTTCGAGAGCGGAAAATTTCGCCGGTTGAGCTGGTCCGCGAGTGCCTGGAAAAAATTGACCTGCTAAACCCCACGCTGAATGCTTTTATTACAGTCACAGCTGAATCTGCGCTTGTCGAGGCCCAACAAGCTGAGCGGGAAATTCAATCAGGAAACTGGCGCGGACCGCTCCACGGAATTCCAATCGGATTAAAAGACATAATTGACACGGCGGGGACCAAAACAACCGCAGCTAGCGCTGTGTTTCGCGACCGCGTGCCGGCACAGGATGCTGAGGTTGTCGAGAAACTCAAGGTTGCGGGAGCCGTGCTGATTGGAAAGCAGAACCTGCATGAATTTGCCTATGGCGGCAGTTCTCTGATCAGCCACTTTGGTCCGGTGCGAAATCCGGTGAATCCCGAGTTCATTGCGGGAGGATCTTCCGGGGGATCCGCCGCTGCTGTTGCTTCAGGAATGTGTTACGCAGCGATCGGAACCGATACCGCAGGTTCCATTCGCGAGCCGGCGGCGATATGCGGGGTGGTGGGACTGAAGCCGTCTTATGCTTTGGTGAGCACGCGCGGAATTATTCCGTTGTCGCAATCGCTTGACCACGCGGGGCCGATCACGCGAACCGTGCGTGATGCTGCGATTGTTCTGGAGGCGATCGCGGAAACGCATGGAAACTATTCTCAGGATTTGAACGCTGGGATACGCGATTTCGTACTCGGAGTTCCACGGAAATATTTTTACGAAGACCTGGATAGCGATATTGCAGCTGCGATCGCAGAAGCAATCGAGTCTCTTGCAGGCATGGTGAAAGAAGTCCGTGAGGTCGAGTGTCCGGTTGATCAGGACCGCGCGGTTTTTAACGCCGAGTCGCATGCTTACCATCGCGACAAACTTGCTTCATCTGCCGAATTGTACGATCCGGAAACTCTGCGCCGGCTCAGGACGCCGAATGCGGTCAGCGAGACCGAGTACCAGAATGCGCTTGCCCAGTTGCAGCGTGCCCGTCAGGAAATTGCCAAAATATTTCGCGATGTGGATGTACTCTTAACCCCTACGACGCCCGTCCCCGCGCCGAAGATTTCTGAGTTGTTGAAGGACATAGCACTCCTTCGTCCGGCTGAAGTGCTATTGCTCCGCAATACCCGTCCGGTAAATTTGTGGGGACTGCCGGCGATTTCCGTTCCCTGCGGCTTCAATTCACAGGGCTTGCCGATTGGGTTGCAAATCATCGGGGGCGCGAATCGGGAGCAGAAAGTCTTGCGGGCCGCGTACGCCTACGAGCAGGCGCGATTAGAAGCTTCCGCGTGAAACGGCCAGAGCCACGGCTTCAATCCACCGAGTGCACATCTTCGGGCAGCATCATCACGAAGTCACATTCGCGGGAATTTTGTGAGCAGGAGAGCATACCGCGACGCAGGATCTTGGTGGGCGTGTCATCGGGAAACGCGAAATCGATTTTCGCGTTGCGGAGGTTTTCAGTCAGCGGTTTCAGCTTCTCTTCGCCACTGATAAATTTGGCGGCCGCGACTTGCGCGTGGCCGGAGGACGATGTCACGATCACAAAAAATTCCGCCGTTCCTCCTGTGGGAGCAATCTTTCCCAGCTTAATGGTGCGCATGCTTTGCAGATCCTGGCGATGCTGGTCAACCACTTTGGTCGCGTTGTCTTCACCGCCAACCAGCGCGGCCAGACGTCCTTTGGTCTCAAGCGCTGGGCGTAGTCCGGACAACGACATAGCGTAAGTGCGAATAGCGTCGTCCTTGCGCCCGCGCTTTTCGTAAATTTCAGCCAGGTGATCCCCGACCTCGCCGTGCTCACCCAAAATCCACGCCGCATTCACGTATTTCTGGGCTTTATCCATATCGCCTCGCGCGAAATAAACCCAGCCTAGCGTATCCCAGTCGGCGTCGAGCGCCGAAACCATGGCGAGATCTCGGTCCGACAATTGGTCGAGAGAGAGGTTACGCAAGGAGTTAGCGATGGCGGTGACGGCGGATTCCGCATACTGCTGCGCGCGGTCGAGGTGCGCCTTCTTGAGGGAGAGCTGATAAGCGATGTTGTTCCAGACCTCGGGCGTGGCAGAGATTTCTGTCGCGCGGTCAAACGCAGCGAGGGCCTTATCATCCTGGCCCAAATTAAGGTATGCATCACCCAGGCTGATCTGCAACCCGGCATCATCGGACTTAAGCGAAACCGCTTTTTCGAGCTCGGGAGCAGCCTTGTCGTATTGGTGCGCCTCCGCATACATGCTGCCCAGCGCCGCATGAGCGTATTCACTCAAGGGATCTATTTCTAATGCCTTGTTGAAGGCAGCCGCAGCATCGTCGTAGTTGCGCGCGGTGGTGTAGGCCCAGCCCAGCGCGCCGTACGCATACTCATCGTATGGATTCAGCTCGGCCTGTTTCTTGAAAGCGGCGATCGCGTCATCCGTCTGCCGTACCAGCATGTACGCGCGGCCCAGGTCCATCCACGCTGTCTTGTGCTTGGGATCAGCGTCCACCACGCGTTTGAAGAGCTCGATGGCAGCTTTGTAATTTCCGCGGTCGAACGAGGCTTTGGCCGCGTCGTAGAGATCGTCACCTTTCAGGTCTGATGAAAGCGTGGGTGATCCGGCGGCGCTGCTATCAATTGAAAGATGTTGTGTGGCATCGGCCAATACTGCGCGGCGAAAAGCAAGATAGTCGCTTGAACGGGCCGACGGCAGCTCATCGAGACTAGTCACCAGAGTGCGCGAGGCGGTGAAGACATTGCCCTCGACCTTGTAAGAGGCCTCGTAATGCGCGTAGTCGCGCTTCATGGCAAACGGAAGCGGCGCGCTTTCCACGTATTTCGCAGGAAACTCCAGGTGCAGGTGGTACACATAATCAATGGGAGAACCGATCTTGATCGGTTCAGAATCGTCTTCGTCGGCATCCGCCAGGCTGATGTGCGAAAGCGGAAGCACCAGGTCGGTTTTTTTCTTAGACCAGTCGAGAAAGTTGGCGACTTGGATCTTGTAATCGATCTTGAATGCTTCGTGGGTCTCGGCGGGGTCGCTTATGTTCAGGTCGGAAACATCCCCGGTTAGGCCGCTGAAGGTATTCATTTGCTTGACCCAATCGTTCCACTTATTGCGAGGAACGTGGCGAAAAAGCATGCGCATGTAGAGTTCAGTGTCGCCGCGAAGCTCGTATTTCACATGCGCGCTGAGCTTGCCGAATTCGTTCACCTTGCCATCGATCTCTGAAAGTTGCCGGTTTACCATCGGCGGATCAGCGGGGGTCTCTTCTAAATGCGGAACCCCATCCTGCGGAATGATGAGCGCCTGCTTCTTTCGCAGCACCGAGGAGAGCAGGCGGAAGGGCGCCACTTCAGTGGTTGTATCCATCCAGATTTCTTCTTTGCCCAGCGGCACCATGGTGAAGACGTGATCGAACTGCGACGGCGAGGGAATGTCGGGATCAATCTTGCGGCCGGAATTAATCAGAACAGAAGAGGCCTGATATCCGGAAGCTGCGAGCAGCGACGCCAGCAGCGTGTGCTTGTCCTTGCAATCGCCGTATTCATTGTGCAGGACGTCGGCGGCGGAGTGCGGCTGGAATCGGCCAACACCGAAAGAGAGGCTGATGTAGCGGAAGTTGGGTCCAACAAAATCATAGAGCGCCTCGATCTTATCGATGTCAGTGGTCTTGCCCTTAATAAGCTCGGCGGCTTTGGTGCGAATCTCCGCGGTGGGCTGACGGCGATCTTTTTCGAGCGCAGCATACCAGCGGCCCATTTGCTCCCAGCTGGCGAAGGTCGTCATCTGGACCGCGGGAATATCGGGCTCCTTGGATGCCTTCTTTTCCTTTTCTTTGTCCTTGTCTTTTTTCTTTTCGTCTTCGTCTTTATCGACGTGCGAGCTCGCCCAGGTATAAATGCGGCGGCCGTTTTCGTCCGCGATTTTCGGATCGTTGCCCGGCTTGGTTTTTAGCTTGATGATGCGGTCTTTAGGAACGTCGACGACGAGTTGCTCGTCGAGCACTGTACCCGACTTTGCGAAGTCATACTCCATCCAGAACTGTCCGGGCGCGAGCGGCGTTTGAGTGATCGTGACGAAGTCGTACTCGAGTTCTTCCCCCGGCCGCAGCCCAGGCACGGTGATGTGCTTCTGGCGGTAGTCGGTGTAAACCGGGGCATCTCTTTCAAGCGGGATGCTTAAGTCCTGTATCGAGTCCTGCGGCGCAGTCACTGTCGAGCCATCCAGCTTTAGCACGCGGACGAACGGAATTTCCACGCGCTCATTGGCGGAGTTGTAGCCGACCACCAGTTGTCCCCATTGCTCGACTCCCGATTCGCTTTGCACTTTGATCTTGGCAAAGATTTCGCGGCGGCCGGTGCCGTCATTTTCGAAGCGATAGGCGGTGCGCAGCTTCTCGACCACATAGGCTTCTTGCGAATGGTCGATGACAACATTTGGCGCGGCTGGGTTGACGGGTACGGGAAGCGGGTTCGGTGCAGGCACCTGCGCCAGCATCGTGGAAACAAGCATCAGTGGAAGGAGAGAAAAACGGCGCAAAGACATAAACCCTGCGCCCGTTGTATCTCATTGTGAGCGGGGAAGCAAGTTACGCGAGACGAAATAGCACCGGCGGGAACGCCCGCGCGCCTCCACAAACCTGGTTCGGAGTACACAGCAGGGGCAGGGCTTGTCTGGAGTTGAGGCGAAAGGGCCGCGCCCCCACAACAGCTTTACTGTTGCCCGGTGATTGCCTTTTCAATGAAGCTGGCTTCATCGGACTTCATCTTCTTAAGGCTATCCATCGGCAAGTAAACCATGTGCCCGGACTCATAAGTAGCAAAGGAAATCTGGCTCCTATACTTTGCGGGCAAGTCCAGGTGATCAAACGTGTAGTTGGCCGCATAATATGGAGTAGCAAGGTCGTAGTAGCCTTCCATTACCAGCACTTTCAGGAACGGATTTCGCACCATGGCCCGCCGCAATGCGCTGGCCGTGTCGGGAAAGCCTTCAATTCCGGATCCCCAATCCCATTTCTCTTCAAAGCCCTCCCGGGCAAAGAGGTAATACGGCATGTCCACCTTGTAGCCAAGTTCGTTGCGAAGGTAATTGTTGAATGCCGCATTGAAGGGCGAGAGGATGTTGGCTTCGGTGGGATCATAGAAAGGCGTGTCCATCAGGCCGTTTGGATCGGGCCCGGTGTAGCGTCCGTCAAGGCGTCCCACGCGCAATTTCTGATCGATCAAAAGATAATGAGTAAACTTAGCCACATCGATGCGCAAGTTCGCTTCATCAATGACCTCTTTGCTCAGCCCTGTAAAGCGGGACATCTGCTCGACGGTTTTCTGGCGCTCCTCAGGAGTAAGTGAATCGCCTTTGGCCAGCGCCTGCGCGTATTCGCCAGAAGCCCACTGTTCCGCTTGCTGCCGCGCCTTAGTTACATCCTGCTGTAGATCTGGCGGTAACTTGTGGTGGTAGCCCGCGATCATAGTGAAAGACGGAATCAGAAAAATGTAGGGCTGGTCGTTGGTTTTTTGATCGATGAGAGTCTGAAAATTGAGCACTGTGGAAAGCAGGGTGATGCCATTGAAGGAAATTCCCTGCTGGCTCAGATCGCCGGCGATCCCCGCAGAGCGAGTAGTGCCGTAGCTTTCGCCCAGCAGAAACAACGGCGAACTCCAGCGCTCATAGCGCGTGATATACATGCGAATGAATTCGCCGAAGGCATTGATGTCACCTTTCACACCCCAGAATTTCTTCGCGATTTCTGTAGTCTCCGCGCGGCTGAAACCAGTGCCGATGGCGTCCACCAGAACCAAATCACTCTTGTCGAGCAGGGTGTATGGATTGTCTTGAATGCCGTAAGGCGCAGGCGGCAAAAAACCCTCGGGATTCAGCACCACCCGTCGCGGACCGAGTGCGCCCATGTGCAGCCAGATCGAAGCTGACCCCGGGCCGCCGTTAAAAGCGAATGTCAATGGACGTTTCGTCACCTCTTGTCCATCGAGCGAATAGGCAACAAAGAACATTTCGGCTTCGATCTTGCCGTCTTCGCGCTTGATCGGGAGGCGGCCCGCAGTAGCTGTATATTTCAGCGCTTTGCCGTTGACGGTGATCTGGTGATGGGTGACGATCGGCGCCATTTCGGTCACGTCATAGTGCTCTTCTTTTTTGTCGTCTCCAGGTTTCGCCTCTTGGGAGGAAGCGGGTGGGCTGGGCTTGGCCGCCGGCTCTTCCGCTTTCTCCGCCCTTTGTGGCTCGGCCTGTTTCTCCTTCTTCGACTTTTGCTGGGTGGTGGGCTGAGCTTGCGGCTGAGAGGGCTGCTGAGTTTCGTTTTGCTGCTGAGCGGCGGCCGCAGTTGCAAACGCTGCGGCAATTATCAGAACGAGCAATGAACGCATGGTGATCTCCGAAGAACCGGAGATTATACGACGTTGACAAACTTGCTTGACGTTTTACGAAGTCAGGTCTGCGACCCGGCATCGTCGATTATGAGGATTGTTAAGATGAAGAGTGGCGATCACGAAAAAGAGAAAAAAGAAGCCGATAAAAACAAGCGCCAAAGCGTTGAACCCTCTGCGCGCACAGCCTTTTGCGAAATTGCCTTGGCTGGTGCACGGCTTCAGCACTCGATCCGGAGGGGTTTCGAAGGCTTATGGCGGGCACGCACTGAATCTGGGATTCACAGGCCACGATTCGAAAGCAGCGGTGGAGCGCAACCGGCGGACCTTTATTTCGGCGATAGCCAGCGACATGGCGCGATCCTCTGGTTCCGTTGCGCCAGAACAATGGCCGCTGGTCACGTTTCGCCAGATTCACTCTGACCTAATTCATCGCATTTCGGAAATTCCCAAAGATAAAGATGATGCCCCGCTCGCGGGTGATGGACTGGTGACCGATGTTCCCGGAATTCTTTTGGGAATCCTGACCGCGGATTGTCTTCCGGTGATTCTGGTCGATTCAAAACGCAGAGCGGTGGGAGTGTTTCATGCAGGCTGGCGGGGAACAGTGAAGCGCATTGTCGAAAAGGGCGTGGGCGAGATGCACCGCTGGTTCGGGACCGATCCTGGTGATCTGAAGGCGGCGATAGGCCCGGGAATTCGGGGGTGCTGCTATGAAGTTGGCCCGGAGGTACGGTCCGCCTTCGAAGGCCAATTCAGTTATGGAGGCGAGTTGTTTCGCGAAACGAAAGAACAAAATGAAGTCCACGAAAGATATCCGCTGTTTTTTTTGACCGCACGCGCTCCAGGCCACAGCGAACTTCCGAAGAAAATTTTCCTTGATCTTGCCGAGGCCAATCGACGCCAGCTCATCCACGCGGGAGTTCCGGATAAGAATATTTCGGACCTGGGGCTTTGCACCTTCTGCCGCAAAGATTTGTTCTTCTCGCATCGCGCAGAAAGAGGAATTACAGGAAGGATGATGGCAGTGGTGGGGATAAGGGCTTAGTGGAAAAATTCTAGACAGCCGAGGGCATCTGTCCCCACGCGAGCAATAAATTAGACGGAGGCGGGTTGCGGCTCATTGACCGCAGCTTCCAAATGCTCAAGCGTTTGCTGTACTGTGAGCGAGTACATCTCGCGGCCAACGCCTTCTCCGGACTCGAGCGCGGTCTTCAAGAAATGCCCGGCGATGGCGATTGCAAGAGGGTCGGTCATTGTCTTGCCGGTGTGTTTTTGATATTCATTCCACGCCGTTAGCGGCAGAGCGACCCAGATCGGGCGGCCGTCAACCAAAAACTTGATATCGACCGCATCGGCATGGCGGGTCGCGACGGCCACAATCAGCGCCTGATAAATGCAGTGGACCTGCTTTTTAGTCCAGCGATCGAAGGCATGAAAGTCGCGATACATGGAACAAAACTATATCAATCGCTGCTGAAGAACCGCAATTCAATGGCGGCAGTTCGCTCGCCGCATGTCGTCATGCGATTACCTGAGTGAATCTTCCTTTGCAGACGACTCGGTCCGAACATCAAGCTGTGCTTGAGTCATGCCCTCACTCGTCGCCACTACGTGAATGTTGCCGGGTTCAGGATGTGATCGCAGAATCAGAAGCGCCATCCCACTAAAGGCGTGGCGATGGTCAGCTTGGAACGGTTCGGTGGTCGCGGCGTTGC
>Ga0070717_10001900_pt1 | contig 14613 bp, 11 predicted proteins | sample LARL113metaG_FD_71366 | JGI IMG/M metagenome (GOLD analysis project Ga0070717, IMG submission 71366) | Corn, switchgrass and miscanthus rhizosphere microbial communities from Kellogg Biological Station, Michigan, USA - LAR L11-3 metaG | ecosystem: Host-associated > Plants > Roots > Rhizosphere ... | reverse complement strand
TGTCGAGCACTTTCAAACTCTTCTTGGAGACCTCATCCGGATTGACGTTATCAATCGAGATTTGCAGCCACTCCAGGCCAGCGCGGTTCAGCCGCTCGATTCGCTCAGGGACCAGCAGGTAGCCATTTGTGATCATTCCGGCAACGATGCCGTTTTTGCGAATGCGCGCGATGATCTCGTCCAGCTCCGGATGCAGCAGCGGCTCCCCGCCACTGATAGTCACGACCGAAGTTCCCAGGTGGCCGAGCTTGTCCACGCGCTGGAACATGACCTCGGTGGGCACAGGCTTCGAGAAATCGTCGTACTCGTTGCAGTACTCGCAGGCAAGATTGCAGCGCCGAATGGGGATGATATGCGCCAGCAGCGGATGGTCGGTCGAGAGCAAGGCCCACGCTATCTTGCGCAAGCCTCGAACAGCTCGCGATGCGGACTTCAGCCGCCGATCTAGTCTGGTCTGGAGGGAAGGCATTTCTAGCTCCCTAGTATTAGATCATAGGGAGCAGCTAAGTGCATCATTCTGAACAGCGTATGGAGAAATTTCCGAAGTGAATGGCGAATGGCGCCAGCGCCACAGCTCGTGTAGGGCAGATGCCTCACCTGCCCGACCCCCCCGGCCCGTGGTGGGGCAGGTGAGGGCACCTTCCCCTACGTCGATCGTGGAACAACCTAAGCCCGCGCCGCCACCGAATCCAGCAAGTTTAGGAACTGCACCTTCTTTTCAGGAGGAAGAAACGACGCCTCAAAGGAATTTCGCGCCAGCTCCCGCAGATGCTCGTCAGTGAAGCCAAATTCCGCCTGCGCCAGTTCGTATTCCCGCGTGAGCGAAGTTCCGAACATCGCAGGATCGTCGGTGTTCAGGGTAATCATCAGCCCCTGGTCGAAGTATCTTCGCACTGGATGGTCTAAGATTTTGCCGCAGCATCCGGTCCGCAGGTTGCTGGTCATGCAGATCTCAACTGGAATCTGCCGCCTTGCCAGCTCCTCAATCAGCTCCGGATCCTGGGATGCAGTCAGTGCGTGCCCGATTCGTTCGGCCCCGAAATTCAATGCGCCCCAAATGGACTCAGGCCCCGCGTTTTCTCCCGCGTGGGCTGTGAGCCTGAGCCCTTGATTTGCAGCATACGCATACGCCTCGCGAAAAAGTTCGGGAGGGGCCTTCTGCTCGTCGCCTCCAATTCCCACGCCGATGACGTTGCGATCGCGGAATCGCGCCGCCAGTTCAAAGACATCCTGCGCAGCGCCCGGTCCGAATTGGCGAACTGCATCGAAAATCCAGAGCACCGAGACGCCAAACTCCCGCTCGCCGCGAAGCCTGCCGTGATCCAATCCTTCAAAGATGACGTCAAAGTCCTGTTTGCGCCACAGACACACGCCGGCAGAGACATAGACCTCGGCATGGAGGACGTTTTCTGCCTTGAGCTGCTCCATCAGACGATACGTAATCAGTTCGTAGTCTTCGGGAGTTTTCAGGTCTTCGGTCAGAGTCTTGAAGGCCATCAGAAAACCGGAGAAATCCTTGTACTGATAAAGCGCCTCCGCTTCGGTCAGCGTGCTTTTCTTCCCATGCTGCTTTCGAAGCTCAACCAGCGTCTCCGGAGTGACGGAGCCTTCAAGATGAAGATGTAGCTCGGCCTTTGGGAGCGAGTAGATGAAGGCGGAGGGCATTCATCCAATTGTAGTTTTCAGCGCGCAGGTTGGCGAGGAAGCGGAATGATTGGTAGCGGGTCAGTTTCCGGCTAATGCGTTATCAATTGGGACGTAGGAGTCTCCCCGCCGATTCCATCTATTCGTCGAGGAGTATCGTGACGATTTGCGTTCACCGGGCATTGCCGGGAGCGAGATGAAAATCACCGCGTCCTGTGCGGTCGATAAAAGTGACGAATCCATTGTCACCGATACCTTCGACGTGCCGATACAGCCATATTTCAGTCGCGAATGGTTTCTGCGGACCCTTGGGATGTGACTCCATCTCATCTGGTGGACCGTAGACGATATACATGTGGCCGCGATCGGTCCGTCAGCCGAGGGCGCCGGACGGGGTTTGAAAATGCTTGATCGCGTAGGTGATCCGGCGATAGTGCTCCTCTTTGAACGCATTTTGAGACGCCCCTGGGGTTGGATTGCGACGTTCCCAGAACTGTTCGATGAAGTGATCCCGCTCTTCGTCGGAGGCGAGCAATTGAAAAGCGGCGCGCTCTGTGTCATCGATAATATAGACCACGTCGTGATCGGTCCATTTTGAATAGTTTGACTTTTCGGACGTGCCGACCGGATCTTGCGTGGCCGGCGAGACTTGTTTCGAGGGACCCGATCGCAGTGCGGCCAGCGAGACGGCAGCAGTCGCAAGAAAAATTGCGAGCGCGAGCAACGGCGCCAATGCACGGATCGATCGTGATGGGTGAAGCAAACGATGGATGCGCTTCATGAGATTTCCTCCTGTGGCAGCAAGAGCCGGTTCCCGGCTCGAAAGACGGTTTCGTTCCAGGGCGGCAAGAACGAGCGCATATTCGTGCGGATTGCCGGTTATGGACACAACGACATCGTCACAACAATGTTCGCGCTCGTTGCGCATCACGCTGGAGATCCACCACGTCGCGGGATGATAGAAGAAAAAGCTTTCTATCAACCGCTGCATCGCATTGAACAGATAGCCATGACGTCGGATATGAGCCAGTTCATGCACCAGAACGGTTTCGATCTGTTCGACAGGCAGACCCGAGAACAGGCCATTGGGAATCAGGATGGCCGGCCGGAGATGGCCCAAGGCGAACGGGACATCGACCAGGCAGGACTCAAAGCACCTGCACCGGCCGAGTAACCTGACTCTGGCGCTCAACTGAGCAAGCTTATTCTTCCAAACTTCTGAAACGCCGCATACACCTCGTGAGCGGAGCTTCTGCACCGAAATCCAGCTCACGAGGCGCAAGAGACAGAACAGCCACACACCTGTTAGCCAGAACGGACCCAGCCAGGGTGCGATTGCACCAAGGTTAAGGCTCCAGGAACCAGAAACATCTTGATCTGACAAGAAATTCCACGCGGGAAACCCATTTGCCGCAATGTTCTGGGCGCGATGCAGTTGAGCTGGGATCAGCAGGGTCAAGGTAAGGGCAAATCCGCCGGCCATCGCAAGGATCGCCGAGCAAGCGGTGGCGTACCGGATGCGCGGAGAACGAAACACCAGCAGTACCGCTACCAGGCCGCTGAGATGAATGCGCCTTCCCAAAGAGAATGAAGCAAGGCCCAGCCGAGTGTTCCGGCCAGCGGCGCTTCGACGAACTGCTCAAGAAATCTCATTTCTAGTTCTTTTGGTATTCCTCAAGGAACTCGAGCAATTCCGCGAGTTCCGCTTTCGTAGCCTTTCGTGCCGAAAGCGCGCCGACCAGCAAAGCTTTTGCCGAACCGCTGAACGCTCGCTCTAGCAGATCTCCGGCTAGTTGGCGCTGAGTCCATTCGCGAGTCTTCGCGGCTTGATAGATGTGCGCCCGCTGCTCCTCATCCCGAAGCAGCAGACCTTTATCGGCCATAATCTGCATGAACTTCAGGACCGTGCTGTATTGGGCTGTCCGCCTGCGCTGGATCATGTCACGTACCTCACGTACCGTCGCGGGCCCGATGCTCCAAAGCACGGCCAGGATTTCGAGTTCGGCGTTAGTCGGACGTGGAAGGTCGCTGCGCATATCTAGTAACCTTTTACTAGTAACACGTTCCTATGTCGAGAAGATTCTGCGCCCGATGGTAAACTCCCTCCCATCTGATAAGTCGAGTAATCGGAAATTGACCCACTACCGAATGATTGCAGATTTGAGATTTCAAATTGGCAAGGCAGACGGTTCTCAAATCTTCGATCTACAATCTACAATCTGCAATCTTCAATCTGCTTTCGCGAACTCGCTATGCTTCCGACTGTAGAACCGATAGATCCCCAGCCCGATCAGCAGCCACCCGAAGAAACGCAACCACGTAAGAATCGGCAGCCCGCCCATCAGCAATACGCAGAAGAACACACTCAGCACGGGGGCGATAATCCCGCCGGGGGCCCGGAAGCCGCGATGCCGGTGCGGGTCCCTGTACCGCAAAATGATGACGCCGAGGGACACCAGCACAAACGCAAACAGCGTGCCTATGTTAGACAGATCGGAAAGTGTTCCAATGTCCAGAATCCCTGCCGGGACTCCAACCACGAATCCTGCAATCCAGGTTGCCGTTGCGGGGGTACGGAAGCGCGGATGTACTCTTCCAAACAATTTCGGAAGGAGCCCATCTCTCGACATCGAAAACCACACCCGCGCCTGCCCCAACTGAAACACCAGGAGCGACGAGATCATTCCCATCATGGCGCCGAATAGCACACCCAGCCGTACCCAGCGCAGCGCCGGCGAGCCGGTGATCTCGGTCAGATGCTTCATGCTATTGACCACCGGCGCGGCATCGTCCCTTACCATCTGCCAGGGCACGACTCCTGTTAGCACGATCGCCACTCCGATATACAACACGGTGCAGACGACCAGCGTGGCGATAATTCCGATGGGTAGGTCGCGCTGCGGATTGCGAGCTTCTTCTGCGGCAGTGGAGACCGAATCGAATCCGATGTAGGTGAAAAAAATGATGGAGCCGCCCGTGAGGACTCCCGACCATCCATTAGGCGCAAACGGATGCCACAGTCCAGGATTCACATAGTGCGCTCCAGCAATGATGAATGCCAGAATGGCAGCAATTTTCAAAATGACCATCGTGTTGTTGGCTTCCGCCGACTCGCGGATGCCCCGCACCAGTACGACGGTGAGAATCATCACGACCAAGAATGCTGGGAAATTGAAGCCGAAGTGGAATCCTGGAGGGTAGAGCATTTCCCCCTGTAATCCGCTTAATCCGGCGGGCAAATATGCAGGAGAGATCCAGCGCAACGCAGGGTGCCAGCCAAACCAGTCAAACATGTTCACCAGATGCTGCGCGAACCCCACGCTCACGGCCATGTTGCTGACCGCATATTCCAGGATCAAGTCCCAGCCGATGATCCACGCGATTAGCTCACCCATGGTCGCGTAGGTGTAGGTATACGCGCTGCCGGCGATCGGGATCATCGAAGCCAGCTCTGCGTAGCACAATCCCGTAAACGCGCACACGATCGCGACCAGAACCAGCGAAAGCGCCAGCGCAGGCCCTGCTCCCGGACGGCCAAGCGAAGCTGTGTGTCTGACCAAGTAATCGAGCAGCGGCGCGTTCAGGATGGATGACGTGTCAAACTTCTGCCCGGCGATGGCCGTGCCAATTACCGTGAAGATGCCTGAGCCGATCACTGCGCCGATTCCGAGAGCGGTCAGAGAGACCGGGCCGAGCGTTTTTTTAAGCCTCCGTTCTGGTTCCTCCGAGTCGGAGATCAGATTGTCGATGGATTTGCAGCAGAATAGCTGGTTGTCCGATGTGCGAATGGAAACGCGGATGGTCTTTTCGGATGGGCTCGACGCTGGCTCTGGCAAGCGGTTGATGTCTCCTGAAGTTCTGGTCAACCTCGATATCAGCAAGGAACTGAGCCGGCGAAGGCATTGTGCGTTCGCCGGCCAAGTGCCAAGTGCAAAATGCCAAGTACGCTTCTACCGCTTCGCCGTGCCTCGCGCCAGCTTCTTCACTTTCCGTTTTTGCGATCCGCGAGCGTACTCGCGAGGTTTGAGTGGATGCTCAGTTTTATGCTTCTTGCGCGCGGTGCGTTTGGCTTTCTTGCGTTCGTCTTTGCTTAACGTTGCTGTGTTTGCCATGAGTGCGTTTGGTTTCCTTTAGACAAATTTTCTGTCGTCGCTACGGGACTTGCATGAGTCGTTTGGCCACCCACGGCTTACGCCCTGGGCTAAGATATGCCGCCCCTCCGGGGCTAACATTAACCGCTGAAAGCTAAGAGCTGACCTTCTCCAACTGTGCGTATTTCTCTACTAGCTTCTTCAAGCCGAAGCGAGGGAATTGTACCGTAATCTTGGCCTCTTCGCCTTCTCCTTCGCGCTGATAGACCGTTCCTTCGCCATATTTTGGATGCCGCACTTTCTGCCCAGGGCGGAACCCTCGCCTGCCTTTCGGCTCCTCAACCGGCAGCTTGGCAATGGTGAATTTCTTCCCGCCGGAGGCAAAGAACTCGGCAATGTTATCGATTGAATTGTACTTTGGGCCGGTAGAGTTAGCCGAGCGTCCCGGTCTTTCCACCCACTGTGCCGACTGGTCCTCGTCTTCGTAAGCATAATAAGGCTCAGATCTGTGTGGGGCTGGCGCTCCTGCCCGTCGGGCGTGCTCGTGTGGGTCAGACACTCTTGTCCGTCGATTCTGACTGTACCCATGCGAGTTGTCGGACAGGAGTGTCCGACCCACCCGACCTGTCCCCAACTCCTCCATCAACTCCGCTGGAATTTCTTCGAGGAACCGCGACGGCACACTGGCCTCCGGCAAGTCTGTTCCGTATCGCCGACGATAAACCGCGCGAGTCAACACAAGCTGGTCCATGGCCCGCGTCATGCCGACGTAGCACAGACGTCTCTCTTCCTCAACGTCATCCGGATTCAGAAACGTCCGCGAATGGGGGAACAGGCCTTCCTCCAGGCCACACAGAAACACCAGCGGGAATTCCAATCCCTTAGCCGCGTGCAAAGTCATCAGTGTGATCTGCGCTCGTTCATCGTAAGCGTCAGCATCACTCACCAGCGCCGCATGATCGAGAAACTGATCGAGCGTCTCGCCGCGGTCTTTCGAATCCACGGCCGCATTGACCAATTCGCGAAGGTTCTCGATGCGCGAGTAGGATTCCGGCGTGTCTTCTTCTTCGAGTTGTTTGATGTAGCCAGTGCGATCAATCAGGAACTTCAAAAGTTCTGCAGTGTTCGCGGGGGCGCCAGGAGCGCGGAACCCTTCCATGGGCGTCCTCGTGGAATCACTCTCCGGAGCCGAACTCGACGTCTCAATTTCTTCTCCGCCTCCAAAATCAAGGGCGGCGGGATCGAATTCAGTCGCGTCGTTGAGGTCTGGCTCATGAGCGGAGAATTGCGGGGCGTTACCCCGCAGGGCAGCCGAGGGCGGCTGTCCCCACATGGCTTGTGCTGGCGATTCAGACCTTGTTTCCTGCAGCCGTTCGACATATGTTCCCGCCAGCATCGCCCGCGCATCTTCAATCAGATCGCGAAACGATTTCAGTGCCTGGAGCGCTCTGGCCTGAAGCAGCCCTTGCTCCGCGCATTCTTCGGTCGCGCTCCACAGCGATTTCCCCGATTCCAGTGCGACCCGCTCGATAACATCCAGCGTCGTCTTCCCAATCCCCCGCGTCGGCGTGTTGATCGCCCGCAACAGCGAAACCGAGTCATCGGGATTGTGAATCACCTTCAAGTACGAGATCAGGTCCTTGATCTCCGCCCGCTCATAAAACGAAAATCCGCCTACCACGTGATACTTGAGTTGATAACGCCGCAGCGCCTCTTCAAACAGTCGCGACTGCGAATTAGTGCGGTAAAGCACCGCAGCCCGCGCGTCCTCGCCACGATCGGTAGCCTCGCGGACATATCGCGCAATCGAATCCGCGGCGAACAGAGCTTCGTTTTCGCCATCCGGGGCCTCGTAGTAGCCGATCTTGGTCCCACCCTGGCGCGAGGTCCAAAGGTTTTTACCTTTGCGCCGGACATTGTTCGCCACCACCGCCGACGCTGCCTGCAAAATGTTCTGCGTCGAGCGATAGTTTTGCTCCAGGCGGATGATCTTCGCCTCAGGAAAGTCTTTCTCAAACTCCAAAATATTGCGGATGTCGGCGCCACGCCAGGAATAAATCGACTGGTCTTCATCGCCGACTGCGCACACGTTGTGCCCAGTCCCGGCCAGCATCCGCATCAGCTCATATTGCGGGCGGTTCGTGTCCTGATATTCATCCACCAGCAAGTATTGAAAGCGCAGGTTGTAATAGTCGCGCACCTGCGCGGACGACTTCAGCAGCCGGACTGCCTCGAGGAGCAGATCGTCAAAGTCGAACGCGTTCGCCCGCCGCAGCTCCTTGCGATACTCCTCGTAAATGTGTGCGATTCGCTCAGTCTTGGGATCGGCCGAATTGAGATATACCTCCTGCGGATCGAGCGTGTGGTTCTTGGCCCACGAAATATGCGCCAGCACCGAGCGCGGCGTGAGGTGCTTGTCATCAATCCCCAGCCGCTTCATCACGGACTTCGTCACTTGCTGCTGATCGCTTTCGTCGTAGATGACAAAGCTTTTGGTGTGCCCGATCGGAGGCTGCCCCGGAACTGAAGACGGAATCCGCAGCGCTTCAATATCCCGCCGCAACATGCGTACGCAGAAAGAGTGAAAAGTCGAAATCGCCGGCTTAGCGATGGACAGCCTGCCGACCAGCTCCTCGACTCGCCCCCCCATTTCCGCAGAAGCTTTGTTGGTGAATGTCACCGCAAGTATGGACTCCGGCATCACGCCGACGTTCTCGATCAAATGTGCAATGCGATACGTGATGACGCGCGTTTTCCCACTCCCAGCGCCCGCCAGGATGAGCACTGGCCCTTCTATGGTTTCAATAGCCTCGCGCTGCTGCGGGTTGAGTTGTGAGAGAAAAGACAAAGATGGAAACGGTCTCCGAGAGTCGTTGATTGGATTTTACAGGATGCCGGAACCGCGCATTTAGAAAGCCAGCTTCCTGTTCAGGCCGACACTTTGATTCCCACAGTGCACCGTCGAACGTCATCTCGCACCGACTTTAATTCGGGGTAGTATCGTTCGATCCTTCGTCAAGGAGTGTTCCATGAAACTTTTTGTCGCATTTGCCAGCTCTCTCTTGTTTGTGGCGCACTGCGCCGCTCAGGACGCTTCATCTGGCGGCACTGACCAGGCCTCCGATCAGAGCATCGCGGCGGCCGCCAAAGCGAGCCGTGCACGAGTACAAGTCGAGCAAGCCAAGGAGGCTGACATTCGCCGGCTTTTAGATCTGACTAGTGCCGGCGCGCTCGCCACGCAGACCATGGACAGCATGGAAGGAAACATCCGCCCACTGATGACGAATTCTTTCCCTCCTGGGGAATACCGCGAAAATCTGATTGATTTGTTTTTTGAAAAGTTCCACTCCAAGCGCGATCCGCAGCAACTTCTCGATCTCGCGGTACCCATCTATGACAAATATTATTCCGACGATGAGATCAAACAGCTGATCCATTTGTATGAGACGCCGATGGGGCAGAAAATGCTAAAGGTAATGCCCAAAGTGTTGGGCGAGCTACAAGCGGCGGGAGAGAAATGGGGCGAGGGGATGGGCAGACAATCAATGACGGAAGTTCTAGCCGAGCACCCCGAGTTGGAAAAGGCGCTCCAGGCCGCACAAAAGACCGCTCGGACACAGTGAAGTCGCGGGTTTGTTTCAGCCCGCTCTCGTCTTAGTCGCAGCGCGGCATTCCTCACACGGGCATACATCCCTGAGAAACTGCCAGGAGTAAATTCCCAGCGCATGGCCGTCGTTCCATTTGAATTTCAGCGCGTACTTGCCGACCGGCTCCGCAGAGACCGGTTTCGCGCTCGGCTTGAACATGGGCAACTCGCCGGGCTTGGTGTGCGGAGGCTCGCCCGGTTGGCGTCCAGTCTTGCTCCGCTCTTCGTCGCACAGCGCGCACGGGCAGGCATCGCGCAGGAAAGGAAATGGGTATCGGGAGAAGTGCCTGTCTTTCCACTCAATTTCTACGCCGGTCCCGGCGGTCAAGTGCACTTTGACGGATTTCGGATCGGCGAAGGGCATGGATTCAGTATCGCAGAAGCCGTCGTTGGTCGTCATTGGTGACGCTGACATTCAGTCTCCGGAAGCCTTCCTCCGCCAAAGAGGAGACATGTTCCCGGTGACGGCGAATCGAAATAGCGCGAACGAGAGGAGTGCCATCAGCGCGACCACGGCCAGCGCTATCGCCTAGCCGACGACCCAAGTAAATAAGGAAACGTGACCGCCATATTGTTTCGCGGACTCGGCTTCTTGAACTTCGTTAGATATAAACAGCAGCGGAAGTACGATCGGCCAACCGAACCGCTAGACTTGCGGCCCCGGTCAATACACGAAAAAGAATCCGAAAAGTCCTCATGCAATCGCCTCATTGTCATCATGCCACGGGAAGGGCTGAAAGAGGTTGTTCCTGGGCGGTGCTTCCGACTCGCCAAAACCGCCAAAATAGCTTAAAATCTATAGTTTCAGCGTCAAGCACTCAACCATCTGGAGCAGTCATGGCACAAGTTTGCGCGATCTGCGGCAAGGGGCCGCAATTTGGAAATAACATCAGCCACGCCCACAATGTGACCAGGCGACGCTGGAACGTCAATCTGCGCCCGGTGCACGCCAAGGTGAAGGGTGGTGCCAGGCGTATCCGCGTCTGCACCTCATGTCTGCGCAGCGGCAAAGTCGTAAAAGCTTAAGGCTTTAACCACAGAGGTCAGAGAGGGCTTTCCCTTCTAACTTCGTGGTTGAGATTCTTACTGCACACCCAGCAGTTGCACATCGAAAACCAAGGTCGCATTCGGCGGGATTGCTCCTGGATACCCGCGCTCTCCGTACGCAAGGTCTGGCGGGATGCGCAACTGGCGTTTGCCGCCGACTTTCATTCCCGCCACACCTTCATCCCAACCCTTAATCACTTCGTGGGCGCCGAGCGTGAATGAAAATGGCCGGCCTGCGTCCACCGAACTGTCGAACTTTTTCCCGCTCAGCAGCCAGCCGGTGTAGTGGACCTGCACTTTCTGTCCGGTCGAAGCGATCGCGCCGGTGCCGACCTGAATGTCCCAGTACTCCAGTCCAGAAAGCGTTCTTTTCGGATTCCCAGTCACTTTTGTCGGCCCACTGGTACTCGGGTGCGTACCAGCTTTGGGGGACTTTTTCGTGGTATCACTCTGTCCAAAGCCGGCTGCTGCCGTCAGCATAAGAATTGCAATTGCAGTTGCAAAGACTAACGAATGCTTCAACATTTCTCTCTCCTATTTGTAGAAAGTTCCACCATCTGGAATGGGGGTCAGCGCGATCACATCGATCTCTACCAACACATCTTTGGGCAGACGCGAAACTTCCACGGTGGACCTTGCTGGCGGGCCTGAACTGAAGTATTTCCCATAGACGGCATTCATCGCGGCAAAGTCGTTCATGCTCTTCAAGAAGACAGTGCAGCGCAGCACCTGGTCCACACTGCTTCCCGCAGCACTCAAGATGGCAGCAAGACTTTTCATTACGCGCTCGGTCTGAACGGTCACGTCGCCTTCGACCACTTGCTGCGTCGCCGGATCAATCGCCACTTGCCCCGAAATGAATACCAGACCGTTCGCGCGGATCGCCTGCGAATATGGCCCAATCGCCTTAGGCGCATCCGGTGTGGAGATGACTTCGCGCATGTGTCTCCTTGATTTCAGATTGCAGAGTTCAGATTGCAGATTGTAGATTGAAAGGCGAAAATTCCAAAGTTGCAGGAGTCAAGAAACGAGTTTGCCGACGGCCAACGCCCAACAACCAACGACCGCCTTTCACACTCTCTGCAATCTCTGAACATCGTGTACCCCGGGAAGCTTTCTCACGCCCTGGATAATGCTCTCCAGATGTTTCAGGTCCTCAATCTCGATCACGATATCCACGTTCGCTTGACCATTCTCCGTCCGCGCTTCGATGTTGCGAATATTGGTGCTGCGGTCGCTGATCACTGCCGTAATCTGCTTCAGCATCCCAAAGCGGTCATCGCAGAAAACAGTAAGTTTTACTGGAAAGGACGTGGCCGCGTCGTCTTCTTTGCCCCACTCCACGTCAATCTTGCGCTCGGGTTCATACATCAGGTTCAGTACGTTCGGACAGTTTATGGAATGTACCGCCACTCCCTTGCCACGGGTCACATAGCCGACAACCGCCTCTCCACGGATGGGATTACAGCAACGTGCACGATAAACCAGCAGGTCGCCGTGGCCCTTCACGCGGATCGCGTTGCTGTGGTCTCCGCCAAAAACCCGGCGCACTACGCTGCCAATCCCTGATTCCTCCTCAGCCGGCGCGGCCGGCTGTTCCGCGGCCGGGGCGAGTTTCCCCAGGATCTGGCGGGCCGAATATTTTCCGTACCCGATGCCAGCCATCAAATCGTCTGGCTGTCCCAAGCCATAATCAGACGCGATCCGTTGCCAATCTTCGTCTTTGATTTCCTTTAACGAAATCCGGTATTTGCGCGCTTCTTTGTCGATCAGCTTCTTGCCAATTTCAATCGCCCGTTCACGCTGGTGAATATTCAGCCAATGCTTGATCTTGTTTCGCGCGCGTGACGAGCGAACTACGCTCAACCAGTCCCGGCTGGGCTTGTGCCCCGGCTGGGTGATGATCTCGACAATGTCTCCGCTGTGCACTTTGTGACGCAACGGGACCATGCGCCCGTTCACTTTGGCCCCCACACAGGTGTGCCCGACCTCGGTATGGATGGTGTAAGCGAAATCGATAGGCGTTGAATCGCGCGGAAGGACCACCACCTTGCCCTTGGGCGTGAAGGTATAAACCTCTTCCGGGTAGAGATCGATTTTTAGAGTGGAAAGAAACTCGCTGGGATCAGAGACATCCCGCTGCCACTCGACAACCTGCCTGAGCCAGGCGAGCCGCTGTTCATCCTGCGCCGAAACTGGACCGTCTTTGTACTTCCAGTGCGCGGCGATTCCGTCTTCCGCCATCCGGTGCATCTCTTCGGTCCGAATTTGGATTTCGAAACTCGTCCCCTCTTCCGTGATGACCGAGGTGTGGAGCGACTGGTACAAGTTCGGCCTGGGCATGGCAATAAAGTCTTTAATCCGCCCCGGCACCGGACGCCAAACGTTGTGCACGATGCCCAGAACCGCGTAGCAGTCCTGCACCGACCGTGTGATCACGCGCATGGCGTAAAGGTCATAAACCTGGTCAACCGAGATGCGCTGCTTCAAGAGTTTCTTGTGGACACTGTAAAGCCGTTTAATCCGGCTCTCGACTTTGGCGGTGATTCCCGCTTCTTGAAGCTTGTCCCGTAAGACGCGCTCGACGCTAGCGAGGAAGTGCTCGCCTTTCTTGCGACGCGCCTCGACCGCATCATGGACCTGCTGGTAGCCGATGGGATCCAAATAGCGGAATCCCAGGTCTTCCAGCTCTCCGCGAATTTTGCCCATTCCCAGCCGGTGCGCGATGGGCCCATAAATATCCAGCGTCTCTCGCGCGATTTTCTGCTGGCGATCTGGCGGCAAGTGCTCGAGCGTCCGCATGTTGTGCAGACGATCGGCAAGCTTAATCAGAACGACACGAATGTCGTCTACCATGGCCAGCATCATTTTGCGCAGGTTCTCTGCCTGCTGCTCTTCGCGCGAGGCAAAGTCAATTTTGCTGATCTTGGTGACGCCCTCGACAATGTGCGCGACCTGCTCGCCAAATTCCTTGCGAATGTCGACGATCGTGACCGAAGTGTCTTCCACTGAATCGTGCAGCAGACCTGCAGCCACAGCGACGCCGTCCATTTTCATTTCGGCAAGGACTAGAGCGACTTCCAGCGGATGTACGAGGTAAGGCTCACCCGACGCCCGATGCTGGCCGGAGTGGTGTGTCTGCGAAAACTCGTAGGCCTTGCGAACCAGCTCCAGGTCATCATTCGGCCGGTTCTCGCGCATATTCCGCAACAGCTCGCGGAATTTCGTCACCGTGAGCATGTTGGTCGCGATTTGTTCGCGTAGCGTCGTCATGCCTAGATTACTGCCTGCCGGAAGTTAGGATTGGCGCGGCGCGGACGCCTCGCCCGCGAACCCACGAGCGACGGCCTCCGGTGGGCCTGTTCCCTTGTTTCTGATTATATCGGGCAGCCCAGAATGTGGGACAGCCGCCCCCGGCAGTCCGCTTGGCGAGCAGGGTTCTTCTGTGTTGCGACAATGTCGAGCTTCGCTCGACAGGACAGCCGAGGGCGGCTGTCCCCACATGGGCCATTCGAAATGCTACAGTGTCGGCGTGGCTCGTGCCCTCATCAGCGGTGCTTCGGGACTGATCGGCTCCGCCCTCGTGTCTTCTCTCGAATCGCACGGGTGCAAGGTCACTCGCCTGGCGCGACGGGAGACAGGGGACGCAAACGAAGTCCAATGGGACCCTATGCACACGGTTCCGCCAGACCTCGTCTCCGGCTTTGACACGATCATCCATCTCTCTGGCGAAAGTGTCGCCGGACGCTGGACGGAAGCGAAGAAGAAGCGCATCCGAGACAGCCGTGTGGCGAGCACACAGAACCTGTCGAATGCGCTCGCGAAGGCCGCCACCCCGCCAAAGACGTTCATCTGCGCCTCCGCCATCGGCTACTACGGTAATCGTGGAGAAGAAATTCTGAACGAAGAAAGCCCCTCTGGCACCAGCTTCCTTGCCGAAGTCTGCCGGGAGTGGGAAGCCGCGACCGAAGTTGCTGCTCACGCCGGCATTCGCTCCGTGAATCTGCGAATCGGATTAGTCCTGAGCCCGAACGGCGGCGCGCTGACGCAGATGCTTTTGCCATTTCGTCTGGGCCTGGGAGGGAAAATCGGCAGCGGACGCCAGTGGTGGAGCTGGATTCATATTGCCGACCTGGTTTCTGCGGCCCATCACATTTTGCAAAATGAATCTTTGAAAGGCCCAGT
>Ga0070717_10001898_pt1 | contig 14621 bp, 9 predicted proteins | sample LARL113metaG_FD_71366 | JGI IMG/M metagenome (GOLD analysis project Ga0070717, IMG submission 71366) | Corn, switchgrass and miscanthus rhizosphere microbial communities from Kellogg Biological Station, Michigan, USA - LAR L11-3 metaG | ecosystem: Host-associated > Plants > Roots > Rhizosphere ... | reverse complement strand
GGGCAGCGCGCTGATCCGGTGCCGGACCATGAGCGCGGCCGCGTCCTTGCAGTGGGTCTGTGGCGTCACCGTGATCGCCGGTGACGTCATCGCGTCCTTTGCTCTCATGTCCCGAGCATGGGCGCGGTCACGAGCACCGCCAGCGGGCGATGGTCCCCTCTCATCGGGGGCCTTTGGCCGTGGCCGGCCGCCTCGGCCTGGCACTGGACCGGGCGCTCACCGACCGCGGGTTGGCGGCCTCGGCGGCCGAGCTCCGCCGGGCGGCAGCCTGCTACGACGCACCTGCGGCAGCGGCCGATGTGCTCGAGTCGCTCGCCGGGTCCTGGCCCCGGGTCAGACCAGGCTCGCCGGCGCCCTGAGCCGGTCGTCGCTCTCGTAGAGTCGGCGCAGGCCGGTCAGCTCGCCTCCCTCGATCCGTGCCGCGACGTCGTCGACCAGCACGTCCGCCGGGCCCTCGCCGAGCCGTGACGAGCGGTCCATCAGGCCCCAGCCGTCCCATGGCAGCAGCTCGACGCGGTTCAACGCCGCCAGGTCGCGCACGACGTTGTTGCGAATCATCCACGCGCCCCACCAGGACTCGACGCCGAACAGCTCGGGGTCCGCGTCGCCGGACCGGCAGCGCCGCCAGGCCTCGGCCGCGGACAGGAAGCGGCCGGGAGGCAGGTTCAGCGGATCGAAGTCGGACTGCGGCGGGGGATCCGCGTCGCTCCGCAGCCACCGGCCATCGTGCCACCGCTCGACGATCCAGTGGTCGACATAGCGGCCCGGATCGAGGTAGGTGGCGAATCCCACCCGCGCCCGCGCGGGCCGGCCAACCCGCCGCAGCAGCGCACAGGCCAGGACGGCGACGTGGCGGCAGTTGATGATCAGCTGGCGCTCCGGCGGCCGCGCCTGCCGCAGCGGCGCCGGGTCCAGGTCCAGGATGCCCGCGATCATCGCCGACGCGGACCGGAGGCGCTCTTCGCCGCGCCGCTCATCCGTGAGGTCGATCCCGAGACGGACAGCCTTCGCGCGATGCAGCATGAGCCCGCGCACGGCGGGCGCGATGCCGGCCATGTCCGACGGCAGGTCGACGTTCCGGGGCAGCTCAGTCATCGGGCCGGGAGCCGCGTAGAACGCGAGATCGTCCATTGCCCGGCACATTGTCAAAAATCCTGGTGGACAGTCAACGCGCCGCACTGGCCGAAGCGGCGGCGCCGGACCTCGCGGCCGCGGGAGAGGTGATGTGATGGCATCGTGGACGTGCAGACGTGCGACCGCGTCGGCCCGGCGACGCGCGCCCCCCGCCCCACCATGGGGCCGCCCGGCGGTTACGTTCCTTCCATGAGCTTCACGGACTACCGGCGATGACGGCCGCGCTGATCGTCTGGGGCGGCTGGGAGGGTCACGAGCCCGAGAAGACGAGCGGTCGCTTCAGGGCGTTTCTGCTCCAGCAGGGCTTCGACGTCGTGGTGTCGGACACGCTGGACGCCTACCTCGACGAGGACCTCATGGGCAGGGTCGATCTCGTCGTGCAGACCTGGACGATGGGTGTCATCGGCGACAAGCAGTTCGATGGCCTCCAGGACGCGGTGCTGCGCGGGGCCGGGTTCGCCGGATGGCACGGAGGGATCATCGACTCCTTTCGCACGAGCACGCGGTACCAGTTCATGACCGGCGGCCAGTGGGTCGCCCACCCGGACGGCATCATCGACTACTCCGTCCAGTTCGTGCGCGAGGAGAAGGACCATCCACTGATCGCCGGGCTGGACGACTTCCGCATCCGCACCGAGCAGTACTACCTGCACATGGATCCGCTCAACCGCGTGTTCGCCACGACCACCTTCGGTAAGAGCCGGGAGGCGCCCTGGGTCGAGCACACGGTCATGCCCGTGATCTGGACGCGCACGTGGGGAAAGGGCCGCGTCTTCGTGAGCGCGATCGGCCACCAGGACCGGGACTTCGACGTACCTCAGGTCGAGACGGTCACCCGCCGCGGACTGCTGTGGGCGGCGAACGGCGGACGCGATGCCTAGCCGATCACCCCTGGCCCGCGTCGGCGTGATCGGCACCGGCCACATCAGCCGCACCTACCTGGCCCACGCGGCGGACTTCGGCCTGGAGGTGGTCGCGGTCGCCGACCTCGATCCCGGGCGCGCCCGGGCCGCGGCGGAGGAGCACGGCGGCGCTGTCGTGTCGGCCGTCGACGAGCTACCGTGCCGCGCGGACGTGGACGTCGTTCTCAACCTCACGGTGCCGGCCGCCCACGCCGAGGTGACCGAGGCGGCGATCGCGGCCGCCAGGCACGTGTACGTCGAAAAGCCACTCGCGGTGCGGCGCGAGGACGGCGAGCGCCTGGTCGCCGCCGCCGCGGCGGCCGGCGTGCGGCTCGGCGTGGCGCCCGACACCTTCCTGGGCGACGGCATCCAGACCTGCCGTCGCCTGATCGACGAGGGCGCCATCGGGGAGCCCATCGGCGGTGCGGTCGTCGTCGCCGGTCACGGGCACGAGTCGTGGCATCCCTCGCCCGAGTTCTACTACCGGCCGGGAGGCGGGCCGGTGATGGACATGGGCCCGTACCACCTCACCGCGCTGGTCTCGCTGCTCGGCCCGGTGCACCGCGTGAGCGCTGCCGCGCGCGCGTCGCTGGCCGAACGCACCATCGGATCGGGACCCCGGGCGGGCACCCGATTCCCCGTCGAGGTCCCAACCCACGTGGTGGGAACCCTGGAGTTCGCCTCGGGCGCGATCGTGAGCCTGCTGATGACCTTCGACGTCTGGGCGGCCCGCCTGCCCCCGTTCCAGGTGTTCGGCACCGAGGGCTCGCTCGACGGCCCCGACCCCAACACGTTCGCCGGCCCGGTCCAGGTCTGGCGCGCGTCGCGCGGAGAATGGGAGCCGGTCCCACTCCACCGGACCGGCCGGCCCCAGACCCGGGGGCTTGGTCTGGCGGAGATGATGGCGGCCGTCGCCGACGGGCGACCCCACCGCGCGAGCGGGGAGCTGGGCCTCCACGTGCTCGACGTGATGAGCGGTCTCATGGAGTCGGCGGAGCTCGGGCGGCACGTGACCGTTTCCACGTCCTGCGAGCGGCCGGAGCCGATCTGACAGGCCGGGCCCTGGGTCCCTGGTCCCAAGACCGAGGTGGGACTCGCCGGCTGCCGGTCGGACGGGCGTCATCGGCTGTGCGCCTGGAACCCGCACGCCTGCGCCCGTTCCACGACCGGTTGGCCAAGTACCAGGCGATCGACGACTGACCACGGACGACCGCCGACGGCGGCCGCGCTCCGGCGGGGCCGCCGTCGGTTACCGCATCCTCCGAAGTCGACCGTCCGCTCTGGACCGTCAGAACGGGCAGGTGTTGTTGATCGTCGAGATGGTGCTGCTCGTGCTGGGCGTCGGACAGAGGAACTGGGTGTAACGAGTGTCGTTGTCGATGAACCGCTTGAGCCAGGCGATCTCGTACTGGGCCTGCGTGGTGTTGGCCCGGTTGGTGGCGGTGTGGCTCGCCCCGGCCAACTCCAGGTACATCTTCTGCCGGGTCGTCGGGATGCTGTTGTAGAACACCATCGCATGCTGGTTGACGGGGGCGATGTTGTCGTTCTGCGCGGCCACGATCAGCGTTGGCACGGCGTCGGTGGAGAAGTTCTTCGTGTTGGCGTCCCAGGGCGCCATCGGTACGGCGGCCTTGAGGCTGGGCCGGCTCACCGAAGCCTCCAGCGTGCCGCCGCCGCCCATCGAGTGGCCGGAGACGCCGAGCCGGCTGGCGTCCACCTCGGCGCGCGCCGAGCTGGTCTGGGTCAGGTAGTCCAGCGCCGCGAGCAGCTCTGTCGCCCGCTGGGTGGGGTTGTCGCCGGTGGAGTTGGTGTCGATCGTGAAGATCACGAAGCCCTGCGAAGCCAGCCGCGGGCCGAGCCACGAGATCGCGCTCTGCCGCTCGGTGAAGCCCGGCGCGATCGCGATCGCCCCGAACGTACCCTGGCTGGTGTCGGTCGGGAAGTAGATCGTGCCGCCGCCGAACTTGCCGCTGGTGGCGCTGCTGGCGACGGTCGTGGTGGAGACGGCGAACGGCCCGGTCGTGGCCTGGATGCTGGCCAGGGTCGGCGCGGGCCCGCGCTCGAACGGGTTGGTGTCCGCGGAGGACGGGCTGGCCGAGGCAATGCCGTAGACGGCGATCGCGGTGACGGAGCTGGCAACCGCGAGCGCGCGCCAGAGCCGGCGTAGCGGAAGGAAACCGGTTAGCAAGGTGGCCTCCTGGTGTGGAACGGATGCCGTCTTACTCGCGAGTAATATCCATTCTTGCACGTGGTCGCGTGGAGCGCGCGCCCACTGCCGCGGCAAATCCGCTCGATGCCGGCCGACGTCGAGAGGGGGCGACCGGTGGCACGCCGGCCGCCCCTCCTCGGGGTCTTTCAGGCGAGCGCGCGGAGGTGCTCCTCCAGGCGGTCGTAGATCTCGGCGGCGCCGGTCTCCGCGCCGGAATGGAGGACGGCGTCCCTGATGTCGCGGCTGGGGTAGAGGGTGACGCTGGTGACGAGCGTGCGGCCCTCCTCCCCGGGTGGCTCGATTGGTCTATACCTGCGGGGTGCTGAACGTTGTGCCGGCGCCGGTGTCCGTCGAGCGCGGTCCGGCGGGCGACTTTGCGATCACCGCGGCCACCACGATCTACGCGCCGCCCGACGCGGCGCCGGTCGGCGTCTACCTGGCCGACGTGCTGCGGCTGTCCACCGGGTTCCGGCTGCCGGTGCTGCACGATCAGCCGGCGGACTTCGGGGTGCTGCTGCTGCTCCGTGGGCCGGACGCCCGCGGGGGCGAGTCCAGCTACCAGCTGGACGTCACCAGCAGGTCCGTGATCGTGCGTGCGAACACGCAGAGCGGCCTGTTCGCCGGGGTGCAGACGCTGCGACAGCTGCTTCCGGTGGAGAGCGGCGGCGGCCCATGGACGCTGCCCGGCGTGCGAATCCTGGACCATCCGCGGTTTGCCCACCGCGGCGCGATGCTCGATGTCGCCCGGCACTTCTTCACGGTCGCCGAGGTGAAGCGCTTCATCGACCAGATTGCCCAGTACAAGATCAATGTGCTGCATCTGCACCTGACCGACGACCAGGGCTGGCGGATCGAGATCAAGAGCTGGCCGCGCCTGGCCACGGTCGGCGGCAGCACGCAGGTCGGCGGCGGCCCGGGCGGCTACTACACGCAGGACCAGTACCGCGAGCTGGTCGCATACGCCGCGTCCCGGTACATCACGATCATCCCCGAGATCGACGTGCCCGGGCATGTCAACGCGGCGCTGACCGCCTATCCGGAGCTCAATCGCGACGGCGTCGCCCCGCCGCCGTTCACGGGCGTCGGGAGCGCGATCGGGTTCAGCTCGCTGCACAGCGAGCTGGCGATCACGTACCGGTTCGTCGACGCCGTGCTCGCCGAGCTGGCCGCTCTCACCCCGGGCGAGTACCTGCACCTGGGCACCGACGAGGCGCATCCCATGCCCGGGACGGAGTACGCGCGCTTCCTGAAGCGGGTGCTGCCGATGGTCGCGAAGCACGGCAAGAAGGTCACCGGCTGGCACGAGCTCCTCGTGGCCGATCTGCCGGACTCCACCGTGGCGCAGTACTGGGGCACGACCGACACGAACGAGGAGGTCGCGCAGGCGGCCGCGCGTGGGCACAAGATCGTGCTGTCCCCTGCGAACAAGGCCTACCTGGACATGAAGTACGACCAGGACACGCCGGTCGGCTTCAAGTGGGCCGGTTTCATCGACGTGGACACCGCGTACGAGTGGGACCCCGGCAGCTACCTGCACGGTGTGCCCGAGTCAGCCATTCTCGGTGTCGAGGCGCCCCTGTGGTCGGAGACGCTGCTCGGCCCGGAGCACATCGACCTGATGGCCTTCCCCCGCCTGCCCGCAATCGCCGAACTGGGCTGGTCCCCCCGGTCGAGCCACGACTGGAACGACTTCCGGCGCCGCCTCGCCGCTCAGGGTCCCCGCTGGACGGCACAGGGCATCGGCTTCCACCGTTCCAGCCAGATCCCGTGGCCCTGACGCCCTGGAACACCTGTTCGAAAGCGGGAGACGGGACTCGAACCCGCTACCTCAACCTTGGGAAGGTCGCGCTCTGCCAGGTGAGCTACTCCCGCACGGCTGGGCGTGAGTTTAACGCCGCGGGGGTGGCGCCGGCCACCCGCCCCAGGTCGCCGATCTCGCGCCTCCCCCTAACATTGCTCATTCGTGCTGACCACTCGAGCTCGGGGCCACTGGACCACGTCGTGCTGGACGAGCTGAAGGACATCGCCCTCGACCTGACCTGGACCTGGGAGCCCCGCATCGCCGCCCTCTTCGCCGAGCTCGATCCCGAGCTCTGGCAGCGCTCCGGCCACAACCCCGTCCTCCTCCTCGCGCGGCTGGGCCCCGAGGGGGTCCGCGCGGCCCTCCTTCGACCCGAGGTCCGCGCCGCGCTGGACGACGCCCGCGCGGCCCTCCGCCAGTACCGCGCCCGGCCCGCCACGCCCATCGAGGCCGGTGCCCCCCTCTCCATCGCCTACTTCTCCCTCGAGTTCGGCCTCACCGAAGGCCTCCCGATCTACTCGGGCGGCCTCGGCGTCCTGGCCGGCGACCACCTCAAGGCCGCCAGCGACCTCGGCCTGCCGCTGGTCGGCGTCGGCCTCCTCTACCGCCAGGGCTTCGGCCGGCAGCGCATCGACGACGAGGGCGGCCAGTACGAGGTCTACCCCGAGAACGTGTTCCAGGAGCTGCCCCTCCAGCGGGTCGAGACCCCGGACGGGCCGCTCGAGGTGACCTGCCCGCTGGGGGACCGCCAGGTCCACGTCGCGGTCTGGCGCATCGACGTCGGCCGCGTCCCGCTCTATCTCCTCGACACCGACATCGACAGCAACCCGCCCGACCTCCGCGCCATCACCGACCGCCTGTACGTGCCCGAGCCGGCCCGGCGGCTGCCCCAGGAGATCGTGCTCGGCATCGGCGGCATGCGCGCCCTCCGCGCCATGGGCGTGGACGCGACCGTCTTCCACATGAACGAGGGCCACGGCTTCCTGCTCGCCGTCGAGCGCATCCGGGAGCTCCGCCAGCGCCGCCAGCTCACCCTCGAGGAAGCCCGGCTGATCGCCCGCGCCGGCTTCGTCTTCACCACCCACACCCCCGTCGCCGCCGGCAGCGACTACTTCGAGCCCGCGCTGGTCCGCGAGCTGCTGGGCCCGTACCTGGCCGACGTCGGCCTCAACTTCGAGCGCTTCATGGACCTGGGCCGGCGCACGCCGGGCGACGCCCGCGAGCTGCTCTGCACCACGTACGTCGGCCTCCGCATGGCCGACCGCGCCGTCGGCGTCAGCCGCCTCCACGGCGCCGTCTCGCGCCGCCTGTGGAAGGACGCCTGGCCCGGCCTGCCCGAGGCCCAGGTGCCCATCTACTCCGTGACCAACGGCGTCCACATGCCGAGCTGGGTGGCGCCGGAGATCGCCGGCCTGCTGGAGCGCCACGTCGCCCCCGAGTGGTGGGACATCGGGCCCGACGACGCCCGCTGGACGGGGGTCGAGGCCATCCCGGACGAGGAGCTGTGGGCCTGCCACCAGGCACTGCGCCGCCGCCTCGTCGAGGCCATCCACGCCCGCCACGCCAGCGACCAGCTGGACCCCGACGCGTTCACCATCGGCTTCAGCCGCCGCTTCGCGCCCTACAAGCGGGCCAACCTGGTGCTGTCCGACCACGCCCGCCTGCTCCGGCTGCTCCACGACACGCGCCGCCCCGTCCAGATCGTGTTCGCGGGCAAGGCCCATCCGGCCGACATGGAGGGCAAGCGCATCCTGCGCGAGATCGTCCAGACCGCGCGCCGGGAGTCCCACATCGCGTTCATGGAGGACTACGACATCGAGGTCGCGCGCCTGCTCGTGCAGGGCGCCGACGTGTGGCTGAACAACCCCCGCCGGTTCCTGGAGGCGAGCGGCACGTCGGGCATGAAGGCCGGCGCCAACGGCGTCCTCAACGTCAGCGTGCTCGACGGCTGGTGGGACGAGGGCCACCGCCCCGGCCTGGGCTGGGCGATCCCCTCGGGCGCCACGATGGACAGCCCGACGACCGACGACGCGGCCGAGGCCGAGGCCCTGCACCGCCTGCTCGAGCGCGAGGTGGTGCCCGCGTTCTACGACCGCGACGAGCGCGGCCTCCCGACCCGCTGGCTCGCGATGATGCGGGGCTCGGTCCGCCACATCGTCACCGGGTTCTCGGCCCGGCGCATGGTGCTCGACTACCTGTCCGAGTGCTACGCGCCCGCCGCCCGCCGCGTCGAGCAGCTGCGGCTGCTGCCCGACTGGGGCGGGTAGCCGGGACGCGCCTACGCCACCGCGGGCGTGTCCACCGGCCGGGCCGTCTCGGCGATCGCGTCCACGATCGCGGGCCAGCAGGGCCTGGGCATGTCGTGGCCCATCGTCGGGAGCACGAGCAGCCGGGCGCCGGGGATCGCCTCCGCCGTCCGGCGCCCGTTCTCCACGGGCACCAGCGGGTCCACCTCGCCGTGCACGATCAGCGCCGGCACCGAGAGCGCCCGCAGCTGGTCCACCCGCGACGGGGCGGCCGCGATGGCGGCGAGCTGGCGCGCCGTGCCGGCGGTGCTCACCGACCGGTCGATCGCCCGCGTCCGCTTGCGCCGCGCCTCCTCCGGGTCGAAGTGCGCGGGCCCGGAGATGCGGCTGCTGACCCAGACGCCGTGCTCGATCAGGCCCTCGCGGTCGGTCGGCGGCGGCTTCAGCAGGGCCTCCATCGCCTCGGGCGTGGCCGGCGTGTTGTCCCGCATGCCACCAGGCGCCGACATGATCGACGTGAGGCTCAGCACCCGCGCCGGGTGCCGGATCGCGAGCGCCTGCGCCACGAAGCCGCCCATCGACGCGCCCACGACATGCGCCGCGCCGATCCCCAGCGCGTCCAGGATGCCGGCCGCGTCGTCGGCGAGGTCCTCGAGCCGGTACGGCGGCGGCTCCGTCCCGGCGGCGACCGCGGAGAGGTCGGGCGTGCCCAGGTGGTCCAGCTTCGTGGACAGCCCGACGTCGCGGTTGTCGAACCGGACGACGTGGAAGCCGCGGCCGGCGAGCAGGTGGCAGAACTCGTCGTCCCACGAGATCATCTGGGCCCCCAGCCCCATGATCAGGAGGAGCGGCGGCGCGGCCGGATCGCCGAACGTCTCGTACTCGAACTCCAGGCCATTGGCCTCGACGCGTGGCATGCCGCGATGGTACTCGGGTTCGCGGGCGAACCAGGCCACACGCGGGCCCACAGTTGGTGAGCCCCGATACGAGTGAGGTATTGACAATGGCGCCCCGGAGGGGAAAGATGTGGGTTAAGCGTTTAACTGTCGAGTTCACGGAGGTGCCTATGGCTGAACCACCGGACAACTCCAGAGCCGCTGCGGTTTGGACTACCGGGAGATTCCTCTAGTACGGAAAACCCGAGTCGCGAGACGAGCGGCCGGCCGTAAAGGTGCGGGCTTCCTGTAGCCCCCGGATAGCCGGTCAGCCGAACTTCAGCGGCGCCGCCAGACAACAGAGAAACGATTCAACGCGGGGTCGGGCCTGGGGCTCGACCCCGCTTTGTTGTCAGGTCCCGGCGTACGTCAGGATCAGGTCGGTGCCGTAGCCCGCGAGGAAGCCCACGAGCACGCCCCACCCGAGCATCGCCGGCGTGTTGAGCTTCCTGCCCACGTTGAACATCTCGCTGATGATGTAGATCAGCGCGCCGGCCGCCAGCGCCAGGAACAGCACGAAGAAGTACGTGTTCGAGACGCTGTAGCCGACCATCGTGCCCAGGAACGTGGGCGCGCCCCCGACCAGGCCCGCCAGCAGCAGGAACGTCCACGTCGGCCGCTGGTCGTCCGAGGCCATCGGGGCGGCGATGCCGAACCCCTCGGTGATGTTGTGCAGGCCGAACCCGATGATCAGGACGGCCGCGAAGCTGATCGCGCCTCGCACCGCCGCCTCGCCGATGGCCAGGCCCTCCGAGAGGTTGTGCAGGCCGAGCCCGACCGCGATCATCATCGCCAGCCAGCGCCCGGACGGCATGGTGGCCGCGTCCACGGCCATGGCGCCCGGGCCCCGCAGCAGCCGCGAGCCCTGGCGGCCGAAGCGCTTGCCGCTCCACTGGTTGAACGAGACCAGCGACATCAGACCGACCGTGATCCCGGCCGCGAACACGCCGGCGAGGCCGAGGAACGTGCCCACCTGGCCGTGGTGGAGGTCGTCCAGCGCCGTCGTCACCGGCTCGCTGGCCTTGCTGACCACGTCCCACAGCAGGAAGATGAGGATGCCCGTCGCGATCGCGTTCAGGAACCCTGTGGTCGTCCGGGACAGTCTGCGCAGGCGCGCGACCGGCAGACCGATGAAGATCGTGAACCCCGCGATCGCGCCGAGCAGGATGGTCGTTGGCTGGTTCAAGTTCCCTCGTCCCTCCGAGGACTGAGTTTACCAGCGGCGAATTAGCGTCGGCTAACGGGGATGTTAGTTATCGCTAATCACTTCGTCAGCGATGCAGCACGCCCAGGGCACCGCTCCGGTGGCCGCGGTGGCCGGCGATCGCGCTCCGGTACAGGGACGCGTACTGCGCGGCCGAGCGGGCCCAGGAGACGTCCTCGCGCATGGCCCGCCGCACCAGCCGGGTCCACGTCCCGGCGTGGCGGTACGTCTCGACCGCGCGCACCACCGTGCCGAACAGCTGCCAGGCGTCGTACGACGCGAACGAGAAGCCGAACCCGCGGTCGGTCGTGGCGTCGAAGTCCTGGATCGTGTCCGCCAGGCCGCCAGTCGCGCGCACGATCGGGATCGTGCCGTAGCGCAGGCTGATCAGCTGGGCAAGGCCGCACGGCTCGAACCGGGACGGCATCAGCAGCATGTCGGCGCCCGCGTACAGCCGCTGCGCCAGCGCCGCGTCGAAGCCGATGTACGCGGCGATGCGGCCCGGGTTCTGCGCCGCGGCGAACCGGAACATGTCCTCGTAGCGGCGGTCGCCCGCCCCCAGCACCGCCAGCTGGAGGTCGAGCTGGATCAGCGCCGGCAGCGCCTGCTGGATCAGCTCCAGCCCCTTCTGCTCGTAGAACCGCGAGATGAACGCGATCAGCGGCCGGGTCCCGTCGCTCAGGCCCAGCTCCGTGCGCAGCGCGGCCTTGTCCAGCGCCTTGGCGCCCGGCTCGTCGGCCGAGTAGTGGTGCGGGACGGCCGGGTCGGCGGCGGGGTCGAAGATCTCGGTGTCGATGCCGTTGACGATCCCGTACAGCTTGTGGGCGTACGTGCGCAGCAGCTCGTCGAGGCCCTCGCCGAACTCCGGGCGCTGGATCTCCTCCGCGTACCGCTCGCTGACGGTGTTGACGACGTCCGCGAACGCGATGCCACGGCCCAGGAAGTTCACCACGTCGTCGAGGTGCGGGACGCCGACCTTGATGAGGCCCCAGCCCTCCAGCTCCGCCAGCCGCAGCGTGGCCGGCCCGAACTGGCCCTGGAACGCCAGGTTGTGCAGCGTCAGCACCGTCGCGATCCCGGACAGCTCCGCGTCCGCGGCGTACAGGCGGTCCAGCAGGTTCGGGATCAGCGCCACGTGCCAGTCGTGCACGTGGATGACCTCGGGCATGAAGCCGAGCGGCCGCAGCATCTCGATCGCGGCCCGGGACAGGTACACGAACCGGGCGTCGTCGTCGCCGAACCCGTACATGCCGTCGCGGTCGTACAGCTGCGGGCAGTCCACGAAGTACACCGGCACGTCGGCCAGGCGGCCCTCGAGGATCGAGCACTCCAGCGTCTGGTCGCCCAGCGGCACCCGCAGGCCGTTCAGCGCGACGTTCAGGCCGTGGCGCTCCGGCACGATCTGCCGGTAGCGCGGCAGCACGAGCCGCACGTCGTGGCCCTGCCGGCGCAGCTCCTTGGCCAGGGCCGCGGTCACGTCGGCGACCCCGCCCGCCTTGGCGAACGGCGCCGCCTCGGCCGCCGCGATCAGGATGCGGAGCGGGCGCCCGTCGCCGCTGCCGGGAGGCCCGGCGCTGCGCGGCACGCGCAGGCCCAGCGAGCCGACCGGGGGCACGTGCTCGACGTCGCGCTCCTCCCGCGTCACCACCAGGGCCAGCTGCAGCGGCTCGCCGCCGGCGCAGTCCAGCGCCTGGTACGGGATCGAGAACGCGGTCGGCGACCCGGTCTTCTCGGTGGCGACCGGCAGCGCCCCGGTGCGGCTCTCGTTGAGCCGGGCCACCGTCAGGTCGCGGCCGCTGACGCGGACGACGGCCGCCGGCTCGAAGCCCAGGTCGCTGATCGCGCCCGGCCGCAGCGGCGTCGCGAAGGTCTCGCCGATCTCGTCGCCGCCGGCTGTGCACGAGAGGTACAGCCAGAAGCCGACCCCGTCCTCCTCCAGCTGCTCGGGCTGGACCGTGCTGTCCACGCGGACGTGCAGCCGCGACTCGTCCGAGCCGTACAGGAGGCGCTCGACCAGCTCGACCGGCTTGTGGAGCGCGCCCAGCCCGCTCCCCACCTCGAAGCGGCCGGCCAGCCGCCACACCGGGTCGTCGGGCCCGCGCGGCGTGAACAGGCCCTCGGGCAGCCGCTTGCCGTCGCTCGAGGCGCTGTCCAGGATCGGCCGGAACAGCGTCGTCGGCGGCTTGGCCCCGACGAACTTGTACACGTTGCGCAGGTGCATCCGGAACTGGTTGTCCCAGATCGCGTCCATGCCCGAGTCGTGCTTGCGGCTGAACCACCAGAACCAGTCCGAGCCCTCCACGATCCGGATCTCGCGCCAGGCGCCCTCGATGCCGGGGTCGTCCGGGTGGTGGGTGGCGTAGTCGTCGAGCCAGTCGCGCGCCTCGGCGAGCTGGTCCCAGGCCACCGTGTGCTCGGGGTCGCCGACCCAGGTGTCCAGGTTGGCGCCGATCCAGCTGCCGGTGTGCAGCCGGTTCAACGTGTGCCGGAACTCGTGGTGGTCCAGGAAGTCGGCGACGGTCGTGCAGACGACGTCCTCGGCGCGGTCCAGCTCCTCGTAGAGGCCGTTCAGGAAGTCGTGGCCCTCGCGTGGGTAGAAGTCCCACGCGTTCTCGCCGTCCAGGGCGACGACCACGAGGAAGTCGCGGTCCTCGCCCTGCTGGTGGCGGATGCCGCGCAGCCGGCCCATGAAGTCGCCGACGGCGTCGCGGGCGGACATGCGGTGGTAGTCGAACCCGATCAGGTTGCTGAGCAGGCTGTCCCGGAACACGATCGTGGCGGAGCCGCTCTCGCGCCCGATCCGCCAGGGCTGGTACAGCAGCTCGGGCTGGTGCAGCCGCCCATCGCCGTCGCGGCCCAGGTAGACGTCGATCGAGCGGCCCAGGATCGCGTCGTCGGACAGGAACCAGTCCACCCCGCCGCGCACGGCCAGGCCGACCATGTTGTCGCCGACGGCCAGCTCGGACGGCCACATGCCGCGCGGCCGCACGCCGGTCAGGCGCTGGAACTCGTCGCGTCCCGCCTCGATCTGCTGCAGCGCGTCCTCGGGGTGCGCGAAGCGCCGGATGGGCAGCTGGATCTCGGGCAGCGCCTCCCGGGCCGACTCCAGGTCGCAGAGCAGGGGCAGGATCGGGTGGTAGAACGGCGAGAACGTGAGCTCGGCCTGGCCCCGCTCGGCCAGCTTCGCGAAGTCGGGGATGATCCGCCGCACCATGTCCAGCTGGGCGGCGAACAGGGCCTCCTTGTCGGCCTCGGTGAAGTCGCGATCCTGCGCCTTCAGCCGGGACAGCAGGGGGTCGCGATCGACCCACGCCGGGTCGCACCAGGCCAGGTTGTACCAGACCTGGAGGTCACGGACCTCCTCGGTCGTGAACGTGTCGGTCTCCGCCCGGCTGGCCAGCTCGCGGTAGCGCGGCGACGCCTGCACGCGGAGGAACCGCGGCGACTCGCGCATCCAGCGCAGGACGAACGCGCGCTCCTCGGCCGTCAGGTCGCGGGCCGGCTTGCGGCTGAGCCGGAGGAACAGGTCGGGGTCGCGCCCCGCCTGCCCCGCCCGGGCGTAGTCGTCGATCTGGGTCAGCAGGGACGGGACCAGGTTGAAGGTCTGCCGGACGCGCGGGTAGCTGTCCAGCAGGGCCGCCATCTTGTGGTAGTCCTTGGTGGAGCGAAGGCGGACCCAGGGCAGCAGGTAGCTGTCCGTCAGGTCGTCCTTGTAGTACGGCTGATGCAGGTGCCAGACGAAGGCGAGGTGCAGGGGTCTCATGGGTTCCACGGCCGGGACGGCCTCGCAAGATTCTTGCTCAGCCGTCCGTCTCGCTGCCGGCGGTGTCGGCTCCGGTTGACGTCAGGAACACGGCGGAGAGGGGTGGCACCGTCACGTTCAGGGACCACGGCCGCCCGTGCCACGGGGCCGCGACCGCGTCCACGCCGCCCATGTTGCCCCACCCGCTCCCGCCGTAGACGCCGGCGTCGGTGTTCAGGGCCTCCGCCCAGCGGCCGGGCCGGGGCACGCCCACCCGGTAGCCCGGGCGAGGCACCGGCGTGAAGTTGCAGATGGCCAGGACGACGTCGCCGCCGCCGAAGCGCAGCAGCGAGGCCACCGACTGCTCGGAGTCGTTGGCGTCCACCCACTCGAAGCCCTCCGGCGAGAAGTCGAGCGCGTGCAGCGCCGGCTGCGTGCGGTGCAGCCG
>Ga0070717_10001896_pt1 | contig 14628 bp, 10 predicted proteins | sample LARL113metaG_FD_71366 | JGI IMG/M metagenome (GOLD analysis project Ga0070717, IMG submission 71366) | Corn, switchgrass and miscanthus rhizosphere microbial communities from Kellogg Biological Station, Michigan, USA - LAR L11-3 metaG | ecosystem: Host-associated > Plants > Roots > Rhizosphere ... | reverse complement strand
GCCTACGAGTCTCTGCTGCGCAAGACCCGGCAGGAATTCCATCACAAGATTGCCGGGGCCCTGGTGCATCGCTTTCCCGAGATCGCCGAGACCAAGCCGGAGTTGCTGGCCCGCCACCACGAGGCCGCCGGCCGTATTGCCGAGGCCACGGCGGGCTGGATGAAGGCAGGCGAGCACGCCAGGACCCGCCTTGCGCTCCGCGAGTCTGAAGCTTATTTCTGCAAGGCCATTTCGCTGCTCGAGACCCTGCCCGAGCACGATCCCGCTCGCCTCCAATCCGAAATGGAAGCCCAATTGGCGGTAGGCCAGGTCTTCTCCGAAACCTGCGGTTGGGCTTCGCGCGAATTGGAGGGCGCATTCCGCCGCGCACGCGATCTATGCACGAAGCTGGACAACAAGATGGGCTTGTTTATGGCGCTCAACGGGCTGTCGGGCGTGCATGTGCTGCGCGGCGAGCTTGCCCAGGCGTTTGAGACCGCGGTGCCGGTCCTGGAAATGGCTCGCGCCTCGGGCAATCCCGCTTTCGTGGTCTCCGCCGATACCCTCATCGGGATGCCCAGTTATCAGATGGCCAAGTTTTCTGAGGCATGCAAGTATTCCGAGGAGGCGCTGGCTCTCTCCTCTCTCGATCTGGAGCGCGCGATCGTTGCCGCCCTTCATCTTCCGTCCACGTTCCAATGCTCATTCATGCGTGGCCTCTGTTTGTGGTACCTCGGGTATCCCGACCAGGCGGAACGCCAATGGCGGTGGGGTTCGGCAATGATCGAGGAACTCAATATCCCGGTCGCCACCACGTTCGCGCTCGGCTATATGCTGCATGCTCATTATGGGCGGCGCGATCGCGCCGCCATCGAAGCCATCGCCGATTCGGCCTATAAGCGAGCGGCCGAAGACTCGTATTTGTTTTGGGCTTCGCAGGCGCGCGTGTTCCGGGGCTGGGCCCAGGCGATGCGTGGAGATACGGAGTCCGGAATCGCGGACATGAAGGCTGCGCTGGAGAGCTACCGGCTCACCGGTTCCCGTCTCAATACCGGGCTTTTCTCTTTGATGATGGCAGAGGCGCAGCTTCAAGCCGGACGCCCCGGCGAGGCGCTCTCCGCGATTTCCAGCGGTCTCAATCATGCCGCCGAATATGAAGAGCGCGTGCAGGAAGCGGAATTGCACAGGTTGCGCGGTGAAATCCAGCTCGCCCAAGGCGAGACAATCGCGGGCGAGCCAAGCCTTCGCCGCGCCATCGAGATTGCACGGGCGCAGCAGGCGAAAATCTTCGAATTGCGCGCGGCCCTTTCCTTAGCCAGGTTCCTGCGCGAGCAGCAGCGATTCGAGGAAGTCACTTCTCTACTTCAACCTCTGGACGAATGGTTCACGGAAGGCCGCGACGTGCCGGAACTGCGCGAAATGCGCGCCATCCTCGAATCGGTCGGTATCCCCGAGCAGAGCGGCGCCTGACCAATCTCAACTTATTACCAAGAGTGTCATCCCGACCGAAGCGAAGCGGAGTTGAGTGACCTGCCTCGAAAATTGCTTCTCAACATCTCGATGTTGTCATCCTGAGCATAGCGAAGGACCTGCTTTTGCATTTTCATGTTTCCGGGTGGAACACCGCTCCACGGCTGACTGTCCTGAAAATTCTTCGGACGAGACAGGCGAGGTCGCTTGAGCACGCCCTCAGTTCCCGAAGATCGCGTCAGCACGCTTCAGTTCCCGAAGGGAACGCAAGAAGATAGCCCAGGGTGGAGCGCAGCGGAACCCTGGGTTAGCACACCGCATGGGTCCCAGTCCCGGAGGGACGTAAGAACCAGTATTATTTTCATGGTTTCGGGTGGAACAGCTTCCATGGCTGACTCCGGTTGACTATTCCTTGGCGGGTTTCTCTCCCGCAGGGCCCCGCCTCCGCTTCACCAACGGAGGCTGCTTCTGATGCAGCTCAGCCCAGATGACAACCAAAATCCGCCAACCGGCTGTCTCACTTCAGGGGGTCACCCCAAATGTGTCAAGTCCGTCGGCGTCTGAATTGCCGTAAAACCCTCATTCCATTGACCAACTTCTTCAAAATAGTTTGCATATAATTACCTGCCTCTGGCGCACAATGGAAGGTGAAAGGTCAGGGCCTCCATGGTACGTGTACTGCAATGTCATCTCCGTGCAATCATCTTTTTGGCCACCCGCAACTGCGGGATATCGCCGCTGATTGCGACAGTCTCGCGACCAAAACACGAATGACCGCCCCTCCCACTGTGTGGCTGTGTAGATGCAGCTAAAGGGATTAAGGTCAACGCGTTACGGAAGAAAGCATGGTTGTGAACGCGCGTGCAGCCGTTGCAACGGAAGTCGCGCCGTTCGGAGAATTCGAATCTGTATATCCAACTATGAGAGCGGTTTACCGATCTCCCAGTGATGGCCGAAGGGATCAACCACGCGACCGACTCTCCACTCGTAGGGCTGATCTTCGACCGGCGCGACTTCCCCGGCTCCGGCGCTCACCGCCGTGGCATATACGGCATCCGGATCGTCCACCGTCAGAACCATGCGCGTGGTAGCGCCGCCCAGCGACTCGGGGCTGAAGTTCTTGTGTTCAGGCGACTCGTCGGAGACCCAGAACTCGGATGCGCTGCCCACCGCAAGGCGCGCGACAACTGCGCCGTCGGGGCTCTCAATGCGGAAGACCTCGATCGCGCCGAATGCGGCCTTGTAGAAGTCGACCGCCTCGGCTCCGCGGCGGACAGAAAGCATGGGAGCAACGTTGGGGCGGGGACGGGGTGAGTTTTCAGACATAGAGTTCTCCGGCACGTATTCATCTGATCACTGACCACTGACCACCGCTTTAATACGCCTGGAACTGGTTCAGGGGCAGCCGCACTTTGAAGCAGGTGGATCCGGGTTCCGACCGTACGCTGATATGCCCGCGGTGCTTGCGGACAATCCGCTGTGCATTATCCAATCCCAGCCCCAGGGCGTGGCCGGGTGGCTTGGTGGTGAAAAACGGCTCGAAGATACGGTCCTGCAACTCCGGTGGAATGCCGCGACCGTTGTCCCAGATTTCCACCAGCAGCATTTCGGGTTCAAGGCGGCAGACAAGTTTGAGGTGGCCCTCTCCGTCGTAACCGTCCATCGCGTCAAGGGCGTTCTCGATCAACGCCGTCCATACCTGGTTCAACTCGCCTGCGTAGGCGCTGATGCAGGGCAGATCGGCCTGGTAATCGCGCACCACTGTCACGTGCTTCATGCGCGACTGTAGCATCTGCACGGTCGCGTCCAGGCCCGCCGGCACATCCACTTCCAGGATCGCTGCGCGGTCCATGTTGGAGTAGGCCTTGATGGCGCTGATCAGGTCGAAGATGCGTTCAGTGGAGTGAATCAGAGTGTCCACGGAACGGGAGGAGCGGAGATAACGCGCGAAATACTGGAGGACGATACATGTCTCTTCGGCACCGAGGATCGCGCGCAGATCATCCAGGTCCGTCACCGTGGCGCCCTGTTCGCAAAGCTGTGCCGCGATGTCCCAAGCCGTGTCGCAAGGCAGGGCAATGAGCCACGTGCGCAGCGCTTCCTCGTTGGCAATGAGATCGGCCGCATCGCAGGGCTCGGCCGGCTGCACACGATGGATCAGCCCGTCTTCCCAGGACTCGATGGCGTGGATCTGCTCCTCGCTCAGGCACAGGTTCACCAGCTTGAAGCGGTTCTCGCGATTGGTACGCAGTTCGCCGACCAGGCTGGATGCGGCACGTTGCGCGGCCGAAGCGGGATTATTGAGCTCGTGGGCCAGGTTGCCTGCTAGTTTGCCCAGAGCGGAGAGCTTTTCCGCCTGCTGCTCGATGCGGGTGACTTCGCGCACTCGGTCAAGCAGCGTGGACACGACGCGCTGTGTCATGGATGGAATGGCATCGAGCATGTCCGGAAACAGCGACTTATGAATGAGCAGCGCCCAGACCTTAGTGACGGCGACGGCCTGCCCGCCCCACCCTTTCATGCGCGAAAACGGGAGCAGCCCGGTCATCTGGCCAGTGCGCCCAATGAACAGAGCCATGGCTCCACCGTGCTGCCGCTGCACGTGAATCTCGCCCTTGAGAATGAGGATCATGCGATCCGCCGGAGAGCCCTCTTCAAACATGACATCGCCCGGCTGGGCCACCGATTCCTCGCCGTGGCGCGCCAGCCAAAGACGGTCCTCGAGGGACATCCCCTGCAGAGGGGTTACACGCTCGAGGGCCTCCGCAATGGCTTCAGCGGGGGTGGGGGTGGCTGGCGGAGACAGTGAAGCGGCGGGGGATACCATAACAACCTCCGGAGCGCAGTTTCAGGATAGCCGATGGACGGTGGGGAGCCTTGGCAGTTCTTCACTGAATGTACGCGCGGGTACGCGAAACGGTTTCAGTGCAGTACTTCCAGTGTTGGCAAAGCCGGGGACGGGTGCAAACAAAAATGCAGCGAAACTGGCCAATTGTGTGACGAAACGGCCGTTGAGGCTCCTGAATGAGTTACGCGCTATGGCCGGCGCAGTGCATCACGCCGAGAAACTTGCTCCAAGGGCCGACGGCCTCGCGATATTGGAGCGCCATGACGCGCGAAATCTGGTGCAGATGCGTAAGGTCGTGCGCTGCCCAAGTGGCCAGCAATTGGGACAATGTGACCACGCCTAGCGCCGGATGCCGTCCCTCCTTCTCAAGGTCGGCCGACCGCAGGTTCAAAGCCGAAAGGCTATGCAGGCTTTCGCCCCGGACCGTGGCAAATTCATCCAGCAAGCCGTCCAGCGTTTTGCTCCGGCTTTCGCGGAAGTTTCCTTCTCGGTCAAACGGCGGAAAGGGCCGGCTTTCACCAAACTGGAGAATCACCTGGGCGCGCGGAATCCAGTTTTCGCGCTCGGTATGGATCAGGTGGGCGACAACATCGGACGGGGTCCAGGTGCCTTCGCCCTCGCTGCCCATCGTCCATGTGTCAGGCAGCCCGCGCAGAAGAGCGTCCAGCGTGCCCGGCATGCGGGCCAGTAGCGCGACAGTTTCTTCGAGGTTGTGCGCCATCTTAACTCCTGGCTCTTGCCATGGCGTTCGCGCCATGGAGCTTGCAGTTAGCAGCCTGTAGCCAGCGCCCAGCTACAACTTAGAAGTTGGAAACTTCCGGCTACAAGCTAACAATCTGCTTCACCGCGTCTTGGCCACTTCCTCGACAGTGACAGGATCGAGAAATGGCATGCTCGCGCGCAGCTTTTTGCCGACAATCTCGACCGGATGCTTGGCTTCAGCTTCGCGAAAGGCCATGAACTCCTTACGGCCGCCATTCAGGTCCGCCAGGAACCTCTTCGCAAATGTCCCATCCTGGATTTCGTTGAGGATTGCCTTCATGGCTTTGCGGCTTTCTTCGTTGATGACGCGCGGTCCGGAGACATAGTCGCCAAATTCCGCCGTGTCGCTGATGGAGTAGCGCATGTACGCGAGGCCGCCGCGATAAATAAGATCGACGATGAGCTTGAGCTCGTGCAGCACCTCGAAGTACGCGCTCTCCGGCTGATAACCGGCTTCGACCAGCGTCTCGTAGCCGGCCTTGATGAGGGCGCTCACGCCGCCGCACAGCACCGCCTGCTCGCCGAAGAGGTCGGTCTCTGTCTCCTCCTTGAACGTGGTTTCGAGCACCCCTGCGCGGGTGCAGCCGATGCCCTTCAGGTAGCTGAGGTTTAGCGCGTGGGCCGTGCCGGTCGCATCCTGGTGCACTGCTATCAGGCCCGGGACACCTCCACCCTCGGTGAACACTTCCCGCACGCGATGGCCCGGAGCTTTGGGCGCGGCCATGCCAACGTCGATCCCTGCAGAGGGAGTAATGGTCTTGAAGTGAATATTGAAACCATGCGCGAAAAGCAACAGTTTCCCAGCGGAAAGATTGGGGCCGATCTCTTCGTTATACAACTTTGCCGCGGTCTGATCGGGGACCAGAACCATGACCACGTCAGCCCACTTGGTGACTTCAGGTACGGTGCCGACTTCGAGGCCGGCCTTCTGTGCCTTGGCGACGGATTTGGAGTTCGCGGCCAGGCCCACTTTGACCTGCACGCCGGAGTCCTTGAGGTTGAGAGCGTGGGCATGCCCCTGCGAGCCGTAGCCGATGATGGCTACTTTTTTGGCTTGAATAAGGGAAAGGTCTGCATCGTGATCGTAATAGGTCGTTGCCATTTGTTTTCGTTTCTTCCTTTGCTAAGTGATAGCGGAGTTAGCGGTGCTGGAATAACGGAGTCAGCGCGCGCTGAGCGTCGGTTGGTTGGTCACTTGTTCCCTCTGATCCCTGAGTTACTCCGGTTCAACACTGCGCCTTCTTCAGCTTCCAGCACCTGGTTTTCGCCTTCGGGCGCTTCGGGCCCCGCAGCGCCCATGGCCTTGAGCACGCTGCTGGTGTGATGCCCGCGGCGCATGGTCATTTTACCGCTCCGGCAGATCTCGAGGATGCGGTTATCGCCCTCCTTGAGCACCTGGATCAGCCCTTCGATCTTGCTCTCCACGCCGGTCATCTCGACCATTAGCGATTCGGGTGCAAGGTCGACAATGCGCGCGCGGAAGACTTCGACCAGTTCAAAAATTGCCGAGCGCGTGTGTCGAGTGGCCGCGACCTTGATGAGCACGAGCTCGCGCGTGACCGAAGGCGCACCCGCGATGTCATCTACATCCACGACGTTCTCTAACTTGAACAGGCTGGCCCGGATGCGATGGCCCGCCTCGGCCGATGCCTCGCATACGATCGTCATGCGCGAGAGGCCGTCGCGCTCGCTATGGCCCACGGTAAGCGAGATGATATTGATATTCAAACGGCGAAACAGCGAAGCCACGCGTGTCAGCACGCCCGGCCTGTCTTCAACGTAAGCGACGAATGTGTGCAGCATAAAGGCAGCCTCTAGCTTCTAGCCTCTAGCTACTAGCGGTTCATCGCTTCGCTGACATTGTTCAATCGACGAGAGTTCGGTCGCGCCACAGAACAAGCTAGAAACTAGAGGCTAGGAGCTAGAAGCTGTTTTACTTGTCTTCCGCCGTCTCTACCAGCGGATTGCTTTCCGGGCGGCGGATCATTTCGTGCAATGATGAGCCGGCGGGAATCATCGGGTACACCGAGTCTTCCTTCTCGACCAGGAAATTGAGCAGGTAGGGGCCGGGGTGGTTGCGCGCTTCGGCCACCGCAGCGTCCACCTCCGCGCGCGTCCTGACCGCCTGGCCGGCGATGCCGTGGGCGTCAGCCAGCTTCACAAAATCAGGGCTGACCAGAGGCGTGGCTTCATAGTTCTTCTCGTAAAAGAACTCCTGCCACTGGCGCACCATCCCGAGATAGCCGTTGTTGATGACCGCGATGTTAATTTTGAGATTTTCCTGGACGATGGTGGAGAGCTCGGCTGCGGTCATCTGAAATCCGCCGTCGCCGGCGATCACCCACACTTCCTTTTCGGGGCAGGCAGTCTTGGCGCCTATGGCCGCGGGCAGCGCGAAGCCCATGGTTCCGAGGCCGCCGGAGGTGATGAGCGAGCGCGGCTTCTCGTGGTGGAAATACTGCGCCTCCCACATCTGATGCTGGCCCACATCGGTCACCACGATAGCGTTGCCGCCCGTGATGCGCCACAGGTCGTGCATCACGTGCGCGGCATAGAGATGGCCGGAGTCGGGCAGGTTCTTGATGTCGCGCACTGCGACTGCGCCCTTGCTCTCTTCGACGGTACGCAGCCACTTGCTGCCATCGCGGGCAGAAATTCGGGGCAGCAACTGCTCCAGAACTTCGCGAAGGTCGCCCACCAGCGCCACGTCCACCTTGATGTTCTTATTAATCTCGGCCGGGTCGACCTCGATGTGAATTTTCCTGGCCTTCAGCGCGTAGGTGGCCGGCGTGCCGATCACGCGATCGTCGAAGCGCATGCCGCATGCGATCAGCAGGTCGGCTTCTTGGATGGCGTGATTGACCCACGCTTCGCCGTGCATGCCCATCATGCCCAGATTAAGCGGGTGGGAAGCAGGGAAGCCTCCCAGGCCAAGCAGGGTGAGAGCCACCGGCACCTGCGCGCGTTCAGCCAGGGCGCGCACCTGCTCCATGGCGCCTGACTCAATGACTCCATGGCCGGCGAGAATCATCGGTCGCTGCGCATTGCGGATCAATTCTGCGGCGTCAGCCAGGCCCGACTCCTCCACGCGCAGCATGGGATGTGGACGGTAGGGCGCGGGCTTGGCGGCCGCGAAATCGAACAGCGCCGAAGCCTGCTGCGCGTCCTTGGTGATGTCGACCAGCACGGGTCCGGGGCGGCCGGAGCGCGCGATCTGAAATGCTTGCCGCAGCGCCGGGGCCAGGTCCTCCGCCTTGTTCACCAGGAAATTGTGCTTGGTCACAGGCAGCGTGATGCCGGTAATGTCCACTTCCTGAAACGCGTCGGTGCCCAGGACTTTGCTGGAGACGTTGCCGGTGATGCAGACGATGGATACCGAATCGAGCATGGCGGTGGCGATGCCGGTGACCAGATTGGTGGCGCCGGGACCGCTGGTGGCGATGGCCACGCCCACCTTGCCGGAAGCGCGCGCGTAGCCGTCGGCCATGTGCGCCGCGCCCTGCTCATGGCGCACCAGCACGTGACGAATGGGGAACTTGCGCAGCGCATCGTATGCCGGGAGAATCGCCCCGCCAGGATAGCCGAAGACCTCGGTAACGCCCTCGCCGGCCAGGGTGGCCCAGAGGATCTCCGAACCGGTGAGCCGGGTGGGAGTGGTGAGGTGCGCATTGGCGTTGGTGCTCATATGAGGTCTCCTTGTGTTCGAGCTATTAGCCTTTCGCTCTTAGTTTGATTAGTGTGGCAGCGAACTATGGTGTCCCACGTGAGGTTCGTCGAAGACGACATGCTGTGGATTGTCTCCAAGTTTCGTTCGCCACGTCCGAAGCTTATGGCTAAAAGTGATTAGCCAATAGCTGCTCTTACGTGGTCGCTCCGAGCGATGCCGAGTTCACGCGATCCACATACTTGCGGAATACACCTGCGGGCCAGCGCAATGCGGGCGGCGCAAAATTCTTCAGGCGGTTCTGGATTTCCGCGTCGCTGAGTTCGAGATCGAGCCGGCGATTGGGAATATCGAAATGAATGATGTCCCCCTCGCGAACCGCGGCGATGGGTCCGCCCACAAAAGCTTCGGGAGCCACGTGGCCTGCTGTGAACCCGCGCGTTGCGCCGGAAAAGCGGCCGTCGGTGAGCAGCGCTACCGTGTGGCTGAGGTCTGGATGACCGCTCACGGCAGCCGTGACCTGCAGCATCTCGCGCATTCCGGGGCCGCCCTTGGGGCCTTCGTACCGAATCACGAGCACATCGCCGGGCTTGATCTTCCCGGACTGCACGGCGGCGAAACAGTCCTCTTCGTTGTCGAAGACACGCGCCGGTCCGCGATGCTCCACGCGATCGGCGGCGGCAATCTTCATCACGCAGCCTTCCGGCGCGAGGTTGCCTTTGAGAATCACCAAACCGCCAGTCGGCTTGATGGGCTTGTCGAATGTTTTGATGACGACCTGGCCGGGAGTCTCCTCGGCAAGCGCGGCTTCTTCGGCCAGCGTCTTGCCACTAACGGTCAGCGTCGATCCGTCGGCAAAGCCGGCATCAATCAATCGTTTCGCCAACACCCGCGAGCCGCCCGCCGCCTGGAAATGCGAAGCCATGTACTTGCCTGACGGAACCAGGTCGCAGATGAACGGGGTGCGCTTGGAGATCGCATCGAAGTCGTCGATCGAAAGAGGAATGCCCAATTCGCGCGCTATGGCGATCAAGTGCAGCACCGCATTCGTCGAGCCGCCACTTGCGGCCACGCTGGCGATGGTATTTTCGAGCGCCTTGCGGGTGATGATTTGCGACGGCCTGCGATTGGCGCGCACCGCATCCATGAGGATGTGGCCTGCCTCGCGCGTCGCTGCGTATTTGTCGTTGGCGGTGGCAGGAACGCCGGAAAGGTAAATCGGCGAGATGCCCAGGATCTCGGCACTCATCGCCATGGTGTTGGCAGTGAATTGCCCGCCGCATGCACCCGCGCCAGGGCAGGCATTCGCTTCGAGCGCTTCGAGCCCGGCTTCGTCGATTTTGCCCGCCGCGTACGACCCGATACCCTCGAACACATTCTGAATGGTAATGTCGACGCCATTCAGCTTGCCGGGCGCGATCGAACCGCCATAGAGCATCATGCCAGGAATATCGAGCCGGCACAGCGCCATGATGATGCCGGGCATGTTCTTGTCACAGCCGCCGATGCCCACCAAGCCATCGAAGAGATTGCCGCGCGAGGCGAGTTCGATCGAGTCGGCGATGACTTCGCGGCTCACTAGCGATGCCTTCATGCCCTGCGTGCCCATGGTGATGCCATCGGAGATGGTGATAGTGTTGAACTCCATGGGCGTGCCACCGGCTTCGCGAATGCCTTGCTTCAGCGCTTCGGCGAGTTCGCGCAGATGCACGTTGCAGGTGCCGATTTCGGTCCACGTGTTGGCCACACCGATGATGGGTTTGTGCAGATCTTCTTTCGCGAAGCCGGCCCCGCGCAAATAAGAACGCGCCGCAGCGCGGCTGGGGCCTTCGGTCAACGGAATGCTCTGGCGTTTGCCTTCGATGGTCATTTTTCTCTTGAGCTTTCAGCCTTCAGCTATCAGCCGTCAGCATGTTGTTGCCGGATTGAACTTACCGATGACCTTGTCATCCTGAGTGGAGTTTGGAGCGCTCAGCGCTCCAAACGTAGTCGAAGGATCTGCGGTTGCCCTTCAAAGACGGCCTACTTTGCGTGTAGCCATCGGTCGTGATCATGCTGCTTTTCGTACTTATCCAACTCCGCCGCATGCCGCAGCGTGAGGCCAATATCGTCCAGTCCCTCGAGCAGGCAGAATTTGCGGAACGGATCGATATCGAAATTGGCTTCGAATCCCTGGCGATCAGTTACGGTCTGATCCGGCAGCGACACCGTGAGTTGATATCCGGGTATTGTCTCCGCTTTGTGCATCAACTCGCCGACCTCCTCTTCGCTGAGCCGCACCAGCACGATTCCGTTCTTCCCCGCATTCGAAAAGAAGATATCTGCGAATGTGGGCGCGATCACGCAGCGGAAGCCGAAATCACTCAACGCCCACGCTGCGTGTTCCCGGCTCGAGCCGCAGCCGAAGTTTTTGCCGGCGATGAGAATCTGCGCGTCCTTATACCGTGGATCGTTGAGCACGAACCCGGGAATCGGATCGCCGGAGGGCGTCTGCCGCCAGTCGAAGAAGAGGAAGTCGCCATAACCGGTGCGCTCGATGCGCTTAAGAAACTGCTTGGGAATGATCTGGTCGGTGTCCACATTCGTGCGATCGAGAGGCGCGGCCAGTGCGGTGAGTGTCTTGAATGGTTGCATTATGCGGTCACCTCTTCTCGCACAGATTCGGTGGTGGGCCAATTACGTATGTCCACGAAATGTCCCGCAATCGCCGCTGCCGCCGCCATCTCCGGCGACACCAGGTGGGTGCGCCCGCCGCGGCCCTGGCGTCCTTCGAAGTTGCGGTTGCTCGTTGACGCACAGCGCTCGCCGGGCGAAAGAATGTCAGGGTTCATGCCCAGGCACATCGAGCAGCCCGGCTCGCGCCAGTCAAAACCCGCCTCCTTGAAGATGCGGTCGAGGCCTTCCTGTTCGGCCTGTGCTTTGACCCGCTGCGAGCCGGGAACCACCATTGCATTTACATGTGTCGAAACTTTATGCCCGGCGGCGATGCGGGCCGCGGCGCGCAGATCCTCAATGCGCCCGTTAGTGCACGAGCCGATGAACACGCGATCGATGGCCACGTCTTCGAGCTTTGTTCCGGCCTTCAGGTTCATGTATTCCAGCGCGCGCTCGAATGATTTGCGATTGACTTCGTTGCCGGCGGCAGCTGGATCGGGAACTGCGTCCGTCACCGGAGCCACCATGCCCGGACTCGTACCCCAGCTTACGTATGGAACCAGCGTGCCGGTATCGATCACCAGTTCGCGATCGAACTTCGCGCCGGGATCGGTGGGCAGCTTGCGCCATTCGGCGACAGCCTGGTCCCACGCTTCGTCCTTGGGCGAAAAGCGCCGGCCTTTGAGGTAGGCGAACGTGGTCTCGTCGGGAGCGATCATGCCGGCGCGGGCACCCGCCTCGATGCTCATGTTGCAGATGGTCATGCGGCCTTCCATCGAAAGCGAGCGGATGGCCGAGCCTGCGTATTCGATCACACAGCCAGTTGCGCCGTCCGTCCCAATCTTGCCGATGATGGCGAGGATGATGTCCTTGGCTGTGACGCCGGTAGGCAGCTTGCCTTCCACAGAAATGCGGAACGTCTTCGGCGTCGACTGCGGCAGCGTTTGCGTGGCCAGCACGTGCTCCACTTCGCTGGTGCCGACGCCGAAAGCTAATGCGCCGAACGCGCCATGCGTCGAAGTGTGCGAATCGCCGCACACGATGGTCATTCCCGGCTTGGTCAGTCCCAGCTCCGGGCCGATCACGTGCACGATCCCTTGCTCCCGTGAGTCCACGTCGTACAGCTCAATACCGAACTCGGCGCAGTTCTTGCGTAGCGTAGAAATTTGAGTCGCGGCGATCTGGTCGACGATGTTCAGCCGGCCCTCAATCGTCGTCGGCACGTTGTGATCGATTGTCGCGATGGTGCGGTCGGGGCGGCGCACCTCACGGCCCGCGAGGCGAAGCCCCTCGAATGCCTGCGGGGACGTGACCTCGTGTACCAGTTGCAGGTCGATGTAGAGCAGCGTGGGTTCGCCCTTGGGCTCAACCACCACGTGCTGCTGCCAGACCTTTTCGTACAGTGTCTTTGGTTCGGTTCTCATGAAACTCCTTGAAAGCAGCTCTTAGCTATTAGCTGTTATCTCGTTCCTGCGCGGTTGCGGATGTTGAGAAGCGCGTCGATCAATTCATCCTTCGAAGTCGATGCGGCCCCGTTCTGCCCCATGCAAGCTAAAAGCTAAGAGCTAATTGCTAACAACTGCGTTTTTATCGTCTCCCGCACTTTGGCGCCCATGGCGGTCGTGTGCAGCACCGTGTATCCGTGCGGGTTGGTTCGCGCCAGGTCCGGGGTGCGGAAACCGGCTTCCAGCACCTTGCGCACGGCGGTCTCAATTGCGTGCGCCTCAGTCTCGAGACCGGCGGAGTGGCGCAGAATGAGTGCGCCGGTCAGGATCGCGCCCAGCGGATTGGCCAGGCCTTTGCCGGCGATGTCAGGTGCGGAACCGTGCACCGGCTCGTACAAGTTGACTTTGCCGCCGATAGTAGCCGAGGGCAGCATTCCCAGCGAGCCAGTGATCACGGCCGACTCGTCCGAGAGGATGTCGCCAAACAGATTCTCGGTCAGCACTACATCGTAGTTGCGCGGCTGATTCATCAGGTGCATCGCCATGGCGTCGACATACTGATGCTCGACGGTGACATCGGGGAATTCTCTTGCCACCTCGTTCACGGTCGCGCGCCACAGTTGCGAGACTTCAAGCACGTTGGCCTTGTCAACGCTGGTGAGCTTCTTGCGGCGGTGCTGGGCCAGTTTGAACGCGACGCGCGCCACGCGGGCGACTTCTCCGCGCGCATAGCGCATGGTGTTGCATGCTTCACCGGTGCTGCGGTTCCACTCGCGCGGGGCGCCGAAGTAAAGGCCGCCGAGCAGTTCGCGGACAAATAAGATGTCGGCCCCTTCCACAATTTCTGGCCGCAGCGGGCTGTTGACCGTCAGTTCCTTGAACGCGAATGCGGGCCGCAGGTTGGCAAAGCCGCCCAGTGCCGCGCGAATTTTCAAGAGACCCGCTTCGGGCCGCTTGTCGGGGGGAAGGGAATTGAACTCATTGCCTCCCACTGCGCCAAGCAGTACAGCATCGCTGGCCAGCGCTTCGTTCAACGTTTCCTCAGGCAGCGGAGTTCCGTCCTGCACAATGGCTACGCCGCCAATGCGGCGCTCAGAAAAGGTAAATTCGTGCCCGCCCAGTTCGGCCACTTCGCGCAATACAGCGACTGCTTCGTTGGTGACTTCGGGGCCGATGCCGTCGCCGGCCGTGACGAGAATCTTCAGCTTCATGTCTCTCCAGAGATCAGGGGGTCAGAGATCAGAGAGCAGAGATCAGAAGGCAGTCCCTAGTCCCTTCGTCCCTGCTTTTAGTCCAATTCTGCCACCGGCTCGTGCCGCCGTTCGCGGATTGGGTCGGGCAAGATCCCAATCAGGTCCTGGTCGTAAATATTCTTTTTGCGATCGGCCAACGCGACGAACCGATAGTACGTATGCTGCAGCTCGTCGCGCGAGAGCGTGAACCCGAGTTGCTCCAGGCGATGGCGCAAGGCGGCGCGGCCTGAATGCTTGCCCAGCACCAGGTGGGTCTTCGAAACGCCCACCAGGGCCGGGGTCATGATTTCGTAACAAAGAGGATTGGCCAGCATTCCATGCTGGTGGATGCCTGATTCGTGGGCGAATGCATTGGCACCAACGATGGCTTTATTGGGGGAGGGCTTGAATGTGATGAGCTGCCCAAGCACCTGGCTGGTTGGATAGAGTTGGTCGAGCTTGATGGCGGTAGTCACGGCGAAGTGGTCGCCGCGCACATAGAGCGCCGCCGCGATCTCCTCGAGGGCCGCATTGCCCGCGCGCTCGCCGATGCCGTTAATGGTGCATTCCACC
>Ga0070717_10001894_pt1 | contig 14635 bp, 10 predicted proteins | sample LARL113metaG_FD_71366 | JGI IMG/M metagenome (GOLD analysis project Ga0070717, IMG submission 71366) | Corn, switchgrass and miscanthus rhizosphere microbial communities from Kellogg Biological Station, Michigan, USA - LAR L11-3 metaG | ecosystem: Host-associated > Plants > Roots > Rhizosphere ... | reverse complement strand
CCGTTGAAGATCACTATCCGCAGAGAATTCTTTCCCTACTTCACACAGGGTAGTACGATAACGATCACGGGAATTGAGCTATATGGTGATGCCGCTGCAAAGCATCATGTCGTAGGCGATCCCAACGCGGCAACAACCGACTTAGGCAGCACGAAACTTGCATTCACGATCACTGCGCCAGAAGACGCTACCGGGCAAAGCCCGGTTCTCATTCGGTCTCGCACGGCACCGGTATTCCTGCTTATCCGATACTCGATCTGACAGATCGATTCTGGTCGGACACAGGTGTAACAGGGATCTCAGCCGTCGCTGTTTTAACGCTAACGTAATGCCCGAGCTCAAAACGCCCTTTCGATGAGGCCCTCCGACCACGCCCACTGCAATGTTTGCAAGGACTGCGCGCTCGACATCTTCCGCGACCAGCACCGCACCACTTCCACCGCTGTCATAGAACCATCCAGTGCCCGGAGCAAATCGGCAACTCTAGCTTCCCCGACGTACGCGCTCCACTTGCCATCCAAGTCTACTCCGTCTTCTCGCACAATGTGCGAACCGTTGACTATGCCAACCGTTACAAACACCGCTCTCTGCGATACTTGAACGCGCAGATCCGGCTGGACCGGTGTTCTACTGGTTGCTGTTCGGAGATCATCCACTCTCGCTCGCTTGCGCCAGAAATCACTGCCGCACACATCGAATTGCTCCCGATAGAACTGGCCTGCCGCCCGAGCGTGAAAGTCCGCTGAATCCTTCAACCGCTTCCGATAGAAATCCATCGCTAGTTCCGCGTCGTCGGGCCGATCCATGATTGTGTTGATTACTACTGCCGCATGGAGCGCGGTTCCAATCGAAGTTTGAACGCCTTGTGACGACAGTGGGTCGATGGAGATCGCTGCTTCCCCTACCTTGATCGAATGAGGTGTCACTGGTGTCTCGTCCCTAAACGATGTCGCGTCGCACACCCGTACTTCTCCACACACAGCATTCGCCAGCAGGGGCCACAACAGTCGCGACTCTCGCATCAGTTCCGGATACAAGGATGGGTGAGCATTCTCCGCATCCATAAATACCATCGCACTGAAGTCGCCTCCGGGCAGCGGTGCGCCCCAATACCACTCCGATTCACCGGCCTCCACAAGCGTGTCGCGGTGGTACGGATCAACACCTAACCAATACGCATACATCGCCAGCGTGCGAGTTCCATACTCGATTTTTGGGCCGCTCAATACTCGTGACCGTCCGCCTGCATCGGCCAGATACTTCGATGTTAATGTTTCGCCGCTATCAAGTCTGATCGACCATGCATCAGCGAACGTTCGATCCACAATGTGGGCTGGCTGGAATACTCGAACGCCTGACTCTCGGGCTGCATGGACCAGAACAGAGTCGAAGAGGCCACGATCCACTACATAGCCTCCACCGTCTTGCGGCTGGAGTCGCTTCAACTCGCCCTTCCACGAAACAGTTGCCGGTTGTGGGCCTAAGAATCCAGCCGCTTCCGCGCTCACGCGAAGCCCAGCCACATCGAGCAACGGAAGCACTCCGCTCGCCAGCGACTCACCGACATGCCGTCTAGGAAATCGATCCTTCTCGATGAGCGCGACAGCACGTCCCAGTTGCGCCAGCCGCAGTGCCAGCGTCGAACCCGACGGCCCTCCGCCGATCACCACTACGTCCACTGCGTCAGTCAAAGTAACCTGGCGCGCCCGCCCGAAGTCTTACGTATGCCTTCAGGCAATAGTCGAGCCAGCCCCGGATGTAATCGCATGCCGGACGCCCTCGATGGATCACCTCGTGATGACACCCGCCACCACACATGTACCGAGCCCAGCAACCTGAGCAAGGCGATTGACTGTGAACGTGCCTCTCTCGCAACCAACGCGATTGGGCGTTGCGATCGACGCCGCGCCACACGTCGCCGAAATAAGCGCCTTCGTCCTGCACGAATCGATGGCATGCATATAAACCGCCGTCCGCAGATACGCCGAAGTATCCTCCGCCCGCGCCGCAGGGATACGGACGATGTGTGCCCTTGTGGATCTCGCGAATGGCCGTGGCGACATTCGCGAACGCATACCGCTCACCGCGCAACGTTCGACACTCGAACTCTTCGCCACACTCGATCATCCGCCTAAGCATCTGTTGCAGTGAGGCCGCATCCATCTCGCCGCGGCCGGATGGCGCGGATAGCATCGGCGAAAAGCCTACGCTATGGAACCCTAGCTCAAGCAACTCATCCAACGTCTCTCTCAAACAAAGGTTTTTCGGCGTCACCGTCACTCGCGCCGAAACCTGCATGTGTCTTTGCATTCTGAGCAGTGGCCGCACCCTCTCGATCAGGCGCATATAGCTGCCTTGACCGCCCCGGAACTGCCGCAAGCCGTCATGAACCTCTCCGATGCCATCCATGCTAATGGTCACCGCGAAAGCATGCCGCTCAAAGAACGTACCGTCTTCCTCGGTCAATAGCGTTCCATTTGTTGTAATCGAGAAGTTTGGGCGGATACCACTCGCGCGCCCAATTTCCGCGGCCATTTCGGTGCACTCAACGATCAGCGTCCTGTTAATCAGCGGCTCTCCGCCCAAGAATGCGAGATTGACGCTCTCACCTTGGCGCACGGCCTCAAACAGCAGTTCCACCGATTTGCGAGCCGCTTCGCGATCCATGTTCTTCGGTTCGGTTCCGAAGCTGCCCTCTTGCGCGTAGCAATAGGTGCATGCAAGGTTGCATTTCTGTGCGACAGCCAGCGACAGCGAGCGCACCGCCATCGTCTCGGGAGCCTCATTCGTCACGAATGCACGATTTCTCAGCCCCGCTTCTTTCAATGCGCTCTCGGCGCCGTCCCATCGCAGCTGATCGGCCATGGACTCGTCGATCGAATACACCCGACTGCCATCCACTACCAGAACATGCAAGCCGAGAACTGTTTCGAACACATGCGCATGCCGTTCTTCTCGCACTGGAGTACCCGCAATCTGTACCAGCATGGTTAACCTACTGGGGCCTCATCTTCGTTGCCGATCACAAAGCGCAACACCTGCTCCCAGTGCCGGATCAAATCCGTATGCGAAAGCAGTCGATTGTCCTGCCAGTCGTCGTTGATATAAACCCTCGCGGTCCCCGCCGTGCGATCTTTTTGCATCCAGTTGTTGCCCGCGCTGGACCCATCCGGCCGCGACTCAACGTTCACAAAGTCCGGCCGATTCGCGGCCCAATAGAAACATGCGCACTCGCGATAATCGTTCTGCCAGGGCGCGCACAAACTTTGCGTGAGCGCACCTGGCTCGGCTATTTCTCTCGAGATGACCGGAGCACCTTCCTCGAAGATTGGGCGCACTTGCAGATGTTGATTCATTTGCTGTTTGCCGTCGATCGACTGAAACACACATGCCACCTCGCATCCGGTATGTTCCCGTACGATGGTCGCGAGAGCATTCGACCATTCGAGCGCCATGCGATCGTTCCCGAACGAATCCTTCAGCGGCCCGATCTGCCCGTCCGCATTCGGGCCCACAACCGGAGCCGTAACGTCGATTCCCGCGATCTGGACGAGTAATTTGCCTTTAAGCGATTTTAGTTCATCCTTCTCGACATCCACCACCAAGTTTGCGGATTCGTGCAGCACGATGCCCTTGAGAATGCGCCGCCACACATTTCGAATGTCCATCTCCAGGCCCGGATAAGCATTGGAGATCGCCGAATCGGGCTGAGAGTTTGGCGGATTGCCCCGCGCCCGGTATTCGAGTTGCGCCGGCAAGTTAATCGGCCGGATGTCCTGGGCGGCGCCTAGCGCTTGGATCGGAGGCTTCGAGCCGTACTTCACGATATACTCGGCAACCGCTCTGATTTTACTGGCCTGTCGCCGGGTCAGCGCCAGATGCCGCCCATCTGCGCTGCGCATCATGCCAGGCATCTTTCGCCGGCCGTCGTCCGTGAGGTCGCCCACCTTGTCGTGCTCGCGAAGTATTCGCGCGAACCACGCCAGCGAACCACTTTCCAGTCCCAGCAGCACTCGTTCATGCCGCGCCCGGATCGCAAGGGAATCCGCCACCATCGGGTCGAAGATCGGCGCCGACAAGCGGCCGACATCACCGATGTCCATTCGCGCCATGCCGACGCCCCTCGTGGTGCCGGCTTTGTTCATCTGCCCAGTATTCATCAGCCGCACTGTTTCCAGGGCCCGGCGGACAATGTCCTTGACGGTTTCGATTTCCTCGTCCGTCGGCTCAGCGTCTGGGCCAAGCAGGGCCTGCTCCAACTCATCCGCGACGGTACGCAGCGGTTTACTATCCGGCGCAAACGTCGGCGGACCGGCGGCTACACGGGCGAAGGATCGCAACGTCTTTCCGTCTGACTCGATCGAAACTTCAATGACCCCATCGCACTCGTCATCGATGTACCCATAGCTGATATGAAATTCGTTTTGATCGTATCCGGCAAAGATCTGGCCCGGATTCGTAAGACGCCGGCCCTCTAGGTCGTTAGCCGGGTTATTCGGTTCACGATACCCCCTCCATTCCCCTTTTGCGGGATCGTAAACGGCCTTCTCGATGTTTGGGTCGTCAGTCCCGGTGTGTGCCCCGTAGACCTTGCCGTGTGCTGGAGTGAATCGAATCCGGATCTCCGGATGGGAGTCGCTCGGACGCACGTACTGCACGAAGCCCAGCGGTACCGTTTCGCCCGTGAGGAAATTCGTGCATTCTCCAGAGAGCGCGTGTCTGGTGTGGTCGTTGAACGGTCCAACCTTCGCTTCTATCCGATCGTGCGGATCGTTTGTGCGCCGGAACATCTTGATGTTGGCGACATGGGCCATCCACTGCACAGCGTCGGCGCCCAAGCCGTGCCCGTCCAGCAAGGTCTTGGTCAGTGGAATCCATTCGTCCGATGTGTCGGTCTGCGCCCACACTTCGAAGAACGGAGCCACCGGACGAATGAGACCCTTCGCATCCCGGAAACTGACTGCGTGGTGTGGTTCCGTGACCGACAGATTTCCTTCGTCATCCACCCATAGTGTCGCCGCCGACACGATTTTCCTCGGACTCACCGCATCGGGAAGTTCGAGATCATAGTTCTCGAGCGGTTCTGGCGACGATCCGAGCCGCGCAACGGCGAGTGGTGGAAGAAGCCGAATCTGTTTAATCCCCACTGGTTAAGCTCCAATCAGCGCAGTGACTTGTTCGAGCGCGGTTTGGTCCGATGCACGTAAGGACCGGAGGTAGCGCTCCTGCGGATACCCCGGCTTCAGCACCCGGTCGATCAGCATTAGCGATGTGGTGAGCAAGTCGCGATGCGTGCGCCACCTGTCGGCGTTGCGGGCCGGCAACGCCAGCGAGTAAGGCATCTCGAACGGCGGTCCCGCCATCGTATGATTGCCGGGGCACATCGGCAAATTCATCAGAATTTCCGATAGCGACCGGATGTTGTACATCTCTCCAAATGCCCAGGACACCAGCGCTCCTCGCGGCGACCTCGACGGAAAGTCGGCGGGCGCTTCGATGTAGAAAGAGTGATTGAGATACATCAGGAGCATGCGATACCGCAGATTGCATAGCCCCGCCCACTCGCAGGCTTCGCCGTGGAGCCGACGCGATGGATCGTGAACGCGTGGATTTGTCGTCGGATTAGTGGCCACGTCGCGGGCGGGCTGCCACGCTCCTTCTTCTGGAAACTCTCGATAGATGCTGAGAAATTTTCCGAAATGCGACTTGGTAAGGTCCTCGATAGTGGACCCTTCACCCTGCACAGCGATCGCTGTTATGGCATCGATTGCGCTCTGGCGATCATGAGCCACTTCAATTAGGATGTCCTTGTAACCCACTCCCCATGCGCTTGGATTCACTTGGAACTTCAAGCTGCTGGCTTGAACATCGACGGCGGCAACGAATGGATGCGGATCGGTGATGCCCGGCACAGCGGGTCCCTGAATCATCGGGCCAGCCGTCAAGAGTTGCGTAAGGGCATCGTAGATCAACCCAACGCGGTGCACATTCAAGTCGGCCCCGCAGTGAACGCGGCGCTTGATCTCCTCAATTTCCTCATGGAGATGCAGCTTTGTCACAACCTCTTCCGAGGGCATTTCCGCGAGCACGTACTTGCCGAGTGAAATCTTTGTCAACGGCTCCAACTGGAAGGGGAACGGCCACAACTCGTCATCTTGAACCGGGTAGTCCTCGCGCTCAAAACAGAGCGGCCCGCCAATGACCGTAAGAACGTTCTGCACCGTTGCCAGGTGGCCCATTTCTTCACGAGCGATCTCTAAAATCTTTGCCTTCCAGTTCCGGACGAAACCTCTCTTCTGCTCGTCGGGTTGATTCTCATTCAGTGAATATCCGGCGTAGAGATATTGCGCCATGAGCGCGTGCTCTACTTCCGCTCCGATATGCAGCAGTTCGATCGCGCTTTCGCGCGGCGCGGCCGGTACATCAAAATCGGGCTTCTCGGAAGATGCGGCAGCCACGCTTGTGGTTAGGGCAAATGCCTCTGCGGTGGTTTGCGGCCGGGGGACGTCGTGCCAGATTAATCGTGATCGAAGCCGATTGGACAATGAGCCCCCTATTTGCGTCTATTATCGTTCAACCTGGCTATTATATACGATTCGACAGTGATTAGCGGAATCCGTAGTCCTGGTCCGTTGCCGCTTCTTCCGGGCTTGACGTACGAATAGTCCACTCGACGAACTGCAGCGAGGGCGTGGCTCTGCCATTGATCCTCCTCCATCTGTCTGCTCCCGTCGAACGGACGGGTTCAAGCTTCCCCAAAACAGGGCTGGCTCATTTCCAGGCGGAGGGAGGAACAACGATGGCGTCTTCAGGCACAAGCGTGTTCACGGAGACATGCGGCCACGTGAGGCCAGCGAAATTAAGCAGGACCGTCTGGGTGTATTGAATCTGCGTGAAGTGAACGGTAATCTCACGCGGCATATCCAGGTCAAGCGGGGCTGTGCCGGAGAACCTCGGTACACGCTGACCAGGAACGCTCGGTTTGGCTTTGACCGCGAATGGCTGACCGGCAATGAGCGCTGGTACCAGAATGACCTCTTCGACGGTTTCGATCCAGAAAATCGCGGTCATTTGCAAGGCCTGAGCGTTCGGAGCAGTGGCTGCGGCCTGGCCCAGCAAGAAGGCGATATTGTCGGTGCCACCCCCGAAGAGCGGCGGAGGCGGAGGTGGGGCAGTGGAAATAACGAGGGCGGTGGTGTTGATGATCTTTTGTTTGCTGATGTGACTGCGCAGCAAACTGTTTGGATCGTCCAAAAGAGGTTGCGTAATGGTGCCCGCCGCGATAAAGCTGCTGAGATCTTGCGGAATTCTCGGTGTGTTTGGGTTGCTGGCAGTCTGGCTGGCGAACTTAATCTTTTTGGCAGGGTTTCCTGTTACGAATGGCGTGATGTCAACTGGGTCTATCGTTGGCGGCCCTGCGACGGAGGCAATGACGCCTTGGGCCTCGATTGTTGTTCCGTGCGGGATGGAGGCTAGGCGGGCCACCGTTTCTTGGCTTATCGGAGGGACGGTCGTCGCCGGTACATGAAGCCACATTCCAGGCTCGAAGTGAATACCAGCCTTTTCGCCGTGGACGGTAATATCGTTGATGGTCTGCAGATATGGCACTGCGTTGAGGAAGATGTCTCCTTGAGGGTTCGTTCCCCGGTTGGGAACTGAGCCCAGACTCTTTGAAAACGAGAGCTCCTCGGAGGTGAGGTTCAGTTCCAGAATGTTGTCACGAGGTGGCGGCGGAGGGGGAACTGGATTTGGTAGCGGTGTTGGCGTGACAGCGTTGTCAGGCCGGAAGATGGTGTTGAAGCCGTTTCCTACCCAATCTCCAACAAATGCGGCAAGTGGACCAAGGGGCGCGGGCGGCGGGCTGGGGTGGGCCACCGTATGATCGGGATGGACTTCCCTGAAAAGGAAATCACTAGGCAGCTTAATGGATCCTCTGGGATTCGAGTCGCTCATTCGTAAACCTCCTTTGGCGCGCGCCCTGGAATCTCTACCGTGGAACTCCAAGCACGATCCAATATATATACCACGGATTCACTCCAAGCAACTACTATTATTCTCCCTGAGTTCCCCGTGAATATTTCATGACGTTTGGCCGATGCAGGGCTGAAGTACGCTGTGATGAGTGCTTTCTGCCGACCAGGGCTCAGTGCCCGAGCCCTAAACGGATCACCCTGGCATCAACTTCGACTTGCTTCTGAGTGCGAAGAACACAAACGCCCGAGACGGCTTAGTAAAGGGCACGCGCTGTAGCTGAAAATGTCGCTGACCAATGCCTCCGAGTTCAACAGAGCCCCACAGAGTTCAACAGAATCACAGCATCAGCTTCAACACGAAGCACCTGAAAACAGACAGTTCGGTCAGGGCGCAAGAATCTGCTCTCACAACTGGCGTGTGCCTATCGATGATCAGTTGCGCTGACTCTGAAGTCTGTCTCGTCTGGCGGAAGGACTGGCAAGAGGAGATGCCGAAACGCCGGCGATTGTGAAGAGAAGTTTCTGAATTGCCCCTCGACCGATCATTTTGATATGCTGACAACCCGCTAACCTTAGGTACATTGGAGGACTCGTGAATCAAAAACTTCTCGCAAGCCTTGTCTCGTTCTTGAAAAGCCGTGCCGGAGTAACAATTGTCATCGCGATCTGTCTCACCGGTATACTGACCATCGTCCCGCTATTCCTCATCGTAAGTGACGGAACGAGAACGGAGAATCTGATCAGCCTACTTCGCCGTGAGCACGGCTCCATAGGTTCTTTTGATACCAAAGGTGCAAAAGCGCCTTCCACAGGTTCGGTCCGGCAAATCGGATTCTGGACGCCGTCACAGGAGACCGCTGATTCGGTCGAAAAGGACACTAGAGCGATGCTGAGGCCGCAGGATAACTGGCAGAGAATCACCGAGGCCAAAGTTGATGAGTTTGCGGAACGACTCGCAACGAAATTCAAAGGCCGCATGAGCGGATATCGGCGATATCGAACCGTCGGCCGCGGCACAACCCACACAAAAGTTGGTTGGTGGTGGGTCGTTACCGTGCCCATGGATCTCAAGACTCAAGAGCTTGTCCAGACGTACATCGATTTCTGGTACAAAGGTTGGCTGGACGTGCGCGAGAATCTCTACGTCGAAGAGACGAACTACTCCGTCTCGTACCTCGGCAAGGGAGACGACGCGCACAGGTAGTCGCGAGTCGCTGAAAACGTGACTTAACTGAACACCCCGTGCGCAGTGATGGGCGCACTGCTAAATTGCGTGGGGTCCGCGGGGCTAGCAATGAGTGGAAGCGGGCGAATTCTGAGCCGACCCGACGGTTTTTGATAACGACCCGTTATCCTACCCCAAGTCAGTCTGGGCACTTTTAATACTCAAGTCGACGTCGGGTCGAGAGCGACTCACGAGGCCGATATTCATTCCTCAACCCAGTCGTAGGGCTCCGCGTGTCGCCGCCTCCGATGCGATCCCGAATCGCTGCTCATTCCCGGCCTAGAAGCTGGCGTGATCTCCGCGACCGTTGTCGTTCTTGACGAGATCGCATATCAAGTTAGACTCAATCTCAATGAGTTCCTCTCCCCCTAAACAGAGGGGTTCTACTCGCTTGGTCCCAAGGTAGTGCGACCCACCTGTTCGGTTTTCCGAACTTCCTGCTGATGTCCATGTCAGTATTTCCAAAGGACTCGACTGCAAATACGATACTTGCGAGCGCATGTTCGGAAAACCGAACAGCCAGTCAATTTGGATGGGATATTTGCGTGCGGCAATGGCCGGGCGAAAATGTACTAGGCACAACCGCAATTGCCTAAGCTTTCGCCGCGAGTCATCACAAATCTCCCACTCCCCAGCAAAGCAGAGAGAGAGGATACCCCCAATATTGGGGGTTCATTGCCACCCGAAACAGGTTGCAGCACATCAACCGATCGCCGCTCCTATTGAAAACACAGTGCCTTGATGAAAGAGCCGCACCGTTCATTTGTGAGCAATAGACTCCAGGTTGTATCTAATTAGCGTGAAGGAGGTCAGCTAACGGCAGAAAACAGTATCGCTAATAACTTTCTTGCTTGACGAATTGTGGGAGATGTGCCAGACTTGCAACTTCGGAAAAAACCAAAGCCTGCCATTTACTTAATGGTTAGGCTGCCTCAGTAGCCGTTGACAGCCACGCGTGGAGTGAACTGCCCGAGAGGGCAGATTCCACGATGACTACCGGCGAGATGAGTGCCGGCAAGCATGTGGCCGTTTGTGGCTGTTAATCCGACAGCGAGGCCAGAAGTGTGTTTTGTTCGAAGAACGCGGAGGAGGTTGCTGTTTAGTCGTGATAACGCTGTCATTGCAGTGCATGGTTTTGACCTCGGAGGAAGAGGAGTCTATGGAACCGCCGAACGTGACCTTACCGTTGTCCAATCGTTCTCTTCTGGAATATGCCGCTACCACAAAGTGGAGCGCGAAAGGAACAAGTAAATGCTAGTACCACGCAGTTTGATTGTGTTCTTGGCTTCTGTTTGTTGCGCATTTGCTCAGCAAGACAAGGGTGGCTTCCAAGGCCACGTGGATGACGACAAAGGTCAACACGTGAGCGGCGCTTACATTGTCGCGACGCCCCAAGGCAGCGGGGGCGGCCAGACCGCCACCGCTATGGCGGGAGCTATCGGCGATTTTAATTTTGCAGACCTTAAGCCTGGTGTTTATTCAGTTTGCGTCCAGGAGCCTGGCGGCCAGCACTTGGATCCGTGTTCCTGGTCCACGCCGCCGCAAGTGACTGTCGTGGCCGGACAGACCCCCACCATTACCCTGCCGCTCGTGGTGAAGGGCTCGCTCTTTGTGCTTCGAATCGACGACCCGAACAAGACCTGGGGAGCAAACGATGACTTGCTTACCGGGATTACGCTGCCGTCGGGACGATTTTCACCCCTGCGAATGGCGGGTGTGGACATGACAGGGAGAACGTACGATGTTGCTGTTCCCTTCGATACTCCGTTAGTTCTCTACGTATCGAGCTCCCATCTCCTGTTTTCCGACGATAAAGGCAAAAGCCTTGGCCACACAGCCTCAATACCGTTCAAGCACGTGACCGGCGGCGTCAACGCACGCCTAACAATTACGGTTTCCGGCAGGAATTAGACCGTAGGAGGTCCCTGTGCCGTCCATGTTCAAAACGCTGCTGCTTGATCGCCGGTGGTTGATTCCTGCCATCGTACTGGCGGGTTCGTTCCATCTTGTCGCTCAGGCGCCGTCGCCGGTTTCGGTGAGTCCGGCCTCCGGCACCGGATCGCAGCAGTTGTTCACGTTCACGTTCACCGATCCGGTAAGTTGGACGCATATTCAGTCCGCCCAGGTAATCGCCGGCGGCGTGTTCGGGCAGGCAAGTTCCTGCTATCTGTACCTCAGCGGAAATTTCGCCTATCTTGCGGACGACTCTGGTACGTTCCACAACCCTGTTACTTTTGGCAGCGCCGCGACGATCGAGAACAGCCGATGTATTCTCGACGCGGGCTCGTCGTCGATGACGGGTTCAGGAACAACCTGGACCGTGAATCTTTCTCTCCTCTTCAAGTCTGCGGCGGCGGGCAGTTATAGCACCATGATGGAAGTAAACAACGGCATCGAGTCCGGATGGGCCCAGCGCGGTTCATGGACCGTTACGAACAACCTAGGCTTGACCGCCGTCTCGGTCAGTCCTTCATCGGGGACCGGAGCCCAGCAGACCTTCGGCTTTTCGTTCGTAGACCCGGCGGGCTGGACCGACATCCAATCAGCACAGTTTCTCGTCGGACCGCTTCAGGCAGCACACAATTGCTATATGTTCGTCAGCCGTAGTTCGAACGCCATCCAGCTCGCCGACGATTCTGGGAGTTTTGGCGCGGCGCTCACCATCGGTTCACCAGGAACTCAGCAAAACAGCCAGTGTATCCTCGATGCCGGTGCTTCATCGAGCTCAGGTAGCGGCTCAACTTGGATGGTGAAGCCAGCGCTGACTTTCAAGGCAGCGTTCACCGGGAGCTACAGTACGTGGATGGAAGTCTACAGCAACGGCGCAGTCGATTCGGGGTGGCAAAACCGCGGCTCCTGGATAGTAAGTGTTCCCATAACTATCACCGCCGCATCCGTCACGCCGAGTTCCGGCAGTTCGGTGGCCGGCGCCAGCCAAATCTTTACCCAGGTTTATACTGACAGCGCCGGAGCGGGCGACATCACCGAATTCTGGACGTTTCTACGACCCAGCTACGCGGCCAACCCCACGGACCACGCTTGTTATGTGCACTGGACCAAGAGTGACAACCAGGCGTATTTAACCAAGGATACCTGGGCGCCATCAGAAAATCCTTTCCTACCCCCCATTACCATGGGCCAGAACGGTACCATTTCCAACAGCCAATGTACGTTGGACGTTGGCGGGTCCAGCGTCGTCGTTTCGGGAAACAACCTTACAGTCACACTGAAACTGGCGTTCAGCAATGCATTCGCGGGCCCTCAACAGTACTGGCTATCGGCCGACAACGGCACGCAAGGCAGCGGCTGGCACCAACTCGGCACCTGGACCGTCAACCCGGCTTCCACCGCCGGCACAGCCTCGTTTGTCCGGCTGGATACCACGACAAAAGGCAACTGGCTCGGCGTCTACGGGGGTGAAGGATACAACGTTATCGCCGATCACGTTTCGAATCCGGCCTATGCGACACCCGCCCCGTCCGGGCAGAGCGTGTACGTGTGGGCCTCCACCACCAGCGACTTGCGCGGCCTGCAAAAAGAATCTATTGCCAACGATCGGATCGCTGCCACGTGGTACACGAACGGCAGCGAAACGATCGACCTGATTATTACCGACGGGCATTCGCACAACATCGCGGTCTATTGTCTCGATTGGGACACAACGGCCCGCCAAGAGCGCGTCGACATTTTGGACGGGGCGAACACTGTTCTGGATAGCAGAACTGTGAGCAGTTTCAATTCCGGGGCGTATCTGGTTTGGACGGTGAGCGGGCACGTGCAAGTTCGCGTGACGCTTACCGGAGGAGCGAACGCGGTAATCAGCGGTTTGTTTTTCGACGCAGTGCCCAGTGCGGTGCCGATCACAATCAATACTGCGCCCAATGGTTTGGGCGTGACCGTGGATGCAGTTCTTGCGCGTTGCCATGGTGGCGGATCGGAATGGGCGGGCGGTGTTTGAGGTGTTCCGGTTTCGGGTTAGTTGACTTGCGGGGCGGCGGGCTTTTTGCGGGCTGGGCCGGGTCCTTGGCGCATCAGGTCGAGGATTTGCTCGAGTTGTTTTTCGGGGATGGCCAGCGACAGGGTCATGATGTTGTCCTTGGTCTGGAGGTCCAGGGTGTCGAGCAAGGTGGCGACCTTATTCACCGTGGTGTCGTTCTGGCGGTTGGTTTGCACCATGCCGGCGACGAACTTGAAGACGTCGACCAGGGCCTGGGCGTCCTTGTCGGAGCGGGTGACGGCTTCACCGGAGATGTTGACCGTATCGCCGAAGCGGATGCCGCCGCTGGCTTCATGGACGGCGGCGAGCAGGTTGCCTTTCATCGCGCTGCTGAGATTGGCGTTGGGCATTGCGTTGGCGAACTCGGAGATGGGAACCAGAGTGACGAACCAGAAATCGTTTTTCGCGCTTAGCGTGCGCACTTTCGCGAGGATATTGCCGGGGGTAGCGGCGTTGGTCTGGCGGCGCTGGATGGCGGCTTTGACTGAGGCGATGTCGCCCATGACGGCGTTCGATGCGTCGAAGAAGGCGATGCCGTTCTGATTTTCCTGCGGGACGGGCGGGGTGTAGGTGAGAATTTCGACGCCCTGAAAACTAGTGGTTGTGCCGCCGTTGGCCAGCGCGGCGGTGGTGATAGTCGATCGATTGAAAGTGCCGCGCGCCACGACGAGCCAGCGGCTTTGCGGCGTGGCTTGCTCCCAATTGGAGGCCATGACGATTTCCGAGATATCGCGGCGGGGGTCGAAACCGGTTTGAGTCATGAATCTCTTGAAGGCGTCGTCTTCCACCTGCATGTGGGAGAGGATGAACTGGCCGAAGGCGGAGTTTTTGGTTTGGGTGACCTGGAGGCCGGCAACGACTTTGGCGTCGGGCATGACGAGGCGGAGCAGGTTGGGGTCGGTGGCGGCGAAGGATGTGAAGGACAGGGCCAGGAGAGCGGGAAGAAGGCGTAGCTTTATCATAAAAACCTCTCTGTATACTACGAGCGTAGCATGGAGAAAGTTCGGCGGATCACTCTCGACTCAAACCCTATCAACTTTGCGCTTGAACATGTTGATAGATTTACAGCCACTGGAACAGATTGACGCTAGCGCTCGATAGCTTTTCTTGGGCGGCCGCCCAGTCTTCCGTTCACTCTGGACGCGGCGAGTTTTTTTCTGCTTCGCGAGCGGCCTCCTAGTTGACCCATTCTGGATGCCATCCACGTCTTGGAGCCGAGAAAGCCCTCCAGGAGGCCGGGCACATAGAGGTCGGCATCCAGAGCTGGGAAGTGGAGGCCCAAACCCGATGGGCTGATCTCGATTTCCTTGAGCTGGGGAGGTTTCGCGCCGTCGAGTCCCTCGGCATCGGCCGGCGAGAAGCTCACGATTAGTTTGGAACTGAGATGAACCACAATGCGGCCGGTCTTGCGATCGTAATGCGCGGAGACCGCGCGTGGAA
>Ga0070717_10001893_pt1 | contig 14637 bp, 16 predicted proteins | sample LARL113metaG_FD_71366 | JGI IMG/M metagenome (GOLD analysis project Ga0070717, IMG submission 71366) | Corn, switchgrass and miscanthus rhizosphere microbial communities from Kellogg Biological Station, Michigan, USA - LAR L11-3 metaG | ecosystem: Host-associated > Plants > Roots > Rhizosphere ... | reverse complement strand
ACGCCCTTGAGCACCGCTGTGGGGTGCATCTCGCACGCCGCGGCGGCGATCAGCACGGTGGCCTCGTCACCGAGGTCACGCCCGCCGGCGAACACCTGCCGGAATGCCGCCAGCGAGAACGCCACCGCGCGCCCCCCGCCCTTGGCGTAGGTGGCAGCCAGCATCGCCAGCTCGCTGTCAGGCGGCCAGGCCGCCGGCAGGCGCAGCGGCTGCAGGCCGTGGCGGTCCACGGCGTCGGCGAGGGCGTCGCGGTCGGGCGCGGACGGCGTCAAGCCCAGACGCGCGCCGTGCACCGGCTCCCACTCGGGCATCATCGGCAGCTCCGCCATGATCCGCTCGGCCACGAGGTAGCACCCGGGATCGCCGAGGTCGTAATAGAACACGGGCTGGCCGGACGCGGGCGCCACGCGGTGGGCCGTGAGGGGTCCGTCGGCCACGCCGCACCCTAGCCGTGGATCAGCCACCCGTCGGCGGCGCGCGCGGCTTCCATCACCGCCTCGGACATCGTGGGATGCCCGTGGATGAGCCGCGCCACCTCGGGGTAGCCGCCTTCCAGCGCGCGAGCGTTGACGAGCTCCTGGATGAGCTCCGTGGCCTTGGCGCCGATGATGTGGCCGCCCACCAGCTCGCCGTACTTGGTCTCGCCGACGATCTTGACCAGCCCCGTGCGATCGCCATAGACCGTGCCGGCGCCAACCGCGCCGTACTGGACCTTGCCGACCACGACGTCGTAGCCTTGCTCGCGCGCCTGGGCCTCCGTGAGCCCGAAGCTGGCCACGTTGGGGGTGCAGAACGTTGCGCGCGGGATGTCGATGTACTCGATCGGATGTGTGGCCATGCCGGCGGCGTCCTCGACGGCGATGACGCCCTCGTCAGAGGCCTTGTGGGCGAGGGCCGGCCCCGGTACCAGGTCGCCGATGGCGTAGATGCCCTCCACGTTGGTGCGCATCGCGCCGTCGACCTCGATCAGGCCGTTCTCTCCGAGCTTGACCCCGGCGGCGTCGAGCCCCAGTCCCTCGATGTCAGGGCCGCGCCCGGCGGCGATGACGAGCCAGTCAGCCTCGCCGGCGGCTTCGCCGTGCTTGAAGGTGCAGCTGCTCGAGCCGGATTCGATATCGGTCACCAGCGTGTCGGTGTGGACGGTGATCCCCTGGCGCTTGAAGCCGCGCTCGGCCAGCTTGGAGATGTCGGCGTCCTCGGTGGGGAGCACGCGCTCCAGCGCCTCGAACAGCGTCACCTCGACGCCCAGCCGCACGTAGCCCGACGCGATCTCCGAGCCCGACGCGCCGGCCCCGACGACCACCATGGACTTGGGCAGCTCCGAGAGCGCCCACGCCTCCTCGGTGCCGATCACGCGCCCGCCGAACGTGGCCCCGGGGATCGGCCGCTTGACCGAGCCGGTGGCGAGCACGATGGTCTTGGCGAAGATCTCCTGGCCGCCGACGGCCACACTCCCCTTGCCGGTCAGTGTGCCCTCGCCTTCGATGAGGTCGATCTTGTTCTTCTTGAACAGCCCCGCGACGCCGCCGGTCAGCGTCGAGACCACCTTCTCGCGGCGCGCGGAAACCCCGGCGTAGTCAACCTCGGGTTCGGACACCTTGATGCCGAACTCGCCAGCGTCGCGGATCTCCGACAGCACATCGGCCACACGGAGCACGGCCTTGGCGGGGATGCAGGCGTAGTTCAGGCAGCGGCCCCCGACCTGATCCTTCTCGACCACGGCGGTCTTCATCCCGAGCTGGGCGGCGCGGATGGCGCAGACGTAGCCGCCGGGCCCAGAGCCGATGACCACGCAGTCGTAATTGGATTCAGGCATGTGACACGAGCCTATCCAAGCGCGGCAGCGGTCAGGTGCCCGGTCGCTGCGGCATCTGAATGCGGCTGAGGACGCGGACGAGCTTGAAGAACAGGTAGCCCGCGGCGACGATGATTGCCGGCGCCACGATGAACCCCAGCACGTTGCTCGCCTCCACCAGGTACAGGGAGAACAGCGTGGCGATGATGGCCAGCAGGGCCATGAACCCCAGCACGGCGCCGTACCACATCTTCCACAGCCCTACGGCACAGGCCAGCATCACCCCCGAGAAGACGATGATGCCGCCGGCCGCGGGGTGCTTGCCGCCGATCTTGTCGCCCGCCAGCCACGCCACCAGGTTGGCGAGGCCCAAGAGCGCGGCAACCAGCGCCGACACCGTGATCGCCATCGGGCGCTCGCCCGGCGCCAGGGGCTTGAGATTGGCGCGGGCCTCAGCGTCGCGGCGCTGCGAGCGCGATAGCTCCTCGCTGGTGGGGGCGAACCACTGGTTGGGACGCTGGCGTGGCGCGGCTTGGGCCTTGGTCGGGGTCGCCGCCCGTTGAGTCGTGGCCGGTGCCGCCTTGGCCGCCACCGCGGCCCGGGCGGGCGGCTTGTCGCGGCGCCCGCGCTTGCGGCTACGTTGCGCCAACGCCGGCCTCGCTCACGGAGCTGGCAGAGTTGGCGGAGCGCAGTGCGCGCGCCGCCGCCTCGGGATCCGCGGAGTCGGTGATCGCGCGCACCACCGCGACACGGGTCGCTCCGGCCGTGCGCACCGCCGCGACATTGCCCGCGTTGATGCCGCCGATGGCGAAGAACGGCACCCTGGCGTTGACCGACGCGTAGCGGACCAGGTCCAGGCCCACCGCCGGGCGGCCCGGCTTGGTGGGCGTGCTGTGCACCGGTCCCACGCCGATGTAGTCCACCTCCGCCGCGGCGCTCGCAGCGTCCACCTGCGCCGGGGAGTGGGTGGAGAGACCGATGATGCGCTCGGGGCCGACGAGCTCGCGAGCGCGGGTTACCGGCATGTCGTCCTGGCCGAGGTGCACCCCGTCGGCGTGCGCCTCGGACACGAGGTCGGGGCGGTCGTTGAGGATGAGCGGCACGGCGTGGGCAGCGCACACCGCCTTGAAGCGCCGGGCCACGCCGACGATCTCGCCGTCAGTGGCGTCCTTGAGACGCAGCTGCACGAGGTCGACGCCACCGCGCAGCGCCCGCTCGAGGAACTCGTCGGGGCGCGCGTCGCAGACGAGGTAGAGCCGCGCGAGGTTGATGGCGGTACGGAGGTCCGGCACGGCTCTCAGTCTGCCAGGACGAGCGGTGTGGCTACCCCCGGTCGCACGTCGGTACTAGGATCAGAACTACGGGAGCCCCACCGTTGGGCTGAGAGGGCGGACGCAGATCCGCCGACCGTCACGACCTGAGCGGGTAATGCCGGCGCAGGGAGGTTCATTGTCCAAGCATCCAGTCCCAGCAGATGTGATCGTCGTAGGGGGCGGTGTCATCGGCCTATCCGTCGCGTGGTGCGCCGCCACGCGCGGCCTGCGGGTCCTCGTGTTCGAGCGCGGGGACGCCGGTCACGGCACCTCGCACTACGCCGCCGGGATGCTGGCACCGATCGCCGAGGTGACGCCGGGCGAGGAGCCGCTGCTGGAGCTGGGGCTGCGCAGCGCGCGGCTGTACCCTCGTTTCCTGGCCGAACTGACCGAGGCCGCGGGCATTGACGATGTCGGCTACACGCGGTGCGGCACGCTGCTGGTGGCGCGCGACGCTGACGAGGCCGAGGCGCTCGAGCGCGAACTGGCTCTGCGACAGCGCTTTGACCTGCCGGTGGAACGCCTGCGCGCGTCCGAGGCCCGTCGACGCGAGCCCGGCCTGGCCCCCGCGCTGCGGCTCGCCCTCGATGTCCCCGGCGATCACGCGGTGGACCCCCGCAAGCTGTTGCCCGCCTTGACCGCGGCGGTGGGCGCGGTCGGCGGCGAGGTGCGCGAGCACACGGCGGTCTCGGGCGTGAAGCTGATCGGTGACCGGGTGCAGGGCGTGGTTTTGGAGGACGGCTCGGCGGTACGGGCCGACCAGGTGGTCATCGCCGCGGGCGTGTGGTCGCCCCAGCTCGCGGGCCTGCCCGAGGCCGACCGTTTGCCCGTGCGCCCGGTCAAGGGCCAGATCATGCGTCTCCACGATCCCGCGGGTCCCGGCCTCTTGCAGCGCGTAATCCGCATGGGCCCGTCCTACATCACCCCGCGCGGGGACGGGCGCTATGTGCTGGGCGCCACCTCGGAGGAGCGCGGCTTTGACACCACCGTGACGGCCGGTGCCGGCTTCGAGCTCCTGCGCGACGCCGCCGAGCTGGTGCCGGGCGTCTCCGAGCTCGTCATCGACGAGTTCGCCGCCGGCCTGCGGCCGGGCACGCCGGACAACCTGCCGGCGATCGGGCCCGGCTCGGTGCAGGGACTGCACTGGGCCACCGGCCATCGTCGCGGCGGGATCCTCCTGGCCCCGATCACCGGCGAGCTCGTGGCCGGCGCGCTGGCCGGCGACGGGCTGCCCGCGGATGCCGCGCCGTTTGCGCCCGCCCGATTTGCCGCGGCCGGGGTGGGGGGCGCGCCATGAACGTCACCGTCAACGGCGTTCCCCGCCAGGTCGACGCCGGCGCTACTGTCGCCAGCGTGGTGGAGATGCTCGATGTGGCACCGGGGGCGCGCGGCGTGGCCGTCGCCCTCGACGGCGAGGTGGTGTCGCGCGGCCGGTGGGCCGAGACCCAACTGTGTGAGGGGTCCCTGGTCGAGGTCCTCGCCGCCATTGGAGGAGGATGAGCGCCATGTCCGACGATCTCCTGCGCATCGCCGACCGCAGTTTCCAGTCCCGGCTGATCCTGGGCACCGGCGGCTTTGCCAACCACGACCTTCTGGCCCAGGCCTGCCGGGCCGCCGAAGCCGAACTGTGCACGGTGGCGCTGCGGCGGTTGGGTGGTGGGCGGGGGCGGACTCCCGCGGGATCGATCCTCGACGTGCTGGACGAGGTGGGCGTGCAGATCCTGCCCAACACCGCGGGGTGCTTCACCGCCCGCGACGCCGTCACCACCGCCCAGCTCGCTCGCGAGGCGTTTGACACCGACTGGATCAAGCTCGAGGTGATCGGCGACGACCGCACTCTGCTGCCCGACGCCGTGGAACTCGTTGCCGCCGCCGAGGAACTGGTAGACGACGGCTTCACCGTCCTGCCGTACACGACCGACGATCCCGTGCTGGCCCGGCGCCTGGAGGACATCGGCTGCGCCGCGGTGATGCCGCTCGGCTCACCGATCGGCAGCGGGATGGGGATCTGCAACCCGTACAACCTGTCGATCATCATCGAGCGCGCCGGCGTGCCGGTGATCCTCGATGCCGGGGTCGGCACCGCCTCGGACGCCGCCCTGGCGTTGGAGCACGGATGTGACGCGGTGCTGTGCGCCAGCGCCATCTCCCGCGCCCATGACCCGGTGGCGATGGCCCGCGCGGTGAGCCTGGGCGTGCAGGCGGGCCGGCTGGCGCGCGGCGCCGGGCGCATCCCGCGCCGCCGCTACGCCCAGGCCTCGACGCCGGACGAGGGCATCCCGGCCTTTAACGCCCAGGGCGTCCCGCAGTGACCGTGGATGAGCTGATCGACGGCTGGCAGGCCGCCTGGTCAGGCAAGGGCGAGCGGGACGCGGCGCAGTTCGCCACCGTGTGCGCCTCGGGGGTCCAGTACGAAGATCCCCTCACCGGCGAGCCGCTGGACGGCATCGACGCGCTCACGGCGCACGCCGCCAAGCTGTGGGCCGCCTTTCCCGACGCGCGCATGGAGCAAACCGGGGAGCGGCTGACCAACGAGCACTTCGTGGCCGCGCCGTGCAAGGTGCTCGGCACCCATCGGGCGCCCCTGGCCGGGCTGCCGGCTAGCAACCGGTTCGTCGTGGTCCACTGCATCTTCTACTGCGAGCTCCAGCACGAACTGCTGCGGCGCGTGCGCGGTTTCTTTGACGTCTATGACGCCGCCACCCAGCTCGGGGTCCTGCCGGCCCGCGGCACGCTCGGGGAGAAGGCGCTGCTCATGCTCCGCGGGTTCGGGCTGCGCAACTCGCGCAGCCCGTAGCGCACCGCTTACGAGGCGGGCGCCGACCGCGCACCGCGAAGCGCCGCCCTCAGGCCCTCGCGGGCCGGGGGCGGCAGCCGCGGACGCAGCCGCCAGCACGCGCCGCTGAACGTGAGATTGGCCACGGTGGCAAAGCCGCTCTCGTCGGCGCGCAGCGCCAGCAGCAGGTGCGCCACACGGTCGGCGCGCGGCAGGTCGGCGTCGGTGACGCGCACGCAGTAGCACTGCACGCGCCGGCCGCGGGGCCGCACCAGCAGCGCGCCGGCCGGTCCCACCAGCCACACGCCGAACACGCCGCGCTCGAGGGCCAGTCCGGTGCGGGCGCACAGCGCGCGCGCGTCGTGGCCGAGGAGGTCTCCCAGCAGCCCGAGCGCCCGTCGCTCCGCGGCGTCGCTGACGGCGGCGTTGCGTCGCGCCGGACGCAGCACGCCGGCACCGCGCGCGGCGTAGAGCGCGGGGATCGTCCACGCGAAGGCCAGCGCTGGGACCGAGACCACGGCCAGGACCGGCGCCAGCAGCGGCAGCACCGCCGCGGTGACCAGAAACGGCACCGTGTGGGCGACGACGCTCAGCGTCCACAGCCGGTCGGCCCGGCGGAGCGCGTCCTCGTCAACGCGCCGGCGCCAGTGCACCCCGGCCAGCTCGGGCAGCTCGCCCGAGACCGGCGCGCCGGCCAGCGCTGAGTCCATCAGCCGCCGGCGATGGGGCGGCGCAGGATGACGAGCTCGGCGTCGGCGGGCAGCTCGCGCACGGCCACGGCGGTCCCGTCGGGCTCGCTGGCCACGGCGAGGTAGCCGCGTTCGAGCTCGGTATGCAGCGCCGCGCGGGCCGCCTCCGTCCCGGCGGCGTCATCGGGGCTCCAGCATGCCAGCACGGTGTGCCCGGTCTGGTCCATGCGGATGAGTTGTGACATGCGTCTCTCCTCCGACGCGGGTGGAACCTGCATCATACGGCGGGCGCAGACTCGGTCTCACCGGTTGTGAGCCACAGGTCCACGGCCACCGGCACGTGGTCGGAGAGCGTGCCGCGATCGAGGCGCTCCGCCTCGCCGCGTGCCTCCAGAGCGCCGGAGATGAAGATGTGGTCCACGTCGTGCCCGCCCACCTCGGCAAAGCCGGTCCACTGGGGATCGTGGAGGTTGAAGTCGCCGCCGAGCACGAGTGGGTCGCCGCACGCCCAGTGCTGCGCCGCATCCGCCGCCGTGCGGCCGTCACGCTCGGCAGCCGCGGTGTTGTGCGCGGTGGCATGGAGGTTGACCACCCACAGCCCGCAGCCCAACAGCACGCCGTGGGCGACGCGGCGCTCTGGAGTGCGGGTCAGCCGCTGGACCTCATGGGCGACGATGCGATCCCGGCGCGCCAGGATCGCGTTGGCGCCACCGCCCTGGGACTTGACCACATCCGGCCAGCGGCGGCCCAGTGCACGCCGCAGCCCCGGCAGGGCATTGCGCGAGGTGAGCGCCAGGCGGTACTCGGCGGTCAGATGCTCGGCGAACGCGGCCGGCCACCACGGCGGCACCTCCTGCAGGAGTGCCACATCCCACTCCCAACCTGCGAGGGCTGCGGTGAAGTCATCAAGGAGGTCGCGCGCCGACGCAGGTACCGAGCGCCCGTGCATGAGGTTCCAGGTGAGGACCCGCAGCTGCACACGGTGCAACGTACACTGCGGCCCGTGCCACGCCACTTCCTCACCGGAGCCGAGCTCAGCGCCGGGGAGCTCGGCGCTCTCCTGGACCGTGCCGACGCGCTCAAAGCCGCGCCGCTCAGCTGCGACGCGCTCGCCCGCCGTTCCGTGGCGCTCATCTTCCAGGCGGCGTCGACGCGAACGCGAACGTCGTTTGAGGCGGGGATCGTGGAGATGGGTGGTCACCCGATGGTGCTGCGACCGGGCGAGCTCCAGCTCAGCCGCGGGGAGTCCATCCGCGACACCGCGTACATCCTCTCGCGCAACGCCGTTGCCATCGGGATCCGCACGGGCCCTGACGAGGATGTGGAGGAGCTGGCCCGGCATGCGAGTGTGCCGGTCATCAACATGCTCACCGCCCGGCATCATCCGTGTCAGGCGCTGGCGGACCTGCTGACGCTGCGCGAGACGTTCGGGTCGCTCGACGGACTGACACTCGCCTACGTCGGCGATGGCAACAACGTGGCACGGTCACTGGCGATCGTGGGTGCACTGGCCGGGGTGCACGTGCGGGTGGCGGCGCCGGACGGCTACCAACTCGAGAAGTTGCCCGGCGTGGAGCTGACGAATGATCCCCGCGCGGCGGTGGAGGGCGTGGACGCGGTGTACACCGACGTCTGGGTGAGCATGAGCGACGACCCCGCCACGGCTGAGGAGCGCCGCCGCGCGCTGTCTGACTATCGCATTGACGACGGGCTGCTGGACCTCGCGGCGCCGCACGCCATCGCGTTGCACTGCCTGCCCGCGCACCCCGGCGACGAGATCACCGCCGAAGTCCTGTACGGCGACCGGCAGCGCATCTGGGACCAGGCGGAGAACCGCCGTCATGCACAGAAGGCGTTGCTCGAGTCCCTCGTGAACTGAAACCTTGCGCCCGTTACGCGCACATTGCGCGCAACTGGGGTAGATTCGCGGCAGCCCCAACGTCAAAAGGAGCAGGAGCTCAGGTCATGCCACCCGCCAAGCGTTCGTCGTCTGGTCGTTCAAGTTCATCGTCTTCGTCGCGATCCGGCGGCACGCGCTCGGGCTCGGGTTCGCGTAGCACCGGCGCGCGCAGCACGCAGTCCGCCGCCCGCAGCGGCGCCAAGTCAACCGCCACCAGTGCGCGCAAGGCAGCCGGCCGCACCGCCACGCAGGCGAAATCCGGCGCCACCTCGACGAGGAGCACCGCGAAGTCAAGCGCCGCGAAGACCACCCGCGCCGCCAAGTCGACGGCTCGGTCCGCTGCCTCCACTGCCAAGTCGGCCGGCGCAGCGGCCGCCGGCACTGCGAAGACCGCCCGTGCGGGCGCGAAGGGCACCGCCACCGCCGCGGGCGCCGGTGCCAAGAACACCCGCACGAGTGCCAAGGCGGCGAGCACCAGCACCAAGCGTGCCAGCGGTGGTGCCTCCGCGTCGGTCGCCGATCAAGTCGCCCAGGGTGTCGTCAAGCCGCGCGACCTCGTGATGCTCACGCGCAGTCACATCCAGGAGGCGCTCGATGACGCCGCCGCACGCGGTCGCGTGACCCGCAAGGACGCCAACGACCTCGTGTCCGACCTCGTCCGCCGCGGTCGCGCCGGCAGCAATGACGTGGTCAAGGAGATCGAGGCCCTGCTGTCGCGCGCCGGCGCGGCCACCAAGCGCGCGCGTGGCTCTGACTCGGTGGATCGCATCGTGCGCGGCGCTGACCGCGCCCGTCGCGCCGCCGGAGTACGCCCGTCGTTCCCCATCACCGACTACGACGACCTCAATGTCTCGCAGGTGCAGAGTCGCATCAAGGACCTCAAGAAGCCCGAGTTGCGCAAGGTGCTCACCTACGAGCGCAAGCACGCCAACCGCAAGTCCGTGGTGGGCGCGCTCGAGAAGTCGCTGGCGTAGGCGGTCCGTGAAGACCCGGGCGCGGTGCGCGCCCGGGCGCCCTCTGGGTCGCTTGACCGCTAAACCGTGCTAGTTGTGTAGGCCGATGTCCAGCGTCCCCACCACCCAGAGCCGGCCACAGCGCGGCGACGAGCTGGAGCTGACCGTCGACGCGCTCGCGTTCGGCGGCGCCGGCGTGGCGCGCACCGAGGGTTTCGTGGTGTTCGTCACCGGCGCGGTCCCCGGCGACCGCGTGCGCGCGGTCGTCGGCAAGCGCAAACGCGCCTACGCCGAGGCGCGCGCTGTCGAGATCCTCGAGGCGAGCCCGGACCGCATCGCACCGTTGGCCGATCATCCGGGCGCGCCCTGGCAGGTGCTGTCCTATGAGCGCCAGCTGGAGGTCAAGCAGGCGCAGGTGCAGGACGCGCTGCGGCGCATCGGCAAGCTCGACGCGTTCGCGCTGGAGCCGATCGTGCCCGCGGTGTCGCAGTGGCGCTATCGCAACAAGCTCGAGTACTCGTTCGGCACTGACGACGCCGGCGAGCTCGTGTGCGGATTTCACGCGCCGGGCCGCTGGGACGAGATCGTGCCGATCGGTGACTGCCTGCTCGCCTCCGAGCCCGCCAACGCCGCACGCGAGCAGATCGTGTCCTGGTGTCGCGGCGCGGGACTGTCGGCCCATGACCGGCGCAGCGGCCATGGGTTCCTGCGCAACCTTGTGGTGCGCGAGGGACGGCGCACGAACGCGCTTCAGGTGCGCCTGGTCACGAGCATGGGAGAGCTCGATCGCGACTCGCTCACCCGCGCCGGGAAGGGCCTCGACGGACTGTTATGGACACGCGTGGACAGCGTGGCCGAGACGACGCAGGGCGGGGAAACCGAGTTGCTGGCGGGGTCGGATCGCTTCGAGGACGTGCTCGGCGGCATGCGGTTTGAGATCTCCGCCGAGGCGTTCTTTCAGACCAACACCGAGATGGCCGAACGGCTCTGCCAGCTCGCGATTGAGTACGCCGCGCCGGTCGGGTTCGAGCGCGTCTATGACCTGTACTGCGGGATCGGGACCATCGGGCTGCTCTTGTCACCGCGGGTGGCCGAGGTGTGGGGACTCGAGCTCATGCCCGAGGCGATCTCCGACGCCATCGCCAACGCGCACGCCAATGAGGTGGACAACGCTCACTTCTTCGCCGGCGACGTCCGGCTGGCGCTGCGCGATCTCACCGAGCGCGCCGGGCGCCCGGACACGCTGGTTGTGGACCCTCCACGCGCCGGACTGTCACAGAAGGTGGTGCGGCGCATGATCGAGGCGGCGCCGTCGCGCATCGTCTACATATCGTGCAACCCCACGACGCTGGCCCCCAACGCGGCGCAACTCGTGGAGGCGGGCTACGAGCTCGTCCGCGTGCGTCCGGTGGACATGTTCCCCCAGACACCGCACATCGAATGCGTCGCAGAATTGACCCGGAGGTGAGAGTGACACATGCGCGCGGCAACGATTCGTGACAAGCAGATCGTGATCGAGGAACATCCCGACCCCAAGCCCGGTCACGGCGAGGTGTTGGTCAGGGTGCACGCTGCCGGGCTCAACGGCGCCGACATGCACCAGCTCGCTGGTCTCTATCCCGCCCCTCCCGGCTCGCCGCAGGACATCCCGGGGCTCGAGCTCGCCGGCGAGGTGGTTGCCCGCGGGCCCGTCGCCGAGCGTTTCGCGGTCGGCGACCGCGTGATGTCCATCGTCGGCGGGGGCGGCCAGGCGGAGTTCATGGTCGTGCACGAACGGATCCTCATGCCGATCCCTGACACCCTGTCATGGGTCGAGGCGGGCGGTCTGCCCGAGGTGTTCACGACCGCGCACGACGCCGTGTTCACCCAGGCCGGCCTCGTCGCCGGCGAGCGGCTGCTCGTCCACGGCGCGGCGGGCGGCGTGGGGTGCGCGGCGGTTCAGCTCGGGCGCGCCGCGGGCGCGCGGGTCACCGCCACCGTGCGCAACGCCGACCTGCATGACGCCGTGACCGGCTTCGGCGCCGACGTCTACGCGCCCGACGCCTTCCACGACCACGGCCCCTATGACGTCATCCTCGAGCTCGTGGGCGCCGTCAACCTGATGGACAACCTCAAGGCGCTCAACACGGGCGGCCGTATCGCCGTCATCGGCACTGGGGGCGGCGCGACGGGTGAGATCAACCTTGGCGTGCTGATGATGAAGCGCGCCCGCATCCATGGCTCGACGCTGCGCGCGCGGCCCCTGGAGCTCAAGGCGCTCACCGCCCGCGCCATGGAGCGCTCGGTGCTGCCGCTGCTGGCCTCGGGTGCGGTGAAGGTGCCCGTGGCCGAGACCTACCCGCTGGCCGAGGCCGCCGCCGCCTACGAGCACTTCAAGGCGGGCGGCAAGCTCGGCAAGATCGTGCTCACGATGGATTAGCCCCGGGGCGGCCCCTGGCCCGTATGCCCGTCAGTAGGGCGGCAGGTCCTCCCACCACTGCCCCAGCACCCGGAACGCCGACCAGAACGCGCGCTTGGCGCCTTCCTCGTCCAGCGACTCATCGATGTTGGGGACGAACAGTCCCTCGATCGTGGGGGTGAAGCGCTGGAGTTCGCCGGGGGAGGCGATCAGCTCGCGGGACAGCGGGACGCCGAGGTCGTTGATGACGTTGAGGGCATCCTCGCCCATCACCACGACGATCTTGGGCGCCACGATGGCCAGTTCCTCCACCAGGCGGCTGACGCATCCGGGATCGGCCATCGCGGGGTCGGCCACCGGGCACTTGACGCACAGCGTCCCGTAGACGGCCAGGGGATCGATGTTGAGCCGCTTGAGCGACTTCATGAGCGCGTTGCCGGTCCGACCGTAGAAGGCCACCCCCTCCTCGACCTCGGAGGGCCGCGCCGAGTACTTGACCAGGAAGATGTCGGCCTGCGGGTGACCGGAGCCGAGCACCGGCATCAGCTGCCCGCGCGGACAGTGGGAGCAGTCCCCCAACCGGCGGGCGAACGCGTTGAGCTCGCGGATCGCGCGCTCGAGGTACTTCTCCCTGATCTCGTCATCGGTTGCCGGCACCCCAGTCGGATTGGACGGAGGGCGTGCTTGTCCTTGCGGCTGCATCAGGACTTGCGACCGGTGGCCCGCCGTACCCGCCGCTCGCGGCTCGCCCGGCGGGCGGCCCCCGGCATCGCCTTCGTCTGGAGGAACTTGAGCGCCTGGACGTAGAGCAGGCTGGCGGGGTTGCGGATGATGTCGGCGTCGCGCAGCGACTCCAGGAACTCCTCGGGCCCATTGAAGTCACGCATCCGGATGCGTACCGAGCCCAGACCCTGGGGCACGTGGGCGTCTGACCCGGCGCCGCCCGGGATCCGGTACTTGGCGGCGAAACGCACCGCCTCCTCGTTGAACTCGGAGATCGCGATGCGCGGGTTGAAGACCTCGATGGCATCGACGTTCTCGATGACCGCCAACAGGTGCTCGTAGTCCGGGACCGCGTGCATCCGGTCAAACGGGTGCGGCACGTAGACGAGCCCGCCCTGACGCTTGATCTCGGCGATCGTCTCCTGCAGCGTCATCCCGCGCGGGATCTTCTCCTCGATGAACAGGCCGATCACCTCGCCCTGCTCGGCGGTCTTGACCTCCTCGCCGACGATGACCTTGACGCCGTTGGCCTTGGCCCGGGCGTCGAGCGCCCCCGAGATCTCATTGTGGTCGGTGACCGCGATCGCGCCCAGGCCGCGGGCCCGCGCCTCCGCGAGCAGGACCTCGACCGGCGTCGCGCAATCGTTGGAGTGGTCGGTGTGCATGTGCAGGTCGACGTCGATGATCGGCCGCGAGGCCAGCCGCGAGCGCAGTGCGGGATTGCCCGCGTGAGCGCGCCGCCGCGCGGTCAGCTCGAGGTAGATGGTCTCGAGCTCGGTCGCGACCCGGTCCCAGCCCAGCGACTGGCGCAGTCGCTCGGACTCGCGGGCGGCGCCGGCTCGCAGGTCGGGCTCGGCCACGAGCCGCTGCAGGTGCGCCGCCAGGGTGGCCGTCTCACCCGGCTCGAACATGAAGCCGCACTCGCCGTCCCCCAGCGCCTCCTCGTAGGCGGGCAGGCGGGAGGCCACGGGGACCGCACCGGCGCCCAGAGCGCGGACCACGGTCCCGGGCGTGGCGCGGTCGCCCTCAGACGCGAACACCGCGATGTCGGCGATGGCCAGCAGCTGCGCGGCGTCGGACTCGGAGGCCTCCACGAACGTCATTCGCTCGCGCAACAGCCGGGTCAGGGTCGCGGGGGGCGCGGTGGGCCGTGGGTACCACACCGTCGCGTGCCAGGCGGGCTCGACCGGCAGGGTCCGCAGCGCGCGCAGGAACGTCCGCACCGCGGCGCGCTCTTCCGTGGCGATCATCACGATCTCCGGGACCTCGGCGGGCGGGCGTTCCGGCGCGATGTCGGCGCCGGGAGTGATGACGGTGTATTCGCCGCCGAAGTAGCTCTGGAGCAGGTTGCGCGTGGCCGCGTAGCTGGCCGTGCGGGCGTCCATGCGGGCGAACAGCAGGCGCGAGAGCGGCCCGGTGAGCTGCGTCGAGAGAATCCGCTCGGTGGGGGCGTGAAAGCTGCCGACGTTCAGCGCCCGCGAATGCCGTAGGGCGGCGCTGGACGCGCTGGGAGCAAACGGCTCGTGCACGTTGACGATGTCCAGCGGGAGCGAGGACAGTGCCTCCTCGATTGTCCGCGCAACGTCGACGGGCAGCGATGCGGCACGGCGTCTGGCCGGCGCGAAGGGCAGCACTTCACCCACGCCGAGCACCACCGGCTTGCCATCGGCGTCGTCAAGCAGTCGCTCGGGATGCGAGCGCAGCGTCCGGCGACTGTCACGCACGAGCGCGGCGTCCTCGGAGGGAGCGACGATCAGGATGCGGTGGCCGCGGCCCGCGAGCTCATCGGAAACTCGCGTGACGTACTCGTTGACCTCGTTGGCCGCCTCCCAGGCAAACGGAGACACCTGCGCGATGGCCAGACGCTGGGGCGCGGGCACCGACACATCTTATTGATGCGATGGCGTCGGGCCGGGCGCGCGCGCTCACGCGCAGTTTCGCTGGCGTGGCCTGGGCTCGAAGGTCAACGCCGCGACCCGGCCGACGGGGCTGTGGGAGATATTGATTCAGAGGGGCGAGCAATATCTCCCAACACCCCTCCCCCGGGCCGCCGCCAACGCCCGCACCCACCCTCGGACGCTGCCGTTGAC
>Ga0070717_10001892_pt1 | contig 14640 bp, 15 predicted proteins | sample LARL113metaG_FD_71366 | JGI IMG/M metagenome (GOLD analysis project Ga0070717, IMG submission 71366) | Corn, switchgrass and miscanthus rhizosphere microbial communities from Kellogg Biological Station, Michigan, USA - LAR L11-3 metaG | ecosystem: Host-associated > Plants > Roots > Rhizosphere ... | reverse complement strand
TGCTAGCCCACCGGAGGCCCCCCTCATCGAACCGCTCACCAGGGCGCCGCGCCGGCACCAGGGGTGCGAGTTCCCCGCCGCCCAAGCGCGAGGCCCAGCCCGGGCAGGCTCCCTACGCGTCCGCGCGGGAGTGCGTGATCGACGTGCCGTGGGTCAGCGTCGCGTCCACCGGGCAGTACCGGTTGCACGCCATGTCCAGGGCCTTGTCCACCAGCTCGGGGTCGGGCGTGAAGCCGGGCTCCCAGCCGATGACGAACTTGATCCGGACGTTCGTGAAGGCGTGCGGCCAGTCGTCCTGCTGGTCCCCGTCCACCTCGACCTCCAGGGAGCGGTACGCCTGCTTGAACTTCTTGAGGAGCAGGACCGCGTTGATCCCCGTGCAGGAGCCGAGGGCGCCCAGCAGCATCTCGGTCGGCCGCATGCCGTCGTCCTCGCCGAACAGCGGCGGCTCGTCCACCGACGCCTCGTGGCCCGAGCCCGCCTCCACGACGAACTTGACCTTCTTGCCAGCCCAGCGCGCGGTTGCCTTCTGCATACGTGGGACAAGGTAGACGACTTTCCCCCCTGACCCCCCGGCGACGAGGGGGGAAGGTAGGCTTGCGCGGGTGACCGATCCCCTCAGGCCGGGCGAGGTCGTCCTCCTGCACGACAAGGCCGGCCGCCGCTACCGCCTCGTCCTCGCCGCCGGCGCCTCCTACTCCACCCACGCCGGCACCGTCGCCCACGACGCCCTGATCGGCCAGCCCGAGGGCACGGTCGCGGCCACCAACATGGGCCGCCGGCTGCTGGCCCTGCGGCCGACGTTCGCCGAGCACGTCGTCGAGCGCAAGCGCCGCGCCCAGCCCATCTACCCCAAGGACATCGCCGCGATCCTGGTCCACGCCGACGTCTCGCCCGGCGACCTCGTGGTCGAGGCCGGGACCGGCACGGGCGCCCTGACCATGGCCGTGCTGCGGGCGGTCGGGCCGGCCGGCCGGGTCGTCTCCTACGAGGTCCGGGAGGACTTCCACCAGGCGGCCGCCGCGGCCGTCGCCGAGGTCCTGGGCGAGTCGCCCAACCTGGAGCTGAAGGTCGGCGACGTCTACGAGGGCATCCCCGAGCGCGACGCCGACCGCGTGCTGCTCGACCTGCCCGAGCCCTGGCGGGCGCTCCCCCACGCCGCCGCCGCGCTGCGGCCCGGGGGCATGGTCTTCGCGCACTGCCCCAACACGACCCAGGTCCAGCGCTTCTGCGACGAGCTGCGCGAGATCGGCGGGTTCGGCCTGCTGGAGACCGTCGAGGTCCTGGAGCGGGGCTGGACGGTCCGCGGCCGCAGCGTGCGGCCGTCGCACCGGATGGTCGCGCACACGGGCTTCCTGACGTTCGCCCGCCGCCTGGCGGGCGCCGAGGTCTTCGAGACCGAGGCGGAGGGCTTCTGATGGCCGGCGTCTGGGTCCGCCGCCAGCGTCGTGACCGCCCGGCCCGCGTCACGCTGTTCTGCCTGCCGTTCGCCGGCGGCGGGGCGGGCGCGTTCCGCGAGTGGCCGGACCTGCTGCCGGACGACGTCGAGGTCTGCCCGGTGCACCTGCCCGGGCGCGAGGCCCGGTTCGCCGAGCCCCCGATCGACGACGTCGAGGCGCTGGTCGGCCCGCTGCTCCTGGGCCTCACGCCGCACCTCGACGGCCCGTTCGCGCTGTTCGGCCACAGCATGGGCGGCCTGATCGCGTTCGAGCTGGCCGACCGCCTCCGCCGCCGCGGCGTCGCCCCCGCGTGGTTCTTCGCGTCGGGCGTGCGCGGACCGCACCGCCCGCGCCGGGCCGAGCCGCGCCACGGGCTGCCCGACGACCAGTTCCTCGCCGCCGTCCGCCAGCTGAACGGCACGCCGCCGGAGCTGCTGGCCAACCCGGAGATCCTCGAGCTGCTGCTGCCGATGCTGCGCAGCGACTTCCGGCTGGCCGAGACGTACCGGTACCTCCCGCGGCCGCCCCTGGACTGCCCGGTCGTGGCGTTCGGCGGCCGGGACGACCCCGACGTGTCCGTCGAGGACCTGGAGGCGTGGCGCCAGCAGGCGGCCGGCCACTTCGAGGTGCACGTGCTGCCGGGCGACCACTTCTTCCTCAGCTCGGCCCGCGCCGACCTGCTGCGGATCATCGGGGAGCGGCTCGCCGGCGCGTGAGCCCGGATCCGGGGGCGGCCCGTGGGAGCGCTCTCCCGGGACCCCGCACATCCGACGGCCCATGTCAAGCCCCCGCTAGAATTGATGCCCGTTCCCGACCGCGTGAAGGCTCCTGGAGTTCGAGTTGCTCAGCGATTACGTTCCCCTGCTGATCTACGCGGTGATCGTCGTGGCCGTCGTGGGCTTGCTGATCACCCTGTCGTACGTGCTGGGGCCCCGCAAGCCATATCGAAGCAAGCTCCTGCCGTACGAGTCCGGCATCATTCCGGAGACGCCGGGTCGGCAGCGGATGTCGGTCCGGTTCTACCTGACCGCGATGCTCTTCATCATCTTCGACGTCGAGGCCATCTTCTTCTACCCGTGGGCCGTGCTCCTGCACCAGCTGCGGTGGTACGGCGTGATCGAGATGTTCATCTTCATCGGCATCCTCGCGGTGGCCCTCGCCCACATCTGGCGCAAGGGGGGCTTCGAGTGGGAGTAGAGCAGCTCGTCGACATCCTCGGCGAGAACATCCTCACCACCACGCTGGGCAAGGTGATCGGCTGGGGCCGCGCCAACTCGGTGTGGCCGGCCCAGTTCGGGCTCGCCTGCTGCGCCATCGAAGGCCTCATGCACACGGCGGGCCCGGGCTTCGACATCGGCCGCTTCGGCTCCGAGGCGATGCGCGCCTCGCCCCGCCAGTCCGACCTCATGATCGTCGCCGGCCGCGTGTCGCAGAAGATGGCGCCCGTGCTGCGCCAGCTGTACGACCAGATGCCGGAGCCCAAGTGGGTGATCTCGATGGGCGCGTGCGCGTCCACGGGCGGGGTGTTCAACAACTACGCGATCCTGCAGGGGGTGGACAAGATCGTGCCCGTCGACGTGTACATTCCCGGGTGCCCGCCGCGCCCCGAGGACGTCATCAACGCGCTCATGATCCTGCAGGAGAAGATCAAGGCGCAGGGCATCAAGCCGCGGATATGACGACGTCCGTCCTGCCCGACGAAACAGTGCTCGCGAGCGGCGTTCTCGCGGGCGCGGAATGGATCACCATCCGCCGCGAGGACCTGCGCGAAGCGATGCAGACGCTGCAGGCGCAGGGCTTCGCCAGCTACCTGTTCATGACGTGCGTGGACCATCTCGCCACGCCGGTCGTCGAGAGGCCGCCGGAGCGCTACGAGCTCGTGTACCAGCTGCGGAACATGAGCGCGCACCGAGAGCTGCGCGTGCGCGTCTTCGTCCCCGAGGGCGACCCGACCGCGCCCAGCCTCCACGACATCTACACGCCCGCCAACTGGGACGAGCGCGAGACGTGGGACCTGTTCGGCATCGCGTTCGAGGGCCATCCCGACCTCACCCGCATCCTGCTGCCGGACGACTGGGAGGGCCACCCGCTGCGGCGCGACTTCCCGGTCGGCGGCGAGCCGGTGGATTTCTCCGAAGACCACGAGACCTGGCAGACGGCCCCGCCGGAGGCTTGACCGCGATGGCTGACACGAAGCTCGACCAGACCCAGCAGGGGATCACCATCACGCGCACGAAGCGCGCCGGCCTCGAGGGCGACCTGATGACGGTCAACTTCGGCCCGCAGCACCCGTCCACGCACGGCGTGCTGCGCCTGGTGGTGGACCTCGACGGCGAGACCATCCGCCGCGTCAAGCCCGTGATCGGGTACCTGCACACGGGCATCGAGAAGCAGATGGAGGCGCTGCGCTGGCAGCAGGGCGTGGTGGTGACCGACCGCCACGACTACCTCTCGCCGCCGATCAACAACCTCGCCTACGCGCTCGCGGTCGAGCAGCTGATGGGCGTGGAGGCGCCACCGCGCGCGCAGGGCCTGCGCGTGCTCATGTCCGAGCTGACCCGCATCTCCTCGCACCTGATCTGGCTGGGCACCAGCGGGATCGAGCTGGGCGCGATGGGCATCTTCATGTACTGCCTGCGCGAGCGCGAGAAGATCATGGACCTCAACGAGGAGATCTCCGGGTTCCGCATGCACACGTCGTACATCCGGCCCGGCGGCGTGATGGCCGACGCGACCCCGCGCTTCCTCGAGCTGCTGGACGAGTTCATCCGCGAGATGCCCGGCCACATCGACCAGTACGAGGACCTGCTCACCCGCAACCCGATCTTCCAGGAGCGCACGCAGGGCGTCGGCATCCTGTCCGCTGAGGACGCGATCCGGCTCGGCGCGACGGGCCCGATGATCCGCGGCTCGGGCGTGGCATGGGACCTGCGCCGGGACCGGCCGTACTGCGGCTACGACACGTACGACTGGGAGGTCGCCGTCGAGAGCGCCGGCGACTGCTACGCGCGCTACCTGGTCCGCATCAAGGAGCTCCGCGAGTCGGTCAAGATCCTGCGCCAGGCCCTGGACCGGCTGCCCACCGGGCCGGTCAACGTGGACGACCGCAAGATGCTGCCGCCGCCGCGCGAGGAGCTGGAGACGTCGATGGAGGCGATCATCCACCACTTCAAGCTCTTCACCGAGGGGTACTCACCCCCGCCCGGCGACGTCTACGTCGCGGTCGAGTCCGGCCGCGGCGAGAACGGCTGCTACATCGTTTCGGACGGCACGCACAAGCCGCGCCGCGTGAAGTTCCGGTCGGCCTCGTTCGTCAACCTCCAGGCGCTCGAGCACATGTCGCTCGGGCACATCCTGGCCGACTTCATCGCGATCATCGGCACCGCCGACACCGTGCTCGGGGACTGCGACCGCTGATGGCGCTCTCGACGCACGCGACCGACGAGATCAGGGCGCTGCCCGCGCGCTTCCCGGAGATCCGGAGCGCGGTGATGCCGGCGCTGGACATCGCCCAGGAGGAGCTCGGCCACCTCACGCCCGAGGCGATGAGCGAGGTGGCCGAGCTGCTGAAGCTCGACCCCGGCTACGTCGAGGGCGTGGCCACGTTCTACACCCTGTTCCACCTGCAGCCGATCGGCAAGCACCACTTCTCCGTCTGCACGAACCTCTCGTGCGCGCTGCGCGGCGCGGTGGAGATCTGCGACCACATCAAGCGGCGGACCGGCGTCGAGGAGTTCGGCGAGGTCAGCGCCGACGGCCTGTTCAGCGTCGAGGAGGTCGAGTGCCTGGGCGCCTGCGAGTACGCGCCGATGATGCGCTACCAGCACCGCTACCACTACGACCTGACCACCCAGAAGGTGGACGCGCTGATCGACCGGGCACGCGAGGAGGGACATGGCGACTGAGCTGCGGGGATCGCACGGCCCCGAACGCCACCACCTGCTGACGGGGCTGTTCGGCACCCCCGACCTGCACAAACTGGAGGTGTACCGGCGCCACGGCGGCTACGAGATGCTGCAGCGGGCGCTGGGCTCGCTCACGCCCGAGCAGATCCACGCCGAGGTCAAGACCTCCGGCCTGCGCGGGCGCGGCGGCGCCGGCTTCTCGACCGGCACCAAGTGGGGCTTCATCCCCAAGGACGTCCCCGGCCCGCGGTACGTCGTCGTCAACGCCGACGAGTCCGAGCCCGGGACGGCCAAGGACCGCTACCTGATGGAGAACTCGCCCCACATGCTCCTGGAGGGCATCTGCCTCGCGTGCTACGCGATCGGAGCCCACCAGGCCTGGATCTACATCCGGGGCGAGTACGACGGGCCGTACCAGCGGCTCGTGGACGCGATCGCGGAGCTGCGCGCGGCCGGCATCCTCGGCGGCCAGCCGTTCGGCTGCGACTACGAGCTGGACATCCAGCTGTACCGCGGTCACGGCGCGTACATCTGCGGCGAGGAGACCGCGCTGCTGGAGTCGCTCGAGGGCAAGCGCGCCCAGCCCCGCTCCCGCCCGCCCTTCCCCGCCGTCAAGGGCGCGTGGGGCCGGCCGACGCTGCTCAACAACGTCGAGACGCTGGCCAACCTGCCCTGGATCGTGCGCCACGGCGGCGCCGAGTACGCCAAGTTCGGCCTCGGCAGCGCCAAGGGCACGCGGCTGCTGACGGTCAGCGGCGACGTGCGCCGGCCCGGTGTGTACGAGGTCGAGATCGGCGTGTCGTTCCGGCACGTGATCATGGAGCTGGCCGGCGGCCCGCCGGAGGGCCGCCGGGTGAAGGTCTTCTGGCCCGGCGGCTCGTCCGCGCAGGTGCTCCCGGAGTCCATGCTCGACACCTCGACCGACCCCGACGCGCTGGCCCGCGTCGGCTCGATGGGCGGCTCGGGGGGCGTCATCGTGATGGACGACTCCCACTGCGTGGTGAAGGCCGCGTACCGCCTGCTGCGCTTCTACGCGCACGAGTCGTGCGGCAAGTGCACGCCCTGCCGCGTCGGCGGCAACTGGGCGGTCCGCACCTTCGAGCGCATCCTGTCCGGCCAGGGCAGCGAGATCGACCTGCAGATCCTGGACCGCATCCAGCAGAGCCTCCAGTACGGCCGCTGCCTGTGCGGCCTGGGCGACTCGGCCGGCTGGGTGATCATGTCGACGATGCAGCACTTCCGCAACGAGTACGAGGAGCACGCGCTGCGGAACGAATGCTCCGCTGAGAGGGTACCTGCGCATGCCTGAGCCGAACGGGGGGCCGCCGCCCAACCTGGTCACGCTGACCATCGACGGTCAGCAGGTGTCCGTGCCGAAGGGGACGCTGATCGTGGAGGCGGCGAAGCGCGTCAACATCGAGATTCCCGTCTTCTGCTACCACCACAAGCTCAACCCGGTCGGCGCCTGCCGTCTCTGCCTGGTCGAGATCACGCCCGGCCCACCGCGGCCCCAGACCGGCTGCACCACGCCGGTGGCCGAGGGCATGGTCGTGCGCACGAACAGCCCGTCGGCCGTCGCGGCCCGTGCGGACATCCTCGAGTACGAGCTGGTCAACCACCCGCTCGACTGCCCCGTCTGCGACAAGGGCGGCGAGTGCCCGCTCCAGGACTACACGTTCCGGCACGGCTTCCCCACCAGCCGGGTGGACACGCCGCGCCTCCACTTCCAGAAGCCGATCCCGCTGTCCGAGCGGATCGCGCTGGACCGCGAGCGCTGCGTCCTCTGCTACCGCTGCACCCGCTATTACGACGAGGTCGCCTGGTCCCAGGAGCTGACGGTCGAGCACCGCGGCGTGGATTCGTTCATCAGCAGCCAGTTCGACCAGCCGCTCCAGTCCGTGTTCAGCGGCAACATCATCGACCTCTGCCCCGTCGGGGCGCTGACCAGCCGGGTCTGGCGCTTCGAGTCGCGGCCCTGGGACATGGACCACACCGCGTCGGTCTGCTCCCGGTGCGCGGTCGGCTGCAGCGTCACGCTCTGGCAGCGCCGCAACCAGCTGGTCCGCGTCACGTCGCACGAGAACGACGAGATCGACGAGGGCTGGATCTGCGACCGCGGCCGCTTCGAGTACCCGCACGTCAACCGGCCCGACCGGCTCCGCGTGCCCCACGTCGCCGGCGCCGCCTCCTCGTGGGACGAGGCGCTGGGGACGCTGGTGGACGGCATCCAGGGCCGGTCGCTGGGCATCTCGCTCCCGCGCGACGTGACCAACGAGGAGCTGTTCCTGCTCGGCCGGCTGCTCGACGGGCCCTGGAAGGACGCCCGCGTGGCGCTGGAGGAGCGGACCGCGCTCCCGGCGCCCGAGGCCGAGACGCTGCGCATCGCGGGCATCGACCGCTGCAAGGCGATCGTGGTGATCGCCTCCGACGTGGCGGCGGACGCGCCGATCGTGAACCTGCGCGTCAAGAAGGCGGTGAGCAAGCTGGGCGCGAAGCTCCTGGTGGTCAACCCGACCGACCTCGACCTCGACCGCTGGCCGCAGGCCGTGCACGTCCGCTACGAGCCGGGTGGCGCCGCCGAGGCGGTGCGCGGCCTGGCCGAGCACGAGCTGCTGCGGGAGGGCCCCGTCGCCATCCTCTGGGGCGACGGCCGCGGCACGGAGGACACCGCCGCGCTGGCGGCCGCCGTCGCCGGGCTGGCCTCGGCGGTGGACGGTCGCTCGATGCCGCTGTTCCGGGCCACCAACGAGCGCGGCGCGCTGGCCGCGGGCCTGGCCCGGACGGCCGACGACCTGGAGGGCTGCGAGGCGGTGCTCTGCTGGGGTCCGCCGGCCGCCGGCCGCATCCCGGGCAGCGCCGCGTTCGTCGCCGTCTGGGACACGGAGCTCCGGCCCGAGCACGGGACGCCGGACGTGGTCCTGCCCGCCGCGAGCTTCGCGGAGACGCAGGGCAGCTACACCAACCTCGAGGGCCGCGTCCAGTTCCTGCGCCCGGTCCTGCGCCTGGACCCGCCGCTCCGCGAGGGCTGGGACGTGCTGACCGAGATCGGCCAGCGGCTGGGCGTGGCGGGCATGGAGTTCGCCGGCATCTTCCAGATCCAGCGCGAGGCGGCCCGCGCGAACGTCGCGTTCGCGGCGCTGGCCGACCCGCCGGCCCCGGACCCGGAGCCGACGCCGGTCATGTACGGACCCGCGCGGCCATGATCCGGCTCGCCCCTCCCGACCCGTTCAACCTCTACTCCGGCCCGATCACCCACTGGGTGATCCTGGTCGTGGCCATGGTGGCCGTGATCTTCGTGATCCTGACCGGCGCCGCGTACACCGTCTGGTTCGAGCGCATCGAGCTGGGCCACATGCAGCGGCGGCCGGGGCCCAACCGCGTCGGCCCGTGGGGTCTGATGCAGCTGGCCGCGGACGGCGTAAAGCTGGTGTTCAAGGAGAGCTTCGCGCCCCGCGACGTGGACCGCATCCTCTACGTGCTGGCGCCGGCGATCATGGTGCTGGCGGCGTTCCTGGCCTGGGCGGTGATCCCGATCGGGCTCTCCAACGGGTTCACGTACTGGATCGCCAACCTCAACATCGGCATCCTGCTCGTGTTCGCGGTCAGCTCGATGAACGCGTACGCGATCCTGCTCGGCGGCTGGGCGTCGAACTCCAAGTACTCGCTGCTGGGCGGCCTGCGGGCCGCGGCCCAGCTCATCAGCTACGAGATGGCCCTGGGCCTGTCGCTGGTGCCGGTGTTCATGATCGTCGGGTCGCTGCGGCTGTCCGACATCGCGAACTACACGGTGCACTGGGGGCCGTACAGCGGGCCGCTCCCGCTGGTCATCCTCGCCCCGGTCAGCTTCGTGATCTACATCATCGCGGCGGTCGCGGAGACCAACCGGACCCCGTTCGACCTGCCCGAGGCCGAGCAGGAGCTGGTCGGCGGCTACCTGACCGAGTACTCGGGGCTGAAGTTCGTCTGCTTCTACCTGGGCGAGTACGTGAACATGATCACGGTCTCGGCGCTGGCCTCCCTGCTGTTCTTCGCGGGCTGGCATCCGGCCTTCGGGCCGTTCGCGTGGGTGTCCTTCCTGGTGAAGGTGATCCTCTTCCTGTTCCTGTACATCTGGCTCCGGACCACGCTGCCGCGGCTCCGCTACGACCAGCTGATGCGGCTGGGCTGGAAGGTCCTGCTGCCGCTGGCGCTGGCCAACGTGGTGGTCACGGCCGTGGTGCTGGTGGCCGTTCAGTAGGGGTCCGGCGAATGGATGAGATAGAGAGGCGCAAGCAGCGCCCGAGGCAGAACGTCCTCCAGGACGTCGGGGCGCTGGCCGTCGGCCTGAAGACGACGCTCGGCGAGCGCTTCAAGCCGCACGTGACCGTGAACTACCCGGAGCAGAAGACGCCGCGGGCGGAGCGGTACCGCGGGCGGCACTACCTGCGCCGGTACGACAACGGCCTGGAGCGCTGTATCGGCTGCGAGCTGTGCGCGGCCGCGTGCCCGGTGGGCTGCATCCTGGTGATCGCGGCCGAGAACACCGAGGAGCACCGGGTCAGCCCGGGCGAGCGCTACGCCAAGGTCTACGAGATCAACATGCTCCGCTGCATCTTCTGCGGCTACTGCGAGGAGGCGTGCCCGGTCCAGGCGATCGTGCTGGGCCCGGAGTACGAGCTCGCCGACGTCAGCCGCGAGCGCTTCGTCTACACGAAGGACATGCTGCTGGAGCCGAACCCCGACCAGCAGGAGCCGCTGTTCGTGGGAACCGACGCATGATCGTCCCGCAGATCGTCTTCTGGGGGAAGGGCAAGAGGGGGCAGGCCCCCTCTTCCGGAACACCCCCGCTTGTCCGGGACGTTTGGGGCGCCTGCGGCGCATCGCTCCGCGTCTGTAGTCGAGGCTCGCGACCTCGGAAAGATCAACTCACACACAGGGCGGAGCCCATGCTTACGGCGTCCCGCGGATCCGCTGACTCCGGGGAGGCGCGGTCATGATCGTCCCGCAGATCGTCTTCTGGGTGATGGCCGTGATCGCCGTGCTCGGCGGCCTGGGCGTGATCGCGTCGCGCCAGCCGGTGCGCAGCGTCCTCAGCCTGGTGGCGGTGATGCTCGCGCTGTCCGTCATCTTCCTGCTGCTCTCGGCCCAGTTCGTGTTCGCGGTCCAGGTGATCGTGTACGCGGGCGCCGTGATGGTGCTGTTCCTGTTCGTCGTCGCGCTCCTGGGGCCGATGGGCGAGGGGACCAGCCACCACCTCCGCTTCCACTGGGGCCTCTCCATCGTGGTCGTCGCCGTGTTGGGCGCGTTCATGTACGCGCAGCTCCAGGGCATCGGCTTCCGCGCTCCCGACAAGCTCGACACGACGTTCTTCGGCACCGTCGAGCAGATCGGGACCGGCCTCTTCACGACGTACCTGTATCCGTTCGAGCTGACCTCCATCCTCCTCCTGGTGGCGGCCGTGGGCGCCATCTACCTGAGCCGCGGCGGGCGGACGGCGAGCGAGGTCCGCCGGCAAGAAGAAGCACACGCAGAGGAGGACAACGTTGCCTGACTACGGTCAGATCCAGGTCGGCGCCGGCACCCTGGATGCGCGGCTCGTCCTCGGCCTCGCCTTCATCCTGTTCCTGCTCGGCGCGCTCGGCGTGCTGGTCCGGCGCAACCCGATCGTGATCCTGGTCTGCATCGAGCTGATGCTCAACGCGGCCAACCTCACGCTGATCACGTTCGCCGCGCAGCTGCACAACCTGGAAGGCCAGCTCTTCGCCCTGATGACCATGACGGTCGCGGCGGCCGAGGCGGTGGTCGGCCTGGCCATCCTGGTGGACATCTTCCGCGTCCGCGACGTCGAGGACGTGGACGAGCTCAGCGAGCTGAAGGGCTGATCGCGATGCTGCAAACGCTCGCTCTCGCCCTGCTCCTGCTGCCCGCCGCCGGCGCCCTCGTCCTCGCGCTGACCGCGCTGACCATCCCCCGCACGGCCGTCAGGCTGATCGGTCCGGGCGTGGTCTGGCTCGGGTTCGTCTGCACGCTGATCCTGCTCGTGGACTCGCTCCAGAACAACACCGCGCACGACTACACGTACTGGACGTGGATCAAGAGCGGCGCGTTCAACCTGCCCGTGAACCTGCTCGTGGACCGGCTGTCGATCTTCATGTGCCTGGTCGTGACCGGCGTCGGCGGCCTGATCGTCACGTACGCGGTCGGCTACATGGACCACGAGGGCGACGCCAGCTACGCCCGCTTCTTCTGCTACATGGACCTGTTCATCTTCTCGATGCTGCTGCTGGTCCTGGCGGGCAACTTCGTGTTCCTGATCATGGGCTGGGCGATGGTCGGCCTCAGCTCCTACCTGCTGATCGGCTTCTACTACTGGCGGTACAGCGCCGTCGCGGCCGCCCGCAAGGCGTTCGTGATGAACGTGATCGGCGACATCGGCCTGATCCTGGCCACGTTCGCGATCTTCGTCCAGTACCACCAGACCACGTTCGCCGGCGTGTTCGGGGCGCTGCCCAAGGCGGACGGCTTCTGGATCGAGGTGATCGGCTTCCTGCTCCTGGTCGGGGCGGTGGCCAAGTCCGCGCAGCTGCCGCTGCACACGTGGCTGCCCGACGCCATGGAGGGCCCCACGCCGGTGTCGGCGCTGATCCACGCGGCCACGATGGTGACGGCCGGCGTGTACCTGATCGGCCGCATGCACCCGATCTATGACGTTGCCTTCTGGTCGCACAGCACGGCCGCCCTGCTCGGCGCGGTCACCGCGCTGGTCGCGGCGACGATCGGCATCGTCCAGACCGACATCAAGCGGGTGCTCGCGTACTCGACGATGAGCCAGATCGGCTACATGTTCCTGGGCGTCGGCCTGGGCGCGTACGCGGCCGGTTTCTTCCACCTGCTCGCCCACGCGTTCTTCAAGGCCCTGCTCTTCATGGGCGCCGGGAACGTGATCCACTCGATGCGGGACGAGCAGGACATGCGCAAGTTCGGCGGCCTGTGGAAGGACATGCGCGTGACCTCGATCTGCTTCCTCATTGGCTCGCTGGCCCTGGTCGGCATCTTTCCGCTGGTCGGCTTCTTCTCCAAGGAGGTCATCCTCGGCGACGCGTTCAGCAAGCCGGACCAGGGCGGCTTCCCGCAGGTGATGTGGGCGGTCGGGTTCCTGACGGCGATCCTGACCGGGTTCTACACCGGCCGCATGTGGTGGATGGCGTTCTGGCGCGAGGCCGCGCCCGACCGGCCTGTGGCGCAGCCGCACGAGGCGCCGCCGGTGATGATGGTGCCGGTCATCGTGCTCACGGTGCTGACCGTGATCGGCGGCGGGCTGCAGATCAACGCCGGGTTCGACGTCGGCTGGAGAAAGGTCGAGGACTTCCTGGCCCCGGTGCTGGGCGTGCTGCCCTGGGCCCCGCGGAGCCTGGAGTGGATCCCGACCGCGGCCACGCTGCTCCTGGGCGGCGTCGCGTTCCTGCTCGCGTACAACATCTACGTCAACCACACCTGGCGGCCGTGGTCCGCGGCGGTGCCGTGGCTGCAGCGCCTGCTCGAACGCAAGTACTACGCGGACGAGCTGTACGACGCGCTGTTCGTGCGCACGATGGACGGCGCCGCCAACGCCGGCGACAAGGTGCTGGAGGAGCCGGTGCTGGACGGCCTGCCGACCGACATCGGCGCCGCCACCCGGGCCGGCGCCGGCACGCTGGCGCTGACCCAGAGCGGCTTCTTCCGGACATACATCCTCGTGTTCGTGGGCGGGGCGGCGATCGCGCTGATCCTGATCCTGCTCGTGAGGGCGACGAGCTGATGCTGACCGCACTGTGGCTCGTCCCCGTCGCCGGCGCCGCCGTCGTCGGCCTGCCCTGGCTGCCCCGCCGCCTCGTCCGCCCGGTCGGCCTCGCGGCCGCGCTGGTGGCGCTCGTGATCGCGCTGGTGGCCGCCGTCATGTTCCAGCCCGGGCACCAGGGGTACCAGTTCGAGGAGTACGTGCCCTGGGTCAGCAGCTACTCGATCGGGTACCACCTGGGCCTCGACGGCATCAGCCTCTGGCTGGTCCTGCTGAACGCCTTCCTGACGGTCGTCGCGATCGTCGCGACGGGCGACCGGATCGTCCGCCAGCGCGGCTTCATCGCGCTGCTCCTGCTGCTGGAGGGCGGCATGGCCGGGGTGTTCCTGGCCGCCGACCTGCTGCTGTTCTACGTCTTCTGGGAGGCGCAGCTGATCCCCGCCTACTTCCTGCTCTGGCAGTGGGGTGAGGGCGGCAAGGCCAGGGGCGCCGCGCTGAAGTTCGTCCTCTACACGCTGGCCGGGTCGCTGCTGGCGCTGGTCGGCGTGATCGGCGAGTACGTCTACGCCGGCGGCGGCGTCCACACGTTCGACCTGGCCACGCTGGCCAAGCAGCCGCCCACGGAGGCCATCCAGTTCGGCCTGTTCTTCCTGTTCGCGCTCGCGTTCGCGATCAAGATCCCGTTGTTCCCGTTCCACGGCTGGCTGCCCGACGCGTACGGGGCCGCCCCGATCCCGATGCTGGTCACCTTCGCCGGGGTGATGGGCAAGACCGGCGCGTACGCGATGCTGCGCATCCTCATCCCGCTCCTCCCCCACCCCACGCTGTGGTGGGACTGGAACGGCGTGGTGCCCTGGCTGGCCGTCGCCGGCATCGTCTGGGGCGCCCTGATGGCGCTCGCGCAGCGGGACATGAAGCTGCTGATCGCGTACTCCAGCGTCAGCCACATGGGCTTCATCGTGCTCGGCATCTTCGCCTTCAACCAGCAGGGCCAGCAGGGCGCCGTGCTGCAGATGGTCAACCACGGGATCATCATGGCCGCGCTGTTCCTGCTGATCGGCTGGATCGCCGCCCGGACCGGGACGTACGACCGCTCCGCGATCAAGGACCTGGCGCCGCGGATGCCGGTCCTGGCCGGCGTCTTCATGGTGGTCACGCTGGCCGCCCTCGGGCTGCCGATGCTGAACAGCTTCGTCGGCGAGTTCATGACGCTGCTCGGGGCCTGGCAGTTCCAGCCCTGGCTGGCGATCGTGAGCACCCTGGGCATGGTGCTGGCCCCGGTCTACATGCTCCGGCTGTACCAGGGCCTGATGTACGCGGCCCCCGGTGAGCAGCTGCCCGGACCGCCAGGCGGCGACCACGGCCACCACGGCACGGCGCACCCGTCCGGGGAGGGCGGGGCGGTCGCCCGCAGCGACATCTTCCCCGCCGAGCTGGGGCTGCTGGTGCCGCTGCTCCTGCTGATGGCCATGCTCGGCCTCTATCCTTACCTGCTCACCCAGGCCATGACCTCGCTCGGGTTCCCGCTCCCAATTCCATG
>Ga0070717_10001891_pt1 | contig 14644 bp, 10 predicted proteins | sample LARL113metaG_FD_71366 | JGI IMG/M metagenome (GOLD analysis project Ga0070717, IMG submission 71366) | Corn, switchgrass and miscanthus rhizosphere microbial communities from Kellogg Biological Station, Michigan, USA - LAR L11-3 metaG | ecosystem: Host-associated > Plants > Roots > Rhizosphere ... | reverse complement strand
AGGGCGACACTACCGCTCGGCCGGGTCGTGAAACGGCCGCGCCTGGCGAGTGGCGTCGAAGCGCCCCGCCAACCCCCTCGAGCGGATAAGGTCGCTGATCACGAACGAATGCGGCGGCATGGACGTTCGGAACGTTGGCGCTATGTGGAAATGGGAGGAGGCCCCGCGGATGCCCGTCGAACCGCCCTCACCGGTGTGGGAACTACAGGCCGAGCTCGGCGAAGGGCCCGTATGGGCAGAGCGCGACCATGCGCTCTGGTTCGTCGACATCAAGAAGCAGCGGATCCATCGCTACGATCCCGCAACCCAGGCAACGCACAGTTGGGATTCTCCCGAGCAGGTCGGTTTCATACTCCCGGCCAAGGGCGGTGGCTTCGTCGCCGGATTGCAATCCGGCCTCTACCACTTTGATGAAACAACTGGCGGCTTTGACCTCATTGTCGAAGTCGAGCCGCAGCTTCCGACGAACCGCCTCAACGATGGCGTGGTCGACCCCGCGGGTCGCCTCTGGTTCGGCACCATGGACAACGGCGAAAGGGCCAAGAGCGGCGCCTTTTACTGCTTTCAGGAAGGGCAGCTGACCCGCACGAGGATCGAGGGAATTGCCATTACCAACGGCCCGGCCGTTTCGCCGGACGGCAAGCTGCTTTATTATGTCGACACGCTGAAAGGGACGATCGAAGTCGCCCAAATTCGCGATGACGGATCGCTCGGCGATTCACGCCCGTTCGTCCGGGTCGATCCCCGCGAAGGGCATCCCGACGGACCGACGATCGACAGCAACGGCTATCTCTGGATCTCCCTCTACGCCGGCTGGGAGGCGCGGCGATATGCTCCGACAGGCGAGCCGGTCGAGCGCATCCGCTTTCCAGTCGCCAACATCACCAAGATCGCTTTTGGTGGCGATACCTTGCGTACCGCCTTTGCAACCACCGCCCGCCAGCTGTTGTCGCCGGAAGCGATTGCGGAGCAGCCATTGATCGGGGCCCTCTTCGAATTTCACGTCGATGTGCCGGGCGTGCCTTCTCCGCTGGTCCGTCTCTAAAGTCAGCTCGGTATGGTTGCAGACTTCGCCTCAAAGAGTCCCCGCCGGGCAATTCAACGCTTGAAAGGCCGCATCTTCGGTTCGAATGCTTCGAATCAGTCGCAATTTCCAAGGAGGAGAATGTGGGCATGAGCTTGATCCGAAAAACGATGCTGATCGTCGCATTAGTTGCACCAGCAGTGATCGCCGCTTCGCCGGCGTCCGCTGCGGCGGCACCGCGGCACTATGATTGTTCAAAGCCAGGTAATGCCAGCAAGGCTGCCTGCAAGGGTGCTGCGCCAGCGGCAAAAGCACCCGCGACCCCGTCGCGCACGACCACGACGAAATCGACCGCGACGACAACGACCAAGCACTACGATTGCACCAAGGCCGGCAATGCCAACAAGGCCGCTTGCAAGACCGCAGGGGCTCAGACTCCCTCGGGTAAGTCGCCGGGCGCTGTGAAGACAACGACGAAGACGACGTCGACCACTACCGATTGCACCAAATTTTATAACCGGATGCGCTCCGTTTGCCGGACCAGCAGCGCGTCCTCCGGGCCAAAGACCACCGTGGCTCCTGCGCCTAAGCCCGCTCCCGTCACTCGGTCGGCCAGCGCGGGCGAGAATAACAATCCCGCGGGCGCCACCGCGCAGTGCAAGGATGGCACCTACAGCCATTCCAAGACCCACCAGGGCGCTTGCTCGCACCATGGCGGTGTGGCCAAGTGGCTTTAGTTCAACGAGGGAGACATAAGATGCGGAAGTTCATCATTGCTTTGTCAGCATTCGGATTGATCGCCGGCTCGATGCCAGCTCTTGCGGCACCCTGCCGCGATGCGAAGGGCAAATTCGTCAAGTGCCCGACCAAGGCCGCGCCAGCGAAGGCCACAGCGGCCAAATCGACGCGCTGCAGAGATGCCAAGGGCAAATTCGTGAAGTGTGGAACGAAGGGCTCGAAGCCGGCCTGATCAACGGCAAGGCGCGTGGAACGGGACGCTCCGAAGCTCCGGTGCGTCCCATTCCCATACTCAAACTCGACCGACGCGAACCCGAATCCCGCCGTCGAATCGCGACTAGATCACGAAAACACACCGGTCGGCGGGAGTTCGTGTGTCCATGTTTCGGCCACGATTGAGATGATCATCGATTTCAGCGGCCGCGCCGATCATGCGCCCATAGAGGAACACGTTGAACGCAGCGTTTTCCAGCTGGCGCAACGACAGGTCGCCGGAGCGATAGTTCGACCACAGCAGCTTCAACAGCAAAGCGGCAATGACCGCGTCGACATTCACGCAGAATTGGGTTCGGGTTGCGCCGACTTCGTAAAGGGCGCGGACTAGCTCGAGATAATAAGCGTGGAAGATGTTGTATTCTCCCCGCTCCTCCATCTTGGCGGCGATGAACCGCTCGCGCGGGTCGTAGTTGATGGTCTCACCCCGGAAGATCGGGTGATTGACGCCAGGAATCGCGCGCAGCTCGGCATTGCCAGCTTCTTTTGCGGCCGCTCGCTCGGTCCGGTAGCGAACGGCAAAATCGGTGGCCATGCGCCCAAGATCGACACCGTGGTTCGGATCGCCTGGATCCACGAGGTTCGTTCCCGCGAACGCATCGAGCAGGAACGCAATGCCTTCGTAGCCATTGCCGCCATGGCTGTAGCCGGAGTGCGTGAGAAAGCCGATCATCGCCTTGTTGATCTGGACCCGCGACGGCGACTGGGGACCGTCTGCAGCGACCGCGCCCTTCGCGCCCTGGGCAGTGATCGCTCCAGGTCCATTCGAGATGAGAAGGCCGACCAGCATCTGCAGCGGCAGGGCCATTCCCGGATCCGGCTTGCGGCCGGTGATGGCGAGGAACAGGAAGTCCGCCATTGTCCAGGAGTTGAAACGCTCCTCGCGGGACACTCCGGCAAGATTGCCATGCCGGTGGTGTTCGGCGGGAATGGAAGCGCCGATCATCACCCCGTAAAGCCTCAGGTACCAAGGCAGGGTCTCTGCCGTCAGCCGCGAGATCCGCTTTTGCATCAGCGGCACCCAGGCAATCGTCACGGCAATGGCAGCAAGCAGCGCATCGCGTGATGGCCGAGCACATGAATGGTCCAGATAACGCAAGAACACGGACCGCCCACCCCGAGCGCGAACGGCTTCGAGCATGGCTTCGGGACGAGGATCAGAGCTCTCGTCCTCGGTAGCCGCGCACAGGTTGCGGATCGTGTCGTCAACCGGAATCTTCGTAATATCGAAGGTCTCGTCGCGCGGATCCTGCAAGCCGGAATGGGCGAACAAGTCGATCAATGCCTTCGTGCAATCGAGCGCTCGAGCAACCCGGCCCGGTCCGACGATGGCGGCGGCCGCCGCCATGATCGTGTTTGGCGAATTTCCGGCAGAACGCGCGGCCTCAGCCGCCATCAGCGCGGGATCGCCCACAAGATTCATTTCCGAGGCGATGAGGACATCGAGCATTGCGCGGTCGTCAGGCCCTGCAATGTCGTGGACCAGCGGAAGCGCAAAGCTCGCTTCGATCGGGCACAGCGCGAGATCGAGAACCGTATGGCCATGGACGCTCGCGACCTGGGTCCTCGGATCGATCGCGCTCGCCCCAGACTTGTCCTTCATCGGCTGGCGCGCGAAGACCTTCCCGATCTGGCGTTCAAGCCCGTCGATCTGCGATGCATAAGGCTCGGCTGGACGCACTGCGGGAAGACCAAGCCGACCAGGAAGAGTCAGCCCCTGATCGTTCGCAAGCCAGGGTTTCAGGGACAGATCCCCCCGAGGCGCAAAATCGGGCTCGACCCCGTTTTCGCGCATCACGGCAGACAAGGCAGCCGGGATGTCGGCGATATTCCTGACAAGCGCGCCCTTCGCTGAATATATCGGGTTCTCGGCCGTGAAGGGCGAGTCCACGCCGAATGCATCCAGGAACCACTGTTCCTTGGCTTCCGCATTGTCGCCGGATCCCGCAAGCGCACCCGCATGGCCAACCGCACGTGTGAGCTTCGATTTCCAGCGGCCGACAACGCAGGCGACGACGGGCTTGTCGAATTTCAGCCCATATTCGTAATAACCGCCCGGCTCGACATAGAGTACGGCCGCCTTGGAGCGTTGGTCCGCGGCAAATCCGATCGCAAAATCCCTGGCCGAGTAATGGATGTAGACGTCCTTGCCCGACGAGATCAGTGTCGTCGTGCCCCATCCGGCGGTCGCCAGATACTGGGCAATCGTCGTCGTGAATCCGCCCGAATTGGAGAAGATCGCGATCGAGCCCTTGAGAAGTGATTCCTCGGGATTATCGCCGCCCAGAGCGCCGCCAATTCGAACCCTGTTCCAGCTGTCGGCCATTCCGAGGCAATTGCCTCCGAAGACGTCGACTTCGGCGGCCTGCGCCATTGCGCGGACTTCGCGGGCATCGTGAACGGAAACCTTCTCCGTGATGATGACGATCTTGCGCAGCTCTGAGTTGACCCGAACCAGTTCCGCAACTCCGTCGCGAACGCCGGCCGGGGGCAGATAGACGACACCCGTGTCGAACGAGAGCCCGGAATCAAGGCCCTCCCGCACATTGTTGAAGACGGGAATGTCGCCGACTGGCGTCTTGAGTGCCTGGCCCTTCCTCCCTGGTGACGTGCCGAACGCGATGTTGCCGCCCGAGAAGGCGTGGCAAACGGGCGTGACCTGGCTCGATTCCCCTCCAAGAATGTTCAGGACACAAACGCGATCGCTGCGCGTCGCCACGTCTTCGAGCGACCTGATGCCGAGATGATACGGGAGATCCGGGACTCGCTCGCGGTTCATGCCGATACCTCGTCCGGAATGCGCATGTGCCGAGCGATTTCGAGGCGCCCGCCGGAGGTCATCCACGAGTTCACGTTGCGGGCGTAGAGGACGACCTCCGACATGGCGCTGTCGAACCCGAACTGCCGGTACGGAATTCCGAGGCTGTCGCAAGTCTCCGCGATTGCACCCATGCCCCGAATGAGGTTGGGCCCGCCCCGGCCGACAACCACATAGAGGGGAGTTGGACCATGCGTTGCGAAATACTCGCGCAGCGCATCGCCCATCGCACGGAAGGTCTCGTAGATGTCCGTGTTGTTCGATTTCCCGCCAATGATGAGAAGGACGTTGGCCTGCTCCAGCCAATGCCGGTAGCAGATGCGCGCGACGGCCTTCATTTTCTCGTAGGGCGGGTTGCCGCCGAAGTCGGACGAGATGATCGCTTCATCGCCCAGGAGCTCGGTGACGAGCGAGTTTGCCCCGCCGCCGAAAGTCGGCGCGAGGATCGTACCGCTCGGATTGATGACGAACACGTCCGACTGGCCCTGGTGAGTTCGGAGCTCATTGACCTCGCGCTCAAAGTCGGACGTGTCCGCAGCGAAGAGATCCGTCGGAAGATTGAGGCGCTCGACCCGGTGATCGTCGCGATCGAAGCCACATTTGAAGTCACAGGCGACAGGAACGAGACGCCCGTTCGGGGCGGGCTGCATTCGGATTGGATTTAACTCGAGCGTCGTCATTCCATAGTGGTGCACAAGGTCCCACAATCGCGGGAGATGCTGCACCAGCGGTGAAATGATGGGCCGCGGCGCCCCGACGTCCGAAAGGGCGTTCGCAACGACGAAGGCCTTGAGCCCAGTCAATGCATCGAACGGAATATTGGCGATCTCGCCCGGATCGAGTTCCTCGATATCGATCCCGCCCCGGTGCGTGAGGGTCATGGTTGGCGCCCTGAACTCGGTTGAGTCCGTGATCGAGAAATAGACCTCGTGCTCTGCCGGAATCCCCGCTTCGAAGGTCACTCCATTGGCCTTGACGACCATTTCGCCAAGGCGGTGCTGGGCAAAGTAGAGCCGCTCTTTTTCCGCGAGCGCCTCCTGAAGCGTGCTCGCCCGGCCGACCAGGCCGGCTTTCCCTTTCTTGCCCACGCCGCCCTTGAAAACGGGCTTGATGAATATGGTGCCGTGCCGCGCGATCAGCGACTGGATCGCGGCTTCGCTGGAATCCGGCCCAAGGATTTCAGGGACCGGAAATCCGACGTGCCGCAGGAGGGCGGCGCCGTGGAGCATCCCGGTGACCTGCATTGCATCTTCCTATCGGGCTCTGGCGAACAAGGCGTCGTAGCTCGGAATGCGCTTGGCGAGCGAATCACGAAGGTTGAGCGCCTTGAGATAGAACTCCCGCTCGCCGGCATTGGATTCGACCGGGACCTTGAAGGCATAAACGACGAGACCGATGTTCTCGCCCGCCCGGTCCCGGAGCGGCATCAAGACGACGAACTTGGGCGCGGGATCCTTGGTCCGATGCCAGCGCGGATCGACGATCGTGATCCCCTTCTTGCTGACGTCGATATCGTCGGGATCGTCGGGGTTCCCGATCCGATCGGGATAGGAACCGGCGAACATCGTGTAGGCATCGTGCATTCCCGGCGGGACGCCGTGGAGCGTGAAGCTCAGCAGCTCAGGATGGGCCTTCATCGTCTCGTCAGAGAGTTGCTGAGCGTAGATCTTGGCTGCCGGTGGCGACCAATTCTTGGTTTCCGCAGCAGCCGGCTGAAATGCACACAGAAGCAGAAGAGACGCAGTTAGAGCGCGCTTAATCATAACCCCTCCGGTCCACTCGTGAATGACTAGGCTCGTATCGTCCGAACCTGACACGAAGCTGTAGCTGGACGGAACAGAGCCTTGAGAGATGGCATTTGGCGCGCACGCGCATCACGCGCCCGATACGGCTTGCCGAGCCCGATCATGTGGAAACCGGCAGCGGCTCCGATGGCAGCTCTTCCTGGCGTCCGCGCGTCGACAGGTTCGTAAACACAAGGACGAGGCTCGGCAGCATGGTCACAACGAGTGGAGCGCCAATCGCAAGGCCGAATATGATCGCGGTCGCGAGCGGCCGCTGAAGACCGGATCCGCGCCCGATCCCAAGCGCCAGCGGACTTAGGGTCAGGATCGCGATCAATGCCGACATCAGGATCGGGCGAAGGCGGGCCTTTCCAGCATCGAGCAATTTTGCCGGGGTCACCCCATGTTCTTCAACAAGTTCGGCTAAGTAGAAGATTGCGAGCTCGGTCAGCATGCCGATGACCATGGTCAGCCCCATGAGTGCTGAAATGTCGAGCTCGGTTCCAGTCAGCCACAGGCCCATGAAGACTGCCGTCGTCGACAACAGCACCGTCGAGATGACAGCTGCAGTGAATGCCCAGGTCTCGAACAGAAGCGTCAGGAGCAACGCGGACAGCAACAGGGCGGCGATGAAGACGGTCGTCAGATCGCGGAACGACTGTTTCTGCTGCTGGTAGAGGCCACCGTAATCGACTCGGATGGACGAAGGCAGGTGAAGTGCCGTGACGGTTTTTTGGACCTCGACCATGGCGGTACCAAGATCCTTGCCCTCAAGCCGCGCAGTCACTGGAATGAAGGGTGCGAGGTCTTCGCGCATGATCTGACGCTGGCCGGACTGAATGGTGATTTGAGCGATGGTGGACAGCGGCACTGCCCGGCCATCCGCCGATCGAAGCGTCAGCGAGCGCAGCGCATCAGCTCGCTGGCGCAGGTCCTGGGGAAGCCGAACCCTCACGTCGATGATCTGTTCGCCGCGAAGGACCTGCGTCGCGACGGTGCCCCCGACCTCGGTTTCGATCTGCTTTGACACCTGGTCGGGATCGAGCCCCGCAAGCGAAGCTGCCGCCCGGTCGACGTGGATGATGATCGCATCGCCTGCAACTCGAAGCCCGCTTGCAACCTCGACGACGCCGTCAATCTTTGGAAGCGCCTCGACGACCTTGGCGGTAGCAGCTTCCAATTGCTGGGGATCATCGCCGAACAGCTTGACTTCGATCGGCTGCGGCACGGCCGTCAGGTCACCGATCAGGTCCTCCATCAGCTGGGCTGTTTCGATTTCAAGCCCGGGAACGTCGTGCTCCACCTTAGTCCGGATCTCGGACATCACGTCTTCGATGTTGCGCCGGCGCCCGGATGAGAGCCGAATGAAGAAATCTCCCTCGTCGGCTTCCGTCAGGCCACCGCCGAGCTGCAGGCCCGTGCGCCGGGAATAGCTGGTGACCTCCGGGGTACTTCGGATGATCTTTTCGACCTGGCGGAGCAGGCGGTCCGTGTCGGTGAGGGCGCTGCCTGGCTTCGCCTTGTAGTCGAGGATAAATCCACCCTCGTCCATGACCGGCATGAAGCCCGACTCAAGGTGCGAGAATGCGAGCCAGCCGCCGATCACGAGGAGCGCGGCTGTCACCCCGGCAAAAAGAGCCGGCCGCGCAAATGCCCGATGGGCAGCCCGGGCGTAACCCTCGGCGATCGGATGTGTCAGCTTGTCGGCCTTGTCGGCCTCCTGGGCGTCCTTGAGGGTCAGCCAGCGTTCCGCAATGAGCGGCAGGATGTAGCGTGCGTACAGGAGTGACACTGCAAGCGCCGAAGTCATCGTGACGGCAAGCGCCTGGAAGAAGCCGCCGGTAACTCCCGAGATGAACGCGAGCGGCAGGAAGACGACAATGGTCGCCATGGTCGAGCCGAACAAAGGCCGCGCCATTTCACGTGCGGCAAGCAGCATCGAAGGACGACGGTCGGTTCCTTCCGCCTCCTGAAGACGTCGCATCAGGAATTCGAGCATGACGACTGCATCGTCGACCACGAGACCCACGGCTGCGGCCATGCCGCCGAGGGTCATCATGTTGAAGCTCATGTGAAGCGCGTAAAGTGCAAGACAGGTCGCTGCGAGGACCGCCGGCAGCAATGCCGCAGTGATCACCATGAGGCGCCAGCTGCGCAGGAACAGGAACAGGACGAGGCCGGCGAGGACAGCTCCAAGGAGGATCGCGTCACGAACGGAAGTCGCAGCTCCGGTCACGAGCTCTGATTGATCGTAGAAGAAGCTTATCTTCACGTCGGCAGGAATCCCGGCATTCCCAATTCGGGCGTTCACCTCCTTTACGAGGGCAACCGCGTCGGCGGTCGGCGTCTGGCGAATGTTGACGAGTACCGCATCAGTGCCGTTGGACGTGACCTTGGTCCATGCCGGGGCCGGCGCTCGGCGAACGGTAGCCACCTGGCTAAGGGTCACGACGCCGGCGCCGAGCGCCGTACCGGACTTGATCGGAATGGTTCCGATGTCGGGCTCGTTGGTCAGTCGATTTTCGACGAGCGCCAGGTACAGACGGTGCTTGTCTTCGATCCTTCCGACCGCCGCGACGGTGTTCGCGGCGGTCAGGGCATTGGTTACGTCTGTGACGGTGAGGCCGAGCGCCTGCAATCGCGCTGGATCGATTTCGACTTCCAGTTCGGGGGCCGCACCACCAAGGACGTCCACTCCCGCAACACCATCGACAGTCGTAAGGATTGGGCGAAGCCGCAGGTTTGCGATCTGGGCCAATGATACTCCGTCACGCTTGGTGGACGTCAGCGAGATCCCAAGAACCGGAAAGATGGTTGGATCGGACCGTCGAACGCTAAATCGCGTTCCGACAGGAAAATCCGGAAGGAGGGTGGCCATTGCGCCTTGCGTCGCCTGCGTCGCTGCGACCATGTCGTCGCCCCACGCGAATGTGAGCGCGATCTCGGCAGAACCGCGACTGGTCGTTGACCGGATCTGTCGAACACCCGGGACTTGGCGCAACGCGATCTCGGACGGGCGCGTGATGTCTGCCGCCATCTGCTCGGCATCGCGCTCGCCGGCATCGATCGAAACGACGACGCGCGGATAATCGATGTGCGGGAAAAGTGTCACTGGAAGCCGCATCGCCGCGACCAGACCTGCGAGGGTCAGCAAAAAGACGCACATCCAGATCGATCGGCGATGGCGGATCAGTAATTCGCTCACCTGCCTGCCCCGGCAATCTTGACCTTCATGCCATCCTCAAGAGCCGTTCCTCCCTCGGTAACGACCTGATCGCCAGGCTGGAGGCCCTTCAGGATTTGCACTGTCTCACCGGCACTGTTGCCGGGCGACACGTCGACGCGCTTCGCGACTCCCTTCTGGACCACGAACACGTAACTGCGCCCGCCGTCGTCCAGCAGTGCCGAATATGGAATGGTTATTCCCTGGCCGGTCGCTCCGACCTGAACGGTGGCTCGGAGCGGTTCTCCGGCCGCAAGACCCAAGCCCGCCGGCACCCGAACGAACACGCTCGAAAGGCGAGTCGTCGCATCGACCGACGGGTCGACTCCAACGACCGGAACCGTGACCGGAGTGCCTCCTCCCGCCAACTGAATCTGCGCAGTCGTTCCGGGGTGAATTCGAGGTGCGATGACAGGATCCACGCCGAACCGTGCGCGTAGGTCGCCGCGCCCAACGATAATCGCAACCGTGGTCCCGGCGGCAACCTGGTCACCTGGCTTGGCAGTGAGACCCTGCACCGTTCCTGCCGCCGCGGCTCTTAGTGTCACTCCGCCGCCAATCCCCATGTTGGCAACTGCAGAGCGTGCGGCAGCCGCGGCAGCGCGCGCGGTTTCGACATCCGCGTCACTCGCCAATCCGTCCTTTCGAAGTCGGAGCGCTCGGGCATAGGCCGCGTTTGCAGCCTGGGCATCGCTGAGCGCCTTTGCACTTTCGAGACGTGACGTTCGGCTGGGTCGTAACGAGACGACCGGCTGCCCAACCCCGACTGCGGTTCCGGTGGGCGCGAACACCGTATCGACGATCGCTTCGGCCGGCGCCACCAGCGAATGTGTCGCGCCAGGCCCAGCCTCGGTTGCTCCATAGGCTGTAATCGCGCCGTCGCTCGAACCCAGGACGGCCGTCGCGACGCGCACCTCTGCAACGGGCTGTTCCGCCGAATTCTCGTCGGAAGCGTCGCCACCTCCCTTGCCGCAGCCGACGAGCAGCAGCACCGAAAGGATCAATAGGCCCCGCTTCATTCTGTCCACCCTTGGCTTAGACTGCCCGACAAGAGCTCGAGAGCGGTCGACTGCTCCGCTATTTGCTGATCAAGCTGGGCAAGTGTCAGTTGTCGATCGCGCACGGCCTGTGCCGCTGCATCGGCGGTTGCGATGGAGAGATCACCGCGATGCGCTGCGCGTTGAGTTGCGTCTGCGTAGCGCTTGAGCGCAGGCATCTGGGCTGAAAGGTCGGCGCGCTGCCGACGCTCAGCGACAATCCCCGCGACTGCGGCGTCGATTTCGGCTCGAGTCTGGAACAGCCGGGCCTCGTACTCAGCCTTCAGCTGACCGCGCGTTGCACTGGCGATCGCGATATTCCCGCGGTTCCGGTTCCAGAGCGGAAGCGTCATTCCCACCTGCGGGCCAACGGTCCAGTTGTTGGCGGTGTCACGGGCACCCGCAAGAGTGATCGACAGGTTGGGGAATTGCTCGAGGACGGCGACGTGCAGGCCGGCTTCGGCCGCGCCGTAGCCAGCGCGAAGGGCCGCGAGGTCCAGGCGCTCGGCAAGTGCCCTTTTGGTAATTTCGTCCGCAGGCGGCGGAACTCGGGGCGGGGGCGCTGGAGCAAGTCTCAACTGGGCGTCGGGCGGAAGGCCAAGCTGCTTGTTGAGGTCCGAGCGCGCAGCGACGAGCTGCTGTTCGGCGGTTCGGGCCTTGCTGCTGGCATCGAGCAACGCCTGACGCCGGGCGTCGAGATCGGTGCCCGAGATGTCGCCACGCCCGGCTGCCCGGCTGCTCAATTCAAAAAGGCGCTCTGCAGTCTCTGCGCTGATTCGGGCGATAGCCAGCTGGTCGGTTAGCGCGAGAACGCGGATCCCAAGCAATCTCGCCTGTCCGGCGGCCTGCCATTCTGCCCATGCAAGGTCGAGCCTCACCTGTCGCTTGTTCGCCTCGCCCTGCGCCCGTGTTGCAGCGCGAGTCCTTAGCTGGCTGAGGTCGAAACCGATCTGCGCGGCTATTCCATTGAAGGAATCGGGACCGGAAAGGAGCTTGTCAAAGCTCGCCTGAAAGGAAGGGTCGGGCAGAAGGCCTGCAGCAAAGGCCTGTGCGTCCGTCACTCCGTTTTTTGCCCTCAATGCCCTGAGGTCGGGATTGAGAAGAACCGCAAGGATTCCGAGAGCATTTGGAGTGAGTGGCTTTGAAAGATCGATGGCTTCCGGCGCAAGATAGGGCCGATCGATCTTCTGGGCGTCCGCGGAAACCAGCGACAGATCGGGAGACGCCAGTACGGTTGAGGGCTCGCGAAGGGGCGAGGGTCGATACTGAGCGCATCCACTAGCAATGCTCGCCAGCACGACCAGGAATGCGCCTGCGCCCAGGCGAGAGCCTGAGCGACGCGCACAGTTTTCCCGCCCAGGGCGGCCGTTTGAAATCAAGCTGTGAACCATGGTCCGTGTGTCAACCGCCATATTTGGCGAATAACGCAAGTGCGAGAGTTACCGTGATTGCGCCCCCGATGCGCGTTGCGACCTGGGCGAATGGCATCATGTTCATTCGATCGCAGGCGGAGAGGATCGCCACGTCCCCGGTTCCACCCTGGCTTGCGCGGCAGGCTGCCACGATTCCGGACTCGACCGGATGGATGTTGACGAGACGTCCAACGAAAAAGCCGGTGAAGACGAGCGTGACAACGGTTCCGGCGATCGTGATGATCTCCGCGGCATTGAACGCGCTCATCAGCTTTTCCCACGGAGTCTTTGCAACGCCGATCGCGAACAGAAGCGGATAGGTTACGAGCTTGGCAAAGAACTGGTAGTTGCGAAACGCACCCTGCTCGAGTTGCGGAGAGACCAGGCGAGCGAGCTTGATCGCCACTGCGAGGAACAGCATCGTGACCGGTCCGGGGAAATCGGTAAGCTTCTGGACCAGTGCGCCCGCCAGATAGAGCGTCATTGCGAGCACGACCGCGGCACCAACGGTCTGCAGATCGGGCATGAAGCGCGGAGCTTCGGACCCGGTCAAAGGCACGTCGTGCTCACCTGGCTGGAGCTGTCCATTTCCAGTGAGTTCGGGGCGCTTGCGCCCAAGCAAATTGAGGGCTCCCGCAAGCAGAATGGCGGCGAGGCTGCCGAACATCACTGCGGGCAGGATTTCCGCAAGCAGGTCGCCTTGAACACCGCCGCCGAGCGTCGAATATCCAATCGACAGTGGAATTGCGCCTTCGCCGACGCCGCCCGCCATGACAGGCACAACGATCATGAACGCGGTGTGTTTGAATCCTAGCCCCAGCGCCGTCCCGAGGCCGATTCCAACGGCCGCAGCTACAATTGACCCGGCAACGATCGGGGCGAAAATCTTGAGGAAACCGCCGATCAGCATGTGACGGTCCATGCCGAGGATGCTGCCGACGATGATCGAGCCGATGAAGAGGTAAAGAAAATTGCTCTGGTCAGTGAACGTCGAGATTGATTCCTTCAGCGGAACAGGAATGACCCCGACATAAACGAGAAAGGATGGGACGAAGGTCGCAAGGATCGCGGCTGCTCCGACCCTTTTGAGGCCCGGCAGATGCTTGCCGATCTCGGCGCACGCAAATCCTCCAACCGCCAACGTCAGAATATTGGTCGTGAGATCTGCAGGCACTTTGCCAAGGCGAACGTAGATACCCAGTAACGCGACGACGACGACGAGGATCGGCAACGGAACGATGCCGATCCTGGTGTCCATGATGCGCCACCAGAGGTTGACCGGCTCTTCAACCGGCGGGGCATCGCTTTGCGGCTGATTGTCGACGGTCACTTGCGCCATGCTCCCTCTCCCTCGCGGTTAGAGTTGGTTGACGACCAGGAGGCGGAACGTGCCTGGCTTGGCGTTCGGCAAATGTTTCTTGCCCGGGACAGCCGGGGGCCAGACAAGGTCCGCGGTCGACGAAAACACGCGATGCGTCTCGGGATCAAGAGCGAGCGTCTTTGCATATTCGTCGATCTTCAAAGTCTGTTCGACGCGATATTGGTCAGGGCTCGTCTGACTGACAATCGTCCAGGTCCCGTCGCGATTGCCGACGAAGATGCGCTTGGTGCCAGCATCGTAGACGATACCGTCGGGGTCGCCGCCGACCGGAACGGAGGCAATGACCTTCCCGCTGTCGGCGTCCGTCACGACCATGACCTTGTTGCCGCAGCCGCTGAACAGCCGCCGGTTGGCATTATCGAGCGCCAGTGGAGCAGGTCCGTCGCATCCGGTGAGCGGGATGAGGTGGTCGAGCGTCATCTTGGCCGTGTTGATGACGGCTATGGCATTGCCTTCCTCGAGATTCACGTAAACGTGACCGCGTCCGTCGGTTTGGGAGAATTCGGGACCGTTCGGCAGCTTGATCGTCGTGACCACGGCGCCCGTCGAGGGCTCGATCACCGAAACCTCCTCCGAGTCACCATCGAACGCCATGATTTTCTGAGAAGCCGGATCGAACAGGATGCTATCGGGCTTCTTGCCCACGGCTATCCGCTTCAGAACGCGGCCATTGGCCGGATCGAACTGGATGACACTGTTGCTGTCGCCGTCCGTCACGAAGGCCCGACCCTTGGCGTCGATCGCAACGCCATGAGCGGCGGTAAGTCCGCCGACCTCGGCAATCGGCTTTAGCGTCTTGAGATCAAGAACATGCACGACGCGGCTGTGGGTGACGAACAGCCGGTTGGCGGCGCTGTCCGCGACCAGATAATCGCCCCGCCCCTCGCCGGGCAAAGGAACCTTGGTAATCGTGAGCGCACCGGCTTGAGTTGCCGAGCTCGCCGCCAACGGCGC
>Ga0070717_10001889_pt1 | contig 14654 bp, 11 predicted proteins | sample LARL113metaG_FD_71366 | JGI IMG/M metagenome (GOLD analysis project Ga0070717, IMG submission 71366) | Corn, switchgrass and miscanthus rhizosphere microbial communities from Kellogg Biological Station, Michigan, USA - LAR L11-3 metaG | ecosystem: Host-associated > Plants > Roots > Rhizosphere ... | reverse complement strand
GTAAGCCCCCTGTTCTCGAATGGGCGTGTGCATGCGTCGCCGCAGTTCTTCTTTCAAAGCCCGCAGCTTGGCTTGCCATCTCTGCCGCATCGTCTGTCGCAGTACCGGATCCTTGCTCTGGGCATCCCTCGCCGCTGCGGCCGGCTGCGGACGCGCCATTCGGGATCATCGAATTGCTTTTCCTATTTGCTTGCGCTGGCAGGAATGTACGCGATCGGCGACTACCTGCAACGAGACTGGCTCCTGATCCCGCGTATGGCAAGCACGCATGGCGTGCTGAATGGCCTGGGATTTGTGATGTTCGGCCTTCTAGGGTGGCTCGTCGAGTCGAGTCAGGTCGGTGTGATAAAGACATATGTCCATGCCGCGCGCGTCACGATTCGCAAGTCACCAAAGTAACCTGGGTAGCTTACCAGACACTTCCGAGGTCTCCCGAACTGTCGGAAACTAGAGCCAACGTCATTTCGCACGATAATTTCATTCCAGAGGATAGCTCAATGAGGAAGTATGTTGTCTCTATCTGCGCGACGCTGTTAGCGGGCTGTGCCTTCGCCCAGCAAGATACGCCCGCCGTGGAACCTATGGCACAGACCCCGGTGTTCCGGGTCAAAGTGGTCTCGCGCACCACGAAAGCTGTGAACTACCGCCACCGCGGAGGATCGACTACGGTCGACTTCAAAGGCACCAGCCTGATGCCCGAAGCTTCCGGGAAAGGAAAAGTGGACAGCAAGGCGGGTCGACTGGAAATCAGCGCCGACTTCGCGCATCTTGCGCCAGCCAGCAAGTTTGGTCCGCAGTACCTCACCTATGTGCTCTGGGCAGTCACCCCGGAGGGCCGTTCCCTAAACCTCGGCGAGGTCGTTCCTAATAATGAGGGGAAATTCGGCTTGGAGGTCACCACTGATTTGCAAGCTTTCGGCATGGTCGTAACCGCCGAGCCTTATTTCTCCGTTACCCGTCCCAGTAACTTGGTTGTAGTGGAAAACATTATCCGCTATGAGACCAAAGGCTTCGAAGAAGCCATCGATGCCAAGTTCGACATGCTGGAAGGCGGACAGTACACAATCGATGTTCCGGGTGCGCAGCTTCCTTCCAGCACGGCCGATCCTAAGACGCCGCTGGATTTGCTCGAGGCCCGCAATGCCGTGGCCATCGCCAAAGCTGCCGGAGCTTCGCAATACGCGGCTGACAGCTTGAGTAAGGCTCAGGATTTTCTGGATCGGGCGGAAGATTATCTTCGCCGCAAGCAGGGGCGGACCCCGATCGGCACGGCAGCGCGCGGCGCCACACAGATGGCTGAAGACGCCCGCGTCCTGACGCTCGAGAAGAAGCAGCAGGAGCGAGTGGCGGCGGAAAAGCGCGCCATGCAGGATGCGCAGGCAAAAGCTGAGGCGGATGCGAAGGCGGCTTCCGAAGCCGAGGCCCAGGCTAAGGCTCAAGCCGAAGAAGACGCACGCAGACGCACGCTGGCCGAAGCAGACCGAGAAGCCGCAGAGAAGGCCAAAGCAGAAGCCGAGCAGCAACAAGCACAAGCCGACGCAGCCCGCGCCGCAGCGCTAGCCGAGCAGCAGAGGGCGCAAGACGCCGCCGAGAAAGCACGCCTGGCGGCAGACGAAGCTACGCGCCAAAAAGAAGAAATGCGCGCCCGCTTACTGAAGGCGCTCAATCAGGTGCTTGAAACCAAAGACACCGATCGTGGTCTCGTGGTGAACATGCCGGATGTGCTCTTTGACAGTGGTCAGTACACTCTGAAGCCCGCCGCCCGCGAGAGATTGGCGAGAATTTCAGGCATTGTAGGCGCGTATCCCGACCTGAAATTCGAAGTCGAGGGCCACACCGACAGCATCGGAAGTGAACAATTCAATCAGAAGCTTTCTGAAAAACGCGCGGGGAGCGTGCGCGATTACCTCGTGGATTCTGGAGTCTCAATCAATAACGTAGTCGCGCGCGGATTTGGCAAAATGCGTCCGGTTGCAGACAACACCTCAGCTCAAGGCCGCAAACTGAATCGCCGGGTGGAAATGATTGTGTCCGGAGATGTGATCGGCACGCAAGTGGGGAACAACGCGGATCAGGCTTCCCCGGCAGTCGTTCCGGTAAACCAGCGGCAGTAGTGCTTGTCTTCGTTCATGTATTCATCGAAGCGATGTCATCCTGACCCTGAGCGCAGCGATGGGGACGGATCTATGTATTGCGTATTGCGTACCGCAAGAAATGCATAGATTCTTCGGCACAACAAACGCGCCTCAGAATGACATCGTTTGGGGGACCGGGATACTGACGGACACAAATCCGAGCCTGTACACTCCATCGGAACTCGCCCGCGTAGTCCATCTTTCCGATTAAAACTTTAGTCCGTTTCCCCGCGGAGCGCGCCCGCCTTCGCTCCTGCTGCTTCTTCCTCACGCTGCTTCTGCCAATCTGCTTCGCCCAGCACTGTAATGGGCTCAAGCTTCTTCTTTTTCAGACCTGAATTAATCGAAGGCAGCTCCTTGTCACTCAGCTTGTGGAAGTCGGTAATCACGTCTTCCAATTCGCGGCCCAGGTCGTTCGTGCGTCTCGCCTGATATTCGGTCGGTCGTCCTTCGTAGTTGTTTACGTCTCCATACAATTTGCCGAGCAGTTCGCGGATACGCTCTTCTCCGGTGATCATTCCGCCTTCTTTGGTAGCGACGATCTTGGTCCGCAGCTGGTCGGAGTCATCCGCCAGTTGCTGCAGCCGGGCGCGAAGCGCATCCTTGGCTGGCAATTTGGCAGCCCGTGCCGTGGCTGCGTCGCGGACCGATTCAATTGCGCTGGTGGCATAGCTCATGTGATCGAGCAGCTTGTAAAGTTTCATGGCTAAATCGAACTGCGCCTTGCGATCCTCAAGAGTGAACTTGGCGCGGGGATCGAGCACTAGCTTCAACGGCGCGGTATAAACCTGATTACCCTTGGTCATTTTCACCGTATACGTGCCGGGCAGCACTCGCGGGCCAATCGAAGCTTCAAAGAGCGCCGTAGCCGCAGGAGGCACGGTTGGGGCCTTCAGCCGCATGGACCACGTGGCGCGATTCAGACCACGGTGCTTGCTGCCTGCAATCGTATCGAGCAGCTTGCCGTCCTGATCGAAAATTTCAATTTTCAGATCGCCGAATATATGGCGGCGCTTCTGGTAGTAGGTGATGAAAGCATCCGTCGGGCGGCTGGGCCCGGTGAAGCTCTCATCTCCGTCAACCCAGCCCCCGTTGGCGTTGAAGTATTGGATCGCAGGCGGCCCTTCGAGCACGGCTGCGTCTTTTTCCATCAACTCGGGCTTCAGCTTGCGAAGAGAAGAAATGTCATCAATGATCCAGATGCCGCGCCCGTGCGTAGCCAGCACCAGGTCGGACTCGCGCGGATGAACGGCGATATCGCGGACTGCCACAGCCGGGAAATCACTGCCCTTGTACTGCGCCCAGCGCTGACCACCATCGGTTGAGATCCACAGGCCAAATTCGGTTCCCAAGAAGAGCAAGTTGGGATCGACGGTGTCTTCTTTTATTACATGCACATAGCCGCGCACTCCGCTCTGCTGCACCGGAAGTGCGCTCCAGGTTTTGCCATAGTCCGTAGTCTTATAGAGGTATGGCCTGACATCGCCGAAGGTGTGACGATCAAAAGTTGCGTACGCTGTGCCCTCGTCGAAGCGGCTCGCCTCAATCGTGGAAACCCAGGAAAACTTGGCAAGGTCAGGCACATTGCCGACGACATTGGCCCAGGTCTTGGCGCCGTCGCGAGTAATTTGCAGATTGCCGTCGTCCGTCCCCACCCAGATGATCTCGCCATTCTTCGGCGATTCCGAGATGGAATAAATCGAGGTGTGCATCTCTGCCGCAGAGTTGTCGATGGTCACGCCGCCAGATTCTTCCTGCTTCTGCTTCTCGGGATCATTCGTCGTCAAGTCGGGAGAAATGCGCTCCCATGACTGACCATGATCGCGCGAACGGAACAGGAACTCCGCCCCAATGTAAATCGTGCCCTTTTCATTTGGGCTCATGTGAATCGGCGTATTCCAATTGAACCGCAGCTTTTTCTCGCCGTACAGAGGCAAGGGTTGGATCGCCCGACCTTCGTGCGTGAAGCGATTGACTCGGCCAATCTCGCCGCCTTGCGCTTCGGCATAGATGTAGGCGGAATCGGCGGTATCAGGGAACATCCAGAAGCCGTCGCCGCCATACATGTTTTCCCAGCGGGAGTAGCTCACACCACCCGGATAAGAGGAATCCCCCACCCAGGAACTGTTGTCCTGCAAGCCGCCGTAAACATGATAAGGATCATCATTGTCCACGCTGACATGATAGAACTGCGAAACCGGCAAATTGATCTGGTGTTTCCAGCGTGTGCCGCCGTCTTCACTGCGCCAAAGACCGCCGTCATCCCCAGCGTAGACAATATTCGGGTTGGCAGGATCGATCCATGCGTCGTGAAAGTCGCCGTGGGCAGCTTGCGAGACTCCGCTGAAACTGCGCCCGCCGTTTACGCTGAGCAACAAGAAGAGATCGGGCTTGAAGACTTTATTCTCATCTTTCGGATCAACGGTCAAATTGCCAAAATAAAAAGGACGCCAGATCACGAAGCGGCTGGCGTCTTCCCGGTTCCAGGTTTTGCCGGCATCGTCGGAGCGATATAGCGCGCTCTTTTTCGATTCGATGTTGGCATACACCACGTTTGGCTTGGAAGGCGCTACTGCGACGGCAACTCGTCCCCAGGGCTTTTCCGGCAGGCCCTTGCTGTTGGTGTCGTTCAGTTCGGTCCAGTGTTCGCCACCATCGGTGGAAACATATAATCCGCTGCCCGGCCCGCCGGAGCGAAACGTCCAACCCTGCCGTCGGAAATCCCAAAGAGAAGCGAAGATTGTTCTTGGCGCAAGCGGACTCATGGCCATCAGGCCACAGCCAGTAGAGCCGTTTGGCCCAGCGAGAACCTTCCTCCACGTCTTGCCGCCGTCGGAGGTTTTGTAAACGCCTCGTTCATCGTTGTCATCCCACAGATGTCCAGTGGCGCACGCATAAACAGTGTTGCTGTCCTTGGGATCGACGAGAATCTTCGCGATGTGCTCGGAATCTTTTAGGCCGACGTTCGTCCAGTTCTCGCCGCCGTCAGTTGACTTGTAAATGCCATTGCCAACGGAAACGCTGTTGCGTAACCAGGATTCGCCGGTTCCTACCCAGACGATCTCAGGATTCGAAGGGTCGATCGCCACCGCGCCGATCGACTGCACGTCCTGGCGATCGAAAACCGGCTTAAAAGTCGTGCCGCCGTTCACCGATTTCCAAACGCCTCCACTAGCCGAGCCCACAAACATCGTGAGTCGCCCGTTCCGTACTACGGCGTTCAAAGCAGCGATGCGCCCGCTCATGGTCGCCGAACCTATGTTGCGCGCGGGAACCCCAGAGACGGTAGCGGCGTCAAATTTCAGTGGCTGTTGAGCGAAAATCCCAGGAGCTAGAAAAACGATAAATAGAGAGGTTAGAACTGCACGAGTACAGCGAGCGGAAGCTGTCATCTATGACCCTCGTTGGACTGTGAATTTGTTGATGCGAGCCCGATTGCGGGCTGGCCGGCCGCGCCTCGCATGCTCAATTCTTGGCCGTTTCCGGTTTCTTGGGTGCTTCTTTTAGCGAGGCCGGTAAAACAAAATCAGAATTCGCCAGCGGTATATTTGCTTCGATTGTCTTGTACGTCACGTTCTGCCATGAACTGGGATCGTTCTTGGGCCCGCCCGCTACCGAGAACGGAAACATCACGCCACCCACAGGTTTGTAGGATCCCAGATCGGTGACGTTCTCCCGCACCGAGCCGCGGATAAACTCCTGGACTTCCTTCCGAATTTCGAGATAAGTGTCGGGGTCGAGATAGTAATAAATAATGTCGCCATCTTTCAGCGTGACTTTCAGGCGCAACGCATCGTCGCCATCGATGGCATCGTGCCCCAGGAATTCTACTCGGTTGCCCTTTTCTTTGTAGTCAACCAACGGGCCGTCGAAATCAGCGTCGATCAAAAGATCGCGCATGTCGTCTTCGCCCATAAGCTGGGGGTCTTTACGGCCGCCGAACGGCCGGATTTGCCAACCCAAAGAGCCGTCATAAGCTTGCACCTGGGTCATGCCCTGCAGAGTAAAGGTCTCACGCACCAGGTTGGGGCGCATGTTCTCCTGCCCCACAACGCCGGTGAATCCACCAGGGGCATCAAGCTTGCCGCTCATGCGGACGGTTTTAATGGCTTTGATTTTGTCGATCCCCCCTTTGGCCTGGATATTCTTGGCGATCAGTTCGTCGGCAGCTTGGGAAAAAGCGAAGCTGCTGAAAAGTAACAGAAAGACAACCAGCCTCTGAGGCATGCAATGTTCTCCTCTTGGGACGCAAGCAGAACTTTACAGTGGTTGGACGTATCTGTGAAGCTTTTGACAGCAAACGGCAGCGAATTTATATGGGTCCTAGATACCGCACGCGATACGAAAGCCGTAGTCCGCATATTGGAACTCCGGAGGGATGCTGGAACGCGCAGCGCAACGCGCCACTTTGATGTGGTGCCGCCAGGAACCCCCGCGAGAGGCGCGGCGAGTGCCTGATTCAGGCCCGCGTGGATTTCGTTCCGGCGAGACCGCGTAATAATCCGCTTGGTACCAATCACTGCACCACTCGTGGACATTCTCACAGATGTCATAAAAACCGAATCCATTCGGCGCATAGCGGGCTGCCGGCTCCGGCCCCGTCAGCCATCGTTTCGCGTAATCCGGCAATGAATGCGGCGGAGCATCACCCCAAGGGAAAGGTTTGTCCTCAGTTCCGCCGCGAGCGGCGCGTTCCCATTCCGCCTCGGTTGGCAGCCGAAAGTGCTTGCCGGTGGCTGCACTAATCCAACCACAATATTGCTTCGCTTCAAACCAGGAAACCGCTACCACAGGCTGATCGGGATGATTAAAGTTAGGATCGTTCCAGTGCAGCGGCGGAGCGACTCCCGTCGCACGCAAGAAGCGTGCATACTCCGCGTTCGTTACTTGGCACGCGGCCAACAGAAAGGCATCAATCCATACGCGATGAACCGGGCGCTCGTTATCCTGCCCAAACTCGGAGCCCATCCCGAACCAGCCCTCAGGCACGCGAACCATGCAGGGCTCGGGAGCAGCAGACGCGCGAGGTGTGAAAGCTGGGATTGACATTCGACCGGCAACCTCAAGAATAGCGCATTACTAAAGTTCAAATGCCCGAGAATCCTTCTGGCCACTAGCTCTTTGACTCTGCTAGAAGCATTCTTGTATAGCCGCATTCGTCATAGGAGGTTCGGTGATGTACAGAAAAGCGTTGGGACTGCTGTTTACAATTCTCTTGACTGCAGGAGCTAGCGTTTGGGCATCTGACAATCAAGTTTTAGCCGAGTTGCGCTTTATCGCTCATAACGGCGCCGAAAAAAAAGCCGGCGTTTGGGTCGATGGACAGTATGTAGGCTTTGTCAAAGAGCTGAACGGGGACAAAAAAATGTTGCTGCTCCCTGGAAAGCACGAGATTATCGTTCGCCAAGCCTGGTATCAGGATTACGTTGAGCAGGCGCTGCTAGAACCCGGCGAAATTCACACGATCAAGCTGGCGATGGCTAAGGAGTCTCACGTCGCCACGGCGGGTGCGACCTCTGAGCTAAAAATTGATGCCACTCCTCCGCGGGCAGCGGTATTTGTAGATGAGCAGTTTGCCGGGCACGTTGATGAGTTTGACGGAGTTGGGAAAGCCATGCTGCTCACTCCTGGGCAACATCGGGTGCGTATCGCATTGCCGGGCTATTTGCCGTTTGAGACAGCAGTGGATTTGCGCCCGCATCAAAAGCTCAAGATTCAGACCGAACTTGAGAAGGGTAGTATTGCGGAAGCCGGTTCGCTAGTCAGCAAAGATTAGAGAGCAGCATTTCGGTCTTGTGAATGCCAGAGTTGCGGGAGCGAGACGCTCCCGCAGCAGCCCTCCCGTCGACTCCGGTCAGTGCAAGCTCACCGGCGCTACCTACCTATCTTGCCCATGCGAGTTCGCCGCGCAATTTGTGGGTTGCGCGGAACAGCGTGTTTTTGATTGTGCCCTCGGTCGTGTTCAATATTCCGGCGACAGTTCGCAGACGCATGCCATGGTAGTGCTTGAGTTCGAATACCATGCGCTCGCGCGCAGAGAGTTGTCCCAATGCCCGAACGATGGATTCGCGCAGTTCGCGCCCTTGCAGACTGCGCTCCGGACTAAACCCCGGACGATGATCGGGCATGCGGTCCAGAACTGCTTCTTCCTCGCCATCCGGAGACATCGCGGTCGTGAGATCTCGTCCACGAGAATGCTTTTTCCGCAAATGGTCGAGGCAGAGATTGGTCACGATCCGATAGATCCAGGTGTAGAACGAGCATTCGAATCGGAACCGTGCCAGATTGATGTAGGCACGCAGGAATGCTTCCTGATAAATATCCTGGCCGTCCTCCTGCGATCCGGTGAGATGAACCGCGAGCCGCAAAACTGAGCGATCGTACAGGCGCACCAATTCCTCGAACGCAGCCGTATCGCCCTGTTGCGCCCGGCGGATAAGCATGGAATCATCCACCCGTCTCGAGCCTACTGCCCCGGCCGACTGGCTGCTGGCTGCGAAACTCACGCTGTTGCTCATATACGTAGGCATCCGCGATTTGCTGCTCTCTGACACGATGACCCGTCCCGCCATGCGATTACTGAGCTGCCCGATGCGCCACAATCAAGGAGATGTCATCTTCGCGTCTCTGGCTTCCGGTGAAATCCTCGACTGCGGCGAGAACAGAAAACAACGTGGCACTCGCAGCAGAACCGCAGGAATTTCGCGCCGTGGCCAATAGTCCATCCGAGCCGAATTCTTCACCGAAAGAGTTGCGGCACTCCAAAGCTCCATCCGAATAACCAACCAGCGTGTCGCCTGGCAGCATTGCCGTCTTGCCATTCGTGAATGAAGCCGAGGAAAGCACGCCCAAGATTGGTCCACCTTCAGAAAGGGATTCCACGAGCCCTTCGCCACGCATCAAGAAGGCCGGTGGATGTCCCGCATTGCAATATGTGATCTCGCCGGTGGTTGTGTCTAGCCGGGCCAGAAGCAAAGTACTCAAAGGGATCTCCAGGTTCGTGCGCACAAGATCATGATTAATGGCAACGAGCGTGGACGCAGGATCGCCGCAAGTCGCGAACTGCAACTGGATCGCGGTGACCAGATGCGAAAACCACATCGCGGCAGACAAACCTTTGCCGGCGATATCTCCAATCGCGAATACGAGGTCATCTTCAAAGTCAAAAATACTTATGAAGTCGCCCGAAAGATGGCGCACCGGGAAAATTTCGCTGGCGATCTCAAATGAACCTCGGCGAAGATGGCGAGGACCACACAGCTTTCTCTGCGCGTGCGCGGCTTCAAACAGGGTACGATGAAGATCGTCATTTTCGCGGCGGAGGGCTGCAAGCTGATCTTCTAGCACGCTATTCCGGCGGACCATTTCCGCAGAATTGCCTGCCGGTCCCAAGCGCCGACTAGAAACGACGCGTGTCCAGTTTCCATCCTGGTGCGTGCTGCGAATTGGTGAGGCGGAGCTCAACTTTATCTCCCTGGGAAAACTGTTATTAGCCGACGAACTTGTAGCCGATTCCGTGCACGGTGAGAATGAAGCGAGGCTCATCCGGCTTCGGTTCAACTTTTTGCCGTAGGCGGACAATGTGCGCGTCCACTGTGCGAGTGGTCGGAAAGCGATCGTAGCCCCAGACTTCCTCAAGCAGACGATCGCGGCTTAAAGTCTCGCCGCGATGGCACAGGAAATATTTCAGCAGATCAAATTCTTTCGATGAAAAATCCAAATCCTTGCCCTGGCGTGAGATCCGGCAGCTGCGCAAATCCACTTCCACATCGCCGAACGAATAACGCTCCTGCTCTCTCGGAACCGGCCGCGCCCGGCGCATAACTGCTTTCACGCGGGCCAGCAGTTCACGAATAGAAAAAGGCTTAGTGACGTAGTCATCTGCGCCGAGCTCAAGGCCGACGACTTTGTCGACTTCCTGGCCGCGAGCGGTGAGCATGATTATGGGGAGTGACGGGCGCTTGCTCTTGAGCTGCTTACACACGTCCAAGCCGCTCATGCGGGGCATCATTACGTCGAGGATGACAATATCGGGAGCTTCCTTGAGCGCGCGCTCCAAGCCCGCCACGCCATCCGGTGCGGTGATGACGTCGTAGCCTTCAAACTCGAAGTTATCGCGCAAACCGGCGACCATGGCCGGTTCGTCTTCGACAATCAGGATTCTGGCCATCGGGCGCTCTCCAGATTTTGTTTTCGCCGGAACTGCAACCTGAGTGGGAGCCATTGCCAATGCCTCCGCTTGCCTTATGCTGTGGCTGCTGTGCTTCTGTTCTCTGCCGGGTTCACGGGTAAAGTGATGGTGAACTTGCTGCCCTGCCCGGGAGCGCTGTCCACGAACACATTTCCACCGTGAGCTTGCACGATATGCCGAACAAGTGAGAGCCCCAAACCACTTCCCTTAGTGTTGTGCACCAGCGGATCACCCACACGGTAGAACTTCTCGAAAATCTTGCACTGCTCCGGTTGGGGAATGCCGATTCCGTGGTCCACGACTTCCAGTTTTACCGAGCCATTGTCGCGATACAGGTTCACCCCAATAAACTTCCGATCTTGCGAATACTTCAGTGCGTTATTGACCAAGTTCACTAGTGAGCGTGCCATGGCCTCGCGATCAACGCGAATCGGCGGCACTTCATCGATCTTCTCTTCGTAGGTGAAGCCGTGCTGCTCGATCTGATAACGGTAGGAATCGAGCGTGTTGTGCACTAGTTCGCCCAAATCTGTCTCGCGGAAATCGTATTCTTTCCGTCCCGCCTCGATGCGAGAGAAGTCCAGAATGTTGTTGATCAAAGCCGTCAGCCGCTCGCTCTCCTTGCGAATAATCTGGTAGTACTCCTGATATTTTTCCGGCGAGGTGAGCCGGCCCATTTCTAAGGTTTCCGCATAGAGACGGATTAGCGAAAGCGGAGTCCGCAATTCGTGCGACACGTTGGAGACGAAATCGGACTTCAGCCGCGCCAGCGCCATCTCCTTGGAGACGTTGCGATATGTAAGAGCGATGCCGCAGGCGAGAACCAGTGAAAGTCCGGCCAGAGTCAAAAAGCTGCTGCGGAAAAAATGTTGGCCAATGGCCGCAAGAGTCGTCCCGCGCAGCTTGATGCCAAGTACGAGGCCTGGAAATACGGCCTCCAGGTTGCGCTCAACTTCGGGAGTGCCTCCGTCCCAGCCATCGCAATAAGCCAACGGCGTATATTCACTCTTCGTGTGCACCATCATGACCGCGTTCTTGTCGGTTTGCGCCTCGGCGACACTCCGGCTCATGACCTCATTGAGCATCTGCGGGAAGAACTGGTCTCGCAGGTATTCGGCATCGAAGGCAATCCCGCCAAGAGCTTTCGCTCCGGTCTTTTCATCAATAACCGGGAATACGGCGACTGACTGGTACAACCGCTTGTCACCGCGCGGGGCCCAGTTCTGCTCGAAAGCATACGGTAAGCCCTTCTTCTCCATCTTCAGCAGCTTTTCCGAGAAGTCGGAAAAATCTACCTTGAACCAACCCGCAAACATGGTGGATAGGTAATCAGCTTCCTGGTGAAATCCAGACTCCTGGAGGCGATCAGGCTGGGAACGGAAAATGATGCCGTGTTCGGGACTAAACAGGAACACGTGCGCCACATAAGGGTGAGCAGCAAGAACTTTGTCTAAATTGCCGCTACAGGCACTACCTGGTGCCGGGAAATCCTTGCGAACGTCGTCCATCAGTTCGTAAGCTTTGTGGTTAAGCCGCTTTTCGGAAATTGCCAGCGCTTCACCGAACTCGCGCTGGAATAGGGCTTCGACACCACGGTCTCGCTGGATATGCTTCAGATGCGTCGCGCTGAGGATTACGAGGGCCGCTGCGGGCAACACTATGGCGAGCTCCATGATAAGTATTAGCCGGGTTCGCTCGTTCCAGAGCCGTTTTGCCTTCATCGCAGTCACCTGATCCGGGCGTCGCCTGAATCCCATTCCAGATCAACCCGGCAGCAAACATAGTTGACCGAGACAGGGCAGGTGTCAAACAGGGGTAAAAAGACGTAAAAAATTGTGAACTGGCTGATAAGGGGGGCACATCAGGGGGCGGGTGCTGAGGCGGTTCAGGGCAGCCTGAAATCTACAGTCACGTAGGTCTGGGCCTCGACAGGCCGGCCATTCAGAATATAAGGCTGATAGCGCCACTGCTTGACGGCATTGTAAGCAGCCCGACCGAGAAAGAGCGATCCGCGTACCAGTTTCAGATCGCGGATGCTGCCATCCCGCCCGATGCACGCCTGCAAAATTACCGGCCCTTGCAAGCCGGCGCGGATGGCCTGCTCCGGATAGCTCGGCGGGATTTTTTGCAGCAGCAACTTTTGCGCAAGCTCTTCCGAAAGACTTACCGGCTCGAGCGAAGCAAGAAACGACGGCCCGGAGTGCGTCATTACATTGTGCACACCGGGGCCGATCCTCTTCAAGCTGTCTGGGATCTCAACCGATGCAGTGGTCGCCGAATCAGCTTTCGGCATTATTTCAGAGGCTCGACCGGTGTTTGCGTCGGCTATAAGCGGCTTCGCTGCCGGCCTGACGACTGGAGATACATGAATCCGGAAGCGGGAACGAACCGTGGGTGGAATGAAGAAGTTGTCATTATCATTCGGAGCGGGCTTCGGTCGTAGGTCAGCAGTTTCACTACCGTGGAACCACGCCGCGGTTCGCTGCAATGCCTGGCCGCAGATCTTGGCAACCGAAATTCCACGCGATTCACTGCGCAGCGGCTCACTGAAGACGTATCCCACGGAGAGAAATACCGTTGCTATGGCCGCCATCTGAAGAAATCTGTCGTAGTGTTTGCGATGGCGGCTTGGAGTGCTGCGGTGCTTTGGTGTGTCCGGATTTTTGTCGAAAAACACTGTATTATCGCGGACAAAGCCATCATCAAAGGCGAACGCCGGCACCACCGGAAGAATGTTCTCATTGCGATGAATAGAGGCGGGCTGGGGCAGTCTCGGCCATTCTGGATAAGCTCTTTCGCCCTCGACTGGCTTAGAAACGGCCGGACTATGGGCTGCTTCCGGCGCTGTGAAGCCAAGCTTTGGCAGCCACTTTCGCATGTGAGCCAGACATTTCTCGCAGCTAAGAAGCGCGTACTTGGCCTGGTCCGGTATCAGTGGCTTGTTCAGCACCAGATCTGCGCCGGCTTTCCTGGCAGTTGCGGCTGAATCCAGATTCGCAATGGCAACCGTGAAAGCAGATTGATTCAACTTCAGCTCGCGCGAGGTTCTCAGCAGGAAATTGGCTTCCAGACCTTCGCCCCAGTCGCACGCGATAACGTCAAAGCGCCGGGTGGTGAGCTTTTCGATCGCTCCAAAAATTTCGGGGCAGTGTTCTACATCGAAGTCAAGCTCAATAAGAACTTGGTTCAATCGGCGCGCGGTCTCCTGGTCGGAGGAGAACACTAGAGACACTAGCGACATAGTACTAAGGCTAGTGGCGGCGCATGACCGCGGCAAGTTACGAAACGCCGCAAAGGGCCACAGCGTTGGTCCACGTAACCGCCCTGCAGATTACCTGTCCCGCCGGACATCTTCTACTCCCGCAAGTGATCAGCCAGATAAGCTCCCGTCACATACCCGACGGTCGCGCCCACCAGAACATCGGATGGAAAGTGCTTCTTACCAGCGAGACGCCCCAGGCTCCCGCCGGGCCGCGATTCCATTTGCCGTGCCAATCGCCTCCAGCGCGGTGAAGCTCTCGCAGCATGCGAGCGGTGCCCGGCGCAGCCAATTCCATACATTAGCCCCGAAGTACCGAGTTCAATTCCGAGACCAATGTTCGTCCAACGCGCGGCGGTCTGTTGGAAGGGCAAGTTATGAATGTGGTTGCTGGCGGGAACGTCCACGCGTCCGATGAGCACTCCCGTTGCTGCTGCAATCGGCAACTCCCATTTCAAATTGCGCGGGCGAATCGCATTTCGTGGCGCCTCTGCTACTCCGTGCCCGAATTCGACTGCGTCGTGGGGTATTATGGGCCAACTGCGAGATGCAACCGGGATCAGGAGCTGAGGATTGAGCCGACGCCCCTGAACCCGTGCTGATGGCGAGCACGACAAGCAGCAACGGATTTCCACTTCTGGGAATCCCCATAGAGCTTCGCTCTCCCGTGCGTTGCCCTGTTCGCTTTCTCTGATGCAGATTCACGCAGCCGTGTGCATTCCGCCAAATCTTATCGACTTTCAGAAAATGAACGACCGTAAACGAGTCGAGAATCGAGTCTAGTACATGACTTTGAATAGCTCAGAGGATTTTCAAACCGCAGCTTGGGCGCCATTACCCCACACGCCAGACCAGTGCAGTCGCGAACAATAAAGCGCGAATTTTCATGAGCGGCAGAGTACAACAAAGGCGATAAGCCGTGCATCGTTAGGGAAGGCGTGAATCAATGCCAGCATTCCTCTTCATGCGAAGACATGGGGCCTCTCTAACGCTGTCGCTTTTTCTCACCTGCAGCACGTTAGCCCAGACCGGCCTCACTTTTCTCACCACGGTCATCGATGAAAACGGG
>Ga0070717_10001888_pt1 | contig 14655 bp, 14 predicted proteins | sample LARL113metaG_FD_71366 | JGI IMG/M metagenome (GOLD analysis project Ga0070717, IMG submission 71366) | Corn, switchgrass and miscanthus rhizosphere microbial communities from Kellogg Biological Station, Michigan, USA - LAR L11-3 metaG | ecosystem: Host-associated > Plants > Roots > Rhizosphere ... | reverse complement strand
CGCGTGCAATCGACAGCCGCTGCCGCTCGCCGCCTGACAATAGGCGCCCGCGCTCGCCGGCATTGCTATCGAAGCCGCGTTCGCTGCGCTCGATGAAGTCCAGCGCCTGCGCGCGTCCCGCCGCGAGCTTGAGCTCCTCCTCGGTGGCATCCGGCTTGCCGACGCGCAGGTTTTCGGCGATCGAGCGATCGAACAACAGCGCTTCCTGAAACACCACGCCGATGTTTCGCCGCAGCGCGGTCAGCTTCAGCCCGCGGACGTCCATGCCGTCGATCCTGATGAAACCGGATTGCGGATCGAACGCGCGGTGCAACAGCGCGATCGCGGTCGACTTGCCGGCGCCGGTCGGACCGACCAGCGCGATGGTCTGGCCCGGCAACGCGGTGAAGGAGATGTCTTCGACCGCGGGCCGCTTGCCGTCATAGGAGAACGAGACGTCCTTGAACTCGACCAGGCCCGCCAGCCGCCCGGTGTCGATCGCGTCAGGCCGGTCGCGCACCGCGGGCACGGCGTCGAGCACATTGAAGAACTCGGTCAGCCGCGGCGCCTCCATGAACACGTTGTTGACAAAGGATACCACCTGCTCGAGCTTCTGGATCAGCATGGTGGCGAAAGAGACGAACATGACGATCTCGCCGACCGACGTCAGGCCCTGTGCGTGCAGCGCGATGCCGACGGTGAAGATCGCAAGCACCGTGATCGTGGTGGACGCCCGCGTGATCACGGTGACCAGCGCCCACCACGACAATACCGGCATCTGCGCCGCCAGCAGGCTGTCGGCGACATAGCGCAGGCCCTGCACCTCGGCATCGATGCGCACGAAGCTCTGCACTAGCGCGACATTGCCGAGCGCGTCGGAGGCGCGCGCGGAGAGGTCGCTGTAGCGCTCCTCGACCTCGCTCTGCATGCCGTAGGTCTTGCGCACCACGAGCGTGGTCAGCACCGTGAACACCACGCACAGCGGGAACAAGAGGATCGCGAGCCGCCAGTTGATGTAGAGCGACAGCGGCAGCAGCACCACCACCGACAGGATTGCCGCGAAATGCTCGCGGAAGAATCCGAGCCAGAGCCGCCACAACGCGTCGGTGCCGTTCAGCATCACCTTCATCAGGCGTCCGGAATGGGTGCCGGAGTGGAAGGTCAGCGGTAGTTGCAGGATGTGCTCGAAATAGCTTGTCAGCACCGCCTGGCGCTGGCGATGCGCCAGCCGGTCGGCATGCAGCGCAACCGCCGCGCTTGCGGCAATCGTGAACAGGCCGAACCCCGCCCACGCCGCGAGCAGCGGCCACGCCGACGTATCGGCCGAAGGTTTTCCGGAGAGAACGTCGACGATGCGGCCAAACAAGACCGGCTCGGCGAATTGCGCGGCGGCCAGCAGCAGATTGGCGCCGGCGAGAATCCACCCAAGGCGCGCCTCCTTGCCGAGCAGTGCGAGGACGCGGGTATAGAGGCGAAACAGCGACATGCGGTCCAAAACCTTCAAAGCCCGGCCGGCCGGACGAGCATGGAGCCGCATTCTAATCAGGGATTGGATCGGTTGATCAAGCCGACGCGGCTACCGGTCGATCTAGGCGGCCATGTCCTAGACGGCTATGTCGCGCTTCGGCCCGGAACGGTCAGTGGCATTCGGCCGCGGGAACCCAATATAGCTTGAGGGGATTAACGTACGAGCGGCCGCCCGGCCCTTGTTATGGAGGATATTGCGATGTTTGCCCGAAAAGGTGTGTTTTCATCTGTTGGCCGCGCCGCCGCGATTGTCGCGGTTGCGGCAATCACGTTGACGGCGGTCGAGCCGGCGGTGGCGTTCGCGGAATCGGCGCCTCGCGGTAAGGTTGTCTCAGCCGCAAGTAGTGGGGCGACCGATATTAGCGCGCGCCGCAGGGTCTATCATGGCGGCGGCGCCGCGGCGGCGGCCGCCTTTGCCGGCATTGTCGGTACTGGGCTGGCGATTGCCGCGACCCAGAATCGCCGCGCTTATGAGGACGACTACTATGGCGGTGGCCCGGTTTATTACGGGGGCGGCCCGGTCTATTACGGCGGTGCCCCGGTCTATAGCGGCAATAACGGCGATCCCGGTTATTCCGGGTATGGTTATAACGGCGATCCCGGCTACCACGCCGGCTATCGATCGGGCGTACCCACTTACAGGGGCCATCCCCTCGCGGGCTGGTAAGTCGACGCGCCTTATTTTGGTCCGCCGGTCACTGCTTCATGACCGGCGGACTTTGCATTTGTGGGTGGGCGTTAACACGCTGGCCAGGGGTTTGGATTAGTTTAGGCAGCCATGGGTGATTCGATTGAACGGCTTTATCGCGCGGTGCTCGCGGCCAAGGACCTCGATCCGGCCACGTCGCGAACCGCGCGGCTGTTCCAGCGCGGCCCAGCCAAGATGGCCAAGAAGCTGGCCGAAGAGGCGATCGAGGTCGTGATCGACGCTGTCAACGGTAATGCCGACGCGGTGGTGCGGGAAAGCGCCGACCTTCTCTATAACCTCACCGTGCTGTGGGCCTCGGCCGGCGTGCGGCCCGAAGACGTGTGGCGGGAAATGGAGCGGCGCGAGCATCTGCTCGGGATCGCCGAGAAGCTGCCGAAATCGGCCTTGAAACTGCCCAAGGCGGCCTCGCCCCGGATCGCGCGGCGACCAATTGTCGCGCTCGACGGCCGCAATCTGCGCAAGCGCCACTGAACCCATTAGCCATTCTCGCCATGGACAAATCGGTCACATGGTGGTTCATCGCGGCATGCTCAAACGAATATATGACTGGTGTATCGACGCCGCGCACAAGCCCTATGCGTTGTGGATCCTGGGAGCGGTGTCGTTCGCCGAAAGCTCCTTTTTCCCGGTACCGCCGGATGTGATGCTGATCCCGATGTCGCTGGCGCGGCCACAGCGCGCGTGGCTCTATGCCAGCGTCTGCACGGCGACGTCGGTGCTCGGCGGCATTCTCGGCTATGCCATCGGCGCACTGCTCTACGACTCGATCGGACATTGGCTGATCGAGTTCTATCACCTCGGCGACAAGGTCGAGACCTTCCGCGCGTCCTACGCGGAGTGGGGGGCTTTGATCATCATCGGCAAGGGATTGACACCGATTCCCTACAAGCTTGTGACGATCACCTCGGGCTTTGCCGGATTTAACCTCTGGCTGTTCGTGCTGTGCTCGGTGATCGCCCGGGGGGTACGCTTCTTCGCGGCAGCGATATTGCTCAATCGTTACGGCGACTGGATCAGAATCAAGATCGAGAAGCACCTCGCTTTTTGGGTCCTGCTCGGCGCGGCCGTGCTCGTGCTCGGCTTCCTCATCGTCTACTGGCTGCTTTAGAGCGCTTTCCAGAAGTCTGCCCCGGACTTGGATAGCGCGGTGGGCACCGGTTCGCTGTCCAACAAAAAGCGTCAAGATAAAAACTGGAGCCATGCAATCGGAGCGGAGGTTCTGGCTGCGACAGTGAACCGCTTTGCCGGCCGACCCGCTTCGGGTACCGTTGCCGCCATGACGGTACAGCCCGGCAACCTCACGATGCGCTCCTCGACGACCGCGGCTACCGCGGTCGCGGCGCTGTCCATGCTGGTGGTCGCATCCGGTGCCGGTTGGCCGCAGACGGCGCCGCCACAGCCTTCGCTGGGGCTGCGGGAGCAGTCGCCGCAGCCACCTGCGCCACAGGGCGAACCGGCGCGCCCGGAGAATCCGGGGCTGATCAACGAAATGGGCAAGCTGTTCGACAAGATCTTGCCGCCGTTGAAGGGTCCAAGCGAAACAATCGACGATCTCAACACGCGTGCCAAGGACGCGGCCACCGATGCAGGCAATGCGCTGTCTCGGCTCGCCAAACCGGGATCGATGGTGTCGGGGCGCGTGATATGTCCGGTAGTGGCCAACGGCACGCCGGACTGCAAGCTCGGCGCCGACAAGCTCTGCCAGAGCAAGGGCTACAAGGACGGCAAGAGCCTCAACACCGATTCCGCGCAATCCTGCTCGGCGAAAGTGCTGATCCCGGGCCGCGCCCGCAAGCCGGACGACTGCCACACCGACAACTACGTGACGACGGCGCTCTGCCAGTAGCGCTGCCGCTGGTACCGGTGGCCCCTCACTGCGTCCCGATCTCGCCGGAGATCGGCGAACCGAACAGTTCGCCGTGCTCGCCGTTGAATCGCGACATCTGCATCTGCTCGATCGGGAAATAGTCGGTCGGGCTGGTATTGATCGCGATGCCGGGCAGCAGCAATCCGAGCTGGAAATTCCTCAGGTTGGCCGCCTGCTTCATGACGTTCTCGCGTGTCAGTTCGTCGCCGCATTGTTTGAGGACCTGGACCATGGTCTGCGCGGTCGCATAGCCGTAGACGCTGAACGTGCTGGTCTTGTCGCCGTCGGGAAAATACTGGTCCATGAAGGCGGCCCATTCCTTGATGGCAGGATCGTCCTTCCAGGTCGGATCGGTGGGATCCTTGATATAGTTGCTCGAAAGCAGGCCCTTGGAGTTCTCGAGCCCGGCGGGCTTGAGCACCGAGCCCACGGAATTGGAAATGCTGGCGAGGAACAGTGTCGGCTTCCAGCCGATCTCGGCCGCTTTGCGGATCGCCTGCGCGGCAAACTTCGGCGAGGCTTCGTCGAAGAAGATGTCGGCGCCCGAAGTCTTCAACGTGACGACCTGGGAGTCCACCGTCGGCTCGGCCGGATCGTAGGGAATCTCGGCCACGATCATCCGCCTGGCTGCGTCGGCCCCGAGCCCGTCCTTCAGGCCCTTGATATAGTCGCGGCCCGAATCGTCGTTCTGGTAGAGGATGCCGATCTTGCCCTGCGGCAGGTTCTCAAGGATGTATTTCGCGTAGATGCGGCCCTCGGTCTGGTAGGTCGGCTGCCACCCCATGGTCCACGGAAAATTCTTCGGGTCGCCGAACTTGGTGGCGCCGGTGGCGACGAAAAGCTGCGGTATCTTCTTGATGTCCAGGTATTTCTGGATCGCGTTGTTGGTCGGCGTGCCGAGGCTCTGGAAGATCAGCAGCACTTCGTCGCTCTCGACGAGCTTGCGCGCCTGCTCCACGGTCTTGGGAGGGCTGAAGGCGTCGTCGTAGGAAATGAAGTTGATCTTTCGCCCGTTGATCCCGCCTTCGTCGTTGAGCTTTTTGAAGAAGGCGGCCTCGGTCCGGCCGATCAGCGCGTAGGCCGACAACGGACCGCTATAGGGCATGATGTTGCCGATCTTGATCTCGGTATCGGAGGCGCCGGGGTCGTATTTCTTTTCCGCCGCGGCGGAATTGACGCCCGCCGAAATTGCCAGCAGCAACGACGCGAGCAGAATGATGCATCTCTGCGCCATCTCAACCTCCCCTTGGATACTGCCGGCTGTTTGCCGATCTCGTGCGATTTCTTGGGCAGTCTATGGTTCGGTCGCCAAGCGAGTCCAGCGGATTGACCCGGCGCGGTCGGAATTATCGAGTTTGGCGGGACCGATTTTCGTCGCGAGCCGTCTGGCTGCGCTGGCCGCGCGCCGCGCCAGAACTTCATAACGGGGCCGCGGCGCGATTGCTTTCTTGGTATGATGTCTGGCATTCTTAAGAGAAGCATCCCGTATCCCGGAATAAGCAGAAGGAATTCCAGCCCATGTCGATGCCCGCCTTGTTCAAGGGCCGTCTATCCATTCCCGTGATCGGTGCGCCGCTGTTCATCATTTCCGTGCCGGATCTCGTGATCGCGCAATGCAAGGCTGGCGTGGTCGGAAGTTTTCCGGCGCTGAACGCGCGCCCGCCCGAGCTGCTCGATGAATGGCTGGGGCGGATCAAGCAAGAGCTCGCGGCCTATGACGAGGCACATCCCGAACGGCCATCGGCGCCGTTCGCGGTCAACCAGATCGTTCACAAATCGAACAACCGGCTCGAGCAGGATCTGGCGCTGTGCGAGAAGCACAAGGTGCCGATGATCATCACTTCGCTGGGGGCGCGCGAAGAGCTCAATCAGGCCGCGCATCGCTGGGGCGGCATCGTTTTCCACGACGTCATCAACCAGAAATTCGCGCACAAGGCGATCGAGAAGGGCGCGGACGGGCTGATCCTGGTCTCGGCCGGCGCCGGCGGCCATGCCGGGGTGATCTCGCCGCTCGCCTTTGTGGCCGAGACGCGGCAGTGGTTCGACGGGCCGATCGCGCTGTCGGGTGCGATTGCCAATGGCCGCGCCATCCGGGCGGCACGGATCCTCGGCGCGGACTTCGCCTATGTCGGCTCGGCCTTCATCGCGACCAGGGAGGCCAATGCAGTGGAGGCCTACAAGCGGATGATCACGGCCGCCGGTGCCGAGGACATCGTCTACTCCAACCTCTTCACCGGCGTGCACGGCAATTACCTGAAGCCGTCGATCGTCGCGGCCGGCATGGACCCCGACAATCTGCCGACCTCCGATCCCTCGAAGATGAGTTTCGGCACCGATGCCTCCGGCGAGCGCAGCAAGCCGAAGGCCTGGAAGGAAATATGGGGAAGCGGCCAAGGCGTCGGCAGCGTCGGCAGCATCATGCCGGCGGCCGAGTTGATTGCGCGGTTCAAGAAGGAATACGACGAAGCCTTAGATCCGCCGCTGTGAGGCGGACCATCGGGCGGACGGTTGCCCGTCACGCCCGATGGGACCCCCATCAATGCCTATTCAAGCTCGATCGGTTGATACTTTCCGCCTTCGTCGATCGCGGTTCCCCAGATCTTGTGCGAAGCCTGGTGTTCCGAGCGGCCAAAACTGAGGGAAGTACCAAGACCAAGATCGAGATTGCGCGTGTTCTCGAGAACGTCGATCAGCCTTTCAGTATCGAGCTGAGGACCTGTCTTCTGCATGGCCCGGATCAGGACGTTGGCGGCAATGTAGCCTTCGAGCGACACGTAGTCCGGCTGCTCGCCGGGAAAATACTTGGCAAGCGCGTTCTTGTATTCGAGGACGGCGCTCGAATAGCCGCTCACCGCCGGCACCACCTGTGTCACGATGACGCCGTTGGCATAGCGCGGTCCGAGCAGCATCAGTTCCTCGGCGAGCGAGGAGCTGCCGACGAACGACACGTTGGTGTAGATCATTCCGGGGAACAGATCCCGCGTCTTCTCGATGAACTTGGCGGCGGCCCGATAGGTTGCGACCATGACCACCGCTCTGATCGCGAGCTTCTGCGTTCTCAGCTGATTGACCGCGTCGTCGACATCAACGGTATTGCGCGTGTAGCCGAGCCGCAGAATGCCGGCGTCGCCGACGCCGAGCGACCGGAACGCCTTGGAGACGCCCGCAAAGCCGGCATCGCCATAGGCATCCTGCTGGGCGAACACGGCGATCTGTCTCGGCTGCAGCCGGCGCAGCTTGACCAGATAGTGCACGACGGCGTCGGTTTCCTCGGCGTAGCTCGCACGGTAGTTGAAGATGTAGCGATCGGGCGGATCGTTGCGCAGGAGATTGGCGCCGGTGAAGGCACCGAAGAACAATGTCCGCCGCTCGAGAGCGTAGGGTATTCCGACGGCTGCGGTCGGAGTTCCCACGTTTCCGATGAAGCCGAAGACCTGCTCCTTTTCATAGAGCTGCTTCATGGCGTCCAAGGTTCGCCCCGGCTCGTAACCATCGTCCGCCGAGACCAGCTTGAGCGACCGGCCGTCGACGCCGCCGTTGTCGTTGGCCCGACTGAACGCGGTGTCGATCCCCAGCTTCATCTGATGCCCGAGTTCCTTGGCGGGGCCGGAAAACGGTCCCACGATCCCGAACTTGATCTCGTTGGCGGTTACGCCGCGCGCGGTTGAGGTGAGAGTTGCCGGCGCCGGCAGAGGCGCCGCGGGGGCGGTGGCGGCGGTGGCCGAGGAAGGCGCGATCACGCCGGCCAGCGACGGCGACGATGGCGGCGGCGATGTCCCGGCGAGCGAGGTTTCGAGATCGGCAAGCTGGCGCTCCGCCAATCTGCAATCGACCCGGCCTGCCGATACGGCATTGCGGCCGTCCGCGACATAGCGGTCGAGCAGCCGCGAAAGATCGTCACGCTCGGCCTCGTTGGACGAGGCTTCCCTGATCACGGCCTGGAACTTGTCGGCGATCGATTGAACCCTGGGGCGGGCGATATCCCCGCATGCCGACGCCGAGCCGATGATTGGTCCGACGCGGCCCGCCAGGTCGCGCACGATATTCGCATTGTCGGCGGCTGACGCACCCGCGGCACACGCGAGCAATGCGCCAAAAAACACCGCCATCAAGCGCGGTCGCGAGCTCCGCGCCACGGTCATATTGGACCTGAAATCAGACATGGTCGCTGCTCCGTAATCTATCGTTTCAACTATTGAGATCTTTCGGCGGCGTAAGTCTTCTGCCGCCATTGCATGAAGTGCTGAAGCATTTTGTCAGACTGCTCCGGCGCTGCCGGTTGGGCTTCGCTCGATTCCAGGAGTCCGCGAAATTCGGCGAGCGCGGGCTTCGATCCGCTATCGCTCGGCTGCTGTATTTGCGTGCTCTTCATCGACTGCACCGCCGCGGCAAAGGACGCACCGACGTCCGGCTCCTGCGAAGCATGGACCATCAAGACGACAAACAGCGCCGCCAATGCCGAAACGCCGATGGCGACGGCCCCGAACCACGCCTTGCGGCGGTCCCGGTCGCGCATGAAGCCCGTCGTCTCATGCATGACCTCAGGGTCGAGCGAGCGACGCAGCGATTGGTAGACGGCATTCTCAAGCGCGCTGTCCAGTGCAGTTGTCGGCGGAATCGGACGTCCGACCGGGCCGGTCTCTCGTCCGGAGTGCGGTTCGCCGGAGGAGCCTAGCACCGACTCCTGTTTTTCGCGCAATCGTCGAGGAGCGTAGTACTGTGGGTCGTTAGGGGTGGTCGGGGCTTGATCGCCTATTGCACTCATACGCTACTACTCCTCTGACGCTCTACGGCGCTTTGCCGTCGCGAGGCGGTTCCTCTGTACGCGGAGACAGCTTCACGGCAAAGACCGATAGCCACGAAAAAGTCCGTGGTCGTCCCAAATGATCCGAAAAAATTGGCTGAACAATGATTTGGCCTATGTATCGGAGTACCGAAACATCTCCCCACGTCGTCTGCATCAGGCAGCCAGATAGTGAAGCTCCACGATGCACCGTCCCCATCGATTCCATTGCCCGTCCCTGGCAATCGTCCCCTTGCCGTCACGCCATTACGGCGGAACCTCGCCATGATGTGTTGGAATCGCGACGCGACATTATTAAGTTCGAATCGCGGCAGAACTGAGTTGACTTTTTGTTCGCCGGCAAGATCTGTTAACCAATCGTAAATCTTGGCGCACCACTGGAGGTTTTTTAAAGGCCGTTAACCCGGCATTAACCATCGCGGCCGATTTTGAGCTTTCAGTAAGTATGAAAGTTGAGTCGATCGCCATGGACGACAATGCCGAGCCCACACGCCAACCGGTTCGTCTGCGCGGCCGCTCCTATGTCGCGTTTGTCTTTGCGCCGGTGGTGCCGATCATCGAGTGGCTCGCGGAGCTGGACGCTACTCTCGCCCGTTCGCCCGGCTTCTTCGTCGGCAAGCCTGTGGTGCTCGATCTTTCCGCGGTCGATCTCAGTCGGCCGGCCATCCAGCACCTCGTCCTCAGCCTGGAAAAGCGCAACATCCGCATTCTCGGCATCGAGGGCGTCGACGTGTCGGCGCTCACCCCGAGCATGCCGCCGCTATTGAGCGGCGGACGACACTGCGCGCTCCAGCAGGCCGAGCCGGAAAAGGTGGAAGTCAAACCGCCGCCGACATCGCTGTTGCTGGACACTCCGGTCCGTTCCGGCCAGTCGATCTACTTTCCCGACGGCGATGTGACGGTGCTTGGATCGGTCAGCTCGGGAGCGGAGATCGTCGCCGGCGGCTCGATCCACGTCTACGGGACGCTGCGCGGCCGCGCGATGGCGGGCGTCAACGGCAATTCGATGGCACGGATCTATTGCCAGAGGATCGAGGCCGAGCTTCTGGCGATCGATGGTTATTACCAAACGGCTGAAGAGTTGGACGCCGCTCTTCGTAACCGACCAGCGCAGGCGTGGCTCGAAGGCGACATCATGCGGGTTACGCCGCTCAACTGAATCAACGGGTAAAGGAGGGTAACATATGGCCAAAGTGCTGGTTGTGACGTCGGGTAAAGGTGGAGTCGGAAAGACCACCTCAACGGCTGCGATGGGGGCTGCGCTCGCGCAGTCCGGAAAGAAGGTCGTGGTCGTCGATTTCGACGTCGGCTTGCGCAACCTCGATCTGGTGATGGGAGCCGAACGGCGGGTCGTGTTCGATCTCATCAACGTGGTGCAGGGCGTGGCAAAACTCCCGCAGGCGCTGATCCGCGACAAGCGGCTGGAGGGCTTGTGGCTGTTGCCGGCATCGCAGACCAAGGACAAGGAAGCCCTCACCGACGAGGGCGTCGGAAACGTCATTGCCGAGTTGCGAAAGACGTTTGATTGGATCCTTTGCGACAGTCCCGCCGGCATCGAGCGCGGCGCGACGCTCGCCATGCGCTTTGCCGACGAGGCGCTCATCGTCACCAATCCCGAAGTCTCCTCGGTCAGGGACTCCGACCGCATCATCGGGCTGCTCGATTCAAAGACGGTGAAGGCCGAGAACGGCGAGCGGGTGGAGAAGCATGTCCTCATCACCCGCTACGATCCGGCACGCGCGGCGCGGGGCGAGATGATCTCGATCGAGGACATTCTCGAAATCCTGGCAACGCCGCTGCTCGGCATCATCCCGGAGAGCCAGGATGTGCTGCGCGCCTCGAATGTCGGCTCGCCGGTCACGCTGAACAATCCGGCAAGCGCCCCCGCGCGCGCCTACCTCGACGCGACCCGGCGGCTGCTCGGCGAAACGGTCCCCATGCTGGTGCCGACCGAGCGCAAAGGCCTGATGGACCTGCTAAGGGGACGGAGGGCTGCATGAGCTTTCTACGGCTTTTCAGCAGTCGTCCTGCGCCGGCTCCCGCGTCGGCGCCGATCGCGCGGGAACGGCTGCAGATATTGTTGGCGCATGAACGGGGCACGCGGGGGGGGCAACCCGACCTCTTGATGCAGCTGCGCGAGGAAATTCTCGCCGTGGTGTCGCGGCATGTTGCGCTCGATCCGGAAAAGGTTATCGTCCGGATGGAGAGGGGCAAGAATGTCTCGACGCTCGAAGTCGACATCGAGCTCCCCAACGAACTCGCACCGGCGCTGGCGGCAACGGGCTGACGATCGAACGATGCTCCTGCCGCGATGGTGATGACTTAACCGATGCAAGCCATCTATCGCGTCGACGGCGCTCGCGTCGATGTAAGTCCAGATGCGGCCGGCCCGTGGGATCCCTCGATGCAGCACGGCTCGGCGCCGGCGGCGCTGGTGGTGTGGGCGGCCGAAGCGATAGCAACGCCGGTGCCGATGCGCCTCGCGCGCGTCACCATCGACCTGATGCGCCCGGTGCCGCTCGCGCCGCTGATGCTTCAGACCGAGGTCTTGCGCGCGGGCCGCAAGATCCAGCTTTGTTCGGTCCGCCTGCTTGCCGACGGCGTTGCCGTCGTCAACGCGACCGTGCTCAAGATCAAGATCGAGGCGCCGTCGTTGCCGTCCGATGTCGCGGAAGCGCCGGTCGAATTGCCATCCCCCGAACAGTCGCGCGAGGATCCGGCGAAATTCTCCAACAGCCCGTTTGTGGCGGGCATGTCGCTGCGCGCCGCCCGCGGGCGGTTCGGCGTGCCGGGGCCGGGTGCGATCTGGTACCGGGTCGACCGTCCGCTGGTCGCGGGTTTTGCGGTATCGCAGGCGATGCGGGCCGTCGTCGCCGCGGATTTCTGCAACGGCACCTCGCCTGCGCTCGATTTCCGGGAATGGACCTTCCTCAATGCCGACCTCACGTTAAGCATGGCGCGCGAGCCGGTCGGTGAGTGGATATTGCTCGATGCGGAGACCTGGATCGGCCCCGATGGCGTGGGGCTGGCGATGGCGCGGCTTGGGGATCGCAACGGTTATTTCGGCCGGGCGGTGCAGAGTCTCGTGATCGAGAAAAGATGAGAGATGAGGATCGCAGGTCGCTCGCTTCCCGGGTAATATAGAACCCGAGATCGAGGGCTGATCATGAGCGCGGCGCGACCTTTGCTTCCCCTGACCGGCGGCTGCTCCTGCGGCGCGATCCGCTACGAGATCGCATCGTTTCCGCTGCTGCTGTACAGCTGCAATTGCACGAATTGCCAGACGGCTTCCGGCAGTGCGTTTGCGCTGAACATGCCGGTGCTGGCCAAGAATTTTCACATTCGGCAGGGTGAGCCGAAGGGATGGCGGCACATTTCGCCCATGGGGATTGCGGTCATATCGTGGTTTTGCGGCGACTGCGGCGGCCGGCTCTATGGCGACCGGGCAGGGCGCGAGGAAATCGTCAACCTGCGCGCCGGGACGCTCGACGACACCAAATGGCTGGTTCCGGTCGCGCACTTCTATATGAGGAGCGCGCAGCCTTGGGTGCAGCCCGCAGCCCACGCCGAATGCCACGAGATCGGCCCGAACGACTTTCGGCCGCTTGCCGAAAAATGGCGCGCGATGTGGCCGGAGTTCTTTGACAGGCAATAACGGGCCAGGAACCTTCGGCGGCTGCCCGTTGCGCAGCGCCGGGAACCAAAGGAACCGTCAGGTATTCTTGAAATAGCGTTCGAGAAGGGGGCCAAGGCTGTTGCGGCCTTTCGAGGTGGGGAAATGGCGATGTCCGGAGTTCTCCCTGCAGCTAAACCCAACGCCGGCGGGCCTATTCTGCTGACCGCCGCCGCCGTCGCTCTGGCCATCGCTGTTTTCAATTTCTTCTGGCTCGACAATGGAATTCACGGCACCGCCGGCGCGGGGTTGGTCGTCATATCGTCGGCGTTGATGGCGGCGGCTGCCGCAGCACTGGTCGTTGCCACCGGGATGGGCCGCGGCCTGCGCGGCACGCTCCTTGTCTTGATCGCACTCGACATCATCGGCACGGGGCTCGCCGCCTACCTGCTCGAGGCAGACTTGCTGCTCGCGGCCATGGCGGTAGCGCTGGTCGGCTGGATTGCCGTCCTGGCCAGCGGCCGGCAGCCTCGTCGATCATCGGACCAGCCTATCGGGCAGCCAGGTGCACAATGAACCGCTTGTTCGCTCGCGTTTCGATCGCAGCCCTGATTGCTTCCGTGGGTGCATCCTTCGGGTCACTTGACGCATGGTCGCAAAGCGTCGCTCCGCCATCCCCGCCACAGCCTGCAGCTTCCGCGCCGATCGTCGGCGCCACGCATTATGACGGCTGGTACACGTTCAACGGCAATCTCGAGGATCAGAAGTATTCCGAGGCTGATCAGATCACCCCTGAGAATGTCGGCCAGCTTCAGAAGGCCTGGGAAGTCCATACCGGCGACGTGTCCGACGGCAGCGGCAAGATCCCGCTGACCGATTGGTCGGCGACGCCGTTGTTTGTCAACGACACCGTTTATGTTTCGACGCCGTTCTATCGCATCTTCGCGATCGAGCCCGATACCGGCAAGGTCAAGTGGACCTACGATACCCACGCGGTGCTGGAGGCGGTCACCCAGCCGGATCTGAAGACCCGCGGCGTCGCCTATTGGCAAGCGGCATCGCCGCGCCCCGGCACGCCGTGCCAGAAGATCGTCTACATCGGCACGATGGACGCCAAGCTGCATGCGGTCGATGCCGATACCGGCAAGAAATGCGACGGCTTCGCCGATGGCGGCGTGCTCGACATCAACCAGTGGAACAAGATCAACGCCAAGTGGCCGCTTTCCGTTCTGCAGCCGCCGACCGTCTACAAGGACACGCTGTACATCGGCTGGGCAGGCAAGGACTGGGCCGAGGCGGAAGATCCGCCGGGCACCGTGTTCGCCGTCGATGCGCAAAGCGGCAAGTTGAAATGGACGTTCGATGCCCTGCCGCCGGAGCTTGCGAAACAAACCGGCACGTCGAACGTCTGGGCCAGCATGTCGATCGACCAGGAGCACGGCATCCTCTATCTGCCGGTTTCTTCGCCGAGCCCGAATTTCTACGGCGGCAATCGCAAGGAAGACTTGCCACTGGCCACCTCGATCACGGCCCTCGATGTCGACACCGGAAAAGTTCTGTGGAGCCGCCAGATCGTGCATCACGATCTCTGGGACTACGACACCAACTCGCCGCCCGTGCTGGTTGATATCAAAAAGGACGGGGCGACGATTCCGGCGCTGGTGCAATCCAGCAAGATGGGAATCTTCTTCGTGCTGAACCGGCTGACCGGCGAGCCGATCTATCCGATCGAGGAACGGCAAGTGCCGCAATCCGACGTCCCGGGCGAGCAGTCGTCGCCGACCCAGCCTTACGCGGCGACGCCCGAGCCAACCGTGCCCGACCGCTTCCCCGGCATTTTTGCGCTCGCCGATATCGCCAGCTTCGGCGAATGCACCCGTACCTTCAAGCGCCTTCGTTACGAAGGACTCTACACGCCGCCGAGCCTGCAGGGCACTCTCGCCTATCCGTCAACGGCGGGTGGCGTCGAATGGGGTGGCGGGGCGGTCGATCCGCGCAGCGGCATCTATGTCGTCAACAGCTCCTACGTGGCCCAGATCTACAGGCTGATCGAACGCAAGCAGTACGAAGCCGAGGCCAAGACCGGCGCGAAGTCAGACTACTACCCCCAAAACGGCGTCCCGTATGGCTTCTACCTGCACAATTTCATCAATTTC
>Ga0070717_10001885_pt1 | contig 14663 bp, 16 predicted proteins | sample LARL113metaG_FD_71366 | JGI IMG/M metagenome (GOLD analysis project Ga0070717, IMG submission 71366) | Corn, switchgrass and miscanthus rhizosphere microbial communities from Kellogg Biological Station, Michigan, USA - LAR L11-3 metaG | ecosystem: Host-associated > Plants > Roots > Rhizosphere ... | reverse complement strand
GCCTGCGGCTCCTCGGCGGCGGGCTGCGGGGCGGCCGGCTCCTCGGCGGCGGGCTGCGGGGCAGCCGGCTCCGGGGCCTGCGGCTCCTCGGCGGCGGGCTGCGGGGCGGCCGGCTCCGGCGCCTGCGGCTCCTCGGCGGCGGGCTGCGGGGCGGCCGGCTCCTCGGCGGCGGGCTGCGGGGCAGCCGGCTCCGGCGCCTGCGGCTCCTCGGCGGCGGCCGGCGCGGGCGCCTCAGCCTCGGCGACGGGCTCCTCGGCGCTCTCGGCGGGGACCTCCTCGGCCGCGGCCTCCTGGTCGTCGGGGCGCTGCTCGTCCTCGGGATGCTCTGCGTCGCTCACTGCGAAATCTCCATCGGTTGCGGCTGCTGGGCGGCGTGCGGGTGCTCGGGACCGGCGTAGACCTTGAGCTTGGTCAGCTGCTTGCGCGCCAGCCGATTGCGCGGCAGCATGCCCTTGACGGCGAGGCGGATGACCTCCTCGGGCCGGCGCTCGAGCATGTCGTTGAGCGACCGGGACTTCAGACCGCCGGGATAGCCCGAGTGGCGGTAGTACATCTTGGCGGCGCGCTTGTTGCCCGTCACCGCGATCTTCTCGGCGTTGACCACGATCACGAAGTCGCCGGTGTCGATGTGCGGCGTGTAGGTGGGCTTGCGCTTGCCGCGCAGCGCGTCGGCGATCTGCGTCGCCAGCCGGCCGAGCGTCCGCCCGTCGGCGTCAACGATCAGCCAGTTGCGCTCGCGGTCGGTGGGTTTGGCTACGTAGGTCTTCATGGCATGGTCGGGCCGCGCGTCGGCGCCCGACAGGCGTCGATGATAGCCAGACCTCGGCCTCGCAGGCGGATCGAGGCCCGTGCGGGCCGGTGATCGCCCCGCCTGCCTACGCTGTAGAGGTGTCTGTCACGGTCAGGCTGCGCCGGCTCGGCTACCGACTCGCCTATCGGATCCTGCAGGTCTCCTGGTTCATCCGGCGACCGCACAAACGGGGCGTCAAGTGCGTGCTGACGTGCCGTGACCGCGTTCTGCTCGTCCGCCACACCTACGGTAGCCGCGCCTGGGACATTCCCGGGGGCGCGACCAAGCGCGGTGAGACGCCGCTGGCCGCGGCTCGCCGTGAGATGGACGAGGAGCTGGGGCTCGGCGGCGCCGACTGGACCGACATTGGTGAGATCCGCGGCACCGTCAACCACCGGCGCGACCGGATCCATTGTTTCCGCGCCGAGATGTGCGACCCGTCGTTGACGATCGATCGCGGCGAGCTGGCCGCCGCCGACTGGTTCGCGCGCAGTGCGCTGCCCGAGGACTTGGCGCCCTACGTGGGTTCGGTGATCGCGCGTGCCCCGGAGGTCGCGAGCTGAGCCTGAGGCGCTACTCCCACTCGATCGTGCCCGGCGGCTTGGACGTGATGTCCAGCACGACGCGCCCCACCGGGCGGATCTCGTTGATCATGCGGCTCGCGATCTGCTCCAGAAGGTCATAGGGCAGCCGCGCCCAGTCGGCGGTCATGGCATCGTCACTGGTGACGGCGCGGATGGCGATGACCGAGCCGTAGGTCCGCTCGTCACCCTGGACTCCCACCGTGCGGATGTCGGGCAGTACGCAGAAGGACTGCCACAGGTCGCGGTACAGGCCTGCCTTGCGGATCTCGTCCTGGAGGATCGCGTCGGCCTCGCGCAGGGTGTCGAGGCGCTCCTTGGTGGCCTCGCCGCCGACGACGCGGATGGCCAACCCCGGACCGGGGAACGGCTGGCGCCACACGAGGCGCTCGGGCAGGCCCAGCTCAGCGCCCACCGCGCGCACCTCGTCCTTGAATAGGGCCCGCAGCGGCTCCACCAGCTCGAACTCCAGATCCTCGGGCAGGCCGCCCACGTTGTGGTGGGACTTGATGGTGGCCGCACCCGTGCCGCCGCCGGACTCGATGACGTCGGAGTACAGCGTCCCCTGCACGAGGTACCGGACATCATCGAGCGTGGCCGCCTCCTCCTCGAACACGCGGATGAACTCGGCGCCGATGATCTTGCGTTTGCGCTCCGGGTCGCTGACGCCCTTGAGCTTGGCCAGGAATCGGTCTTCGGCATCCACGGCCACCAGCGGCACCTTGAAGTGGTCGCGGAAGGCGGCGACGACCTGGGCGCCCTCGTTCTTGCGCATCAGGCCGTGGTCAACGAACACGCAGGTGAGCCGGTCCCCGATCGCACGGTGCACGAGGAGCGCCGCCACCGAGGAGTCCACCCCGCCCGACAGCCCGCAGATCGCGCGGCCATCCCCCACCTGGGCCCGGATCCGCTCGATCTGGTCGTCGATCACCGATGCCGGGCTCCACCCCTGCTCACAGCCGCAGACGTCGGTGAGGAAGTTGGTGAGGACCTGCTGTCCGTATGGCGTGTGGACGACCTCGGGGTGAAACTGGATCCCGTACACCCCGCGCTCCTCAGACTCGAAGGCGGCCACCGGCGACGCCGTGGAGGCGGCCAGCGCCCGGAAGCCCGGCGGCGCCGAGAACACGGTGTCGCGGTGAGACATCCAGCACGTCTGCTCGGACGGGGTGCCGGCGAGCAGACGTCCCGGCTCGGACACCGTCAGCTGGGAGCGCCCGAACTCGCCCACCTCGGCCCCCTGGACCCGACCGCCGAGGGCACGGGCGATCAGCTGCATCCCGTAGCAGATGCCCAGCACGGGAATGCCGAGCTCCAGCAGCGCCGGCTCCAACGGCGGCGCGCCCTCGGCATACACCGACGCCGGGCCGCCGGACAGGATCACGCCCTTGGGCCGGCGCCGCGCGACCTCGGCCGCGCCCACGTGGTGGGGCAGCAGTTCGGAGAACACGCCGCACTCGCGCACCCGGCGCGCGATCAGCTGCGAGTACTGGCCGCCGTAGTCAAGAACGACGACTTCGTCGGTCGATGCCCGGACCTCGTCCAGCCCGTCGTCGGCGGGCGCGCCCTTGACCTCGCCCAACTCCTCCTGAGCCTCGAGGGCTGCAGCCTGGAGCTCGGAGGTCCCGGTGGTGCTAATCGGCCACTCCCACGGCGGCCCCCCGGCTGCCGGCGCCCATGCCGACGCCCTGCTCGCGCTGGAGATGCTTGCCTTCGGTCTGGAGCGCCGGCGCGACCATCAGTTCGGCCCGGTTGAACTCGGCGATGTCCCGGTACCCGCAGGTGGCCATCGAGGTGCAGAGGCCGCCCATCAGGTTGAACGTCCCATCGTTCTCGCGCGCCGGGCCCGTGATGATCTCCTCGATCGTCCCGTTCTGCTTGGTGGCCACCCGGGTTCCACGCGGCAGCGTGGGATGGAACGTGGCCATCCCCCAGTTGTAGCCGCGGCCGGGCGCCTCGTAGGCGCGGGCGAGCGCCGAGCCGAGCATCACCGCGTCGGCACCGCAGGCGATCGCCTTGGCGATGTCGCCGCCGTTGCGCATGCCGCCATCGGCGATGACCTTGACGTAGTCCCCGGTCTCCAGCATGTGCTGAGAGCGCGCGGCGGCCACATCGGCGATCGCGGTGGCCTGCGGGACGCCGATCCCCAGCACGCCGCGCGTGGTGCAGATCGCGCCCGGGCCGACGCCCACCAATACGCCCGCGGCCCCTGTGCGCATGAGGTGAAGCCCGGTGTGGTAGGAGGCGCAGCCGCCCACGACCACCGGCGTCGGGGCCAGCTCCCGGATGAACTCCTTGAGGTTGAGCGGCGGGCGGGTCTCGTCGCGCGAGACGTGCTCGGCGGAGACCACGGTGCCCTGGATGACGAGGATGTCGAGCCCCGCCTCCAGCGCCGTCTCGTAGTGCGTGCGCACCTTCTGTGGCGTCAGCGACGCGGCGGCGACCACGCCATGAGCTTTGATCTCCGCGATGCGCCTGGCGATCAGCTCCGGCTTGACCGGCTCGCGATAGATGTCCTGCATCTCGCGCGTGGCGATGTCGGGCGAGAAGCTGGCGATGCGCTCGAGCTGGGCTTCGGCGTCCTCATAGCGACAGTAGATGCCCTCGAGGTTGAGGACGGCCAAGCCGCCGAGCTTGCCGATCAGGCCGGCGGTGTCCGGCGAGACGACGCCGTCCAGGGCCGCGGCCAGCAGCGGCAGGTCGAACCGGTAAGGGCCCAGGGTCCAGGAGATGTCGACATCGTCGGGGTCGCGCGTACGTCGCGAAGGGACGATGGCGATGTCGTCGAATCCGTATGCGCGGCGAGCCTTCTTTCCGCGACCAATCTCTACTTCCATTCACGCATCCTAAAACTCGCGGCGGACGATTGAGCGAGCCGGTGGCGGCTGCCGTTGGAAGGTCGATCCTAGCAGCGGGGCCATGGCCTCCCGACGGCCTCAAGGGGTGATTTAAGGCGCTGTAAGCGGAGTCGGATCCGGGCCCTCAGCGGGTGCTCAGCGGCGGCGGCCAGCCGATCTCACGGCTGCATCTCAGCCGATCTCACCGCTGCGCCCCGGCCGATCTCTACGCGCGCCTCAGCCGATCTGCGCGCCGACCTGGAGTCGCTCGGCCTCCACTTCGCCGAGCAGGCGGTCGACCCGCGGGGCGTCCAGGATGCCGGCGCCGAAGTGCAGGGTGGACTCCGCTCCGCAGGCCACGCCGAAGCGCAGACATTCCGCCGGGTCGCGATCGGCGTAGCGCGCGCAGACATATCCCGCCAGGAAGGCGTCCCCGGACCCCACCGCCGACCGCGCCTCCTGCTCGACGATGCGGACCCGGTACAGCGCGGGAGCGCCGGACTCGTAGATGCGCGCGTAGCAGCCGTCCGACACGGTCATGATCGCCTCGTGGGCGCCCAGCCGCGTCATCTCCACCACCGCCTGGGCGCGGTCGTCGGCGTCGTTGAACTCGTGGCCCACGAGCTCCTCGGCCTCCAGCTCGTTGGGCGAGACGAGATCGGGCTCGGCCCGCATGGAGAGCCGCAGCGGCTCGCCGTCGGTGTCGATCATCGTGGTCACGCCCAGTCGCCGCACCTCGCGGATGAGCGAGAAGTAGATGTCGGTCTCGATCCCACGCGGGAGGCTGCCGGCGAACACGCAGATGCTCGCCCCCTTGGCCAGGTACAACAGCTTCTCGCGGAACAGCTCGAGCTCCTGGGCCGAGACCGCCGGGCCGCGCTCGTTGATCTCGGTCTGCAGCCCGGTGGTGGGGTCCAGCACCGCCGTGTTGGTCCGTGACTCGTCGGAGATGCGCACGAAGTCGTTGAGAATGGACTCGTCGTTGAGCGCCTCGACGATCCGGCTCCCGGTCGGGCCGCCCGCGAACCCGGTCGCGATCACCGGCTGGCCCAGCCGCTTGATGGCGCGCGCGATGTTGACGCCCTTGCCGCCGGGCATCGTGGTCTGATCCACCGTGCGGTGGCGGCGCCCGGGGGTGAAGCTGGGAACCTCGAGCGTCTTGTCCATCGCAGCGTTGAGCGTGACGGTGATGATCATGTCGCCTCCAGTTCCCGGCCCCGTCGATCGGTGCGCCGGCGCCGCCGTACGTTACGCACGAGCAGCGCGGCGCCCACCGCGACCCCGGCGATGACCAGCAGCGTCAGCGGCTGGGTCACGAAGCGCGTGGCGCGGGTGAGCCCGCTGACCGCGGGCAGACGCTGGTCGAGCACAAGCGGGATCCGTGCCAACACCCGCCTCCCGTCCGTGACCGTGGCCGTCCCCACCACCGACTGGGCCGGGATGGGGCCGGTCAGCCGTCGGGGCACCGCGACGCGGACCCGCACGTGAGCCGACCGCGGCAGAATCCGGCTGTAGCCGCTCGCCGACGTCACGGTGGGGTGCAGGTTGGGCTGCTCCTTGACGGCGGGCCGGGCCATGAGCTGGCCCTTGCGCACCGGGGTCCAGACGCGGAAGTTGGCGCCGCCGTACTGCAGGAGCGCCAGCGTGTTGTCATCGCGCGATGTCTCCGAGGCGGTCCCGAGGACGGCACTGATCAGCGCCATCCCGCCTCTGTGGCCCGAGGCGACGAGAACGTAACCGGCATCGAGCGTATGGCCCGTCTTGATGCCGTCGATCCATGGGTAACGGCCGACCAGGTCGTTGCGGTTGACCACCGTGCGCACATGGTTGCCGGAGTGCAGCGTGGCCCGCGGCAGCGCGACGATGCGCGCGAAGTAGCGGCTGTGGGTCATGTCGTAATCGGCCAGCTTGACCAGGTCCGCGGCCGTGGAGTAGTTGCCGGGCGTGTCGAGGCCGATCGGCGTCGTGTAGTGGGTGTGGCGCAGGCCCAGCCTGCGGGCCTCGGCGTTCATCATGGACACAAACCGCGCCACCGACCCGTGTCCGACGTTGAAGGCGAGGTCCTCGGCGGCGTCGTCGGCGCTGGGCAGCATGAGGGCCAGGAGCAGGTCATGAATGCTCATCCGCTCGCCCGGAGCCAGCCCGATCTGCGAATCCACAGCCGCTGGCGTGTAGTCGTTCTGGGTGAACATCGTGGACAGCCGGTGGACGTGCTGGAGCACCACGAGCGCCGTCATCAGCTTGGTGGTCGAGGCGATCGCGACCCGGCGCTGGGCGTTGACGCCGTACAACATCTGATGGGCGCGCGGCGCATACAGCGCCGCGGCGCTGACCGAGAGCGCCGGAGGGACGGGCGGGGACGGGGTCCTGGCAACCGCCGGCGCGACGGCCGGCGCCACGCCCATGAGCGCCACGGCGCATGCCGCCGCGATCACCGACGCAGCGATCCGCCGGGTCAACGCCTCAGCCTCAAGCGCTGCCCTGTCTGTAGGCTGTTCGGGTCCGTGGACAGGGACGGGTTGAGGGTCGTCAGCTCGGCCACCGGCACGTGCACCTGCGAGGAGATCTTGCTGAGGGTGTCTCCGGATTTCACGATGTAGAACTTGGGCAGCCGGTGGTGCTTGTGGGTGGCGGGCTTGTGTCCGGCGGCGCTGCTCGCGCTCGAGCTGACGACCGTCGCCGTGTGCTGGCCCACAGTCGAGTGCACGATGAGATAGACGCCGACGCCCACCGCTGCCAAGGCGATCGGCGCCAGGAAGCGCGCGGTTTTAGCCAGCATCCCACGGCGATCATACTGGTGGCTCCGACGCCTCCCCGGCGCCTCCACCGGCCGCGGTCCTCAGGCGTACAGACCCCACACGAGCTCACGCCACCGCGCCGCCTCGTCGCGCGCACATGCCGCGGGAGCGCCGCCGGCGGCGCGCTCGTGGGCGTAGACGATCGCTCGGGATGCGGACACCAGCCCACCCGCGGGGCCCGGGGCGAAGGCCGGCGCCAGATCGCGGCCGTTGCCCCCCTGGGGGCCGATTCCGGGCAGCAGCCACACCGCGTGCGGCATCAATGCGCGCAGGGCCTCCAGGCGTTCGGGGGCGGTGGCGCCGGTGACGGCGCCGACGTCGGCGAGCCCCGACTCGCCGATCCCGGGGCGTCCCAGCTCGTCGACCAGCCCGGCGATCACCGCGCTCACCGAACCGCCGCCGGCGAGCTCGCGGTCCTGGATGTCGGCGGCACCCGGGTTCGATGTGCGGACGAGCGCGAAGATCCCGGCGCCGTGGGCGCGGGCGGCCTGCACGAACGGGAGCAGCGAGTCGCGCCCGAGGAGGGGGTTGACGGTGAGGGCGTCGGCACCCAGGCCCTCAACGTCGCCAAAGGGGGTCGCGGTGCTGCCCAGGAACGCCTGGGCGTAGGCCCGCGCCGAGATGTCGATGTCCCCCCGCTTGGCGTCGGCGATCACGATCATCCCGCGCTGCGCGGCGTCGTCGGTGATCTCTCGCAGCGCCGCCCACCCGGGGGCGCCGAGACGCTCGAAGCAGGCCACCTGGGGCTTGACCGCCACGCACTGCTCAGCGGCGGCCTCGAGGACCAACCGGCAGTGCGCGGCGACCGCGCGGGCGGCCCGCTGTGCGGCGCCGCCCTGCGCCCCCGCCAGCTCCAGCGCTTCGGGCCAGAGACGAGCGGGGTCGGGATCCAGCCCCAGGACGATCTGCGATCGGCGGCGCTGGACGCAGCCGGCGAGCCGGTCGCCGAAACCGGCTGGTCGCGTGTGGCCAGAGAACGGCTCGTCCGCCTGCGGGGGTGCCGCCTGTGAGGCGGACTGGGGTCCTTCGGCCACGCGCCTCCGCGCTTGCGGCGGGTGCCGCGCTAGTTGACGGCCTTTTTCAGCGCCGCACCGGCGGTGAACTTCGGGACCCGCGACGCGGCGATCTGGATCTTCTCGCCGGTGGCCGGGTTGCGGCCTTCGCGAGCGCTGCGGTCGGACACGCTGAACTTGCCAAATCCGGAGAACACCACGTCGCTGCCGCGCTTGAGTGCGCTCTCGATCGTCTCGAGCATCGCGTCGACGGCATCCCCCGCGTCCTTCTTGCTGAGTCCGGCCCGGTCGGCAACCTGGTCGACAAATTCAGATTTGGTCACTTGCTCCTCCTTCTACTTTGGTAGGAAACAGCGACGCTAACACGGTCTGCGGACACCCATCGCCCACCCGGAAGCGTGCGCGGATCCATTCTGTACGCGTTCGCGGCGGAAAACCATGCGACGTCGCCATTTTCCCGCAATTTGCGAAAATCCATCGGGACAGAGCGGCGGCCGCCGTGCCGCACGCGTCCTGGCCGGCGGCCAGAATGTCCCCGTGGACGTTGAGGAAAGCGCCGTGAATCTCGGGCGGATCGCCTGGCTGGTGACTGTGGTGGCCTGCCTGATCGCCGTGCTCATCCTCGTCCTGGACGGGTACTACGGCTACGCGGGCGTGACCCTGGCCGTGGCCATCTCGGCCGCGATCAACCTTTTGTAGTGCCCCCCAGCCACTCCAGCAGCGCCTCCACCGCCCCCGCCCGGTGGCTGACGGCGTCCTTCTCGGCGTCGGTGAGCTCGGCCATCGTGCGCCCGCCGTAGTCTCCGTCGGGCAGGAACGCCGGGTCATAGCCAAAGCCCCGGGAGCCCCGGGCCTCCGCGGCCAGGGTTCCCGCGCAGGTGCCGAAGACCACGTGCTCGACGCCGCGGGCCGGGTCCACATAGGCCAACGCGCACACGTAGCGCAGCCCGCTGCCCACGGGCGCCTCCCGCATGAGCTTGTCCAGGTTCTCCCGATCGGTCGCCTCGGGCCCCGCGAAGCGGGCCGACCGCACCCCCGGCCGGCCGGCAAGCGCCGTCGCCTCGATCCCGGAGTCATCGGCGATGGCAACCCGGCCGGTGGCGGCCGCCGCCGCCCGCGCCTTGGGCAGCGCGTTGTCGGCGAAGGTGTCCCCCTCCTCGGGCGGCAGGACGACGCCGTCAGGCAGCGGAACGAGCGTGGCGCCCGCGGGCTCGAGCAGCCGGCCGAACTCCCGCACCTTGTGCGGGTTGCGCGTCGAGAGCAACAGCTCCAACGGGCCGGCCACTACGCCGCCTGCTGCAGGGCACGCAGCTCGCTGATGCCACCGGCGGCCAGGGCGAGCAGGTCGTCCAGATGAGCCCGCGACAGCGGCGTGCGCTCGGCGGTGGCCTGGACCTCCACCAGGCCCCCATCGCCGGTCATCACCACATTGGCGTCGACCTCGGCGGTGGAATCCTCGGAGTAGTCGAGGTCGAGCAGCGCGACACCGCCCACGATCCCGCACGAGACCCCCGCCACTGACCCGGTGAGCGGCACCATGCTGAGCAGTCCCCGCTCCACGAGGCGCTCGCAGGCCAGCCGCAGCGCGACCATGCCGCCGGTGATCGAGGCGCAGCGCGTGCCCCCGTCGGCCTGGAGTACGTCGCAGTCGATGTAGATCGTTCGCTCGCCCAACCCCTCGAAGTCCACGACGCCGCGCAGGGACCGGCCGATCAGTCGCTGGATCTCCACCGAACGGCCGTCCGGGCGCCCCCGGCTCACGTCGCGCTGCTTGCGCTCGCCCGTGGACGCCGGCAGCATCCCGTACTCCGCGGTGACCCATCCACGCCCCCCGCCCGCCATCCAGCGGGGCACGCTCTCCTGAACGGATGCCGTGCAGATCACGCGGGTCTCCCCCATCGAGATGAGCGCCGAGCCGACGGCCGTGCGGACGAAGCCGGGCTCGATCGTCGCCGGCCGCAGCTGATTGGGCGAGCGGCCGTAGCTGCGCTCCGCACTCATCCGAGCCCCTGCTCGGCGTCGAGGCTCGCCGTGACGGGAGCTCGTCTCAGGCCTCCGGCCGCCGCCATCCTCGTACCGAGGTCGACGTGGACGACCTCGCCCAACGGCATCTGCAGAAACCGGGTGCCGAGCGCCTGGAAGGCGGCGACGTCCCCGGTGCAGCGAAAGCGGTAGGCACCCTCGTCCTCGCGCGGGTTCTCGAGCCCCCGGGCCGCCAGCGCACGCTCCACACTGCGGGCCACGCCGGCGCCCGAGGTGACCAGGCGGACACGGCGCCCCAGCATCCGCTGCAGCATCGGTGCCACGAGCGGATAGTGGGTGCAACCGAGGATCACCGTATCGACCTCGGCTGCCCGCAGCGGGGCGCAGTAGGCGCGCACCGTCTCCACGACCTCTTCATCAAAGGGAAAGCCGCCCTGGATGATCGGGGCCAGATCGGGGCACGCGACCGCCTCCACGTGCACGTGCCGATCGGCCGTCCGCACCGCGCGCTCATAGGCGCCGCTGGCGACAGTGGCGGGCGTGGCCAGCAGCCCGATGCGGCCGTTGTGGCTGTGGGCGACCGCCAGGTGCGTGGCCGGCGCCACGACGCCGATGACGTCGATGTCGCTGCCGGTGCGCTCCAGATGGCGCTCCAGCGTGCCCAGCGCGGCCGAGCTGGCGGCGTTGCACGCCACCACCAGCAGCTTGGCGCCCAGGTCGAGCAGGTGGTCGGCGATCTCGACGGCGAAGGCCTGCAGCTCGGCCTGGCTGCGCTCGCCGTAGGGAAAACGGGCCGTGTCGCCCAAGTAGATGTAGTCCTCGTTGGGCAGCGACACGAGCAGCTCGTGCAGCACGGTGAGGCCGCCAACGCCCGAGTCGAACACGGCGACGGGAAGCTCCGCGGATCCGGACACCCCGTCCATGGTGTCAAAGGCCACGGCGACGCACTTGCCCACTACTCTCGCCGCCACCGGTGCGCGCCCTGATCGTCACCAACATGTACCCGTCCGCCGAGCGGCCGGCGCTGGGCAGCTTCGTCGCCGACCAGGTCGCGGCGCTCCGGCGCGCCGCCGAGGCCGACATCGAGGTGTTCGCCTTCGCGCCGGGCGCGTACCTGCCGGCGGCGCGCTCGCTGTGGGCCCGGCACGGCCGCGACCGGTTCGACGTGGTGCACGCCCACTTCGGCCTCACTCAATGGCCCGCCCTCGCCGCCCGGGGCCGCGCCCGGGCGGTCACGCTGCACGGCACCGATCTCGCCCATCGGCGCTCGCGGCCCGTGACACTGGCGGGGCTGCGCCTCAACGACCTCGTGGCCGTCGTCTCTGAGCCGCTGGCGGCGGCGGTGCCCCGCTGGGCGATGTCGGGGCGTCCCGCCGTGCTGCCCGCCGGGGTCGACCTGCGCCGCTTCGGGCCGATCGATCGCGCGGAGGCCCGTCGCCGCCTCGGGCTGGACCCCGAGGGTCCCTACCTCCTGTTCGCCGCCGACCCGGCCCGGCCCGAGAAACGCCACGACCGCGCACTCGCGGCCGCGGGGGAGGCGACGCTGCTGAGCCTGGGCAACATCGCCCCCGCCGAGGTCCCGCTGTGGGTCAACGCGGCCAACGCGGTGCTCGTGCCATCCGAGCGCGAGGGGTTCGGATTGGCGGTGCTGGAGGCGCTGGCCTGCGACGTGCCGGTCCTGGCCACCCCGGTGGGCATCCACCCCGAGGCCCTCGCCGGCATCCCGGGGACGCTGTGCGCGCCGTTTGACGCCGAGGTCTGGCAGGCCGCGCTCGCGCCGCATCTGAGCGCCGCCGATCCGCGGGTACCGGGGCGCGCCCGAGCCGACCAGTGGTCCACGGACCGCATGGCCCGCCGCGTGCTCGACGCATGGCGGACCCTCGCCGGCCGCTGAATCACGCGGCGCCGAGCGCCACTCTGGGACAACGGGTGGCGGAATCCGACGTCTTGTCTCCCGGAGTCAACCCCTCCCGCCCGTCAGGCAAGGCCCGGCCAGAACTCCCCCAGGCGCTGCAGCGCCCGTCCCGAGACGTCGGCCACGCCCACCGCCCCGTCTGACGAGGCAACCCCGCCAAGCTCCTTCATGGTGCCGGCGACCGACCGCGCCAGCGCGTCAAGCGCGTACCCGCCCTCGAGCACCGCCCCCACCGGGACCCCGAGCTCCGCCGCCGCGCCGCGCAGCGACCGCGCCATCTCTCCGTAGCCGGCGTCGCTCACCCCACAGTCGGCCAGCGGGTCCTCGGCGTGGGCGTCGAAGCCCGCCGAGATCAACAACAGCTGGGGCCGGTAGGCGCGCGCCAGGGGCACCACCACGTGGTCGATCAGCGAGCGGAACTCAGGGTCGCCCGCGCCGGGGGCGACGGGCAGGTTGACCGTGAATCCGCGGCCGGCGCCCGAGCCGACGTCCGACGCCGGCCCCGTGCCGGGGTACAGCGGCGACTGGTGGATCGAACAGAACAGCACGCGCGGCTCGCCGTGAAAGATGTCGTTGGTCCCATTGCCGTGGTGCACGTCCCAGTCGACGATCAGCACGCGCTGAAGGCCGTGGGCGTCCAGCGCGTGGCGCGCCGCCACGGCGATGCTGTTGAACAGGCAGAACCCCATCGCGCGCGCCGTCTCGGCGTGGTGGCCGGGCGGCCGGTGCACCGAAAAGCCCGTGGGCGCGCTGCCTGACAGCAGCCGGTCCACGAGCGACACCGCGCCCCCGCAGGCGTGCAGCGCGGCCACGAACGAGCCCCCCGAGACGACGGTGTCGGCGTCGATCCGCGCGCCGCCCCGCGCCGCCACCCGCTCGATCAGCTCGACGTGGCTGGGCGGGTGGACCGCCTCGAGCACGGAGCGCTCAACCGCCGGTGAGCTGACCCGCGCAAAGCCCAGATACCCACGGGCCGCGAGCTCGCGTTCGATCGCCACCATGCGCGCGGGCTGCTCGGGATGGGGCCCGGTGTCGTGGTCCAGCGACGAGGGATGTTGCAGGAGCACGGGAGCGCCGGACATCGCCAAGTACCGTACCTGCCCGTGAGCGCGTATCAGACCGAGGTCGCCGTCGTTGGCGCGGGCGCCGCCGGGCTCTACACGGCGCTACGCACGGCGCGCACGGGCACCCGCGTGACGCTCATCTCGGCCGGGCCGCTCGCCGGCGCGTCCAGCTACTGGGCCCAGGGCGGGCTGGCCGCGGCCCTGGCCGATGACGACAGTCCCGATCGCCACCTCGCCGACACGCTGGCCGCCGGCCGCGGCTCGGTGCGCGAGACCGCCGCCCGGGTCCTGTGCTACGAGGCCCCGGCCGCGGTCCAGGACCTCACCCGGCTCGGTGTCACCTTCGACGCCGACCGCACTGGACGCCTCGCCCTCGGCCTCGAGGGCGGCCACTCGGCGCGGCGCATCGTCCACGCCGGGGGCGCCGCCACCGGCCGGCGCATCATCCGCCAGCTCTCGGCGCTGGCCGCCGAAGACGAGCAGATCACGGTCCTGGAGGGCCGCCGCGCCACGCGCATCCTCACCGCCGCGGGCCGCGCCGTCGCCGTCGCGCTGGACGACGGCGCGGTGATCACGGCGCGGGCGATCGTGCTGGCCACCGGCGGCGCCGCCGCCCTGTGGGCGCGCACCACCAATCCGCCTGGGGCGATCGGAGCCGGCCTCCAGCTGGCACACGCCGCGGGCGCGCAGCTCGCCGACCTCGAGCTCATGCAGTTCCACCCCACCGTCGTCAGCGCCGGCAACGGCGCCGACGGCTTCATGGTCACCGAGGCCATCCGCGGCGAGGGCGCCCGCCTGCTCGATGCCTCCGGGGAGCGCTTCGTCAACGAACTGGCCCCCCGCGACGAGGTCGCCCGTGCCGTCCAGCGCCAGATCGACTCCAGTGGCGGCACGCCGGTGCGGCTGGACATGCGCGACGTCGACCCCGCGCTGTTTCCCAACGTCGTCAGCGCCCTGCGCGAGGCCGGGATCGACCCCGAGCGCGAACTGGTGCCGGTCGCGCCCGCCGCCCACTACATGATGGGCGGGGTCGCCACCGACCTGCACGGCCGCGCCTCGCTGGCGGGGCTCTACGCGGTGGGCGAGTGCTCCTGCACCGGCCTGCACGGGGCCAACCGGCTGGCCTCCAACTCCCTGAGCGAGTGCTTCGTGTTCGGCGCCCGCGCGGCCCGCGCAGCGCTGGAAGAGCCGGAGGCCCCCGTCCCTGACGCCACCGCGCCCGGGACTCCGCCGCAGTTCGCGATCAGCCCGGAGTCCCGCGCCGCCCTGTGGCGCTACGCCGGCCTGGAGCGCGACGGCCGCGGCCTGCTCGTGCTCACGCGAGACCCGCACCCGCTGGCGCGCCTCATCGCCGCGTGCGCCCTGACCCGCCAGGAGAGCCGCGGCGCGCACCAGCGTCTCGACTTCCCACACCGATCGGCGCTTCTTGACGGCCGCCATGTCACCATCACGGCAGGGTCAGAACCGACCCTCGAGACGTGGTCGTAAACCCCCCGGCGGGTGGGAAACTCCAAGATTCCGCTTAATGCGGAATTAATAATTGAGGCGGGGTGGCCTTCACACGCCATGGGGATACTCGGCAGTAGCCGTGGTCGCTCAAGTAAGCACGGCCGGCTGACGCGACCGACCACCCAGTACTGGATTTGGCTTCCCGGCAGGAAGCCGAAAGGAGCAAAGACCCC
>Ga0070717_10001884_pt1 | contig 14663 bp, 10 predicted proteins | sample LARL113metaG_FD_71366 | JGI IMG/M metagenome (GOLD analysis project Ga0070717, IMG submission 71366) | Corn, switchgrass and miscanthus rhizosphere microbial communities from Kellogg Biological Station, Michigan, USA - LAR L11-3 metaG | ecosystem: Host-associated > Plants > Roots > Rhizosphere ... | reverse complement strand
CCGGTGACCGCCACGGTCACGTAGATCGGGTGGAACCCGGCCAGCGGGATGGAGATGACCAGGGACAGCCACAGCAGCACGTTCAGCACCACGGTGGAGCCCAGGCCCTTGGTCGCCATCATCAATGCGGCGTCCCGGCCCTTGATGCCCGCGTCGGTGAACAGCTTGTAGCCGAGCCCGGCGCTGCCTAGCGTGCCGGCCGGGATGACGTGGGCGATCGCGGCGGCGGCCAGGTCGATGCGGAACAGCACGGACAGGCCGGGATTGCGCGAGCCCGGCGGAAGCAGGGCCTGGGTCAGCAGGCCGTAGCAGAACAGCGATGCGAACTCCAGGATCACGCCGGCCGCCAGCCAGAAGGCGTTCACCCGGCCGAGCAGGTACAGGTCCTTGCTCGCCCCGACCAGTTCGGGTACGACCAGGTACTCGACGATCAGCAGCAGGACGAAAATGACGATGCCGCGGCGCAACGGCCTGAGCACGAACGGGAGCCAGCTGCGCCAGCGTCGCCACCAAGTTTGCCGCTCTCCCCGTCGCTCGCTGTCGCCAGCGGCGTCAACACCGGGCTTCCGGCCGGCTTTCGCCGGGTCAGTCCGCATAACACAGCTATTACCCGGCTTAGGGCCAAGAATCCGGGCACTTCCGCAACAAGCGTTATCCTGCCCTGGTGACTGACGCGGCGAGAGTGACAGGGTCCGAAGGGGCCGAAGGGTCCCGGTCGATGTGGACCCTGTTCGAGCCCATCCACGCGGTGACGTACTTCACGCCGGAGGCCCGTTCGGCCTACGAGCGGGCGGGCTTGCGCGGGTTCTGGCGCGGCTACTTCGCCGGCCGGGCGGCGCCGCTCGGCGCCGTCGGCGCACCGGTGGTGACCGCGTCGTTCTTCAACTTCGCGCCCGCTTTCGTGGCCCGCGCCATCCCCGGCGTCTGGGAGCTGATCACGCCGGAAGAGGCGCTGCGGGTTCGGCTGGCCGGCGCGACCGAGGGCCTCGGCAGCCTGCTCACCGGGCGGGAAGCCGAGGTGGCCGCGGCGGCGGGCCTGCTCTGGCGGGCGATCGGGAAACTCGACTTCTCCGGCCGCGTACTGGCCTCGGCGAACGCCGCGCTGCCGGTTCCCGGGGAGGATTCTGCCGATTCCGCGGGTGCTTCGGATTCCGCGGCTTCTTCGGATTCCGCGGCTTCTTCGGGTTCTTCGGGTTCTTCGGGGCTGAGTCGGCTGTGGCAGGCGGCCACGCTGCTGCGCGAGCACCGGGGCGACGGGCATTTCGCCGCCCTGGCGGCGGCCGATATCGACGGCTGCGAGGCCGTGGTCCTGCGGTGCGGCCTGGACCTGCGGCGGAAGGACATGCAGCCGGTGCGGGGCTGGACCGACGAGGCGTGGGACGGCGCCCTGTCCCGGCTGGCCGCGCGCGGCTGGATCGGCGCGGACGGCACGCTGACCAGCGCGGGACTCCAGGCGCACGCGGCGGTGGAAGACGCCACCGACCGGGCCGCGTCCCGGCCCTGGGCCCGGCTCGGGCCGAAGGCCACGGCGGAGATCGCGGCCGCGCTCACCCCGCTCGCCCGGGCGTGCGCCGCCGTGCTCCCCTACCCCAGCCCCATCGGCTTGCCCGCGCCGGCCGGGCACGCGTCAGACGAGGATGGCCGCTAACCCGAGGGGGCGCACGCCCCAGGGGCCCCACGAGCCGGCCAGGGTCTCGGCGCGGTTGAGCAGCACCAGCTCCAGCATGTCGTGCAGGCCGGACTGGCCGAGGCCGCCGGCGTCCGGGAACGTGAGCAGGCGCTCACCCCAGGTCATCAGCGCTCGGGCGTCGTTCGGGCAGGCCATCAGGTGCTGCCGGTCGCGGAGCGCGAGGAAGAGGTACAGCGTCGTGCGCTCGTCGGCGTCGTCGTAGCGCGCCCCGCGCAGCAGCAGGTCACACGATGCGTCGAGGTCGTCGGGGTCCGGGGGTTCGGCGCCCGGCCAGGGGTCGGTGTACCGGTCGTAGCTGAGCCGCCCGAGGGTCAGCGCCACCTCCGGCCAGGCCGGGTCGCCCGCCGGGAGCCAGTACAGCAGCGCGCTGGTCACCGCGATGGCCTCGTTGCGGTCGGCCCGGGCGGCCGCGACCGCGCCGGCGTCCCGCTCGTCCATCCGCGCCGCCGCGAGGGCTACCCGCCGGTCGAGCAGGGTCCCGAGCAGGGCGCGGGCCGAACTGGCCCTGCTCGCCAGGGGCGCGGAGCCGCGCGGCCAGCGCCGCCCGCGCCTCGTCGATCGCCGCGTCCAGGGCAGAGTCGTTGCTGGCTCCGTGGTTGCTGGCTCCGTGGTTGCTGGCGCCGTGGTTGCTCGCTCCGTGGTTGCTGGCACAGTCAAACATCGCAGATCCCCCTCCAGAAGTTTTGCCAGGTGACGGCCAGCTCCGTCAGGGCTGTCGCGGCCGTCACCTGGGGTCCTGGGTGTCACGGGCGGGACCGTGACCGGCTGGAGGGGAAGCGGCTGGCCGGCGGCGCCGTCTCAGCCAAGGGTCACAGCGGGAAAAAGCGAGTCCGACCGGCTGAATCATCTGCCCCCCAAAGGCTATTGATTCGTTGACCGGCAGTTTCCTGCCTCGCAGGAGATTGCCGGTGATCGGCAAACATCCGGCAGATATCTCGCTTGAGCGCTGCGAGCGAAATTTGAATGCGACCCTTTTACTAGCGAAATAAATGCCAGGGGCCCGGAACCAGGAGCGGCTGGGGTGCCCGCCCGGCGGCCACGCGAGCGTTCATGGGACGACGATGCGATCGAGCATCACATGACCCTGTTTTACGTTGTATTCATCCCTCCGACCCTTCCGCCGGTCCGGAGCGGCCGCGATGCGGCGTCGGCCACCCAGACCTGTGCGGTCCTCCCCTCATCCGCCCCTTACGGCTCACCCAGGGCGTTGTCCGTCCCGGATCCCGTGAGCACCATCGACGAGCTTAGTGTAGCTAGATAAACGACGTCTATCTATGCAGGATTTACGTCAATAAAGATTTCCTGCCCGCATACCTGGGGCAACACGCTGACCTGCGGCTGAAGCAGTGACGGCGGCCCGGATGGGCCGGCGCTCACGTGGCGTAAGGTCACATACCCAGGACGGAGCGCTCTTACACGAGCGGGCCGGCCAGGGCGACCAGCTCGGCGGCGCCGGCCGCGAACGTGGCGGCCGGCGGGTAGGCTGCGCAGGCGGCCCGCCACCGGTCATGCAGGGACCTGGTGAGTTCGGCAGGCAGGACGGCGGAGGCTGACCCGTCCGGGCCGCCGGATAGCACCTCGAGCGGCCCGAGCAGGTACACCTCGGCCAGGGTCGGCAGGTCCGCGAATTCGGCCGCCGGGTTGGCGCCGCCGGGCAGCCTGGTCGCCCGCTCGATTAGGCCGGCGCCGAGCTGCCAGACCGCGTGCCCCTCGCCGGCCAGGACGCACTCTACCGCGGCGAGCATCTCCACGGCCATCGCGTACGACTCGGCGACGAGCAGGCCCGCCCCGAACTCCCCCGGGCTCGGCGCCAGCGGGCGGCCCGGCGGATGACGGAGCCTGGCCAACGAGCTGAGGTGGTCCAGGTGCGCCCCCTCGTGGATACCGCGCCAGATCTGCTGCTCTATTGCGGTCGCGGTGGACGGCACCTCGGCGATCGCGGTGCCCGGGCCCGGCAACCCGGGCAGGCACATCCAGGTCCGCCGGGCCAGACGCCGGTTGAGCGGCAGGCGCAGCGTGAAGTGGTCCGCGCTGGGCGACGGCCGGTAGCGGACGCCCCAGGCCAGCTGCCGCTCGCTGACCAGCGGGCAGGCTGGGTCGTGCGGGAGCGTGGCGGCGGTCGCCATGAGCAGCTCGCCGAACCCGGTGACCAGCCGGGCGGCGCGCCAGACGATCTCCCTGACGTCCCGGATCGGGCCCGCTACCGGCCGGGTGTCCGGGTACCACGGCGGCACCGGGCCGACGAACCGCCGCAGCTGGCGGAGCCGGGCGGCGTGCTGGCCACCGGAGACGACGCGCAGCGACCTGATCACCTCGTCCAGGCCGGTGAACGCGCCGGGCTCGTCCCGCCTGGCCACGCGGCGGCCCGGGCCCGCGAACCCGGGGCCGTCCAGGGCGACGCAGCCGATGGCCACGTCCGCCCAGCCCCGGACCGTCCAGGCGTCAGCCTCCGCGTTCCCCGCCGGTACCCGCACCGCTGCGATCGCCGCGGCCACCGCCCACGCGCGCGCATCAGCCGCCGCGACATGCGGCAGCCCGGGAGCTTCCGCCCCCGGGCCGCGCACCTCACTACCCATCCGGCATTGACACGGCTCCGAAGCTAGCTGGGGTGGCGTTCTGTCAACTGTGGTAAGCCGGGAGGGGTACTGCCCGGCAGCCGGAGCCTAATACCTCGAACAAGAGAAAAAATAGATTTTCTCTTTAGTTATGAAAAATCCGGGCAGTCCCGGCTGCGGGTTTGTGCCTATGATGACGGTCTTGGCGCAGGTGAGCGGCCGGATGAGAGCGAAGGGAGGAGAGCGCGGTGCCAGCACAGGACGAGCGTCTCGCGGCCATCGCCGCGGCCGCCGCGGCCGTACTGCGCCAGACCCCCTATCACGTGGTCCGGGCCGGGGACGTCGCGGCCGCGGTCCGGCTGCCCGGGCAGCCCGGGCGGTCCGCCGTCTGGCTGTACAACGAGGTGCACAACCGCCGGGTTCTGGTGGCGCTGGCGGCGGCCCACGGCTGGCGGGAGTTCGCCGGGCAGGCGAGCTGGTCACCGCCCGGCCCTATCGGCTCGGTGACGGCGGCCCGGTCGGCCGCGGTCGCCGCGCTGGGCGTGATCGTCGCCTTCCACCGCGCCGAACAGCAGCTGATGACCCAGGTCGGCTACGGGATCGGCGACATCTCTACGGCGGAGAAACGCAAGCTCGCCGCGGGCACCGGGATCACCCCGCCCAGCTGGCCGGACAGCCCGTGGGGCCGGGTCGCGGCGGCGGCCTGGCACGGCCGGTGCGACGTGTTCACCGATTTCCTCCGCCCGGTGCTCCGGGCCTGCGCGGAGTCGGTCACTCAACTGGCCGAGCCGAACGTCGCGGAGAGCGCCTCCCGGCTGTCCGACATCGCCTTCCGGACCTGCCTGGCCGACCGGGAGGGCCCGGTCGACCTGCTCGCGCGCGGCCTGGCGGCGCTGTGGTTCGAGCGCGACCTGACCAGGCTGGCCGGCGCGCTGCCGCGGGACCTGGAAAGCGCCGAGACGGCGCTGGCCGCGGTGGCCAGACGGCGGACCGATCCCCGGGCCGAGGCGAACGCCAGCGCCGTCGTGGTCCGGGTGCTGCTCGAGGCCGGCACCCTGCACCGGCGCTGTGTCGGCGAGGCACAGCGGACGGTCTCGCTCTGGCAGAACCTCGCGGCCGACCTCGACGGCCCGGCGGCGTCCGACGCCACCGGGCACGACCTGCAGCGGCTCAGCGACGCCGCCAGCCATCTCGGGCTGGCCGCGGCCAGGTTCGGGGACCGGCGAACGGCGGCGGACGCCTGGCAGCTGTCCCGCCGGGTCGCCGACCAGGGCCTGGGGCATGACCAGTCCCGGATCGCCCGGGCCGACACCAACCTGGCCGCGCTGGCCGCCGAGACCGGCCACGGCGAGCAGGCCGGGACCGCGGTATCCGACGTCCACCGGACCCGGCTGGCCCTGCTGGACCGCCGGCCGCAGGACGCGGCGGCGTGGCGGCGGCTGACCGTGACCGAGCGCACCCGCACCGACGTGGCGCGGCTGACCGGCGAGGCGGTCGAGAGCGTACGGCTGGCCATCGCGCTGCTGGCGGACCGGCGGGCCCGGCTGAGCGACCCGGCGCACCCCGACACCGCCGAGGCGCAGATCATCCTGGGCCAGACCCTGCTGGCGGCCGGCCACCCGGCCGCCGCGCGGCGGCACCTGGAGGAGGCCGCCGACACCCGGCGCAGCCGGTTCCTGTCCAGCTCCTACCGGGTCCAGGAAGATCTCATCTGGCTGGCCAAGACGGCACTGGTGCTGGGGAACCCCAGGACCGTGCTCGACCTGCTCGACGGCCAGGCGGCGCGGACCGACTGGTTCCGGGATCAGGTATCGTTCCGGCTCGGCGCCACCGCCCGGCGGCTGGCCGCGCTGGCCAGCGGCGAGCTCGGCCGCGCCGGGGAGGCCGAGGAAGCGCTGCTCGCCGCCCAGGCGGCGTTGACCGACTGGCCGCTGGACGCGGGGCTCGACCCGCTAGCCGCGGACTTCGACCGGTCCCTCGCCGAGCTCGCGCTGTTGCGCGGGGAGGCCGCCACCGCGGCGGACACGCTGGCCCGGCTGGCCGAAGCCGAGGCCGAGGCCGAGGGCGAGGGCGGTCCACCGCTGCCCGCGCACGGCTGGACCCTCGTCCTGCTCGCCCGGGCGGCGGCCCGGCTGGGCGACACCCAGCGCGCCGCGGAGTGCTTCCGCTCCGTCACTGACCTGGCCGCCGCCGGGGTCGACCCCTGCCACCCGGTGATCCTCACCGCCCGCTGCGACGAGGCCGAGCGCCGCACCGCCGTGGGCGACACCAGGCAGGCGGCCAAGCTGCTCGCGCCGATGCTCGACCGGACGCTGCTGGCGCACGGCCGACCCGCCCTGGGCGAGGCCCACCCGCTGCTGACCCGGGCTCGCACCCTGGCCGAACGGCTGGGCATCACCGTTCCCTACACACTGCCCGGCCTGGAAGAGGCGTCGCTGGACATCGACGTCTAAGGCGGCCGCTGGCGGGACGGGCGGCTGGCGAGGCGGGTGGGGGCTCGTCCCGCAGCGTGTCCACCACGATCAGCGGGAACCCGCGGCGGCGCGGGTCGGTCAGGACCGTCAGCCCGCGCGGGTCGAGCAGCGGCGAGAAGACGACCACCAGCGTGCCCGGACACCAGCGTGACGTGCGGCCAGGGGTGATCCCGGCTCGCGGCGCGGGGTCAGGGGATGCGGATGTCGTGGTGCTGCCGGGCGAGCTGGACTTCGGCCTCGGTGAGGTCCTTGGCGCGGACCGGGACGACCAGGCTCCAGTGCTTGCCGACCGGGCAGCGCTGCACCCGGGCCACCACCAGGTCGAGCTCCTTGAGCTTGATGCCGGGGATCCAGATCGTGGTGAACAGGTGCCCCTGGCGGCAGCGGACGACTGTGTTTGTGCCCAGGTTGTAGCCGAGGCGCCGGGCGATCAGGGTGCCTCCCGCGGCGACGCCGACCGCGATCAGGATCGTTCGTATCATTCGGCGCGACATATCGCAATTATGGCACCGGCCCGGGCCTGTGCCTCGCGGGGGCAAGCGTGATTGTGGGTCAAACCCCCCGTCATGGAGGGGTTTGACCCACAATCGCGCTGATGGTTAGCTGGCGAAGCCCTCGAGCTTGTTCGCCGCGATGACGTACTGGTTGGTGTACGTGCTGGCCAGGTTGACCGGGCCGGTGACGTTGCCGACGAACTTCTCGATCGAGAGGACGGTGGCCGGGCCGTTGGCGGGCATCATCCCGTCGGGCAGGAACTGGCCCTTGTCCTGGGCCAGTTCGGCGGTGTAAGCGGCCTTGGTGGTGATCCCGTTGGAGGTGTACGACGCCGGCATGGCGTTGGCGATGTCGGCGGCGCTGTGGGTGTTGATCCAGTGCATGGTGGCGACCAGCGCGTCAACCACCTTCTGCACCACGGCCCGGTGAGAGGCGACCCAGCTGGCTTGCGCCAGCACGGCGGCGGCGGGGTAGGCGCCGCCGAGCCACTGCTGCGCGCCGCTGGTCGTGGCGAGGTTGATCACCGAGGTGCCGATGCCCTGCGTCTGGATCGCGCCGGCGGTGGGCTGGGTGGTCATGCCGCAGGCGATCCTGTTGTGCTGCAGCGCGGCGACGAAGGTGGGGCCGGCGCCGACCGCGACGCGGTTGAATTCATGGGTGGTCAGGTGGGACCGCGCGGCCAGGTACAGGGTGAGGTTGTCGGTGCCCGAGCCGATGTCGGTCACGCCGACGCTCTTGCCCTTCCAGTCCGCCGGTGAGGTGACGCCGGAGCTCTTGGCGCACATCTCGCGTTCCCCGGGCGCGCCGGACAGCTGGGTCACGCTGATGACGTCCTTGCCTTTGGCCTGGAAGTCGATGGTGTGCACGTACCAGGCGCCGGCCATGTCGACCTGCCCGGATACCATCGCGGTCTCGGCGCCGACACCGCCGTTCTGCTCGGTGGACAGCTGCATGTTGACGCCGTACTTCTTGTAGTAGCCCAGTTGCTGAGCGAGCTGGTAGGGCAGGTAGATCTGCTTGTCGATGCCGCCGACCATCATCGTGACGGTCGGCAGGCCGGAACTGTTGTTCGCGGCAGCGTTAGACCCGGTGGCCGTCGAGCTGCTCGAGCTACCGCAGGCCGCCAGGCCCGCGGCGAGCGCCGCGATGCTGGCCGCGCTCGCGATCGTCTTTATGGAAGGTCTGAACATCGGGTTACTCCTGCTTGTATCGGTGGGGGTTGTGAGTTGTCTGTGTCGTGACGGCGTATCGATGGCCTGGACCAGGCACCTCAGGCGGCCGCGACCTCTGACTGTGACCGTGGCCGCCAGGACAGCAGGCGCCGTTCCAGCAGGGCGATCAGGCCCTCCGCGGTCAGCGCCAGGACCGCGATAATGAACATCGCGGCGAACACGCCGTTGGGGTTGAAGTTGTTCTGCGCGGTGGCGATGACCAGCCCGAGGCCCTTCTGGGCGCCGAGGAACTCACCGACGATCGCGCCGATGATCGCCATCCCGAAGGCCACGTGCAGGCTGGCGATGATCCAGGTCAGCGCGGAAGGCACCACCACGTGGCGGGTGATCGCGAGCCGTGAGGCACCCAGCACCCGGGCGTTGTTGAGCAGGTTGCGGTCCACCTCGCGGACGCCCTGGAAGGCGTTGAAGAACACCACGAAGAACACCAGCACCGAGGCCAGCGACACCTTGGAGGCGATGCCCAGGCCCAGTGCCACGGTGAACAGCGATCCCAGCACGATCCGCGGGATCGCGTTCGCGACCTTGATGTAGGGACTCGCGACATCGGCCAGGAAGCGGACCTGCCCGAGCAGGACGCCGACCACCACGCCGCCGGCTACGCCGACCACGAAGCCCAGCACCGCTTCCTTGAACGTGGTCCAGATCTGCAGCCAGATCGAGCCGTACTGGGTCCCGTGCTGCACCCAGTCGTTCAGCTGCTTCACGATCCCGCTGGGCCGGCCCCAGAAGAACGGGTCGACGATCTTCGCGCTGGTGAACAGCTGCCAGCCGCCGATAATGATCACCAGCGTCGCGATGCGCGCCGCCCACAGCAGCGTCTTGCGGCGGCGGGTACTGTTACGGACGTCGGCGGCGATGGCGGCCTCGGTCGCGTCGGCGGTCGAGCCGATCGGGCCGATCTCGACGCTGTGCTGGGGCTTCAGCGGCGGGGCGCTCATGACCGTCCTCCTTCTGCGTTCGCGGTGCAGGCGTATGCGCGCCCGACTTCTTCGCGCAGCGACTCCCAGATCTGGTGGTGCAGCTCGAGGAAGCGCGGCTCGAAACGGATCTCCTGCACCGCGCCGCGCGGGCGGGGCAGGTCGATGTCGTAGACCGCCTTGACCGTCCCCGGCCCGGCCGTCAGCACCACCACCTGGTCGGCGAGCGCGATCGCCTCCTCCAGGTCGTGGGTGACGAAGATGACCGACGGCCTGGCCTGCTCCCACAGGGCGAGCAGCTCGTTCGACATGATCGCCTTGGTCTGCACGTCCAGCGCGCCGAACGGCTCGTCCATCAGCAGGATGGAGGGCTCGTTGATCAGCGCGGCGGCCAGGCTGACACGCTTGCGCATGCCGCCGGAAAGCTGGTGCGGGTGATGGTCCTCGAAGCCGGCCAGGCCGACCCTGCGCACCCAGTCGCGCGCCCGGGAATGCGCTTCCTTTCTCGGCACGCCATGGAACACCGGGCCGAGGGCCACGTTGGCGAGCACGGTTTTCCACGGCATCAGCGCGTCGGCCTGGAACATGAAGCTGGTGCCCCTGGTGATCCCGTCGACCGCCTGCCCGGCCACGCGCACCGAGCCCGCGCTGGGACGATCCAGGCCGGAAACCATCGTCAGCGTGGTGGACTTGCCGCAGCCTGTCGGCCCCACCACCGCGCAGAACGTCCCCGCGCCGATCGTCAGGTCCACGTCCCGCAGGGCGGTGAACCTGGATCCGGAGGGGGTGACGAACCGTTTCGTCACCCCGCTCAGCTCAATGGGCGCCGCCCGTCTGGCCACCGTGCCTGCCGCCGTGCTTGCCACCGTCATCCTCCTCGGCCGGCCGAATTCCCGCTTCGCTGAATTCGCGAATGAGCCACCAAGGTAAAATGGCGAAAAGCGCCTCACAATATTTATGTCGGTTGCGTTAATAAACCGCGTTTCCCGACGTTTTGCGCGTTCTGCGCCCCTCCCCCGCGAGCCGAAGGGGCCACGATGCCGACTGGACTGACGAGCGAGGAAGGAGCGAGGAGGGAAGGAGGCACCTAAAAGCGGCCCCGGAGGCGAGCGGGGAGATATTAATCGTATTGCTCGTTTTGCGCACGCTGGCGGATCTTCAGGGCAAGTCGGGCCGTTGTTACACTTCGGAAACACCCGGCGATGATGCCGTGACGACGGCAGGGAACCATGAAGGCTCGAATCCGGCGGCTGCACCGGCAGCGCCTGTCCACCCAGGTCGTCATCATGATGGTCGCGATCCTCGCGGTCACCATGGCGGCCGGCTTCTTCGTCGTGCAGCGGAACCTGATCCAGCAACTCCACGAGCAGTACGAGCAGCGGGCCCTGGCCGTAGCGGAGAGCCTGGCCTCCCAGCCCGGCCTGCAGCAGGCGGTCGAGGCGGGCGACCCGGGCGGGATCAGCCCGCACGGTGTGGTCCAGGGCATGGCGATGGCCGCCATGAACAGGACCGGAGCGAAGTTCGTGGTGATCACCAACGCCGCGGGCACCAGGCTCTCGCACCCCCACCCCTGGCTGATCGGCACGCCCGTCGACTACCCCGACCGCGAGCCGAGGTACACCGAGCCGTTCCGCACCGGCCGGGCCTGGATGGGCATCCAGCACGGCACCCTCGGGGTGGAGGCGACCGGCAAGGCGCCTATCTTCGGCCACGGCCGGCTGATCGGCCAGGTATCGGTCGGTTTCCTCACCGCCACGGTAGCCGGGCAGGCGGCCCGGACGCTGCCCGAGCTGGCCGCCTACTTCCTCGCCGTGCTCGCCCTGGGCGTGCTCGCGGCGCTGGGCCTGACGCGGCGGCTCAAGCGGCAGACGTTCGGCCTGGAGCTCCGTGAGATCGCGGCGATGCTGCAGGAACGCGAGGCGATGCTGCACGGAATCAGGGAAGGCGTGCTCGGATACGACAAAAACGAGCGGATCGTGCTGGCCAACGATTTCGCCCGGCAGCTACTCGACCTGCCGGCGGACTTCGTGGGCCGCTCGCTGCGCGGGGTTGTCCCTCCCGGTCGGCTGGCCGACGTCGTGACCGGCGAGGTCGAGGGCAGCGACCTGCTGGTGCTGCAGGGCGACCGCGTGCTGGCGGCGAACCGGATGCCCATCCGGCATGAGCGCCGACGTCACCTGGGCTGGGTGGTCACGTTCCAGGACCGGACTGAGTCGGAGGCACTGAAGCGGCAGCTGGACGATGCGATCGGCCTGACCGAGACGCTGCGCGCCCAGTCGCACGAGTTCGCCAACCGGCTGCACACCCTGGTCGGGCTGGTCGAGCTGGGTCGCTACGACGAGGCGATCCAGTTCGTCACCGATGTCTCGGCCGCCCGCGCGGACCTCACCGAGCGGCTGCAGGCCAGCATCCCGGACGCCAAGCTGGTGGCGCTGATCCTGGCCAAGGTCTCGCTGGCGGACGAGCGCGACGTCCAGCTGCGCGTCATGGACGACAGCTACGTCGGCGCCCCGATCGGTGACGTCAGCGAGGTGCTGACCGTGGTGGGAAACCTCATCGACAACGCGATAGACGCCGCGGCCCAGGGCTCGCGGCCGCGCTGGGTGGAGCTGACGATCGTCGCCGCCGACCACGACCTGCTGGTCCGAGTGCGCGACTCGGGGCCCGGCGTGCCGCACGAGATGCGGGAAGCCATCTTCATGGACGGCGTCACGACGAAATCCTCCGCGACCGGCGCCCGCCGGGGACTCGGGCTCGCGCTGGTCCGCCAGGTGGTCGAGAGCCGCAGCGGGATGATCAGCGTCGGCCACGACGGCGGCGCGGTGTTCACCGCGGTCCTGCCCACGTGCGTCGGCCTGGGCCCGCCCGGGAAGGCCCGCGTGACGCCATGATCCGCGTCCTGGTCGTGGACGACGACTTCCGCATCGCCGGCATCCATGCCGCCTACGTGGACAAGGTAGACGGCTTCGAGGCGATCGCCCAGGCGCACACGGCGGCCGGGGCGGTCGCGGCTGTGGACCGGCTGCGCCCCGACCTGCTCCTGCTCGACCTGTACCTGCCGGACGAGCACGGCCTGGACCTGGTGGCGAGGCTGCGGCGGGAGGGCCATCCGCCGGTCGACGTGATCGTCATCAGCGCCGCCAAGGACGCGGACAGCGTCCGGGCCGCCATGCAGGGCGGGGCCCTGCACTACCTGCTGAAGCCGTTCAGCTTCCCGGCGCTGCGGGACAAGCTGCTGTCCTACGCGCAGATGCGGTCCCGCCTCGCCGCGCTGCACGAACCCGACCAGCGCAACGTCGACCGGGTCTTCGGCGCGCTGCGCGCCCCGGACCAGCTGGCCGGGGCGAAGGGCCGGTCACCGCACACGCTGGAGACCGTCGAGCGGCTGCTCGATTCCGGTGAGGCGGAGATGTCGGCCGCGGAGCTGGCGGAGATGACCGGGATGAGCCGGGCTACGGCCCAGCGCTACCTCAGCCACCTGCACGAGATGGGACGCGTCGAGATCAGGCTCCGCTACGGCAGCGGCGGCCGCCCGGAACATCGTTACCGGTGGCGCCGGGCGGGTCAGGGGTAACGCGGCGACCACGGGAATGACCATCTCGAAGGTGGCGCCCTGGCCGCTGGTGCTGCGCACCCGGACCGAACCATGGTGGGCCTCGGCGATGGCCTGCACGATGGGCAGGCCGAGCCCGAACCCGCCGGCCTCGCGGCTGAGATACGGCTCGGCGCGGGTGAAGCGGCCGAAGATGTGGTCCAGGTCCTCTGGCGGGATGCCGCAGCCGGAGTCGGCCACGGCGATGACGGCGTTGGAACCCTCGAGGCGGACGCTGACCTCGATGCGGTCGCCCGGCTCGGTGTGCGCGACGGCGTTCTCCAGCAGCGCGTCCAGCGCCACGACGAGCCGGTCGGCGTCGCCGGGCACGGTGGCCTCGGCGGCCTCGCCGAGCCGCCAGTGCCGCGGCACGTGCCCCCAGCGCTCCAGCGCGTCGAGGATCAGGGAATCGGTGGCCACCGGCTCCACCTGCAGGAAGCCCGGCGTCCCGGCCGAGGCCAGCAGCAGCAGCCGGTTCGTCAGGCGGCGCAGCCGGGCCAGTTCGCCGGTGACCACCCGGGCGTCCGACGCCACGCCCTGGTCGGTGACTGCCTGCTCGATCAGTTCGGCGTGGCCGAGCGCGACCGTGATCGGGGTGCCGAGCTCGTGCGAGGCGTCCACGAGGAACTGGCGCTGCTGCTCCAGCAGGCGCAGGTTCTCCTGGGAGACCCGCTGCACGTGCTCCATCGCGGTTATCCGCTCCTGGGTCGCCGCCAGCCGCCGGCGGCCGTGCAGCACCACCACCAGGAACATCAGCGCGATCAGCGGCACCTCGGCTAGGTAGTCGGCGTCCTGCTGGCCCTTGATGACCTGCACGCCGATGATTCCGCCGGTGGCCAGGGTCACCGCGGCCAGGGTCAGGATGGTCGGCTGCAGGCGCCACAGCCGGAATCCGTAGATCACGGTCAGGCTGACCCAGATGGCGAGGAACGGCACCGTCTGCCACGCCGGGAACAGCCGCATCGCGGCCAGGTTGAGGCCGACGAACGCCGCCCAGGCGATGTCCAGCGCGAACGGGCGGAGCCGCCGCAGGCCGCCGCGCGGCCCGGGGCCGGCCGCCGGCTGGTCGCGCCGACCGCCGGCATCCGGCTCGGGCGCCAGTGGCTGGTGGCGGCGGACCAGGTCCTGCGTCCCCACGATCCTCTCTCCCGACCCGCGACGAGGCGCAGTATATCGGCCAGGCAGCGCGCCACCTGGGGGAATAATCCGGCAAGGCATTCCAAGCTTGCCCCGGTGCCCGATCCAGGTCAACCGCGGGCCGGCCGTGCTCGGTAACGTAGGCCAGGTGGAGGACACACTTCCCGGCCGGCCGTCCCCCCTGGGTGCGACGCCGCGCGACGGCGGGATCAACTTCGCGGTGGCTTCCGGCGTGGCCGAGGCGGCCGAGGTCTGCCTGTTCGACGACGCCGGCCGCGAGAGCCGGTTCCGGCTGCCGGACTACGACGGCGGCACCTGGCACGGGTTCGTGCCCGGGATCGGCCCCGGGCAGGCCTACGGGTTCCGCGTGCACGGGCCGTACGACACCGCCCGCGGGCTGCGCTGCAACCCGGCAAAGCTGCTGCTCGACCCGTACGCGCGGGCGGTCCGCGGCGAGGTCTCGTTCGGCCCCGAGGTGTTCGACTACTCCTGGGACGACCACGACGCGCCCAGCCCGCTCGACTCCGCCGGGCACGTGCCGCTCAGCCTGGTCACGGACGCGGCCTTC
>Ga0070717_10001882_pt1 | contig 14667 bp, 10 predicted proteins | sample LARL113metaG_FD_71366 | JGI IMG/M metagenome (GOLD analysis project Ga0070717, IMG submission 71366) | Corn, switchgrass and miscanthus rhizosphere microbial communities from Kellogg Biological Station, Michigan, USA - LAR L11-3 metaG | ecosystem: Host-associated > Plants > Roots > Rhizosphere ... | reverse complement strand
TGATCGACGTTGATGGTGCACAGTGATTGTATGCGTTCTATGCGCTGTGTCAGCGTATTACGGTGTACTCCTAGCAGCTCGGATGTATCTTTGATATTGCCTCCATGCTCAAGATAAAACTCCAGAGTGTCCAGCAATTCTGATCTTTTATGCCCCTGGTCGTAACGAGCAATCGCGACAATTTGATCTAAATAGAGATCGCGCAGGCTGTTCTCACGAGCAAAGGTGTAGAGGTAGCGGTAAACACCAAGCTCGTTGAAGTGCATGCTTGTTGATTGAAGGCCGAGGCATTGTCCGATGTACAAGGCTTCACCTGCTTCGGCGAAACCACGTCGATAATCTGCAATATCATAGCAAATATTACTCACGCCTGCGAACATGCGAATATGCTGCTCGCCTTCTACCTGTCGCACAAGCTCATCCAGCCATGCATTCAGGCCCCCACCGGTAATATCTTTGTCCAGGGGCAGGATGCAATGAAGGATGTTTTCACGCTCGTACAAGAGGGAGCCAGGATAAGTATCCTGGATGCGATACCTGGTCTGCTTGGTCGTACGATTGAAGGCGACGAGCTGATTTTCCCCCGCGCTAGCATCAGGTTCACTCTGCTCATCGCTCGCGAGCATCTGTAAGGTTGCGAGCTTGACCATAGCGTGCGGGGTGGTAAGATCACAGCCCAGCGCGGCGGCCCGGCCTCGTAATGACTCCTCGACGTTGGGTTTTTCCGAGAGCAGATCATCGAAAAACATAGTGATCGTATTTGCCTGCGCCGGCGCATCTGCGAGGAGTCGATCCTGTATTGCCAGGGACGCCTGCCTGGCAATTGTGCTGAGCAAGAGCCGCTCCCCGTTAGAGAGGTCGAGGCATTTGCTGGAATAGCAATTGATTAAGCCAATGCAGTCGTTGTGCGCAATCAGTGGGACAACCAGCAGGGTCTCGTACTGTACGTTCTTGAGAGGGTTGAGCTGCTCTTGCTCATGAATGCTGAGCGCGGGCAGCTCACCTGGATAGCTCAAATCGCTCAACTTCGCCCAGAGATACTGATCAATTCCAGGCGGGGCAACGATCACTCCACGCTCATGCAGGTCAGGCGAAGAAGTCTGCATAGTCATTTGACCATTGGCAGATTCCAGCAGCATAACCGCGCAGAGATCCATCGAGGTTGCCTGGCGGCTCAATGTTGCCAGGCAGCGCAGCATCTCATCGAGAGAGTGCTCCGGCGAGAAGGTTGTAAGCAAACCCTGGAGAATATCGTAGAGCTTTTGCGCGGAAGCGGAACTGGCGGTTTCTGTAACCTCGTTGGGAGAAATGTGCTGCTCTGTAGTGGATACCTGTACAGCAGAATCCAGACCGAGTTCTCCCAGCGTAATCCCCTTTGCGGATGTAGTCATGCTAATGCCCCCAGAGATGTGTTTAGTGGAAGGATGTTGGCTGCTCTCTCAAGTAAGCGCTAAACGAGACATAGTTCACATAAAATTTAGGGCCAAGCACAAGTGTAACACATATTTTGGACACTGTCCAGTGCAATTTGCACAAATTTGTATACCACATGCTTTTCGATCTGTAGTGACACCCAGTCTTTTTGTCTTGAGAAGACCGGTATAAGACTTCCAGGTATGGGAAATACTGTCTTATACGAGGGCATGTATAAGACCACCACGGCTAGGTCGTACAAGGAGACAATCATAGCAGACACAACTGTTACAAGTGTTACAACCGTTACAAGTGTTACAAATGTTACAAACCCGAAGGCGACCGCCAGGAAGGGAACTAGGAGATGGTATAAAGCTCATGAATGTACACTCCACAAGGTGTAGGAGGTTATCAATCGATCCAGTGCGAGGGGTGTTGTATTTCGTCTATCGTATGAATGGGAGGTAGTTATGCATTTTCTATGGCGTACAATTGTCAGAGGGGTGGCCTGGATAGCGGGGGCGATGGTGGTTATCGTCGTGCTGCACCTTGGTGGTCTATTTGCGCTGCGCGTGGGGCAATTCTCTCCCCTGACCGGCGCGTTCATCGGAGCCACACTGGTACTCTCGAGCGTACTATTGCCAATGCGGAAAAGAGAACATACTGAACCCTGGATTGGCTATGAGCAGGTGGGGTGGATGCTGGTTGGCCTGGGCATCGCGATGTGGGGCTTTGGCGAGACATTTTGGCGCTATTATGTCGCGATTGGGCAGACCCCTTTTCCATCCACAGCAGATATCGGCTATTCCACTTTTCCTATCCTGGTCTTCGCCGGACTCCTCCTGCAGCCATCATCTGAAACGGGGGGCAAGCGTTTCTTACTGCTGATGGACAGCCTGATTGCCATGGGCTCGATCCTGGCCATCGCCTGGTATTTGCTTTTGGGTTCGCTAGCACAGATGCCCGGAGAGGCCAATCTCGCCAAATTTTTGGGCCTGTACTATCCCATAGCTGATACAGCGCTACTCAGTTGTGTGGTGTTCCTGCTGCTGCGCAACCAGGGACGAACATACCAGGCGGCTGCACGCCGTACAAGCCTGCTGCTGGTTGGTTTAGGGCTGTGCTTTTTCGTGTTCTCCGACTTCATTTTTAATGTGCAGAATAACGCGGGCACCTACGTCGAGGCTACCTGGCTCGACCTGGGCTGGCCTCTAGGCTTGATGACCATCGGCGTCGCGGCCTACCTGCGCCGTTTCTTGCCTGCTACACCTGCACAAGAGATCGAGCAGCGCATAAGGGAACGCATGGAGGATGCCAGGGCACTCAACTCGTTTGGCTTTACGCGCTTCGTTCCCTACATCCTGTTAGCGCTGCTCTTCATCGCCCTGGCCCTCAACGTCCTATCTCCCAATCCCGCGCAGCTCGCGATCCGGCCCGTGCTGTTGTTTGCAACAGTCGGGGTGGTAGCGCTTGTCGTCATTCGCCAGCTCTTTACGCTGTGGGAGAACGCACGCCTGGCAGGGCAGCAGGCTGAGGCGCTTGCGGACCTTGAGCGAGCCAATACACGTATCGAAGAGCAGGCACGCCAGATCGCCGATCATAACGCCGAGCTGGAACGGGGGATCGTGCATCTCAAGGACGTACAGGCGCAGTTGGCAAACGGGAATTTGCGGGCGCGCGCCAATTTAGCAAGCGGTGCGCTGCTGCCGCTGGCAGGCAGCCTGAACCTGATGGCCGAGCGGCTGATGCGCCTGGGTCATACCAGTGTGTATATGCAGCGTCTGATTCGTGCCTTGACTGAACTGAGCGTCGCCTTTGAACGAAAGGCGGCGGGTGCTCCCTTTATTGTGCCTGAGTCATGCAACGAGTTTATTGAGATTAACCGCCTCTTACTCTCTATGCACTTGAAAAACAACGCGCCGGCGTCCACACGTGAACACGTGACCCACCCGTTGACGCAAGGACAGGCCACACAGCGTCCGGTGCCAATACAACATCCCGTGTCGCAATCCCTGGTAAACAATGCGCCTGACATTCCGCGGCAGGTGCCCATGCCCAGGCAAGCGGAAACACCGCTGCCGCAGACCCCTTTGAGAGCCAGGTTAGGAATCAGGACTGTATCGGGATCACGACAATTGCCATCATCGGGGCCGCTGCAGATGGGCACGCTAAAGGATGACGAATAGAGGAGTTACTTTGCGGCCTGGATACGGGGCCGATTGAAAGCTGCCACCCAGAACTCCGGCCTCATCAAAATCAACCACGGGGCACGGACACGGGCGCGGGAGAAGGGAGACGCCACCCAGTTCGAGGCGCTCGATCACCTGCTCAGCCTGGACGAGCAGATGGAATGGTTCGAGACCGACGACCTGGAAGAACCGCACGCTACGCCTCTCACCCCCGCAGAGGCCACGCCCCCGCGCGACTGCGAGCGCTGGCCACAGGCAAGGCGACCCTCGGCAGGAAGAACGGCAAGCCCTGCATTCTCTACCCTCATGCCCACAACCGCTAAACCATCACCCCGGAGCAGGAAGCCGCCATGTTGCGCGGATGCCTCGACTTACAAGCGCAAGGTGTCATCGTGACGGGACGCTCCCTTGCGCAGGCGACAGGAGTCGGCATGGGCTGCGCGCTCATGTTCCTGCGCCTGCACCGCACTGAGACGCTCAAAGAAATGCGGGCAAGGCGACGCCAGCAGAAACTGGAAGAGGTGTGGACACGCCTGGAATCGCGGAGGGTACGCCCTACAAGTCCGCTGCTTGCCAAAGAGGCAGGCGTCGCCAAGAAGACGGCACTTGATTTCCTCACGGCACGCAGGAGCTCGAACCATGCAGAGAGCTTAGCGCGGGAACCCGCATCGCCTCCCAAAGCAGCGCAGGCCGAGACAACATGCGCCTTCCTCCTTCGGGCAGCCACGAGCACCTTTGACGGTCGCGCAACCTGTCGAACCGATAGAGCGCACGCGGCTCACTCTGCATGACACCGACCCGATCACCGGCAACGAAGACGCGCTCTCTACGCTGTTCTACGAGTACTACCGGGACTATACCATCTACAGTACCCCCGATGGAAGATGCTGTATGCATGGCAAGCAGGGGTACATCAAACTGCAGAGCAAATTCGTCTGCTTTGCTGATGTCGAAGAGGCTAAGGCCCTCATCAAGCGGTTTCGCGCGGAGGGCTACACCTCCTACGACAGCATGGAGCGGTACCTGCCGGAGTGGGAGTAGGTGTGCTTGAACCGGCATGAGCAGCAACGGACTCCCAGCGTGTCGTGTCCCACGCAAAGCGTACCGTGAGCCGTAGGAGTGAGAGGGGGAGACTACCGACTCTTTCCCTCTCACGAAGAAGAAGTACAAGAGACAAAGCGAAGAGGGACCAGGAGGTTGACCCATGAAGCAACGTACCCGTCGTCGCGCAGGCCCATACGACCCACAGCGGATCACCAAAGCCGTGACCCGCATCCGGCTGGAAGCGGCCAATGGAGGCAAGCTGGCCGCCCTCGACGAGCTCGCCCAGGTGTACCTCTCGCTCTGCCAGCAGTACGTGACCCTCTTCTGTACCCAGGAGCGCCCCAATAAACTCCGTGCTCCCCTCTTCGCCACGCCCCTCTCTGAACGCTGGCAGCGCGTCGCCATCCAGCAGGCGGCGGGCATCGCAAGGTCCTGGCGGACCAATCGCGCCCAGGCCTACCAGGACTACGTGGACGACCTGCTGGTTTATCACGAGCAGCGGGTAGAAGGGGCAACGGATGCAGAGGCGCCAGAACCGACCTGGAAAGAATGGAGCGTCCCGACGCTCAGGCAGGTCTGCATCCAGGCCAACGTCAACGTCGTCGAACTCGAACCGTCCCAGGACTCCAGCTTTGACTACTGGCTCACGATCAGCACCCTTGCCTTTCGCAAACAGTTACTCATCCCCGTCAAGCTGGCCGACTATCACCGCGAGGCCCTCAAAGGCAAGACCCTCAATAGCAGCGTGACCCTCAACAAGCGCACAGACGGCTGGTGGTTGACGCTCAGCTATGACGAAGAGGTCAAGGTACAGACGCCGCCATCGGCCCCGGTAGTCGGCATCGACGTGGGCATCGCCAACTTCCTGACCACCAGCGATGGCAAGCACTACGGCACCTTTCATGGCAAGCTGCGAGAGCGGCAGAAGCGCGACCGAGAGAAACGAAGACGTAAAGCGAAGTTGCGCAAGTGCCTGGAGAAGAAAGGGGTCAAGAAGCTGCCCTCCACCAGCAGCAGGAGCGGGCAGCGTCTCGCCCGCCACGTGCGCCAGGAGATCAACCGGGCAGTGAACCAGTGCTTCGCCGAGCACGAGGGTGTGCAGTTCGCCTACGAGCACCTGTCAGTCGCGACGATGAAGTACAAGGCGCGCGCCATGAATGCGTACTTGTATGCCTCCAACCTGGGGCATATTCCCAAACAGATCGCCTGGAACGCAGCCAAACGTGGAGTCGCCGCCATCCGGGTGAGGAGCGCCTATTCCTCCCAGGAGTGCAGCGTGTGCCATTATGTCGACCGCGCCAACCGACCCAACCAGCAAACGTTTTGCTGCAAGGTCTGCGGCCACAGCACGCACGCCGATCTCAACGCGGCCGCCAACATCGCGCACCGCCTGGCAGACGAGGAACTGCGCGCCTGCAAGAAGAGGAAAGCGGTCAAAGCCTTACTGATGCGCAGGCATCAGGAGTGGAAGCAACAACACGGTTGGCCGTAGTCCAACCGCCCGCCCAGTCGGCTGTTTCGTAAACGGGCGTAGGTCAAGGTTAGAAGTTTGGGCAAATGTCCCTATTTGTCCAGATTTTTAGCAACTATTATTCCTCTCTCACACCCACCGCTATCACGCTGATATTGTCTTTGCCGCCGCGATTCAGCGCGGCCTGGACAAGCATGGCGCAGAGCTGTGAGCAAAAGGAAGCAGACGATCTCAGAATCTCTTCGATTTCGGCGTCGCGTACCATCTCCCATAGCCCGTCAGAGCAGAGCAGCAGGATATCGCCCGGCTGTACCGCTACGGTGAAGGTATCCACCTCTACGGTTGGATGGTTGCCCAGCGAGCGGTAAATCTCGTTGCGCTTGGGATGAGTGTAGACATCACCGGCGCTGATCGCTCCTCGCTTTACCAGGCGAGCTACGGTTGAATGATCCTGGGTGACTTGCGTCAGTCCGTCGACTTCTCGATAGATGTAGGTACGGCTATCACCTACGTTCGCTATATAGGCAGTCGTGCCCCAGAGCAGGGCGGCTGTGGTTGTCGTACCCATGTCTGCGTGCCGCTGCTGGTTACGTTTGTAGATACTGCGGTTGGCGCTCTGCACTGCTTCCGACAGGAGTTCGGGGAGGGCTTCGTCTTCTATGCCCAGCTGTAAGGTCATCAAGATACTTTCCCTCATCGCGCGAATCGCCAGCTGGCTGGCCTCTTGCCCATTGCCATGTCCTCCCATGCCGTCGGCTATGATAAACAGGCCCGATGGATAGGGAGCCGTTACAGAGCTGGTGATACCTTCAACTGCAAGCAGGCTATCCTCGTTTGGACTGCCACGGCGTTTGATCCCGGCATCCAGGCCGGTTCCTATATCCAGGTAATTCCTTGCATCCTGCCTGAGCCGCAGGCTAGAACGCAGTTCGTTGGCAGGATGGCTTTCAAGGGAAGTCTCCCCCTTGCTCCTGGCCTTATCCGAATTTGCGAACCCTTGTCTAAGCCGCGTAGGGGTGGGGCTTGCTCCACCCATAACCTGAGTGTGCGCCATGGATATATCATCCAGGCCGGGGGATTTTGAACGCGGGTATGCTGCTGTTGTCCTGTTGACGCTCGCTTGTGGATAAGCCCCAGCCACAGCCAGTTCGGGCCGTGACGAGAAAGGGTTGACGCTCAGACCTTGCTGCGTAGATTCCGACAGGTATTGCGCTTCCGATAATTCCTGGTCGAAGCGCCGGAGTTCCTGGCGTTCCTGCCACCAACCACGCACCAGGCGGATGCACGCGAAAGCAAAGGCTGCCCAGGCGAGGAGTAATGTCACCGAGAGCAGCACTAAACCGCTGAGTGGAATAAGCATGAGAAGTCCTCGCGCTGCCCATAGACGCGGCAACTGTGGCAGTACCTGGATCAAGAAGCGCCAGGCCCAGGGAGGGAAGCCGCCTGATATATATAACAGCAGCACAGTGCCTGCCAGTAGTGTGATACAAGCGGCGATTCTCATCCACCTGTGGGCGATGTATGCCGTATGCAATTGTTCCAGGATCTTTTTGACCATCTTGTCCAGCTTTCTGTTTAGCCCCATATGATTAGACCAGGTTATTTATGGTTGTTTCGTGAAATGAAGTCACCCTGATCACCGTGTCGTTCTGGAGGAGGAAGCGCAGCCCTCCAAAGCCGGTTGAGAGAGCGGTGTCCATCTCCGTGAGCATCCAGTTGCTCGGTTCGGGCTGGTTGGTTGGCCATGCTTTGACAGAAAGAGCTGCCCCAACGGCGCGGAAACGCAGGGTATAGGATGTTCCACCTCGAGCGCTGAATGGGGTAGAGCCGAGCGAAGTCGTTTTTCCGTTCAAACGCTTCAAGATTTGCAGTTTGTTCCCGTCAATGAGCGCTTTGTACCAGTTGTTGGCATCGCTCCAGCGGAGCACTGCCCCCATGTTGACGCTGCCATTCTGGGTGAATTGATTCACCACCCCGCTAAAAATCACTTCGAGATTGGTATTGATCGGCCCAAGAATGGCGTTGAACGTACCCTGCGCGTGGTCAACCTGGCCTGCGCCGCCGGTGACCGAAAAGACCTCGATGCTGTTGGCATCACCGGTCCACTGGCGCCCGTCTGATGCTGTTCCCCAGAAGACCTGGTTGGGACGATGAAAAGTATCCTGGGCCAGGGCAGTTCCTCCGGTTGTCGTGGCAGTCGGCGGCATGGAGGGCTTCGCTGTTGCCACGGGCAAGGAAGTACTGGTTTTAACGCTTAATGGCGCGGTCAGCGCGGCTTCTATCGAGCGAGAGAAGAGACCGGCGATTAAGCCACCGCATATGCAGAGAAATAGAAAAGACGTGACAAGCCAGCGTATTTTCATTTATTTTTTACCTCAGATGCAGTTGAAAAGGCTATAGCATTATTGGGATTGGGTACAATTTCGGGAGGCGAAACACCGGCGATATACTGGGTCACAGTAAGGGTTGCCAGGGTTTGCAGTTGATCGTGAATCCAGGTGACACCCTGGAGCATTTCGCCGGTGACAGGATCAATATTGCCTGCATAGGCATGATTGGCCTGAACTACCATATCATTGAGCAGATCAAGGACAGCAGGCTGGGCCAGTTGATTGTCGGTCATGGCGACGATCTGTTTGGCGTCGGTGCGCAGCTTTTCCAGCCAGAGCTGGACATTGTTCATAGCCGCGATGATAGCAGCGGCACTCTTGCGTGTATCCGGGGTTGAGCCAGGAGCTTCTACAAGCCCGCCAAGATGATAGACAATGTGGCCAAGGTAACTTGGCGGGACCTGGTTCGCGCCATTGACATCGATCAAACCGACAGCTTCCAGCCGCGAAATTTCTGGCGGAGTAGCACCGGCAGGCAAATCCTGGTGCACAAATGCCAGTCCATCGAGGTAGCTCAGCGTGCGTAAGGTCTGACGGCGCACAAAGCCCAGGTCCTTGGCTTCTTCCCAGCGATCCCTCGCGCTGCCCGTCCATTCCAACAGCTTACCGGTGTTTCGGTAGAGCCAGTTACTAAGCCCGCCCGGCAGCTCCATCTCATCCAGCAGCGGATCCGCGGCCAGCAGGTGGCGCAGGTGGTCAAGAAAGCTAAAGTGGTGGCTATCCAGGGGGTCCGGCGTCTGCGGAAATTCACCGTAGTAGCGCCAGGCGCTGTAATCAGGAGAGGGTGTGATAGGCGTAACAGTCGCGTCCTCCTCGGTTACCAGGAAGCGGCTGTTAGAGGCCAGCAAGTTCGTGTGCTGCTGGTTACCTGGATAGAGCAGGTAGGCGTTACCTTGATTTACTGCGAGCTTGCCAAGCAGGACAGCCCTCGCCTCTGCCTGGTTTTTATCACCCAGCAGCCAGGCATAGTAACTTTTGCCGGGAGATGGTGTAGAGAGGCCATGCAGGTCGATCTGCACTTCGTCGTCGATGCCCTGGTCGCCGTTTTCGCTGAGTTGTTCGCTGCTCAAGAGACTAATCTGTCCTACGATTTTAGGCTGGGGCAAGGATGCAGCAGCGGGAGGCAAGATGCGAAAGTACCACAGGTAAGCAGTCGCGCCAGCGGCGCCTACCAGCAGCAGTGACACGAGAAACAGCACGACGGGAAGGCGCCGCTGGCGCTTGCCTGTCACCGGCGCGTGTTGAGGAGAGGAGGTGGTTTTGGGGATGGTTTGTAGAAAAGCAGGAGGTGTGGGCGCGGCACTCTGCTGGAAAGAGGGAAGTGTGGGCGCAAGAGGAACGGTTCTCCTGGCAGCGATGCCCTGCTCAGGAACAGGTGGGCTGAGCGGCAAGGTTTTCCTGGTAAGGGTGCGCTGGCGTGAGAGCGAGAGGTGACCCTGTGCTACAGAGTCGGCGAGCGCATCGATTGAGATGTAGGCAGGAAAACCGTTGCGCGAGGCGAGTTGCCGCAGGCTTTCATTGCCGGGTATCACAAAAATGATAGGTAGATCGAGCTTGCGTTTTACATGTTTGAGATCGCCAAAATCATCTGGACGCTGAAACAGTGATCTTTCGATAGTTGACCTGGATTGTACCGGCAGCATGATGACCACGGGCTTTTTCTGCCCGCTAATGAATTCGAGCAGGGCCGGTTTTTCGTCCGCCGGTTCAATGTAGAGCATGCAAAAGTCGCCAGCATCATTAAACTTCATCGTGACCTCATTCTAACTCTACTAACTCTATGACACCCAGGCGCTGCAGGCGGTCTCTGCGGCGGCGCTGCACCAGCGACTTCTCTCCTTTACGCGAAATAGAGTAAGGGACGGTTCCTACTTGCCGGTGAGATTGGATGTCTCCAAAGCCGGAGAGCATTTGCGATGCCCAGGATGATTCCTGGATCGCCTCCCCGGATGGCACTTTCATAGCCGATGGCTGCCGCGCAGTAGTCCAGGTATGGATAATTGCGCCTGTGACTACCAGAGCACCCCCCATATAACCCTGTATGGGCAGCATCTCGCGCAGGTAGATATTGGCTATGAAAGCGCCTAGAATGGGCTCGAGGATGTAAATAAACGAGACGGTAACCGGGGAAATGTGCTTTTGCATGAGTACGGTGATCAGCGTCGGCAGGAAAGTGCACGCGCCTGCGACATAAAGCACCACCCAGATATCGTGAGGCAGCGAGGGATGCACCGTTTGCCAGTTGCCGAAAAGCAGCACGATGAGATTGGCACACAGCGCCATCGTCAGCAGTTCTATACCGAAGAGCGGCCACGGGGCGATCTCATCTTTTTGTTCATGGTCTGCAAGAAATACGTAGCAGGTGAAAAAGACGCCACCGAGAAATGCGATCAGGGAGCCGCGCCAGTTACCCATTGGCGAATTCATGACGAGCAGAATCGTGCCAACCGCCGATACAGCGCCCGCGAACCAGGTGAGCTTTTTGACAGGGTGGCGCAGGAAGAGCCAGGCGATTAGCGCGGCGAGAAAACCGTTGAGGGAGGGGAAGAAGGCGGTGCCGGTGGCGCTTGTGTACTTGAGAGCGATAGCGATGGTGAACAGCGCCACGCACAGCCAACTGCCCAGCAGGACGCCGCGCTTAATGACCGCACCGCTTATATCTTTCCATGAGAAAATAATGATGCAGAGAGCAGCCGGCACGAGTGTGATCATCTCGAAGAAAGAGAAAACGATAGGGTCGATACGGGTAAGGGCCTCCTTGGCCACCGAGTAATAGGTGGCAAAGAGGATGGTATTCAGCAAAAAGGCAAGTCCTGCTGCTAGTTTCATCTACATTACTCCAGGGCAACAATGAAATCCTATGTGAGTTCGGGCTGCATGAAATATTGCATTGCTCGGCGGGTGGAGATACGAGGGGAACGAGTTGCACGTTCGACCGCGTGCACCTCGATATCGTCCGTTTGGAACACGCGGTGTGCGAAGGCGACTGTGCTGGGAACGTCGAAATCTTCGCAGGAAAAGATATCGATATTGACCATGCCATATGGCGCCCAGGCATGCAGGCTGACGTGGCTGGTGGCGATAATGACAAAACCTGAATAACCATCATCTAAGGGATTGCTCGTCTTGATATAGCGCAGTTCAACCGGTCCTACCTTTTGCATCCCGATGCGCGTGGGATACTGGTCAAGCACCTGTCGCAAAAACCCCTCGTTCTGCAGCAAATGGGGGCTGCAGCCGTAGAGGTCAAGCATAACATGCAGCATAGAACATACCTCGCTTTGACTATGCATGATAGCGGCAAAGACGCTCCTACCGCTTACTCGAAGTATAGCTGAGGCTTTGAGAGGCCGCTTGGTTTTTCCCCATAGTTCTTTGTATGGAGACCCGGGGTATTTTCAGGTGAACGTCGCAAATTTGAGGGATGTGGGTATCAATTATAAGCCAGTGTTCTGGCTCCGTACTGCAGCGTGACATTTAGAATGCCCATATACGCTTGCAGGCTTTCGCCACCACTTACACGTATGCGCGGTAATTGATAGGGGGTCTGCGCATCCTGGATAGCAGAATCAAACGTAAAGGGGTCAAGCAAAGCCCCTATATAACCATCTGCGAGGAGATCGGCCAGCACTATCTGCTGTTCATAGACAGAATCGTGATGAAAAGGCTCACCTGTGGGGTAGCAGAAGAATTGGATGGGCTGCCCGAGCTGGAATTGAAGCGTTGCTTGGGAAACAACCAGCTCTTTCTGCGTAGTAGTCCATGCTGGCGGTTGCCCCACATTGATATGATGTGTGGTATGCGAGCCTATCTGCATGCCATAGCTCTCGAGCACGCGTATCTGATCCCAGGTCAGGTAACGTCCACCGATCATGCCTGTAATGATAAAAAATACGCCGCGATAGTGGTGAGCCAGCAATGTTGGTAAGGCATCCGTGTACATATCTTCGTAGCCATCATCAAAGGTAAGTATCATTGGATGCGCGGGCAGTGCTTTCCCGTAGTACAGCGCGTCAAAAAGTTCGGTGAGGGTGATAGTCTGATAGCCTTGCTGCTGCAGCCAGGTAAGCTGCGCATTGAAGTCGGTGGTGGTCACCGTCAGGCTATAGTCGAGAGTATCCGTTGTCGGCTGGTTAGAAACATGGTGATACATGAAAATAGGAACCAGGAGTCTGGTTGCCGGGGGTGATGCTGGCACGAGAACAGGTGCATCCTGGTCCGCTGGACCGGCAACCAGCACGAGCCAGTTTCTATGATCTGGCAGCAGGGCAAACAACGTGTTGTTGAAAAGGCCACTATCCAGCGCAGCGTTTGAAGGGCCGGTAAGCAGCCCACGCGGGGCAGTAGCTGCGAGAGAGACTTGCTGTGTCGCCACGTCTGGATAAACCTGGGTCGTCTCGGGATCGAGCCAGGAGAGCTGCATCTGAGCAGCAGCTTCTTTAAATGAGACCAATGTTAGTGAACCAAATTTGGCCTGTTCAAAGTGTATGAAATCATTTTCTCCCCGCCATAACTGTTGAGCAGCGGGGGCGAGCATCAACCACATCTGGCCCCAGTCTTTATGCATCATGGCATCCATGAAACCCACCGTGACGCTGTCTATCAAAGATGCTTGACTGGGGGTCGGCGCGATTGGTACCTGCTGCACAGGCACTACAACGGTTGGCGCGGCGTTGTGTGTAAAAACATGAGCCAGCCAGCCTCCTACCGTTGTGTGTCCCGTGAGAACTGCTCCCAATAGCAACCCGGCGATCAGAATCGCTCCCAGCCATAAGAGGAGAAGCATATGTGGTGCTCTGCTAAAGCGCCGGCCTGGTTTAAAAGCCATTGGCAACGTTGCCTGCTGATCGGGGTGGTGCTGCTCTACAGCTATTTCCTGCGTCGGCTGCTGCTCAATGTCTTTTTGCGCTGCAGCCATCAGCAAAGTCGATTGGTGCTCCAGGTCTATTTCCTGCGTTGGCTGCTGCTCTACATTTTCTTGTGCTGCAGCCATCAGCAATGTTGATCGTTGCTCCAGGTCAACTTCCTGCGCCGGCTGCTCTAAAGAGGTCTTAATTGAGGATTCTGCTTCCATGACCCGATCCCCTGTACACACATAAGTCTTAACGAGTGCGGAAAATAACTCGTCTAATCTAAATAACGTACCACTCCCTGAAAGATTGCGGTAGCGGCTACAAGTGCTTACCGAAAATCGGCTTGAGGGCAGGATAGAGCTCGCGGTACTGCTCATAGGCCCGGGTATAGGCGCCCTCGAACTCCGGGCGAGGCCGGGTATAGTCTACGACGCGCACCGTTGCTTCGCAAGCCTGTTGTACAGAAGCATATATTCCACCGGCCACACCAGCCAGGAGCGCCGCACCAAAAGCCGGTCCCTCCTGGGCATTCGTAGTCACTAACTCGACACCGAGCACATCGGCAATGATCTGCCGCCAGGTGTGGCTCTTTGCGCCGCCGCCGGTGGCGCGCATCTGTTCAAGCTCTAAACCCTGCTCGCGGAGAATGGCATAGCAATCTTCCAGGCTAAAGGCGACTCCCTCTAGGACGGCGCGAATAAGATGGCGCCGGTCATGGCTGGCTGTAAGGCCAATCCAGCCTCCGCGTGCATAAGCGTCGAGATGCGGTGTGCGTTCTCCCTGGAGATAAGGTAAAAATGTGAGGCCATCACTGCCCGCGGGAACACCCTCGGCTTCTTTTACCAGTAGTTCATAGGCATCGAACCCTGTCCAGCGCTCCAGGGCACTTTCGGGGAGGCCAATGTTATCCCGCACCCAGCGCAGCGAGAGGCCCGCGCCCTGGGTCACCCCCATCAAATACCAGGCACCCGGCACGGCATGATTGAAGGTATGTACCCGCGGAACGGGTCCGGAAACATCCACCTGAGGAGTAGCGGCATAAGCAAGCAAGACGCCGCTGGTTCCGATTGAGACAAGAGCCAGACCAGGACGTACCACGCCATTGCCTACAGCGCCGCAGGCGTTATCGGCTCCTCCTCCGGCCACGGGCGTTCCGGGCAACAGGCCGGTCAGTTCGGCAACTTCACCGGTAATGCTGCCGCATACGACATCAGCGGCCACAACGGGCGGCAGGAGCGAGGGGTCAAAGCCTATGGCCTCCAGGACTTCGCGTGACCAGATGCCATGTTTCACATCTAGCAGGCATG
>Ga0070717_10001881_pt1 | contig 14668 bp, 11 predicted proteins | sample LARL113metaG_FD_71366 | JGI IMG/M metagenome (GOLD analysis project Ga0070717, IMG submission 71366) | Corn, switchgrass and miscanthus rhizosphere microbial communities from Kellogg Biological Station, Michigan, USA - LAR L11-3 metaG | ecosystem: Host-associated > Plants > Roots > Rhizosphere ... | reverse complement strand
AGAAGCCCGAGGGAGTCATCGTGCAGTTCGGCGGCCAGACACCGCTCAAGCTCTCGCGCGCCCTCGAGGCGGCCGGTGCCCCGATCATCGGCACCTCCCCGGACTCCATCGACATCGCCGAGGATCGCGAGCGCTTTCAGGCGCTGGTGCGCAAGCTCGGCCTCAAGCAGCCGGCGAACGCGACCGCGCGCACCGAGGAGCAGGCGGTCACGCTCGGACGCGACGTCGGTTTTCCGCTCGTGGTGCGGCCGAGCTACGTGCTCGGTGGCCGCGCCATGGAGATCGTCTTCAACGAAGAGGACCTGCGCAGCTACATGGCGAATGCCGTGCAGGTGTCCAACGACAGCCCGGTGCTGCTCGACCGCTTTCTCGATTCCGCCATCGAGGTCGACGTCGATGCGGTCTGCGACGGCGAGGATGTGATGATCGGCGGGATCATGGAGCACATCGAGCAGGCGGGCGTGCACTCGGGTGACTCGAGCTGCTCGCTGCCGCCGGCGAGCCTGAGCCGCGAGCTGCAGGCGGAGCTGCGCGAGCAGACGCGCAAGCTCGCGCGCGCACTGAACGTCATCGGCCTCATGAACGTGCAGTTTGCGATTCAGGCCGGCGTCGTCTATGTGCTCGAAGTGAATCCGCGTGCCTCACGCACCGTGCCCTTCGTCTCCAAGGCCACCGGCCTCCCGCTCGCCAAGATCGCCGCCCGTGTCATGACCGGACACAAGCTCAAACAGCTGGTCGGTGCCGTCGAGCGCCTGCCGCCTTATTTCTCGGTGAAGGAGTCCGTGTTCCCCTTTGCCAAGTTTCCCGAAGCCGATCCGATCCTCGGACCCGAGATGAAGTCCACGGGCGAAGTGATGGGCACGGGACGCACTTTTGGTGAGGCTTACGCCAAGGCGCAGTCGGCCTCGGGGGTCGTGCTGCCGCGCCAGGGGGTGTGCTTCCTCAGTGTGCGCGATCGCGACAAGACCGCGGCGGTGATGCTGGCGAAGAAGCTGATCGAGCGTGGCTTCGAGCTGGTCGCGACCGAAGGCACCGCGCGTGCGCTCGCCGAGGCCGGCGTGCCCTGCCGGCGTGTCAACAAGGTGCGCGAAGGCCGGCCACACATCGTCGACATGATCAAGAACGACGAGATCGACCTCATCGTCAATACCACCGAAGGCAAGCAGGCCATCCGCGAGTCCAACTCCATCCGCCGCGAAGCGGTGCACCATCGGGTGACCTACTACACCACCGTCGCGGCGGGGCTTGCGACCTGCGAGGCGCTCGATCACCTCGATGAGGTCGAGGTGCATCGCCTGCAGGACCTGCACAGCGAGGCGCTCGCCTCATGAAGCGCACGCCGATGACGCTGCGCGGGGCCGAGAGCCTGCGCGCGGAGCTCAAGCGCCTGAAGTCGGAAGTCCGCCCTGCGATCATCAAGGCGATCGCCGAGGCGCGCGGGCACGGCGATCTTTCGGAGAATGCCGAGTACCACGCCGCGCGCGAGCAGCAGGGCTTCATCGAGGGGCGCATCAAGGAGATCGAGCACAAGCTCGCGAGCGCCGATGTCATCGATCCGGCGCGTCTTCCCAATACCGGCAAGGTGGTATTTGGGGCCTCCGTGGAGCTCGAGGACCAGGCCGATGGCGCCCACGTGGTGTACCAGGTGGTGGGCGAGGACGAGGCGGATATCCGCGCGGGGCGCATCTCGGTGACCTCGCCCATCGCGCGTGCGCTGGTGGGAAAAGCCGAGGGAGAGGTCGTCGATGTGGCCGCCCCCGGCGGCACGCGTTCCTACGAGATCGTCGCCGTACGGCTCGCCTGAGCAGGCGCGCGCACTCTCACTCAGCGATCTGGGATGAGGATGCGCGGCTGCTCCTTGCGCGCGCGGTAGAGCACGGCGACGTTGCCGATGCGTTGCACGAGTGCGCTACCGGTGTCGCGCGCGAGTGCGGCGAAGAGCTCATCGCGCGCCGCGCGATCGCCGCCCGGAACCTGCACCTTGATCAGCTCGTGATCGTGCAGCGCCCGCGCGGCCTCCGCGGTCACCGCTGCGGTGAGTCCCGCGTTGCCGAGGCGTACCAGCGGCTTCAGCGCGTGCGCGAGGGCGCGCAGATGTTTTTTCTGACGCTCCGAGAGCGCCGGCGCTGCGCTGGCGGGCGGGTGCGCGCTCTCCTTCATCGGTGCATTGTAGGCGGTGGAACTTATGCCGGGCGGGGAACATCCACATTGATGAAGCGGCCTTTTCGATGAAGCGGCGTTCCAGGAGCAGCGCACGCTGGCTAAAGGAGCACTTTGCGGACCCCTTCGTACAGAAGGCGCAGAACGAGGGCTGGCGGTCGCGCGCGGTGTTCAAGCTCGAGGAGATCGACCGCCGCGCGAAGCTTCTGCAACCTGGCGCCGTGTGCCTCGATCTGGGGGCGGCACCTGGGGCCTGGAGCCAGTACGCCGCGCGCCGCGTAGGTGCCCGCGGGCGTGTGGTGGCGACGGACATCCTGCCGATGCCGGAGCTGCCGGGAGTGGAGTTCGTGCAGGGTGATTTTCGTGAGCCCGAGGTCTTCGAAAAGGTCCTGGGCCTGCTCCCGGCGCGTCAGGTCGATGTGCTGCTTTCGGACATGGCACCGAACCTGAGCGGGGTCGACGCCATCGACCAGCCGCGCTCGCTGCATCTGGCGGAGCTGGCGGTCGAGATGGCCGAGGGCGTCTTGAAGCCTGGCGGGCATGCCCTGATCAAGGTGTTTCAGGGCTCCGGGTTCACGGAATTGCTGCAAAGCGTCCGCAGGCGCTTCGGCCGGGTGAAGCTGATCAAGCCGGAAGCGTCGCGCTCCCGCAGCCCCGAGATGTATCTACTAGCGATGCAGTTTCGCTTGGTGTAGGTTCGCTTGAAGCTGGAGCCGCGCGCGGCAGAAAAGGACGGAAGCCTTTGAACGATTTGACAAAGAACATCCTGCTCTGGGTGGTCATCGTGCTCGTGTTGCTGGCGGTGTTCAGTCGCTACATGCCGACCGTCGGCCAGCCCCAGGACATTCCCTACAGCACCTTCATCGAGGACGTGAAGAACAGCCGCGTCGAATCGGTGGTGCTGCAGGGGGAGATGATCTACGGGACCCGGAAGGACAAGTCCACCTTCAAGACTCATAACCCCGAGACCGACTACACCGCGCTCATCGGCACGCTGCTGAAATCGGGCGTAACGCTCGATTCGCGCGAGCCGAAGCAGCCAAATTTCATCGGGCAGCTGTTCCTGCAGATGGCTCCGGCACTGCTATTGATACTGGTATTCCTGTACATGCTGCGGCAGATGCAGGGGGCCTCAGGCGGACGGGGGGCCATGTCCTTTGGCAAGAGCCGCGCGCGCCTGCTGGGCGAGGACCAGGTCAACGTTACCTTCGCCGACGTGGCGGGGGTCGATGAGGCCAAGCAGGAAGTCGGTGAGATCGTCGACTTCCTCAAGGACCCGGGCAAGTTCCAGAAGCTCGGCGGCAAGATCCCGAAGGGCGTGCTCATGGTCGGCTCGCCCGGCACCGGCAAGACGCTGCTCGCGCGCGCCATCGCCGGTGAGGCCAAGGTTCCATTCTTCACCATCTCCGGCTCGGATTTCGTCGAGATGTTCGTCGGTGTGGGCGCCTCACGCGTGCGCGACATGTTCGAGCAGGCGAAGAAGCACGCCCCGTGCATCATCTTCATCGACGAGATCGACGCCGTCGGCCGGCACCGCGGCGCAGGCCTCGGCGGTGGTCACGATGAGCGCGAGCAGACTCTCAACCAGCTGCTCGTCGAGATGGACGGCTTCGAGGGGAACGAGGGCATCATCGTCATCGCCGCGACCAACCGCCCGGATGTGCTCGACCCCGCGCTGCTGCGTCCGGGTCGCTTCGACCGCCAGGTGGTCGTGCCGCTGCCCGATGTGCGCGGCCGCGAGCAGATCCTGCGCGTGCACATGCGGCGCGTACCGCTGGCGGACGACGTCAAACCTGCGCTCATTGCGCGCGGCACTCCCGGCTTCTCGGGCGCCGATCTCGCTAATCTGGTGAACGAGGCGGCGCTTTTCGCCGCACGCGCCAACAAGCGCATCGTCGGAATGGAGGAATTCGAGCGCGCCAAGGACAAGATCATGATGGGCACCGAGCGGCGCTCCATGGTCATGAGCGAGGCGGAAAAGCGCATGACCGCCTATCACGAGGCAGGACACGCGATCGTCGGCATGACGGTTCCCGAGCACGACCCGGTCTACAAGGTGACCATCATTCCGCGCGGCCGCGCGCTCGGCGTTACGCAGTTCCTTCCGGAGCAGGACCGCTACAGTTTCTCCAAGCGGCGCCTCGAGAGCGCCATCGCGACGCTCTTCGGTGGGCGCATCGCGGAAGAGCTGATCTTCGGCCCGGAATCGGTGACCACCGGCGCATCGAATGACATCGAGCGCGCCACCGAGCTCGCGCGCAACATGGTCACCAAGTGGGGCCTGTCGGACAAGCTCGGGCCGCTCACCTACTCGGAGGAGACCGGGGAGGTGTTCCTCGGGCGGAGCGTCACGCAACACAAGCAGGTCTCCGATGTCACCGCGCACGCCATCGATGAGGAAGTGCGCAGCGTCATCGAGAGCAACTATCAGCGCGCGCGGGGGATCCTCACCACCTCGCTCGAGAGGCTGCACGTGATGGCCGATGCGCTCATGAAGTACGAGACCATCGATGAGGAGCAGCTGAAGGACATCATGGCGGGGAAGACGCCCAAGCCGCCCGCGGGCTGGGATGACTCCCTGTCCAACAGGCCGCCCACCGCGCCCGCCCCCGCGGGGACGCCGGTGATACCGGCCGGACAGCACTGAGGGCGCTGGCTGGTTCTGGGCGTTGGTTGCAGGGTGCCGACGACCCTGTCTTCTAAGCATGCGCCCGTGTAGTTCCCGCGATGTCCTCTGACCCGGTCCTGCTGCGCTGCGCCGACCAGACGCTCGATCTGCGACGCCCGGTCGTCATGGGAGTGCTCAATGTCACGCCCGACTCCTTCTCCGACGGCGGCCGCTTCGCTCACCACGATACGGCCATCGAGCAGGGGCTGCGCATGGCGGCCGAAGGTGCCGCGCTAATCGATGTCGGCGGGGAGTCCACCCGTCCGGGTGCACAGCCGGTAGCGCTGCAGGAGGAGTTGCGGCGCATACTCCCGGTCATCGAGGAGCTGCGCCGCGTCACCACGGCAATCATCTCGGTCGACACCAGCAAGCCCGAGGTCATCCGCGCCGCCGCCGCGGCGGGCGCCGGATTCATCAACGATGTGCGCGCGCTGCGCGAGCCCGGAGCGCTCGAGGCGGCTGCGGCAAGCGGCTGCGGGTTATGTCTCATGCACATGCAGGGTGAGCCCCGCTCGATGCAGGTGGCACCGCATTACCAGGACGTGGTGACGGAGGTGCGTGCCTTTCTTACCGCCCGGGTCGCAACGTGCCGCGGCGCCGGAATCGATCCGCTGCGGCTCAGCGTCGATCCCGGATTCGGCTTCGGCAAGAACCTGGAGCACAATCTGACGCTGTTGCGGCACCTGCCGGAGCTGGTGGCGGATGGGCGGCCGGTGTTGGTTGGGTTGTCGCGCAAGTCGACCGTCGGCAAACTCACCGGGCGGGAGCCGGGTGAGCGCGTCCACGGCAGCGTGGCGCTCGCGGTCATCGCCGCACTGAAGGGCGCGCGCATCATCCGCGCCCATGATGTGGCCGCGACGGTCGATGCCCTGCAGGTGACCGCGGCCGTGGCCGCAGAAGGTGGAGTTTGATGGAGCGTCGATATTTCGGCACCGATGGAGTCAGGGGACGCGTTGGCGAGCACCCGATGACGGTCGACTTTGCGCTGAAGCTCGCGAGCGCCGCGGCGCGCGTGCTTGCGCCGGATGGCGGCACGGTGCTGATCGGCAAGGACACACGGCTCTCGGGCTACATGTTCGAATCGGCGCTCGAGGCCGGCTTCGTGGCCGCGGGGGTGAACGCCATGTTGATCGGGCCGCTGCCGACTCCGGGCATCGCCTACATGACGCGCCGTTTCAACTGCGACTTCGGAGTCGTGATCAGCGCCTCGCACAATCTCTACGACGATAACGGCATCAAGTTCTTCGATGCCTCCGGCGCCAAGCTCTCCGATGCGCTCGAGGAGCGCATCGAGGCGGAGCTCGCGCTGCCCCCGCTCACCTGCGCCTCGCGCGATCTCGGCCGCGCGACGCGCGTGGACCGCTCACGCACGCTGTACCAGGAGTTCTGTGCATCGACGCTGCCCGCAGGAACCGACCTGTCGGGATTGAAGATCGTGGTGGACTGCGCGAACGGCGCCGCCTACAAGGTGGGGCCGCGCATACTTGCGGACCTCGGTGCCGAGATCGTGCCGATCGGTTGCTCGCCCAACGGCCGTAACATCAACGATGGCTGCGGCTCGACCGCTCCGGACCTGCTGCAGCTCACCGTGCCGGGAGTCCGTGCCAACGTGGGACTCGCGCTCGATGGCGATGGCGACCGGCTGGTCATGGTGGATCAGCTGGGCAGGATCGTGGACGGGGACCAGCTGCTCTACGTCATTGCGCGCGCGCTGCAGCGTTCCGGCACGCTGCGCGGGCCGGTGGTCGGAACCGTGATGAGCAATCTGGGACTCGAGCTGGCGCTGCGCTCGGCCGGCATCGAGTTCCGGCGCGCGGCGGTCGGCGATCGCTACGTACTGTCGATGCTGCGCGAGACCCAGGGAGTTCTCGGTGGCGAGACCTCGGGGCACATTCTGTGCCTCGACAAGACGACCACCGGCGATGGCCTGGTGGTGGCACTGCAGGTGCTCGCGGTGATCAAGCAGACCGGCCGCTCACTCGCCGAGCTCACTTCCGCGATGCGCAAGTTTCCGCAGATTCTCCTGAACGTGAAAGTTGCGAGCCGCTTCGATCCCACCGATGTTCCCGTCATCCAGCAGGCGGTCGCGCGCATCGAGCAGCAGCTCGGTAGCGAAGGCCGCGTGGTGCTGCGCGCATCGGGCACCGAGTCCGTGATCCGCGTGATGGTCGAAGGCCGCGAAGAAGCGGAGACCCGCGCCGCCGCGACCGAGCTCGCCGAGGTCGTGAAACGCACCGCCGCCTGATCCATTGCGTCACCTGGCACGCATCGCTATCATCGCGCGCCGTTTTGAACCGACAGGCTGAGGCCAGCCCGCTCCATGCGCCGTCCCATCGTTGCCGGAAACTGGAAGATGCATGGCTCGCGCAGCGAGACCGCGGCGCTCATCGAGGACCTGCTCGCCGGCGCGCCGGCGAAGCCCGCCGCGGCCTCCATCATCTGCCCGCCCTTCGTCTACCTGTACGAGGCGGCGCGCTTGCTGCGTGACTCGATCTTCAGTCTGGGCGCACAGGATGTGTGCGCCGATGCACACGGCGCCTTCACCGGCGAGGTCTCGGCCGCGATGCTCAAGGATGTCGGCTGTGACTATGTGATCGTCGGGCACTCCGAGCGGCGGCTGCTGTATCGCGAGAACGACCAGCTGGTCGCGCGTAAATTCGCGGCGGCGCACTCCAAGGGACTGATCCCGATCCTGTGCGTCGGCGAGCAGCTGGCCGAGCGCGAAGCCACGCGCACCAACGAGGTGGTCGCGCGGCAGCTCGATGCGGTGCTCGAGCTCTGTGGCGCCGGCGCGCTCGCGCACGGCGTCATTGCCTATGAGCCGGTGTGGGCGATCGGCACCGGGCGCAACGCGACGCCCGAGCAGGCGCAGGAAGTGCATGCTTTCATACGGGCGCGGGTGGGCGAGCGGGATGCTAGAATCGCGGCCGCGACCCGCATTCTCTACGGTGGCAGCGTCAAAGCCGGTAATGCGGCGGACCTGTTCGCCATGCCGGACGTCGATGGTGGACTCGTGGGTGGCGCGTCGCTCAAGGCAGACGAATTTTTGACGATCCTGGCCGCTGCGCGGTGACGGGACGAGTGAGTTTTTCAAATGTTGCACGCGATTTTGAGCGTCATACAGGTGGTCTCTTCCATAGGGATCGTAGGTCTCGTGCTGCTGCAGCGCGGTAAGGGCGCGGACGCCGGCGCGGGCTTCGGTGCCGGCGCCTCCGGAACGGTATTCGGCGCGCGTGGCGCGACCACCGCGTTGTCGCGCGCGACCGCAGTGTTTGCGGCCATCTTCATGCTCAACAGTCTGGCGCTCGCGTACCTCGGCACCACCAGCACCAAGCAGGAAGAGGCGCAGAAGACCATCCTCGATGAGGCCGCGCCTGCGAAATCCGCGCCCAAGGGGCTCAGCTCGGCACCGGCTCCTGCCCCTGCCGCTCCCGCGCCGGCCGCACCTGCGGCAACTCCGGCGCCGAGTCCGGCGCCCGCGCCAAAGTGATCACGCTCCAGCCGACGTGGTGGAATTGGTAGACACACTAGCTTGAGGGGCTAGCGCCGCAAGGCGTGTCGGTTCGAATCCGACCGTCGGCACCAACGATTGGGGTCACTGCTCGGCGCGCTGCTCGAGGCGTCCCGCGGCGAGCGCGGCGCCGCCCCCGCTCAGCGTTGGACCGGTTGCCAGCGGCCGCCGCCGCTCCTGCCAGCGCTGCAACACGACGAAGAACGAGGGAACGAACAGCACCGCGAGACACGTCGAGGCGAGCATGCCGCTGAAAACGGCGATACCGATGGAAGCGCGCGCGTTCGCGCCGGCGCCGCGCGCCAGCACGAGCGGCACCACCCCGAGTATGAATGCGAAAGAGGTCATGACGATGGGGCGGAAGCGCTTGCGCGCCGCCTCGACCGCAGCGTCGGCGATGTCGTGGCCGTCGGCGTGCAGCTCGCGGGCCACCTCGACGATGAGGATGGCGTTCTTGGCCGAGAGCGCGATCAGCAGCACCAGCCCGATCTGCGTGTAGAGGTTGTTGGCGACCCCGAGCGCCCACAGCGCTCCTCCGGTGCCGAGGAGCGCCAGCGGCACCCCGAAGATGACTGCCCCCGGCGTCACCCAGCTGCCGTACTGGCCGGCCAGCACCAGGTAAACGAGCACCATCGCGAGGACAAAGATGAGGTAAGCCGAGCTGCCGGCGAGCTTTTCCTGGTAGGACATCGCGGTCCACTCGCTGGCCATGCCGGGCGGGAGCGAGCGCGCAGAGAGATCCTCCATCGTCTCCAGCGCCTGCCCCGAGCTGTAACCGTTTGCGGCGATGCCGGTGATCGCACTCGAGGGGTAGAGGTTGTAGAGGCTCACGAGCGCCGGTCCCTGGTCGTAATCGACATCGGCCAGCGTTCCGATCGGCACCATGTCTCCGCTGTTGCTGCGGACGTAATAGCGGCGCAGATCCTGCGGTGTGATGCGGTAGGCGCTGTCGGCCTGCACGTACACCGGGAAAACGCGGCCGAATTTGGTGATCTGGCTGGTGTAGGTTGAGCCCAGATAGCTCTGCAGCGTGCTGAAGACGTTGCCCACCGACACGTTGAGCGTTTGCGCCTTGGCGCGGTTGATGTCGGCGGCGAGCTGCGGCACCTCCGCACGGAAGGTAGTCATCACATGCTCGAGTCCGCTCTGGGTGTTGGCATGGCCGACGACCAGATCCGTCACGCGCTGGAGCTTGCGGTAATCAAAGCTGCCATCGGTGAGCTCGAGCTGCATCTGAAAGCCGCCTGAGTTGCCGATACCCTGGATGGGGGGCGGCGGCACCACCAGCACGTGCGCGTCTTCGACGTGCGCCATCGCTGCAGTCAGCTTCGCGTACAGCGAGCGCAGGTCCTGACCCTTGGCCTTGTAGCGCTCGTCCCAGTCGCGCAGCGTGAGGTAGACCACCCCGGCGTTGGCGAGCGACGCACTGTTGTCGAGCACCGAGACTCCGCCCACCGATATGGCGTGCTCCACCCCCGGAACCTGCAAGGCGGTGGCGGTGATGCGCCTCAACACCTCCTGCGTGCGCTCGAGCGAGGCGGCATCGGGCAGCTGCGCGGCGAGCAGCAGGTAGCCCTGGTCCTCGAGCGGGATGAAGCTCGTCGGGATGCGCGACAGGGCGAAGACCGCACAGCCGATGAGCACCGCCGCCACGCCGACCATGAGGCCACTGCGGGCGACCATGCGGGCGATGAGCCGTGTATAGGCGCGCTCGACCGGCTCGTATACCGCATCGAAACCGCGAAAGAACCAGTTCTTGCGCGCCGTCGGATCGACCGGGCGAAGCCACAGCGCGCACTGCGTCGGCTTGAGAGTGACCGCGTTGATGGCGCTGATCAGCGCGGTGGCGGCAATCACCAGTGCAAACTGCCGGTACATCTGGCCAGTAATTCCGGGCAGAAACGCCGCCGGCAGAAATACCGCCATGAGGACGAGCGTGATGCCCATGATCGGGCCGATGAGCTCGCGCATCGCCGCGATGGCGCCATCGTGCGGCGATTGCCCCTGCTCGATGTGACGACTCACCCCTTCGACTACCACGATGGCGTCATCCACCACGATGCCGATGGCCAGCACGAGCGACAGCAGCGTCAGGGTATTGATCGAGAAGCCCATCGCCGCCATGGCGGCGAAGGCGCCGATGATCGTGACCGGGACGGTCGTAGCCGGCACCAGCGTGGCACGCCAGTTCTGCAGAAACACCACGATCACGATGAGCACCAGGATCCCCGCCTCGAACAGCGTGCGGTACACCTCGTGGATCGAGGCGGACACGAACCGCGTGGTGTCGAAGGGGATGCTGTACTGGAGCCCTTTGGGGAAATCGCGCGACATTTCGCTGAGCTTCGCCTGCACCAGCTGCGCCACATCGAGCGCGTTCGCCTCCGGCAGCTGGAAGATGGCGATGCCCGCAGCAGGCTTGCCGTCCATGTTGAAGAACTGGCTGTAGGTCTGGGCGCCGAGCTCGACGCGCGCCACATCGCGCAAGCGGGTGATCGCACGGCTGCCACCGGCGGCGGAGTCGGTCTTGACGACGATGTCCTCGAACTCCTCGACCTTGCTGAAGGCGCCGGCGACGTTCACGGTGAGCTGAAAGTCCTGACCGCCGCTCACCGGAGGCGTGCCGATCTGGCCTGCAGCGACTTCCTGGCTCTGCTGGCGGATCGAGTTGATCACATCCCCGGGGGTGAGCGCGCGCGCCAGCAACTGCTGCGGATTCAGCCACACGCGCATGGCGTACTGGCCGATGCCGAAGATGTTCACATCGCCCACGCCGGGCAGCCGCGCGAGCACATCGCGCATGCGGATGGAGGCGAAATTGCTGAGGAACAGGCTGTCGTAGCGCGGCTCGCTGCTCGTTAACGTGATGATCTGCAGGATGGCGGTGGATTTCTTCTTCGTGACTACACCGTTGCTCTGCACCGCATCCGGGAGCGAGGCGATCGCTGCGGCGACACGGTTCTGCACCAGCACCTGTGCGAAGTCGAGATCGGTGCCCACCTTGAAGGTCACGGTCAGCGTGTAGGTGCCGTCGTTGGTGCTGGTCGACTGCATGTACAGCATGTTCTGCACGCCGTTCACCTGCTGCTCGATGGGCAGCGCCACGGTGTTGATGAGCGTGCGGGCATTGGCGCCCGGATAACGCGTGGTGACCTGGACGGTGGGCGGGGTGATCGGCGGGTACTGCGAGACGGGCAGCCCGAAGATCGCGACGAACCCGAGCAGCATGATGAGCAGCGCGATGACGTTCGCGAGCACCGGGCGTTCGATGAAGAATTTCGCGAGCATGATGCGGGCTGCGGCTCAGCGCGAGGCAGCCGCTGCCACCGCCGGAGGAGTCAGCGGGCGCTCGTTCGGGGTCACGCTGTTTCCGGGCACGGCATTCTGCAGCCCATCGACGACCACCTCGCTGTCGGGGTCGAGGCCGGAGACGATGGCGCGCAGCCCATCCTGCACCGGTCCGACCTCGACGCGCCGCTGCTGCACCTTGTGATCGGCGGCGACCAGCATCACGTAGCTGCCTACCTGGTCATTGCCCACCACGCGGTCGGGGACCATGAGCCGCGCGGCAGGCTGATCGCGGGCGATGCGTACCCGCGCGAACAAGCCGGGCAGGAATACGCGCTGAGGATTGTCGACCAGCGCGCGCAGCTGCAGCGTGCCGCTCCCGGTATCGAGGCCGGTGTTGGCAAAGTCGAGGGTGCCCTGATGCGGGTAGCCCTCCTCGGTTTGCAGGCCCAGGTACACCGGCACCGCCGGCACCTGACCGTTGAGCAGAGGGTAGTGATAGCGGGCCTGCACCGCGGCGCGCACGCGCAGCACATCGCGTTCGTTCACGCTGAAGTACACGAACGCAGGGTCGATCTGCTCGAGCGTCGCGAGTTTCGTGGCCGCGCCGCCTGCGCCGACGAGATTTCCCGGGTCGACGAGGTGACGGCCGATGCGGCCGGCGAAGGGTGCGGTGATACGTGTGTAGCCGAGGTTGATCTTGGCGAGTACCACATTCGCCTGCGCCTCGTCCCGTTGCGAGCGCCATTTGTCGACGTTGGCCTGCGAGGTGGCGTTCTCCTTGATCAGCCGGAGCTGGCGATCGTACTCCGACTGCGCATCGAGCAGCTGTGCCTCCTGCGAGGCAAGCTTCGCCTGGTAAGGCTCGGGCTCGATGACGAACAGCAGCTGCCCGGCCTTGACGAGGCTGCCATCCTGGAATTCGACCGATCGCAGATAGCCCTCGACGCGCGCGACCAGATCAACCGATTTGGAAGCCGCGACGTTGCCGGTCGTTTCGAGATAGTCGGCGACCGATAATTTGAGCGGCTTGCTCACGGTTACCGGTGGCGGGGGTGGCGGCTCATAGCGGTTGCGTTTGCCACAGGCCGCGAGACCCGTCGCGGCCAGGGCCGCGAGGATGAGAGCGGCGAGGCGTGTCCGACTATGCTCAGTGTGCCGTAGTAGTCTCAGCATGGTTTCCCTGCGGTTCCTCTTCCGGGACGGGCAAACGCGGCCCGTCATCGGGCATTCTTCCCCAGTTGGTACGGTCCTTCATTTCCTTGCGCGCCGGAGCAGGCAGCAGCTCCTGCCCACTGCGCAGCTGCCAGCCGCCGCCGAGCGCGCGGTACACCGAAACCAGGGCGAGCGGAACGCCGCCACGGGCGCTTGCGAGTGCATCCTGAATCTGCAGCAGCAGCCCCTGAGCGGTGAGCACGGTGGTGTAGTCGGTGGCGCCCTCCTTGTAGCGCACGATGGCGAGATCGACACTGCGCTGGGCCGCGGCTGCGGCATCGTTGAGACTCGCCAATGCCTCCTGCGCGGCGGCGAACGCGGCGCGCGCGTCCTCGACCTCCTGCTGGGCCTGCAGCACGGTGTTCTGATAGCTGAAGACGGCCTGCTGGAACGCGGCGTCCTGCACGCGTACCGAGTTCACGATCCGTCCGTAGTTGAGGATCGGAAAGACGAAGGAGCCGGTGGCCGTCGCAGCGCGATTGTCCCAGTTGAACAGATCGCCGAGCGATCCGTTACGCAGCGTGGTCGACACAAAGCCGAAGCTGCCGCCGAGCGAAAAGGAGGGGAAGAGCTCCGCCTTCGCCACGCCGATGCCGGCCGATTGGGCCGCGGCGGCAAGTTCCGCCTGGAGCACATCCGGACGCCGCCGCAACAGATCGCGTGGCATCCCGGTCGCCACCGCGGCCGGCGCACTCGGGATGGGACTCGGCACATCGAGATGCGCCGCGACCACATCCGGGCTGGTGCCGAGGAGCACGGCGAGCGAGTCCTCGTTCGAGCGCAGCGAGCTTTCGAGGCTCGGGATCGAGGCCTGCGTCTGCGCGAGCTGCGTGAGCGCCTGCTGCACGTCGAGCTCGCTCGTCTCGCCGTACTCGAATTGCGCCCGCGCGATGCGCAGACTCTCCTGCTGGGTTTTCACATTGCCCTGTGCGAACTCGATGCGCTCCTGCAGCGTGCGGATGTTGAGATAGGCGCTCGCCACCCCGGCGGTGAGACTCACGAGCGCGCTGTCATAGGCGGCCACCGAGGCGAGCATCGCGGCGCGATCCGACTCGATGCCACGGCGGTACTTTCCCCAGAAGTCGAGCTCCCACGTGGCACTCAGTCCGAGCTGCGCCGAGCTCAGCACCGGATTTGCCTGCGGCAGCACCAGGGTGGCTTTGCTCTGCCGCTGGTATTGCGCGCCCCCGGCGAGCACCTGCTGTTGAGGGAAGAGCTCGCCCACGGCGACGTTCAGCTGCGCCTGCGCCTGCAGGACTCGCGCCGCGGCAATCTGCAGAGACAGATTGTTGTGATAGGCCGTATCGATGAGCGCATCGAGCGTCGGATCGTTGAAAACGCGCCACCAGTTGGCGGTGTCGGGCGCGGGAGCCGGCGCGGGCGCGGCCTCGGGCGGCTCGGAGATCCAGTGCGCGGCGACGGTAGAGGAGGGGCGCGCAAAGTCCGGGCCGACCTTGCAACCATGCAATGCGAACAGCGCGCATGCCACCGCTGGGATGCGTGATCGATCGAGCGTCATCAATGCCCCGCCAGACGAGCTCGGAGGGCTCCCGAGGATGCGTGTTGGAAGCAATTCTCTCGAGGAGCGACCGTAGTCTAATGCATGACTGCCGCGCTGCGGCGTCAAGCATGAAAGGCAGCTGAGGTCAAGCCTGAGGTCTGCGCGCGCAGGCGCAAAAGCAACCATGGCGCTGCTACAATGCGGCCCCCTGAAAACGGGGGCAGGTCACGGTCGGATCTGCTTTTTTTACTCACTCAGGTCGCATGCTGTCGAATTACCTGCCGATTCTCATTTTCCTGGTCGTCGCCTCCGGCCTGGCTATGGT